>C688J18823_10001686_pt1 | contig 13769 bp, 15 predicted proteins | sample HopSoiMetagenom1_FD_18823 | JGI IMG/M metagenome (IMG submission 18823)
AGGGCGGTCGTCTTGGAAGAAGGATTGCTACCGGTAGTGGTAAAGAAAGCAAGCTGCGCAGGCGTGCTCGTCAGCCCAAGCACGTTGTAGGTGACAGTGATCGTTTTCGGGCTGCCGGCCACGTGGTTGCACGGCCCGAAGGAGTTTGAGCAGCCGTTGACCGTAATCGTGCCGACAAACGAGCCGGCGTCGAAAGTCACGCCGGGCGTGATGGTGATCTGGCCGGTCGTGTTTCCAGTGATGGCGAACGAATGAAAGAACCGCCCGCCGGTCTGCGACGTGCTAATCGCTACCGCGCCAGTGCCAACGAAGACGCCACTATTGGTGCTGACCTGGACGATTTGGGCGGCCGGAGTCGCGCCGCCCTGCGTGGCATTGAACGTGACGGAGCNNGANGAGAGNGTGAACGCGCTNGCGGGAGGCGCACTGCCGCCGCCACCCCCGCCGCCTCCGCCACCGCCACCGCCACAGGCGGTGAGTACCGCGCTAGCCGCGAGTAGCAGGCCGTGCACGAATCTACGCGGCCAGGATGCCATGTCCTCCTCCAAGGCACGGCGGGCAGGGCCGCCGCTCTTGGCTATTTTTGGTCCGCCAGTATTAAAAGAATTCGAGCCTCACGGCTGCTGCCAGCGGTCGACGCGCGTGCGCGCGGCGATGTAGTACGAGAGCACTAACGCCACGGGCACCTGGATCGCGGCAGTGATCAGCAGGCGCAGCCGCACGTTGCGGATGTCGGGCGGTGGCGTGCCGGCGATGTCGAGCGGCACGAGGTAGGCGCAGGCGAAGTCGATCACCATGTTGGCGAGCACGCAGGCGACGAAGGCGACCACCAGGAACTGCAGCTTCCGATGGATGTGCCGGCGAAGGAGCGCTAGCCAGAAGAGCACCACGGCGGCGGCGAGCAGGTAGGGCCACAGCACGTAGAACCAATGCACGCTAACCCTCGGCCAGGGATCCGGCGACCAGGAACACGGCGCTCGCGCGCACGATGCGCTCTTCGCCGCGCGTGATGTAGCAGTTGCCGAAGGCGAGCCGGCTGCCCTGCTTTTGGATGTCGACGCGCGCTTCGAGCCAGTCGCCTTCGCGCGCGGCGCCGGCATAGTCGAGCGTCAGGTTGGCGGTCACGAGGCCGCTGGGCGGCGTGGTGGCGAACGCCATGGCGTAGCCAAGCGCGATGTCGGCGAGCGTCGCGAGCACGCCGCCGTGCACCGTGCCGCGCATGTTGCAATGCTTGCGCTCGGCGCGCAGGCCGATGGTGAGCGAGGCGCCCTCGCCGCGCGAGTAGAGCGGGCCGACCAGCTCGATGTACGGGCTCGTGCGAAAGAGCGGCTTGAAGCCTTCAGGAACCAAGCAGCGGGACGAAGTCGTATTCGCCGATGCCCTGCAGCACCAGGAAGGTCACCGAGGCGCTGGCGCCGTTCGTCACGAGGTGCGGCCGCCGCGGCGGCACGCGGTAGGTCTCGCCTGGCGCGAGGCGCACTTCCTCCTTCGGCTGCTGCAGGAAGATGCGCAGCATGCCCTCGAGGACGTAGAAGGTGTCGGCGACGTTGCTGTGCGTGTGCCAGGGCACCTTCTGCGAGGCGGAAAGCTGCAGCTCGGTGATGCGAAAGCCGGGCCGCGCGGCGTGCTCGGCGCGCCGCTCGACTTCGTAGAGGTGGCTTGCGTCCTTGATCGCTTCCATCGACGCCTCCCGCGGGCCGTGAAAGCGAGAGCCTAGGCTAATCCGGCACGCAGAGGTAGGTCAGGGCGGAAATGCGGCGGCCCTTGAGCTTCACCCGCACGGTGTCCTCGTCGCCGTTGAATTCCACCGTCGCGCTCGGCGAGAACGCCTTGGTCTCGACGTCGCCGACCCGCGCCGGCAGCGCCTGCCCATATCGGAAGGGCCCGGCGATGCGCCAGCTCGAGCTGCGGATGTCGGCGGAGGTCACTTGGTAATGGCCCTCGTCGTTGCTGTAGGTGACGATGCCGAGGCGCAGGCCGTTGAAGATGAGATCGACGTAGCGGGCCTTGTAAGAGACGAAGTCCTGCTCCCGCACCACCTTCTGGCCCTTCAGCGGCGCGATCTTGCGCAGCTCGTCATAGGTCTTCGGCAGCTTCAGGCTGTACGGGCCGGAATCGCATGAGAGCTTGTCGACGAAGTGCGAGGTGTTGCCGCGCGCATGGGCACCGAGCGCGAACAGGGCAAGCACCGCGGCGGCGACCCATCTCATGGTGCCGATGCTGACACATTAACTTTGCCTGTGCAGATGACATCTGCCCGCTAGGGCGTAGACCAAACATCTCATGAGCCTGGCCCGGCCGGCTCAGCGGCGGGTCTTGAGCTCGGCCTCGACCTGGGCGCGGCTTCTCTCGTAAACGATCTCGCGTCCCATGGCATTGCCGGCGTAGGCGAAGCCGTTGCGGGTCGGCATCAGCGTGCAGCGCACGCTGTGCGTACCTTCGCCGATCACCACCTCGATTGCCTCAGCGCGCTTGCTGAAGACAGTCACCTCGACCTCCTGGCCGGTGCTGGTGACGCGAACCTTTATTTTCTCCGTCGAATACACGCTAAGCGGCAAGCCGCGCGCGCAGCATCGCCTCGACGATGTCCGGCGAGTTCGGCGTGGCGAAGAGCTCGCCTTGGCAGACGCGGCAGCCGGCTTCCGCCAGGAACTCGCGTTGCGCGTGCGTCTCGACACCTTTCGCGACGACTTCGAAGTTCATGCCGCGGGCAAGCGCGATCAGTGCCTTGGCGAGGCTGGCGCGTTCCGTTTCCTGCGGGATGCCGGCGATCAGCTTGCGGTCGATGCAGACGGCGCTCGCGCGCAGGCGCTGCAGGCCCGGCAGCGACGCGTACCCGGTGCCGAAGTCATCGACGCCAAGCCGCGCGCCGAGATTGGTGATCGCCATGAGCGCCGCCTCCACCGAGTCGGGCACCTGGCGCACGATCGATTCCGGCACCTCGATGAGCAGGGACTCGGGCGGCAGGCCGCTTTCGTCGAGAGCCGCCTTTATCTGCTCGGCAAGCCTTGGGTCGCGCAGCTGGCGCGAGCTCACGTTCACCACGACGGAGAGCGGCGAGATACCCTCGTCGACCCAGCGCCCGCCCTGTGCGCACGCCTCGCGCAGCACCCAGCCGCCGATCGGCACGAGCAGGCCGCTGTCGTCGGCGAGCGGCAGGAACGATTCCGGTGCCAGCACGCCGTACTTCGGATGGCGCCAGCGCAGCAGCGCCTCCGCGCCCACCACCTGGCGGGTGGCGATGTCGATGCGCGGCTGGTAGACGAGGAAAAGCTCGTTCTTCTCGAGCGCACGGCGCAGCTCGTCGACCAGCGACGCGGCCGCCGCGGCATCCTCGTTCAGCATGGCGGCGAAGAACTGGTAGCCGTTACGGCCCAGCTCCTTGGCCCGGTACATCGCCAGGTCCGCGAGGCGCAGCAGCGTCGGCACGTCCTCGCCGTCCTGCGGCACGCAGGCGATGCCGATGCTCGCGCCCGAGCTGACCTGGTGCTCGCCAATGCGATAGGACTTGCGCAGCTCGTGGAGCAGCTTCTGCGCCACCGCCGCCGCCTCGCGTGGATCGGCGATCTCCTGCAGCAGCACGCAGAACTCGTCGCCGCCGATGCGCGCGATGAAGTCGTCGCCGCGCACCGAGGCGCGCAGCCGCGAGGAAATGATTTTCAGCAGCGCATCGCCCACGTCGTGGCCGAGCGTGTCGTTCACCGTCTTGAAATTGTCCAGGTCGATGAAGAGCAGCGCCGCCGTTTTCTGGTGCCGGCGCGCGTGCGCCACCGCCTCGCGCGCCCGCTCGGAAAACATGGCGCGGTTGGGAAGGCCGGTCAGCGTGTCGTGGTGCGCGAGGAACTCCAGGCGCCGCGCGTCGTGCTGCAGCTGGATGGCGGCGTAGCGCAGGTCCTCCTGCGCCCGCTTGAGCTGCGTCACGTCGTTCGCGAGCATGTAGAAGCCGAGCACCTCGCCGTCGGTGTCGAGATGCGGCACGCACGCTACCTGCAGCGTGCGCCGGCGCGCGCCGTCGCCCATGGCCAGCTCGAACTCGACGCTCGCGCCGGCCAGCACGCGCTCGAGGTCCGGCCGCATGCGGCCGTAGGCGTCGTCGCCCAGGACTTCCGCCACCGTGCGGCCCTGCATGCGCTCGTGCGCGATGCCGAACCAGTCGTTGTAAGTGCGGTTGGAAAAGCGATAGCGCTGCTCGCGGTCGACGTACGAAATGAGCGCCGGCACGTTGTTGGCGATGAGGCGCAGCCGCTCCTCGCTTTCGCGCAGCGCCGCTTCCGCTTCCTCGGTGCGCTGCGCCGAGCGGCGCGTCATGATCACCGCGGCGGCGAGCAGCAGCGCCGCGCCCGCGATCAGGACGTGCAGCATCAGCTCGCGTGGCCAGCTTGCGACGCCCGCCAGCCAGGCGCGATACTCGTTCACGATCTCCGCGCCGGCGGTGAAAATCAGGATTGCGGCGCCCGCCGTGACGAGCAGCGGCGCGAGTGGCCGCGTGATGTGTTTCATCGCTCATATGATCGCTCCCGCGCGCAGCGGGGACAATCGTTTTTATTACCTAGGGTTATGCATGTAGACGAAACTAGTACAAACACGTCGCCGGTACCCTACGTGCGATAATTCGCCCCCGAAAAACTCCGTTCCGCTGATACAAAAGAACTATCCCGATGACCTACGTCGTCACCGAAGACTGCATCAAGTGCAAATACATGGACTGCGTGGAGGTCTGCCCGGTCGACTGCTTCTACGAGGGCGACAACATGCTGGTCATCCATCCCGACGAGTGCATCGACTGCGGGGTATGCGAGCCCGAGTGTCCGCCCAACGCGATCATTCCCGACTCCGACGGCAAGGCTGAGAAGTGGCTGAAGATGAATGCCGAGTTCGCGGTGAAGTGGCCCAACATCACCAGGAAGGGCACCGCACCGCCCGACGCCGACGAGCACAAAGGTGAATCGGATAAATTCCAGAAGTACTTCACCCCTGACCCGGGCAAGGGCGAATGATCGGTTCGCCCCCCTGATAAGGGGGGTGGCCCGCAGGGCCGGGGGGTTTTTGTTTTTGATGCTCGCCGCCTGCGCCAGCATCGATGGCCGCGGCCTCGTCCCCGGTCAATCCACCGAGATCGACGTGTTCGCCGTCATGGGCCAGCCAACCGACAAGCGCCTCGGTGAGCAGGGCGAGACGGTCTACTGGTATCCGCAACTGCCCTACGGACACGCGAGCTACGCCGCCCGCATCGCGCCCGACGGGCATCTCATCGCGGTGGAGCAACGCCTCACCGAGGAGAACGTATCCCGGGTGGCGAAGGGCCTTCCTGCGGAAGCGGTGCTCGACCTCCTCGGCCCGCCGTACCAGCCGACGGTGTTCTCCAACCTCGAGCGCGAGGTGTGGACCTACCCGATGCGCCAGTCCGGCTACATGTATCCGCGCTGGTTCGTCGTGCACCTCTCGCTCGACGACCACACCGTCCGCGAAGCCTTCCTCATGGACGACCCTCAGTACGTCCCGAAAGACAGCGGCCGCCGCCGGTAAACCCTGGGTTCGACCCCTGATAAGGGGGTCGCGAGCCGAAGGCGAGCGGGGGGTTTTCGCTTTTCAGATGGCCAGCGCAGCACGAATGCGCTGACACACGCCTTCAAACTGCTGCATCACCTCGAGATTGGTGAACCGCAGGACCGCGATACCACGCGACGCCAAGTCAGCTGTTCTCCGTCCGTCATAGCTCTCCGCTGAATCGGTGAAATGACTGTCGCCGTCCACCTCGATAACGAGCAGGTGACTCGCGCAGTAGAAGTCAGCGATGTAATCTCGTAAGGGCTTCTGCCGCGTGAATTTCGCCGGACAGTCGCGCAGGAATTCGAACCACACCTTGCGCTCCGCAGGTGTCGGATCACGCCGCAGCGTCTGGGCGGACCGCTTCAGTCGGCGACGGTAGTCGATGAACCGTGGGCGTGACATACACGCAACAACGCGCCCGACGTCCTCACGTGTACGGAGAAAAAACAAAAACCGAAAACCCCCCGTTCGCCTTCGGCTCACGACCCCCTTATCAGGGGGTCAACAGCTTGCGGAGCTCGGTCTTCAGCACTTTCCCGTAATTATTCTTGGGAAGAGATTCGACGAATCGATATTCGCGCGGGCGCTTGAAGCGGGCGATGTTGTCCAGGCACAGCTTGTCCAGCTCCTCGCTGCTCACCTGGTTGCGCGTGACGACGAAGGCGATGACCTCTTCGCCCCATTCGGCATGCGGCCGGCCGACGATCGAGCATTCGGCGACCGCCGGATGGCGGAGCAGCACTTCCTCGATTTCGCGCGGATAGATGTTGGAACCGCCCGAGATGATCATGTCCTTCGAGCGGTCGCGGATGGTGAGGAAGCCGCGCTCGTCCAGGCTGCCGACGTCGCCGGTATGCAGCCAGCCGCTGCGCAGGGTCCTGGCGGTTGCCTCGGGATTTTTCCAGTAGCCCGCCATGACGCAATCCGAGCGCGTGGCGATCTCGCCGGTCTCGCCGGCGGGCAGCTCGCGATCCTCGGCGTCGTAGATCTTCACCTCGCACCCGGTGCGGGCGAACCCGCAGGTTGCGAGCTCCCCGGTCATCTCTACCCGGTGGTAGCGCTGCGGCAGCCCGGTGATGGTCATCGGCGCCTCGCCCTGGCCGTAGAGCTGATAGAGCCGCGAGCCGAAGAGCTCGATGGCGCGCAGCGCGTCGGCGACGTACATCGGCGCGCCGCCGTAGATGAGCGTGCGCAGGCGCTTCGGCGGCCGCGCGCTCTCGGCCGCGAGCAGACGCACCACCATGGTCGGCGCGGCGAAGAACGACGCATTCGGCCAGTGGTCGAGCAGCTGGTAGATCTCGTCTGGCTCGAAGTGCCCGCTTTCCGGGATGACGTTCACGGCGCCGGCGGCGAAGTGCGGCAGCGCATAGCAGCCCGAGCCGTGCGAGAGCGGTGCTGGATGCAGGATCGTGTCGCCCGGTCGGATCTGGTCGATGTCCGTGAAGTAGGCCTGCGTCTGGAACATCAGGTTGCGGTGCGTGAGCACGGCGCCCTTCGGCACGCCGGTTGTGCCGCTCGTGTAGAAAAGCCAGGCGCCATCCTCGGGCTTCACCTCGGCCGGCGGCATTGGCTCGCCGCGCAGCTCGTCGATCTCGCGCACCGCCGTCCCGTTTGGGATGGCGGATTCGAGCTCGGGCGTCACGAAGCACGCCTTGGCGCCCGAGTTCTCGAGGATGTACGCGAATTCCTTTGGGTGCAGCTTGGCGTTCATCGGCACGGCGACCAGCCCCGCGTGCCAGCAGGCGAACAGCACCTCGTGGTACTCCACGCAGTTCTTCATCGCCAGCGCGACCCGGTCACCCGGCTGGAGGTTCAGCTTTCGGCGCAGGCCGGCCGCCAGGCGCGCGACGCGCCCGGCGAGGTCGCCGTACGAGCGGACGGCGTGCTTGCCTTGCGCGATTGCCGGCGCGTCAGGCTGAAGCTGCCCGTTGCGAACTAACAGGTGCGCGAGATTCATGACGGATGCCGAAGAGGCGCTCGGCGTTGCGTGTCGTCTCGGTGGCGAGCTCTTCCGCCGGCCGGCCGAGCGCCCGTGCCACGGTTTTCAGGACATGCGGCAGAAAGGCCGGCTCGTTCCGCCGCGCCTTGGGCTGTGGCCGCATATCGCGCGGCGTGAGATACGGCGAGTCGGTCTCGAGTAGCAGCCGGTCGCTCGGAATATCGCGCACCAGCGCGAGCAGGTGTTGGCCGCGGCGCTCATCGCAGATCCAGCCGGTGATGCCGATATAGAGCCCGAGATCGAGGTAGGCGTGCAGCTCCTCCTTCGCGCCGGTGAAGCAGTGCGCCACCGCTTGCTTGACGCCATGCGTGCGCAGGATCTGCGCGAAGCGCGGATGCGCGTCACGCGAGTGCAGGAAGAGCGGCTTGCCGAGCTCGAGGCCGAGCTCGAGCTGCGCCACGAACCATTTCTCCTGGTCCGGATGCGGCGAGTAGTTGCGGTTGAAGTCGAGGCCGCACTCCCCGATCGCGACGCAGCGCGGATGAACGGAAAGGTGCCGCAGCTCGGCAATCGTGCGCTCGTCACAGTCGCGGGCGTGGTGCGGATGGACGCCAGCGGTGCAGTACAGGTCGGCGCGATCGGCGATCTCCGCCGCCAGCCGGCTCTCGAGCACCGTCGTCCCGGTGACGATCACCGTCGCGACGCCAGCGGCGCGAGCGCGCGCCACCACCGCGTCGACATCGTCGTGGAAACTCGCGTGCGTCAGGTTGGCACCGATGTCGACGAGCTGCATGCGCCGAGTATAGCTAGCCTCCCAACCCGTCGTCCCCGCGCAGGCGGGACCCAGTTTGAGAATTGGATTACGCGGTGAGGAGGCGCAGCTGCTCGGCTCGGTCGATGCCGGCGACCGCGAGGCTGTCGGCGAAGGCCGAGCGCGCGCCGACCAGCGGCGCGACATCGCATTCGAGGAAGCACAGTCGGCCGCCGGGGAGGGCGATGAAATCGACGCGCGCCGCCCAGTTGACCGACAGCAGACGTGCGATGCGCGCGGCTGCTTCGCGCACGCGCATGGCAAGTGCGAGGTCTTGTACCAGCCCGCGCGGCGGCCGCATGACGTATTTGCGCGCGAAGGAGTAGATCTGCCCGGGTGCGAGACCGATGGCGAGCGGCCGGCCGACGCGACCGCCGATCAGGCCGACGGTGATCTCGGTGCCCCGCACATATTCCTGCAGCAGGAATTCGGGCGAGCGATAGCGTTCGGGGACCGGCCCTTTGCGCAGGCGCCGCACGCCGAGCGAATCCGAGCCGCGGCGCGGCTTTACCACGAGCGGAAAATCGAGACGCCCGCGCGTATCAGCCAGCATGGTCTTCGGGCAGTCGATGCCTTCGCCGGCGACCAGGCGGGTCGCCTGCAGCTTGTCGTAGCAGGCCTCCATCACCTCGGCGCGCGGGCCGAGATAAGGCACGCCGGCGCGACCGAGCTCGGTCGCGACGCGCAACATCTCGGGATCAGAGAGACGCAGGAGCAAGCGCTGCCCCAACGGAAGCCCGTTCAAGGTCACCAGCGGGGCGCCCAGCTCGCGCGCGAGGCCGTGCGCCTCGGCGCGGTGGATCCAGGCGAGCGGATGCGCGCGCCAGCGCTCGCGCACGACGGCGAGCGGCTCTATTGCCGGAGTCCCAGGCGAGTGGCGAGCTTTTCGTACAGCGCATACTGCGCGCGCACGAACGCCTCGGTGGCGGCAGGGCTGCGCACCGCGGGCACGCCGCCCAGCTTCTCGTTGCCGGCGAGCCATTGCGCATCGCGCGAGAGCTGCGCCAGGACGGCGCTCCAGCGCTCGACCACCTCCGCTGGCAGGCCCTGCGGTCCGGCCAGCGCAGACCACGCGACCAGGTTTTCCATTTCTGGCCAGCCGAGGCTGCGCGCCGTCGGCACGCCGGGCAGGTCCTTCGGCGGTTCGGGCATCGTCGTCATCAGCGCGCGCAGCGTCCCGGATTTCAGCTGGCCGATGAGCGCGCCGAGATTGCTGCAGGCGAACTGCACCTGCCCGCCGACCAGCGCAGTGGTGAGCTCGCCCGATCCCTTGTACGGAATGCCGAGCGCCGCGTCGCGCGGCAGGCCGAGGAGCGAGAACAGGTACTGCGGCCCGAAGTTCTGCAGCGTGCCGGCGCCCACGGTGGCGAAGTTCAGCTTGCCGGGGCGCGCACGGATGTCGTCGATCAGATCCTTCATCGTCGCGTACGGCGAGTCGCCGCGTACGGCGCAGACGTAGGGATTCAGCTCGAGCACCGAGAGATGAGTGAAGTCGCTCCACTGGTAGGGCGTCTTCGGATCGATCGCCGGCAGGATGACCTGCGACGCGATACGTGCGAGGAGCAGCGTGTAACCATCGGGCGGCGCGATACGAACGGCCTGCGTGCCGATGGCGCCTGAGGCGCCCGGCTGGTTCTGCACGACGATCGGCTGTCCGCCGAGATAGCGCGCCGCATGCTGCGCCAGGTTGCGCGCCGCAAGGTCGGCATCGCTGCCGGCGGTAAATGGAACGACGAGATGGATGGGCCGCGACGGATACTGTGCCTGGACGTGCGCACCGCAGAGCAGCAGCAAGGCGACTGCGAGCGCGCGCGCCATGCCGCTATTCGGAGCCCTGCGGCAACCCGTAGCCGAGGCGGATCTTCAGCGCCTTGATGGTTTCCTTCACCGTGCCGGAGAGGGGCAGCGCCAGGCGCGCGAGGTCCGCCTCGTGCAGCACGATCGTCATGTCCTTCTCAGCCCACGGCATGCCGGAGAGGTCGCTTCGCTGGTCCATCGCCCAGTTCTGCGCGCTCGAGTGATGCAGCGCCTCGCGCAGCTTCTGCGCATCGACGCCGAGCGCTTCGCCCAGGCGCAGTCCTTCGTCGCTCGCCGAAGTGCAGGCCCAAAGAATTAGGTTGTTCACCATCTTGCCGACCTGGCCGGCGCCGGCGGGCCCGAGATGGAAGATGTCCGAGGCAAAGGCGCCGAACGGCGGGCGACATTCGGCGAACGCCGCTTCGTCGCCGCCGCCGAAGATGAGCAGCTTGCCTGCCTTGGCCGCCGCCTCGCCTCGTGCGAGGGGCGCATCGAGCACTACGACCCCGCGCTCGGCGGCGCGCTCGGCGAGCCGCCTCGCGTAGCGCGGCGCGACGGTAGAGCCGACCGCGACAATCAGCCCGGGCCGCGCCGCCTCGATGACGCCGCTCGAACCGAACATCACCGACTCGAGCTCGTGATCGAAGCCGACCACGATGATCACGACATCGCTGTCGCGCGCAACGTCACGCGCCGACTCGCGTACGACGACACCGAGCGACGCCGCGGCGCGCCGGGCCGCGTCAACCGGATCGTAGCCGGCGACGTTATAGCCCTTGGCGATCAGATGCTGCGCCATCGGCGCGCCCATCTTGCCAAGCCCAAGCATTCCAACTTTCCGTATTGCGGTCATGCAGCGCTCTCGGCGAGTATAGCGACAGGAGGATACGAACATTGAAGACGCTCATTAGCATTGCCGCCGCCCTCGCTTCGCTGGCGGTTTCGTTCGGCGCCGCGGCGCAGTCGTGGCCGCAGAAGCCGGTGCACTTCATCGTCTCGCTCGGGCCGAGCTCGGGCGCCGATATCGGCGCGCGCCTTTACGCCGACCGCCTCACCAAGATGTGGGGCCATCCCGTGGTGGTCGAGAACCGCCCGGGCGGCGACGGCGTGATCGCCATCAACGCGGTGATCCAGGCGAAGGACGACCACACGCTGCTCTGGGGACCGACGGCCAACTTCGTCGGCCATCCGTACAGCCTCGACAAGCTGCCCTATGACCCGAAGGAGCTCGTGCCGGTGGCGCGCGTTTCGGGAACCGTGGTGACGCTCGGCGTGCCGGTGGGCATGAACGTGAACTCGCTTAAGGAGCTCCTAGCCACCGCGAAGGAAAAGCGCGGCTGGCTGAACTGGACGACGGCCGTCACGATGACCGACATCATCCTCGAGGGCTTCCTCAAGACCGAGGGCATCGAGGCAGCGCACGTGCGCTACAAGCAGCCCGCGGAGGCCGTGAACGACCTGATCTCGGAACGGCTGCATCTCTACAGCTCCGCCTATGCGATCGTGCGGCCGCAGGCGCAGGCCGGCAAGGTGAAGCTGCTGGCGGTGCAGGCGCGAAACCGGGTGCCCGGCCTCGATCTGCCGACCGCCGGCGAGCTCGGCTTCCCGGGGCTCAACTTCGAGGGCCTGGTGGGCATCATCGCCGCACGTTCGAGCAACCTTCCGGCGGCGGCGCGCGATCGCATCGGCGCCGACATCAAGACGGTGTCGAAGGATCCGCTGATCGCGGAACGCCTCGTTTCCACGGCGCAGCTCAACGTCCCGGGCGACGCCGCCGAGTTCGCCGCGTCGATCGATGAGCAGGTGAAGCAGCTTGCCGACGCGGCGAAGCTGCTGGGCCTCAAGCCCAAGCAGTAGAAATCGGGGACAGGTACGTAATTATTTCGTCCGCAGCCGGCGCGACATGGCTGGACCAATTACGCAGCTGTCCCCGATTTAGAGCTTCTTCAGGCGGTAGAGAAACTCGAGCGCCTCGCGCGGCGAGAGCTCATCCGGGTTCACCTTGCCGAGCTCCTCGCGCAGCGCGTCGGCCGCCGGCTCCGGCTCCGGGGGCTTGGTCGCGGCGAAAAGATCCGACTGGTTGCCGCGGGTGACGGCCGATTCCTCGAGGAGCTCGAGGTACTTGCGTGCCTGGCGGATCACCGGCCTGGGCACCCCGGCGAGCGCCGCCACCTGCAGGCCGTAGCTCTGGCTCGCCGGGCCTTCCTCGACGGCGTGTAGGAAGACGACCGTGTCCTTGTGCTCGACCGCGTCGAGATGAATGTTTGCCACCTCCTTGTAGTCGAGCGCAAGGCGCGTCATCTCGAAGTAGTGCGTCGCGAAGAGGCTCATCGAGCGATTCTTCTCGACCAGATGCCGCGCGATTGCCCATGCGAGCGCGAGACCATCGAAGGTCGACGTGCCGCGCCCAACCTCGTCCATCAGCACCAGGCTCTTGTCGCTCGCGTTGTGCAGGATGGCGGCGCTCTCGGTCATCTCGACCATGAAGGTCGAGCGGCCGCCCGCCAGATCGTCGGCCGCGCCGATGCGCGTGAAGATCTGGTCGATCGGTCCAAGCCGCGCGCCGCGCGCGGGCACGAAGGCGCCGATGTGCGCCATCAGCGTGATGAGCGCGACCTGGCGCATATAGGTCGACTTGCCGCCCATGTTCGGGCCGGTGATGAGCAGCAGCGTACGTGTCGGCAATAGGCGGCAGTCGTTGCCGATGAAGTTCTCGATCTGCGCCTCGACCACCGGGTGGCGGCCGCCTTCGATCTCGATCAGCCGCTCGTCCACGAACTGCGGCCGCACATAGTTGCGCGTTGCCGCCATGGCGCCGAAGGCCGAGAGCACGTCGGCCTGAGCGATGGCCCGTGCAATGCGCTGCAGCGCCGGCACGTGCGCGTTCAGCGCTTCCAGCAGCTCGTCGTAGAGCGATTTCTCCAGCGCCAGCGCGCGGTCGCGCGCCGAGAGCGCCTTGTCTTCGAAGGTCTTCAGCTCGGGCGTGATGTAGCGCTCGGCGTTCTTGAGCGTCTGCCGACGTCGATAGTCCGTCGGTACTTTTGCGGCCTGGGCGTTGCTCACCTCGATGTAGTAGCCGTGCACCGAGTTGTAGGCGACGCGCAGATTGGCGATGCCGGTGCGCGCCCGCTCGCGCGTCTCGAGCTCCGCGAGGAAACTGCCTGCGTTCGTCTGCAGCGCGCGCAGCTCGTCGAGCTCGGCGGAATAACCGTCGGCGATGACGCCGCCGTCGACGATGCGGGCGGCCGGCTCGTCCTTCAGCGCTTTGCGCAGCAGCGAGATGCAGTCGTCAGGCGTCGCAAGATCGGCGATCAGCCCGGCGAGCAGCGCCGCCGACTGGCCACGGCTGAGCGCGGAGCGCAAATCGCCGAGCAGCGCCAGGCTCTCGCCCAGGCCGGCGAGCTCGCGCGGACGAGCGCTTTTCAGCGCGATGCGCGCGGTGATGCGCTCGACATCCGAAAAGCCGCGCAGCGCCTTGTGCACGTCCTTCGCGCCGTCGACGAGGCAGGCGACTGCCTCATGGCGCAGCTTCAGCGCTTCGCGATCGCGCAGCGGATGGTGCAGCCAGTGCCGCAGCAGCCGGCTGCCCATGCCAGTGGCGCAGTCGTCCAGCAGCGAGAAGAGGGTTGGCGCCGGCTCGCCGCGCAGCGTCTCGGTCAGCTCGAGGTTGCG
>C688J18823_10001687_pt1 | contig 13766 bp, 15 predicted proteins | sample HopSoiMetagenom1_FD_18823 | JGI IMG/M metagenome (IMG submission 18823)
GCCGGGCAGCACCCACTCGAAGCGGTAGTCGAGCAGCTTGCGCAGCGACTTCTTCTGCTCGGGCCACGAGTACCAGCTCACGCTGCGTCCCATCTCCAAGCGGCCTTCGCCGTCGCTCCAGAGGTGGTCGCCGGTGAAGAGGTAGGTCTCGTCCACCAGGAGCGCGCAGCTTCCCCGCGTATGGCCCGGCACGTGGATGACCTGGAGCCCGGGGCCCAGCTCGCGGTCGCCCTCCAGCGGCAGCTCCACCTCGAAGTGAGCATCGTCGCGGTGCAGCACGCGGTCGCAGCCGAAGCGCTCGCGGAACTTCGCGTGGTCGGCCACGTCGTCGCGGTGGGTGAGGAACATGAGGCGCACCCCGCCGAGCTCCTCCAGGCGGCGGGCGAGCGGTGCCACGAACCTGGGCGAGTCCACCAGCACGTTGCCGTCCGCGCGCCTCAGCAGATAGCTCTGCGCACCATACGAGTCGGGGCTGGAGTACCCGGAGCGGTAGACGGTCCCGTCGAGCGCGACGGGCAGCTCGCGTGCAGCCTCGCGGGAGCTGCGGTCCGCTCCGATGGAAGCGGTGGGGCAGCTCACCACCGCGTGCAGTGCCGGCCGCCACTCGGCATCCGTGCGAGGCTGCCGGCGCACGAAAGACTGGCCCGTCTCCGTGCTGCCGAACACGTCGGGCGCCAGCTCGCGGCAGGTGTCGCACTCGATGCAGGTGTCGTCCACGAACAGCTCGCCCGCGGCGTTCTCGACCACCGCCAACTCTCGTCGCGCCATGGGCGTCCGATCTAACCGTGTGATGCGCGTCATGCACCCAGGCTGGAATCTGGGGTATGCTTCAACCCACACGGTCATTGAGGGGTGGCCGCCGGATGAAAAACCTAGACGATCTGGTCCTTTACCGGTTCCGGGTGCGCACTGCCGACGGCCGCGAGGCGGTGAGCCGCGTGGTCGCCACCCGGCGTCCGTTGAAGGCGCGCCTTGCCTCGGCCCCCGAACAGGAAGTGCTGGAGGACGGCGACCAGCCTGGACCGATGCTGGCCAACCCGCGCTGGTCGAGCGACGCCTTCGCCAACGGCGACCAGGCCACGCTGCTGGTGGACGGCCCGGGGTTCGAAGGGCGCATGGTCAACTTCGCCGTCGAGCGCCGCGACGGCGAGGGCTGGGCGCCGCTGCAGACGCTCACCGGCAAGGTGGTGGAGGGCGTCGCCCAGGCCACGCTGCAACTCGAACATGCCGCTCCCGCCGAGGGCGGCGCCGAGCCCGAAGACCTGCGCTTCTCCTGCGAGCTCGCCTGATGGCACCGACCTACGCAACCGCCAGCGTGAAGCCCGGACCTCTGGGCACCTGCGCGCTCACGATCCTCGACAAGGACTGCGGGCTCGCTCATGGCGTCGCCGGCGGCTCGACCTTTGCCAGCGTCATCGAGCAGAGGGTCGGGCCGGGGCAGCCGGCCAGGAAGCATCTCGGGCCCATCCAGTACGAGCCATTCGAGATCGAGTTCGGCTTCGCCATGCGCAAGCCGCTCTTCGATTGGATCGGGGAGAGCTGGACCGGCAAGGTGGACCGCAAGCACGGCTCCGTCTTCGCTTGCGACGAGAACATGGAAATCCGCGCCGAGCGCACCTTCGTCGAGGCGATGATCACCGAGACCACCATCCCGGCGCTCGACATCGAGTCGAGAGAGACGGCCTGGCTTGCGGTGAAGATCGCGGCCGAGATGGTCGAGAACAAGACCGCTTCCGGCAAGTACCGGGGAGCCGACCCGAGGAACCCGGAGAAGATGTTCCGCGCGGCGGGCTTCGAGCTCGAGATCGACGGCCTGGACTGCTCCAAGGTGGCGCGGATCGAGTCGTTCACCGTGCGCCAGACCATCGCCCGCGAAGGGTTGGGCTTCAGCCAGCACAGGGTCACCCTCGAGCCCGGCGAGCTTCATTTTCCCGACCTGAGCCTCACGCTTGCCGAGGTCTCCGCCGACTCCTGGCTGAAGTGGTTCGACGACTTCGTGGTCAAGGGCAACTGCGAGGACCAGCACGAGAAGAAGGGCGTGCTGACACTGCTGAACGACAACCGGCAGCCGCTCGCGCACATCCGCCTGTCGCAGGTGGGAATCCACCGGCTGGGCGCCATCGACGCGGCGTCCGCGAAGGATCGGCACAAGCTGGCGACCGCGGGGCTGTACTGCGAGAGCATGGAATTCGAGATCGTCTGAGGGGGCGCGCAAATGGCAGATACGAGATCGTTCGTCGCCGGCAGCTACGGCCTCATGCTGGATGAAAAGCCTTGCGGATTCCTCAGGAGGGTGGAAGGCGGCGGCGTCTCCGCCGACGTGATCAACGAGAAGGCCTCGCAGGACCACCTGGTCCGAAAGCACATTGGACAGCCCAAGTACGAGGATTTCACCATCGAGGTGGGCCTCGACATGGCCAAGCCGTTCTGGGACTGGATCACGGACAGCTTGTCGATGAAGTACGTGCGCAAGAGCGGCGCCATCGTGGCGTACAGCTACGACCTGGTGGCCCAGTCGCAGCGCGAGTTCCACGACGCGATCATCACGGAGGTCACCTTTCCGGCACTGGACGGGGGCAGCAAGGAGCCGGGATACCTCAAGGTGAAGTTCTCACCGTATTTGACCCAGCTGAAGAAGGCCACCGGAAAGGCCACCGTCACGCGGAGCAAGCACAAGATGTTCATGGCCAGCAACTTCAAGCTGCAGATCCAGGGTCTCGATTGCACGAAGGTGATGAAGATCGATTCCTTCACCGTGAAGCAGCATGTGGAGCAACTCGCCGTCGGAGAACGCCGGAACTTCGAGCAGGCGATCGGCACGATGGACTTCCCGAACCTGAAAATCAGCATGTCGAGCGCGCACGCGGACCCGTGGCAGGAGTGGTTCCACAAGTTCGTCATCGACGGAAACTCCGGCGAGGAGGCGGAGAAGAACGGGGTCCTGACCCTGCTCTCCTCCAATCAGCACGACGAGCTGGCCAGCATCAAGCTGATGCACCTGGGTATCTTCCGGCTGGCAGAGGACGCGGCGACCAGCAACGAGAGCATCCACAGGATCACCGCCGATCTGTATTGCGAGGAGATGCGGTTCGACCCGCCCACGGGGGAGTAGACCGCGCCGCCCCCGCTGGTGTACTCGGGCCGGCGATGAACCTGAAACGCAAGCTCCTGCGCGAGGTGGGTCGCGCCATCGGGGACTACCGGCTGATCGAGGCCGGCGATCGCATCCTGGTGGGGATCTCCGGCGGCAAGGACTCGTTCACCCTGCTCCAGCTGCTTCAAGAATTGCAGCGGAGCGCGCCCATCGACTTCTCGCTGGTGGCCTGCAACCTCGACCAGGGACATCCCGGGTTCCCCGCGGCGCAACTGGAGGCATATCTGCGCGGACAGGGCGTCGAGGTCGTGATGCTCCGCGAGGACACCTACAGCGTGGTGAAGCGCCTGGTGCCCGAGGGCAAGACCGCGTGCTCCGTGTGCTCGCGCCTGCGCCGCGGCATCCTCTACCGGGCCGCCCAGGAGCTGGGCTGCACCAAGATCGCTCTCGGGCACCACCGCGACGACCTGATCGAGTCGTTGCTCATGTCGATGCTCTTCACCGGCAAGCTGCGCTCGATGCCGCCGCGGCTGCGCAGCGACGACGGGCGCAACATCGTCATCCGCCCGCTCTGTTACGCGGCGGAGAGCGACATCGCCGCCTTCGCGACGGAGATGAAGTTCCCCATCATTCCCTGCGACCTGTGCGGATCGCAGGACAACCTCCAGCGCAAGCGGGTGAAGAAGCTGCTCACCGACCTGGAAAGCGAGCATCCGGGCGTGCGCGCATCGCTCCTTGGGGCCATGGGCAACGTGATGCCCGAGCACCTGCTGGACCGGCGGCTCGTGCGCGAGGAGTCCGGGCCGGACCCCTGGATCGACGAGGATTGCGGCCCCGCCCACGTCGTCGCGTTGCGCAGCTGACATCCTGCGTCGTGCAAGCGGGCGTGCCAACCGCCCTTGCTTGCACCCGCACCCGTTCCCAACCTTTTCCCAGGCGGCCAACCAACCCGCTGGGAGGCTCCGGGCTTTGCCCGGAGCCGGGCGCAGGGCGTAGCCCGTAGCATTGGAGGAGGGCGGGGAAAATGAAGACTTGCACGCGGTGCGACAGCGAGCGGATCGTCCCCATCTCCATGGACGATCAGATCGAGGCCTGCGGGCACACCTTCACTGCCCAGCTGCCGGCCGAGAAGTGCGAGGCTTGCGGCCAAATCGTCGTGCAGGGGCACGATCTGAAGTTGTTCGAGCTGAACGTTGCCATCGAGCTGGCGAAAGCGGGGATCCGCGACAAGCAGGCGTTCGCGCTCCTGCGCAAGGCGCTGCCGCTGGAGCCGGCGGGCCTCGCGCACATCCTCGACGTTCCCGAGGAGTTCATCGGGTACTGGGAGAGCGGCAGCTGGCCGGTGGATCCGCGGGCACACGCGGTGCTCTGCTCGCTGGTGCTGGGGAAGCTTTTGCACAAGTCCTACGCGCTGGACTGCCTCGCAGTGTTGCGGCAGCCGCGCTCGCTGGGCCGCAAGGTCCGCCTTCACCTCGTGGACGCTTTGGGGCAGGCCGCCAAGGCGCTCCAATTCGGCTCCACCGCCCACACCACTCCCGCCCTGGCTTGACGGACCCTAACTGGGCCTGATGGTGGCGCCGCCGAGGACTTCCTCGCCCCTGTAGAAGACGGCGCTCTGGCCGGGCGCCACTCCCAAGGCGGATTCGTCGAGGACCACCCGGTCTTCCTCCACCACGCAGGGCAGCGGCTTGCCGCGGTGGCGGACTTGCACTTCGCAGCGCAGCTCTTCGCGCGGCGGGCCGGCCACCCAGGTTGCGCCGGCGATGGCGAACTGCCGCCGCGCCGCCTCGTCCCGCGTGCCCACCACCACCCGCTGCCGCTCCGCATCGAGCGCCGCGACATAGAGCGGAAGGCGGAACCCGCTGCCGAGGCCGCGGCGCTGGCCCACGGTGAAGCGGTGGACCCCCTGGTGCTCGCCGAGCACGCGGCCGGACAGGTCCACGATCTCGCCGCGCGCCGCCGGCACGCCGTGCGACTCGAGGAACTGCGGCAGCGGAGTTCCCGCCACGAAGCAGACCTCCATGCTCTCAGGCTTGTCCGCGTTGGGCAGGCCGCGCTCGCGCGCGACGCCGCGCACCCGCGACTTGGTCAGCGTTCCCAGCGGGAAGCGCACCAGCGCCAGCTCTTCCTGCGTGAGCCCGTGCAGGAAATAGCTCTGGTCCTTGGAAGCATCCAGCGCGCGCAGGAGCCGCCAGCGCCCGCCGCGCTGCTCGACGCGCGCGTAGTGCCCGGTGACCAGCTCGCCGGCGCCCAGCCTGCGCGCGCGGTCCAGCAGCCAGTCGAACTTGACGTGGTCGTTGCAGCGCACGCACGGATTGGGCGTCTCGCCCCGCGCATACGCCTCGACGAAAGGCGCCATCACCTGCTCGTGGAACCGCTCCTGCGCGTCGTAGACGTAGAAGCGGATGCCCACCTCGGCCGCGGCGCGGCGCGCGTCGTAGAGATCGTCCGGCGCGCAGCAAGTACGGCCCGACCGCACCGCGTCCTCCGGCGTCGAATACAGCCGCATGGCCACGCCGGCGCAGGAATCCGCGCCGCGCGCGTCGGCGGTGAGGGCGGCGGCGACGGAAGAGTCCACCCCGCCGGACATGGCGATCATCGAGATCACGGGCGCTCTTCTAGCAGCTCAGACGGCTTGGGGCACGGTCAGGAAGTGCCGCCCTCTGGCGCGGTCTCCGCGAAGGGAGTGGGCTGCGGCTCGCGCGGGGCGTGAATCCGCATGGGAATCCAGAACGCCACCTTCGCGCCGGAGAAGTGATGCCGCGAATCGGGCAGGTTCTTGGGCGGGCTCTCGGCCATGATCCGGCCGCCGTGCGCCTCGACGATCTGCTTGGCCACCGGCAGGCCGAGCCCCGCGCCCGGCGCCCGCTCCTCTCCCACGCGGTCGGCGTGGAAGAACGGGTCGAACACCTTCTCGGCCTCGTCGGCCAGCATCCCCTCGCCCTGATCGTAGACCTCGAAGGTGATCCGTTTGCCGTCCCCCACCACGCGCAGCAGCACCGCGCTGCCGTGCGGGCTGAACTTGATGGCGTTGTCGATCAGGTTGGCCAGCGCCTGCCGGAGCTTGCGCTCGTCGCCCCACGCCTTCTCCGGCAGCGACTCCGCCGAAAGCTCGAGTGTGACGTGCCGCGCCTTGGCCTTGGGCCGCTCCTCGTCCAGCACTGCCTTTGCCGCCCCGGCCGCGTCGAACTCGTCGCGGTGGATGGCGTAGCCGCCGCTCTCCAGGGTGGCGAAATCCACCAGGTTGTCGATGGTGCGCGAGAGCCGCTCGGAGGCGGTCTGCATGGAGTCGATGATCTTCTGTTGCGGCTCGTTGAGCGGCCCCATCTTGCCCGCCTTGAGGATCTTCAGATAGCCGGTGATGGGCGTGAGCGGCGTGGCCAGCTCGTGCGACAGGTTCTGCATGAACTCGGTCTTGCTTCGCGCCGCCGCCCGCAGGCGCGAGTTGGCCGCGGTCAGCTCGCGCACCGTGGCCTCCAGCCGCTCCACCAGCGATTGCGAGTACTCGCGCAGGTAGCGGCGCTCCTCGGGGCCGCGCACCTTCTCGCGCTTTCCCTTGAGGAACTCGCGGAGCTGCCCGGGGAACCTCTCCACGTCGATGGGCTTCTCGATGTACCCGTCGCAGCCGATGCTGAGCGAGAGCCCGCGATCGCCGTGGGAGGTGAGCACCACGATGGGACAACCGTCGAGCCCGCGGTAGGAGCGCAGGCGCGTGGCCGTCTCGTAGCCGTCGATGCCGGGCATCTCGATGTCGCAGAGGATCAGATCGGGGTGCGCGGAGATGGCCAGGTCGATGCCGGCGATGCCGTCGGAGGCCTCCAACACGTCGAAGCCGCGCGCTTCCAGCACGTTGCGTACCAGCGCCCGGCTTTCCGGGTTGTCCTCGATATAGAGGATGCGCGGGTGTGGCGAAGGTACCTGTTCGGCCATGGTGGAACTTCCCTGTTGCGTCCGGCCACGTAGGTCGCGCGGCTGGGAGTCTAACACCCGCTCGGTTGACGGAGAAGTCGGGCGGCCATCGCTTCTTCGGTTGACGCTTCGTGTAAGAGCGCGACGCTCGAGCTCCGGCGCCCACATCCTGTCCACAGGGTCGTTCCTCCCGCGGCCGCAATCTTTCCATCGCCCATCCAAGGCGCACGGCCGCCGGCAGCCGCCTGCCACGCACCGTCTATCCATCTGGACTCAGGACGGATTTGGGCGGTCACAGATTCACTCCTACATGTCGCACCGGATCGCGCTTCGAGGGCGAGCCGATCAGAGTGAAGCTCACTGTGGATTATCTGTGGACAACTCGGTGAGCACTTCCGGCAGCAGTCCGAGGAGCTTGTCCCGGCTGTTCAGATCGGGGTCATCCAGCACCCGATTGAGGAGCCGTGAGAGCACCTGTCCGACCTTCCGGCCAGGCGGCAGCCCGAGCTCGCGCATCACGTCCTCGCCTCCCAGGCGCAGGTCGGTCACCCGGAGCGCCGACCCGCGGGCGATCTCGCGCGCGAAGCGCGCTTCTGCCTCGGCCTGGTTCGCCAGACCCTCCTCGACCAGACGGCCGCGGGCCTGCAGATCGGCGCGCCGCAACGCCCACAGCGCGGGAAGCTCCGCCACTCCGATGCGTGCCAGGACGCGCCGAACGGTCGCGTCGTTCCACTCCGGCCGGTAGTGCCAGTTGTGCTCGGCCACCAGCAGCGATACCCGCTCGAGGTCGCGGCGCGGGAACTTGAGCCGCTGGAGGATGTCCGCCGCCATCCGGGCGCCCAGCTTCTCGTGATCGTAGAAGGTGTGCTCGCCGGGAGCGCCCTCCTTGGGAGCCGCGCTGCGCGGCTTGCCCACGTCGTGCAGCAGCCCTGCNAGCCGCACGATCAAGTCGGCCGGCGCCGCATCCACGCAGCGCAAGGTGTGCCGCCAGACGTCCCAACGGTGATAGCGGTTCTGCNCAAACCCAACCGACTCGAGCAGCTCGGGCGCGATGCGGGCGAGGAGGCCGGTGCGCAGGAGCAAGCGCAGTCCGCGGGAAGGCGGCGCGCCGCGGACCAGCAGCTTGACCAGCTCCTCGCGCACCCGCTCCATCGCCACCCTGGCGAACACGTCGAGCGTCACCGGTATCGCGCGCAGCGTGGCCGGCACGATGGCCAGCCGGAGCGTGGAGGCGAACCGGACGGCGCGCAGCGGGCGCAGCCCGTCCTCCCGGAAGCGCGTCAGCGCGTCGCCCACGGCACGCAGGCGGCACCGGCGCAGGTCCTGCTCGCCGTGGAACGGATCCCGCAGCACGCCGTCGATGGGATCCCAGGCGATGGCGTTGACGGTGAAGTCGCGCCGCGCCAGATCTCCGTCGATCTCGCCGAGGAAGGTGACGGCGCTGGGACGGCGCCCGTCGAGGTAGGGCCCTTCCCCGCGAAAGGTGGTGACCTCCACCTTGTGGTCCCCGGAGATCACGCTGACCGTGCCGTGCTGGATGCCGGTGGGAATGACCTTGGGGAACAGCTTCAGCACCTGATCGGGCAGCGCGTCGGTGGCCACATCGAAATCCTGGGCGCCAGACCCGCGCAACAGATCCCGGACCGCACCTCCGGCAAGCCACGCCTGCCTTCCGGCGCCGCGCAGTCCGCGCAGCACGACCATCACGTCGTCCGGGACGCTCCTGGCCTGGAGAGGCATCCGGCTGAGCTACCACAGCGATGGTGTCCCCGAAACCCGTGCTCAGCGCGCCATGGCTTCACGGCATTCGCCGGACAAGATGTCCTTGCCGCGGAAGAGCAGGCAGAGATGGATCTCGCCCTTTCCCGGCCTGGCATTGGCGCACAGGCGCTTCCCGTCGTTGCCGCAGACCTGGCTGTTCGCGGCCTCGCGCCGGGCGTAGTCGTCGAAGACGGACTGGCACCGCCGCGTCAGCTCGCCCTGGTGCTTGCTCAGGCACGAGACCATTGCCTGACCGGGCGCCTCGTCCCGGCAGAAGGCGAAGGCGTCCTGCTCGCAGTCGAGCTTCGCGTTGGAGACGTTCACCAGAGCGGTCTCGATGCGCTGCCGGCAGGCATCGGAGAGGTCGGGCTGGTGGGCCTGCAGGCAGGAGAGGAGCTCGATGGGAGGCTTGCCCTCGCAGAAGCGACGGGTGTCCGCGGCGCAAGCGGAATCGGCGCCGGATGCGGCCGCGCCCACCAGCGCGAGCCCGGCGCAGGCGAGAGTCACCATCCGCATGGACATGATCGCCCTCCTTCGGAGCGCGTCGAAGAATGCCGCGAGCCGACAATTCCAGTCAGGGGACCAAGGTCCAATAGCGCCACCTCCCCTGCCCGGGCGACGGATCGGTCGTCTCGGTTGAGGGAGGAGCGCCCATGTCCATGGTCAATCTCGACCGAAGCGCGCGTCGCCTGGCCGCAGCGCTGCTCGTCTTTTTTTCCGCCGGGGTCGCCGCACAGTCGGCCGCGCCGCCGGACTCCGTCAACCCCGAAGCCGCGCCGGCGCCGGCGGCAACCGCTCCAGCCCAACCGAAATGGTATTCGGGCCGGCCGTACTCGTGGGGAAGCGTCGGGACGACTTTCGCGTATGGCCAGACCTACGGCAGCGCCAACCTCGGCGTCGGGTGGCTGATGCGCAACGGCATCGCGCCCAACGTCGAGCTGGGATACGCCTTNGGCGGCTCGCCGACGATGTGGTCGCTCCGGCCCGGCGTCACCTGGTACATGCCGATCGCCGCCGTGCAGCCGTACGTCGGCGCCTACTACTCGCATTGGTTCGTGGGCGGAGCTGCGCCGGACCAGGATGGCATCGGCGGACGCGCCGGCTTCTCGGTGGGCCGCGTCCTCTCGCTCGGAATGACGTACGACCACGCGCTGGGCTGCAACCAGAATTGCGACAGCTGGTCGCCGCAGATTTCCGCCGGCTACTCGTTCTAGCGCCCGCCCGTCGGCTGGCGCGGGAGGTCTCCATGTCCACGAAACCCGTCTTCACGATGTGTTCGGCATTCGCGCTCGCCGTCGCGGTTGGAGCTGTTCCCGCGCTCGCGCAGGGGAAGCCTGCAACTGCGGGGGCCACCAAGGCCGAGGCCAAGCCTGGCGCTGCGGCGCCGGCAGTTGCTGCGCCGGCCGTGGCCGCACCGGCCGTAGCCGCACCGGCCGTTGCCGCACCGGCGCCCGCTCCGGCTGGAGTCCGTGCCGATTCGCCGTGCAAGGAGGACATCGAGGAGTTCTGCGCGGANGTCCAGAGCGGCGGCGGACGCATCTACCAATGCCTGGCCGACAAGGAGAGCACGCTCTCCAACAACTGCAAGGCGCGGCTCAATCATTTGCGAGCTACGGGCGGCGAATGCAAGGCCGACATCGAGAAGTTCTGCGGCTCGGTGCCCCATGCGCGCGGCCGACTCGCGAAATGCTTGACCGAGCACCTCGACGAGCTGAGCGAGGGTTGCAAGTCGCTTTCGGCGATGGCAAAGGCCGGGCCGGCGACGGTCGCGGCGCCGAAGGTCCAGGAGGCGGGGGTTACGCCCAAGCCACCAGAAGCGGCGGCGTCGGCGGCCAAGACCCCGGACGCGGCGGCATCAGCGGCCAAGACCCCGGACGCGGCGGCATCAGCGGCCAAGGCCCCGGACGCGGCGGCATCGGCGGCCAAGACCCCGGACGCAGCGACCCCCTCGCCGGACGCGGGCGGACGCTGACACTTCAGCCGCTGCGTGCGAGGCCGGTGACGAGGAGGGCCACCGCGCGCGGAAGGCGGCCTTGCAGCATGGCTGCGAGCCGCGCGGCGAAGCGCTCCCGCAGATCTTCGCTCGCATGTTCGTTGTTGCGCAGCGCCGCCGCTGCAGGCCCCTGTTCGGTCAGTTGGCGCGCATCCGCGTCGAAGGGCAGCTCCAGGCGAGCGATCGACACCTGACCGAAGCCGCAGTTCTCGAGGAGCGCCGCGAGGCGTCCTGGGTCGGAGAGGGCGAACGGTCCCGGCCCGGGCTGCGGATCGGGAACCGCCATCTCGGCGCGCAGCGCCTCGAGCGGAACCGTCACCCACTCGTTCTCCTGCCAGGCCCCCCACACCACCGCCGCGAACCGCGCTCCCTCGCGCAGCGCGCGGCGCAGGTTGGAAAAAGCCGCGGGAGGATCGTCGAAGAACATCAAGCCGAAGCGCGAGAAGAGCAGATCGAAGCGCTCGTCGAACCGGTGCGTCTGCGCGTCGGCGAGGAGATACCTGGCGCCCGCAGTCGCTTCGCGGCGCGCCGTTTCCAGGAACGGCCCGCAGATGTCGATGCCAAGCGCCGAGCCGGTGCGGGTCGCGAGGGCCAGCGTCGTCTCGCCGAACCCGCAACCCACGTCGAGCGCGGACTCTCCTTGTCGCGGCGCCAGGGCTTCCAGCGCCGCGTCCCCGAAGGGCAGGAGCGGGCGCGTCGTCGGACCGCGGAGCCGTTGCCACCGGCCTGCGTTGACCTCGTTCCAGTTCCGCGCCTGCGCCTCGTTTGCCATGATCGCCATGATGACTTAGCACCGTTCGAGGTAGGATCGACGACATGAAACTCTGCCGATACGGAAACAAGGGGCAGGAAAAACCGGGCATCATCGACGGCGCGGGACGACTCCGCGACCTTTCGGGGATCGTCGCCGCCGCGGACGATCTCTCGCGGCAGCTGCAGAAGGTGGCCGGGGTCAAACCGGAGACGCTGCCGCTGGTGAACGGAAAGCCGCGCTTCGGCGTCCCCTGGACCGGGATCGGCAAGTTCGTGGCCATCGGCCTCAACTATTCCGATCACGCGAAGGAGGCGGGGCTCGCGCTCCCCTCCGAGCCCATCGTCTTCCTCAAGGCAAACACCTGCATCAACGGCCCCGACGACGACGTCGTCCAGCCGAAGAAGTCCACCAAGCTGGACTGGGAAGTCGAGCTCGGCGTCGTCATCGGCGCGCAGGCGCAGTACGTGAGCGAGGCCGACGCGCTGAAGCACGTGGCCGGCTACTGCATCGTCAACGACGTCTCGGAGCGCTCTTTCCAGATGGCCACGAGCCAGTGGGACAAGGGCAAGGGCTTCGATACCGCCGGGCCGATCGGACCCTGGCTCGTGACCAGCGACGAGATCCGTAACCCGCAGGATCTCGAGATGGCGCTGGAGGTGAATGGCAAGCGCATGCAGTCGGGGAACACGCGGACGATGGTCTTCGGCGTCGCTCAGATCGTCTCGCACGTGAGCCATTACATGACTCTGCTCCCGGGCGACCTGATCGCGACCGGCACTCCCCCGGGGGTGGGAATGGGCATCAAGCCGACGCCGCTGTTCCTCAAGCCCGGGGACGAGATGCGCCTGACCATCGCCGGGCTCGGCGAGCAGCGCCAGAAGGTCGTCGCGTACGGAGGCCCGAAGTGACCGCGAGGCGCTCTCCACCCCACCTCGGCCCACTGCACTTTTCCCCGGTCTTGAATCCCTACACGGGGCTTGGATAGTCGAAGGGGATGCCCATTCCTCCTCTCGACAAGGTGCTGTTCAAGCCGGATGAGAAGGTTTTCGTCATCAACCCCTTCAAGGGATCGCCGGAGATCCAGAACGCCGCCAAGGCCCTGGATCTGGCAGACGCGGCGGTGCTCTTCGCGACCCGCGCGGCGCACCTCGCCAAGCACGCCGGAACGCTCAAGCAGGTCCCCCCCGAGGCGCTCTTGTGGGTCTGCTTCCCCAAGGTGGGCAAGCTGGAGACCGACCTGGGACGCGACCGGGTGTGGATGTGGATGAAGGAGCAGGGCTTCGAGGGCGTCAAGGTGCTCTCGGTGGACGAGACTTGGTCCGCCTTCTCCTTCAAACGCTGAAGGCCGGGGCCTGGCAAGGCTGTTCAGTCGGTCTTCTTGCGGCTCGCCGGCGGCACGATGCCGTTCATTCTCAGGTACTCGGCCATCTGCCCGTAATGATCGAACGCGTGCGCAACCCCGAACGTAGCCAGATTCAGGCGGGGCGATTTCGCGTTGGGCGGGATCTGCAACATGTTCTCGGTCGTCAGCGTCGCGGCGGCCCGATGGCCGAGCGCGAACGAGTCCTTGAGCAGTTTCATGATCTCGGCCTTCCTGATCATCGCCTCGGCTTTTCCCGAACCCTTGGCGGGTTCCGGCAGCTTCTCGCCGGTGAGCGGGCCCCAGATGAAATAGTTGGAGGTGGCGATGTGCTTGACCTGCTCGGCAAAGCTGCGGACGCCCTTGTAGTCGCTGCCCGGGAGGTTCAGGCTATCGGGCGAGAAGTTGAATTTGTCCTCCGGCATGGCCTCCGCGGCTTCCACGACTTCCTTCTCGATGTTGCCGATCTGCCGATCCACCACCGACGCGACGGTGGGCGCGGGCGCGTCCGCGGCACGGCCGCTGGAGGAGGTCAATGCGAACAGTCCGGCGAGGATCCAGCTGATGCGATGAGCCGTCATGGGCACCCCTTTTGTCCGAGGGTAGCAGAATCCGCTCGCAGAGACCTCTGGACTGCAAAGGAGTCACCGCCAGCTTGAAAGCTCGCCCACCGACAGCTTGCGCTGCGTGCACTGCGGTCCCGGCGATTTCAACTTCAAGGTGCAACGAAGGCGGGGGTGCGTCATGCGCCGGTGTGCGGCCTGGATGATGGCGGCGGCGATGGCCGCGTGCGGCGGGGGCAGTTCACAGAGCAGCGGGTCAAGTGGCGACACCGGAACGACCCCGCCCCCGCCGGCGATGCATCAGTTGTCGGTGAACGTCGCAGGCAACGGAC
>C688J18823_10001688_pt1 | contig 13765 bp, 15 predicted proteins | sample HopSoiMetagenom1_FD_18823 | JGI IMG/M metagenome (IMG submission 18823)
CCTGCCTGCCGAATTCAACAGCATCCATCACGCGCGCGGCATTCTCTCGATGGCGCGCTCGACCAATCCGAACAGCGCGTCGTCGCAGTTCTTCATCTGCGTCGCCGATGTCGGTCAGCTCGATAACCAGTACACCGTCTTCGGACGTGTGACGAAGGGAATGGACGTCGCGGACAAGATCATCGCCGCCGCGAAAGGCACCGAGCTGCCGTCCGACCCCGTGACGCTGGAGAAGGTCGTCATTCGCGAGGCGAAGACGGACGCGGAGAAGGCGCCAGCGCCGAAGTCGTAATGACCGAGTCCAACCTCCCCGAAGAAGCCGCGGCACTCGTCAGGGAAGTCGTGGGGGAGGATTGGACGGTCGAGCCGCTGCCGGGCGATGCGTCGGTTCGCGCGTACTACCGCATCCGGCGGCCCGGCGGCCCGAGTGTGATGCTGACCTGGTATCCGGCCGAGGTGCGGGAGCAGCTCGGCCGGTTCCTCCGCGCGTACGAGGCGGTCTCGCCGCACGCGCCGGTTCCGGAAGTGATTCGCGCGAGCGATTCGTCCGTACTGCAGCGCGATGTCGGCGATCGCGATCTGTTCACGGTGCTGCGCGAAAATCGCGACGAAGGCATCCGGCTCTATCGCGATGCGATCGGGGTGCTGAAGAACTTTCAGAAGGCGAGCGCCGACATCAATCCTTCGTTCACCGCCGAGTTTTTCTTCAACGAACTGGAGATGACGCGCGAGTTTTACGTGGAGAAGCTGGCGAAGCGCGATGCGGCTCCGGTCGTGCCGCTGCTGCGCGAGATCGCCGAGCGCGTTGCATCACATCCGTACGTCTTATGTCATCGCGATTTTCATGGCGAAAATCTGCATGTTGTTAATGGACGACTATTCGTGATCGATTATCAGGACATGAGAATGGGTCCGGACACGTACGATCTCGCGTCGCTGCTGCGCGACCGCGGAGTAGTCGGCTGGCTCGGCGCCAATCTCGAGCTGGAGCTCGTCGATGCCTACGGCTGTCCCCGCAACCGCTACTACGAAGCGCTCCTGCAGCGCTCGATCAAGATTCTCGGCACGTGGGCGAAGCAGTTCATCACGCGCGGCAAGGAGCGCTACCTGGAGTTCATCGCCCCCACGCTGGAGAGCATCCAGCGCTGCACCGAGGAGCTCCCCGAATTCAGGAAGTTAGGAGACGTTTTTCAATGACTCACAAGATCACCCTGCTCCCCGGCGACGGCATCGGCCCCGAGGTCACGGCCTCGGTCGTCGCGATCATCGAATGCGCCGGCGTCGACGTGGAATGGGAGAAGTACTTCGCCGGCTCCGAGGCCCTCTCGCGTTACGGCGATCCGCTGCCGCCCGAGGTACTGGAATCGATCCTGCGCAACAAAATCGCGCTGAAGGGACCGGTCACCACGCCGGTCGGCACCGGCTTCGCGTCGATCAACGTCCGGCTGCGCAAGACGCTCGACCTCTACGCGAACCTGCGCCCCGTGAAGTCGATGCCGAACATCATCACGCGATTCGATGACGTCGACGTGATCGTCGTGCGCGAGAACACCGAGGACCTGTACTCGGGAATCGAACATGAAGTGGTGCCGGGAGTCGTCGAGTCGCTGAAGATCATCACCGAGCGCGCCTCGACGCGCATCGCGAAGTTCGCATTCGAGTACGCCCGCACGCACGGCCGCAAGAAGGTCACTGCGGTGCATAAGGCCAACATCATGAAGATGTCGGACGGCCTCTTCCTGCAGTGCTTCCGCAACGTGGCGAAGGAGTACCCGAACATCGAAGCGGACGACAAGATCGTCGACAACCTCTGCATGCAGCTGGTCACCAATCCGAATCAGTTCGACGTGCTGCTGCTGGAGAACCTTTACGGCGACATCGTGTCGGACCTCGTGGCGGGACTGGTCGGCGGACTCGGCGTCGTCGCCGGCGCGAACATCGGCGAGAACGGCGCGGTGTTCGAAGCGGTGCACGGCAGCGCGCCCGACATCGCCGGACAAAACAAGGCGAATCCGCTCGCGTTGCTGCAGTCGGCGGTGCTGATGCTGCATCACCTCGGCGAGAGCCGCGCCGCGCAACGCGTGCAGGACGCGATCGTGAAAGTGCTCGCGTCGGGACCGGAACATCGCACGCGCGACATCGGCGGCAGCGGCACGACGGCCGATTTCACCGCGGCGATGTGTGAGACGTTGAGGAAGGGGACCCGGGCCGGAGACTAGGGCGCGAGGGTTCGTGGACGCGTGGGCCCGAGGGAACCCCACGAGCCCACGCACCCACGAGCCCACGTACCCATGTTCAAAGAAAAACTCACCGAGGGCGTAGACCTGTTCAACCGCCAGGAATTCTGGCACGCCCACGAATCCTGGGAGGAGCTATGGCTGGAAGCGGGGACGGACCTCCATCAATACCTCCAGGGGCTGATTCAGCTCGCGGCGGCGTATCACCACATCAAGCGCGGCACGACGCGCGGCGCGGTGCGGCTCATCGACGCGGCGCTGAAACGGCTGGAAGCGTTTCCGGTCGTGCACTGCGGCATCGACCGGAGCGCTGCGGTCGCTGCGGCGTTGCTCGATCGCGAACGAATTTTGCGCGGCGAGTCAACAGGAACATTTCCGACACTCGACTTCGTCGCCGAAGTGCCGCAGCTCGAATCATGGTGAGCTACAATTCACAACGTCTCCACTACTTCACCTCACGTGCCGGCGAGGATCATCTGCATGCAGGACATTGATCAACGGGACCGGGAGCTGCTGGGAGCCCTGCAAGGTGAACTGCCGCTCGTGTCGACTCCATTCGCTCTGGTCGGGCAAATGATCGACATGTCGGAGAAAGAGGTCATCAAGCGCACGGAGCGGCTCAAGCGCGACGGCATCATCAAGCACATCGCCGCGCAATTCGACACACGCGCGCTCGGCTATCGCTCCTGCCTCGTCGCCGCGCGCGTGAATCCCGATCGCATCGACGAATGCGCGGGCACGATCAGCGCGCATCCCGGCGTGACGCAGAACTACCGCCGCAATCACGATCTGAATCTCTGGTTCACCATCGCCGTCGGTCCGTCGTCGCGCATCGGTCTCGATAAAACGATCGAGATCCTCGGCGAAGAAGCGGATTGCGATCTCGTCCGGCCGCTGCCGACGCTGAAGACGTACAAAGGCAGCGGCTCCGAAGCGGAGCACGAGGTGCATCCCGACTTCGCGATGCTGACGCCGACGGAAGTCGAGACCGTACGCCTGCTGCAGAAGGACATCCCGCTGCAGCCGCGTCCGTTCGAAGCACTCTCGCGCACCGCAGGCATCGGCGCCGACGAGATCCTCGGCTCCGCCCGCACGCTTCTGACGCGCGGACAGATGCGCAAGTTCACCGCATCGATCGTCGCGCGCAAGCCGGGCTTCTCCGCGAGCGCGATGGGCGTCTGGGTCGTGCCGGCGGAACAGGCGGACGACTTCGGCGCGCAGATGTCGCAGAACCGCGCGGTGTCGCATTGCTACCTGCGCCCGGTCTACGACGACTGGCCGTACAACCTCTACACGATCGTGCACGGACGCTCGGTCGACGAATGCGAGTCGATCATCAACGACCTCGCGATCGACACCGCCCTCTCCGAAAAGCAGGCGCTCTATCCGACGCGCGAGTACAAGAAAGCGAAGCTGACCTTCTTCTCGCGTGAGGCGGAGGAGTGGGAAGCGTCGCACGCGCCGGCGCACGAAGAGACCGCGGCGTCGTAGCGCCGTGACGGAAATCGCGACTCGCACGTGCGTCGTGCCGGTGATCCTCGATGACCGTGGCCGCGTGCTGCTCGTGAAGATGACACCGAATCGCGGCGTGTTTCCCGGCCAATGGGCACTGCCTGGGGGCGGCGTCGAGCGAGGCGAGCGCATCGCCGGCGCCCTCGCGCGCGAAGTACGCGAAGAGCTCGGCATCGAGCTCGCGTCCGCCGAGCCGCTGCTGTTCAAGGATGCGATCGTGCAGAAAACCGCCGCGGACGGAAGCCGCGCGATGCAGCACATCGTTTTCCTCGTCTACCGCTGCGCGCCCGCGTCGTACGACATCACGATCAACGAAGAATTTTCGGAGTATCGCTGGCTCGATCGCGAGCAGCTCGCCGCCCTCGAGCTTCCGGACATGACGGCCGAAACGCTGCAGTCCGCCGGACTCCTTTCCCGCTGATGACCATTCCCTATCAACGCGAACGAATGTCCGAAGATGAGATGCGAGCTGCCGCGCGCGCATTTCTCGAAACGATTCGCAAACGCCGCACCGTCCGCGATTTCGCGCCCGATCCGATTCCCGACGATGTGCTCGCGACGGCGATCGAGGCAGCGAGCCTGGCGCCGTCGGGCGCGAACATGCAGCCGTGGAAGTTCGTCGTGGTGAAGGATCCGGCGCTGAAGAAACGGATCCGCCTTGCCGCGGAAGAAGAGGAGTTCGAGAACTACAACGGCCGCATGCCGGACGAATGGCTGCGCGCGCTCGCGCCGCTGCAGACCGACTGGCACAAGGAGTTCCTGGAGATCGCGCCGGCGCTGATCGTGGTGTTCAAAGAGGATTACGGAATCGATCCCGAGGATGGACATCACGTGGCGCATTACTACGTGAACGAGTCGGTGGGGATCGCGGTCGGATTTCTGCTTGCGGCATTGAATGCGGCGGGACTGGCGACGCTCACGCACACGCCGAGTCCGATGGGATTCCTGCGCGACCTCCTGCAGCGTCCGCGCAATGAGAAGGCGTATGTGCTGATCCCTGTCGGGTATCCGGCGGAAGGATGCCGTGTGCCGGACATCGCGAAGAAGACGCTCGAGCAGGTGATGATCGTGAAGTGAGCGGTGTCATGCCGAGCGAAGTCGAGGCATCCCCTTCCGACGCAGCGTGTCGCGTGCTTCGGCAGGGGATCCCTCGACTTCGCTCGGGATGACACGTGAATCTGCTGCAGGTCTTCGCCCGTACATCAAAACGTCCGGCTGCTGCGATCCGGACCGTTGTGGCGCGGCATGCCGGGCGGGCGTTCCGAGCCACGACGAATCGCAGCAGCCGTACACATACAACTGTTCGCCACCGCTTTCGGACCGATCAGAGTGACTACGGAGAGGGCGATGGCGCCGAGGACGTGCACGCCGCGAATGATGTCGAGCCGTCAGGCCACAACTGCTTCGTCGTCCCGTCCGCACACATCGCCGTCGCGTCGCCGCTCGTGATCCGCAGCACGCCGCCTTTGCTGTAATCGACGCCTTTGCTCATGCCCATGTCAATCAGGAACACGAGGCCGTGGAAGTTCTGGAACATCGTGCCCTTCTTGCGCGCGGAGCCGTCGTTGAACGTGTACGAGCCGGGCTGATGTCCGAACACGATGTGCTTCACGCCGAGCGCGTCGGCGTACCCGAGGAGGCGCGCGATGCTCTGCTCGGGTTTGTCGCCGTCCTTCTCCCACCAGGGCGGTTTCATGCGCGCTTCGAGCAGGCCCATGTCTCCGAGGAGAACTTTTGCGTTGTAGCCGTCGGCGTCGAAGCCGGTCTGCAGATCGCTGATGAGTTGCGCGAGCGTGCGGCCTTTCGTGCTGCCTGCGTGCGCGAAGAACCAGTCGTTCGCGCGCGATGCGAACGGAAGGCAGAGCAGGAATTTGCCGATGCCTTGCGCATCCGTTCCGTTCGCGACATCGAGCGGCTTGATGCCCGCCGCTTTCAGTTCGCCCTGAAACTCCTGTGTCTTGCTGCTTTTCGGATCGGCAAGAAATTCCGCTTCGTGATTGCCGGTGGAGATCACGACGCGTCCGCCCTGCGACGCCGCGGATGCAGTCAGCGCGCGCATCAACGCGATCACGTCGAGCGAGTGCTTCCACTTGTCGATCATGTCGCCGGTCACGATCAGGATCGAGCGCCCGCCGCTCCACGTCGCCTGATCTGGCGATGAGGGCACGGAGGGCATCAGCTTCGCCGCGACGAGCAGCTCGGAGGTTCGTTTGTAATCGGCATGCGTGTCGCCGAGGGCGTAGATTGTTTCGGTGGTCGTGAGTGTGATGAGTGCGGGACACTGCTGCCAATCGCGCGCTATTAACGGAAACGTGACGAAGAGCAGAAATCCATATATCCATCGCATGGAATGATTGTAGTCATGTACGAAGCAATCTCACTCGAGCAGAAGTTCTCGCTGTTTTCCGAACGCTTCCAGCCGAAGGTCGTCGCGCGCATGAACGATTACGAGTTCAAGATCGCGCGCGCCGAAGGCGACTTCATCTGGCACTCGCATCCCGATACCGACGAGACGTTCCTCATCATCGACGGCGAAATGCGCATCGATTTCCGCGACGGCTCGGTCTCGTTGAAAGCGGGCGAGATGTTCGTCGTGCCGCGCGGCGTGGAGCACAAGCCGTTCGCCGCGTCGGAGTGCCGCATCATGTTGATCGAGCCGGTGGGCACGGTGAACACCGGCGATCAACCGCGCGGTGAGCGCACGGCGCCTAACGGAGTGGAGCTATGAAAATCGGCATCATCGGTGCGGGAATGATCGGCTCGACAGTCGGCAAGTTGTGGGTCGATGCAGGTCACGAAGTTCGCTTCGCCTCCCGCCATCCCGAGGAGCTCGCGCCGCTCGTCGCATCCCTCGGCGAACGCGCATCCACGGGCACGCCTGCCGAGGCGGCGGCGTTCGGTGATGTGGTGATGGTGACGATTCCGCTCGTGGCGTTGCCGCAGCTGGCGCGCGATGTGTCGCTCGCGAACAAGGTGGTGCTCGACACCTCGAATGCATACGAGCGTCGCGATGGTGATGCGGCGGGCGAAGCGACGAATCATGCACAAGGCTCCGCCGGGTGGGGCGCGGCGATGTTCCCCGATGCGCGATGGGTGAAGGCGTTCAACACGGTCTACTTCAAGACGCTGGAGACCGAGGCGCATCGCGAGGGCGATCGCGTCGGCATTCCGCTCGCGAGTGATGACGACGGCGCGATGGAGATCGCTGCGCAGCTCGTGCGTGATGCGGGCTTCGATCCGGTGATCGTTGGCGCGCTCGCGCGCGGCAAGGAGTTCGAGCCGGGCACGAAGGTCTACAACACCGGCATGAGCGGCGCGGAACTGCGGAAGCATCTGTGAAGAACCAAATCGATCCAGCCGAGTTCGTGCCGCCCGTTGCGAAGCTGATCGGCATGCGCGCAGTCTCGTTCGACGAAGGCCGCGCGGTGCTGGAGCTCGACGCCGATGCGCGTCATACGAATCCGATGGGCACGCTGCACGGAGGCATCCTCTGCGATCTCGCCGACCTCGCGATGGGCTGCGCGTGCTACACGACGCTCGAGCCGGGCGAGACGTTCACCACGCTGGAATTGAAGATCAATTTCCTCAAGCCGGTGTGGAGCGGCCGCGTCACCGCACATGCGCAGGTGCGCAAAGGCGGCCGCACGACCGCGCTGCTCGATTGCGAAGTGCGCGATGAGAAGGAGTCGCTCGTCGCATTCGCGACGAGCACATGTCTGATTCTGCGCGGCGAGATGGCGAAAGGACGGTAGGCGCAACGTGGTGAGCGTTACGATGTCGCGATGAGTGATTCGATCGTCGAACGCCGCATGCGCTACATCGAGCGGCAGAAGCAGCTCGGACACGGCGTCGACGTTCGCTTCGAAGGATTGAAACCGATGGGCCGTGGCGCGCTGAATCGCCACGGCCTTCCATCAGTCCCGACCGGCCAGCGCGCCGTCGAAAACTGGCCTGTCCTCGACCTCGGCGACGTCCCGGACATCTCGCTGGATGACTGGCGTCTCGAGCTCGCGGGCCTGGTCGAGAATCCGGTGACGCTGACCTGGAGCGACTTCATGGCGCTGCCGCAGGTCGACGACATCAGCGACTTTCACTGCGTCACGAGCTGGAGCCGCCTCGGCAATCACTGGCGCGGCGTGCAGTTCAAAACACTCGCGGAGCTCGCAGTGCCGAAGGAAAACGCCGCGTGGATTCTCTGCACCGGCTACGACCGCGAGCAGATGTCGGGCGAGAACTACACGACGAATCTGCCGCTCGCGCGCGCAGTCGAAGACGACGTGTTGCTCGTGCACACGTGGCAAGGCGCGCCGCTGCCGCAGGAGCACGGCGGACCGTGCCGCATGATCACGCCTCGCCTCTACGCGTGGAAGGGCGCGAAGTGGATCAAGCGCATCGAGTTCCTCGATCGCAACCGCCGCGGATTCTGGGAGCGGCGCGGTTACTCCGATACGGCCGAGCCCTGGTACGACGATCGCTACTCGTCGCGGCCATGAGCACGCACGTGCGGCGCCGCTCGCGCGCGGCCGTCGAACGGCAGAAGCGCGGCGGCAACACGCGAACGATCATCATCGCCCTGCTGGCGAATCTCGTCGTCGCGATCGCGAAGCTGATCACGGGCCTGATCTCGCATTCGACGGCGATGCTCGCCGAGTCGGCGCATTCGTTCGCGGACACGGCGAACGAAGTGCTGCTCGCGCTGTCGCTGCGCCGCGCGAAGAGGCCTCCCGATCCGATGCATCCCCTCGGCCACGGACGCGAGCGATTTCTCTGGGCGCTGATGGCGGCAATCGCGTCGTTTCTGATCGGCGGCTGCTTTTCGATCGGCATCGCGATCTACACGCTGATCACGCCGGGCGAGGCGGGACACATGCTCGGCGCATGGATCGTCCTCGCCATCTCGTTCGTCGCGGAGCTGATCTCGTGGACGCAGAGCGTGCGTCAGGCGCGCAATGACGCGCGCTCGCACGGCCGCGATTTCTGGACGTATCTGCGATTGTCGAGCGATCCGGTCGTGCGCGCGATCGTAGTCGAAGACAGCGCTGCGCTCGTCGGACTCGTGCTCGCCGCCGCGGGCCTGCTCATCCGCCAGCTCACCGGCAGTGCGGCCGCCGATTCGATCGCCTCGATCCTCATCGGCGTACTTCTCGGCATCACCGCCTTCGGACTCGCCCGCCCGCTCGCCGAGTTCCTCGTCGGCCGCTCCCTCCCCCAGCCGCTGCTCGACGAGTTGCGCAACGTCGTCGAGCAATCGGCGGCGGTGGAAGAAATCGAACTGATGCAGGCCGTGTACGTCGGCCCCGAGGAAGCGATCGTCGTCGCCCGCATTCACGTCCAGCCGATGAAGAGCAGCGACTTGACACGCGCGCTCGACGAGCTCGACGAGGCGCTGCGAAAAAAGTCGCCGTATGTGTCCGAGGTGTTTCTCGACGTGCGCCCGCACGATGGTTAGGAGCGCGGGCGTCTCGCCCGCAGTGCGTGGGCGTCTCGCCCGCGCACGATGGCGGTTAGGCGATCGCCCGACGTGAAGCGCCGGCATCGAACAAAGCGATCACTGCATCGAGCTCATCGTCGATCGCGTCCGGAGGGATGATCGATTCGATGATCAGCGGGCAATCGCCCGCAATGAGATGAGTGATCTGTGCGAAGGCCACTCGCGTGGTCGCACCGAGCGGCAGGTGTTCGCCTCGGGGACCAACTTCGCTGACGTGCAGCTGGCGAAGCCGGTTGCCGAGCTCCTGCAGCATCAGGATGGCGCAGGTCATGGTTGGATCGATCTGCCGTGCATGCCCGATATCTAGGCAGAACGTCGCCTCGGGAAACGTGTCGAACAGCACCTTCAACTCCGCGACGGTGCGGCCGGTCGTCTTCCGATGATCCATATTTTCGAGACATAGCCTGCTGCCAAGTTGCCGCCACAGCGCGGGTGTCTGCAGAAGATCGGGATGCGCGATGATCGGCCATGTTTCAGGCAGCAACCGCAACATCTCAAAGGCTGCGGTCTCGCCGAGCCTCTGGAGCCGGCTCGGTGCATGGAACGACACGTACTCGAAGTTGTCGAGGTCAAGGCGAGGGATTGCTTCGATGAGTGCAGTCAGCTCGTGATCGCGCAACGCCGATAATTCGATGGCGTCGATTCGCGATACCGCGCGCTGCACGTCCACGCCCAGCTCGAAATCTCCCTTGGCCAGCGCACCGGTCGAGAAGCCGATTGGATTCATTCAGAACACTCCAAATTTGCGAATCAGCATCGGTAGTTTTGGATGATCATCGAAAAAGAGCTTCGTCACGCCTTCACGAAACGTGTGACTGACTTCGCGCAGTTCGTCGTACGTTTCATCGTTCAGTGCATCTTCAACGCGCACCGACTCGAGGTTTTTGCGCGAGCCGGTGTCCGCGACCACGCCGAGGAACTTGTCATATGAGGTGAAGATCTGGTCGCCGATCGCCGCCGCGTGCTCGCATTCGAGAACGACGCGCGCTACGAGGTCCAGCGGAGACACATCGGTTTGAGTCCGGATCAGCTCCGCAAGCCGCAGAAAGTACTCTTCATCATTCTTCACCTGGTGGAGCTCCGGCGTGGCGAACAGCTCGCCTGAAAACGCAGCGATCAATCCCCACAGGAAAAGAAGCTTCCGCGAAAAGCGCAGCTTCACGTTGCGGATGCCCCACCCCTTTCCTCGGCGTTCCCACATTTTCGATGCGTAGTCGGATGCGATCGTGCGCCAGTAACGGACGATGTCGTTGAGCAAGAAATGAGGAATCGTTCCGCGTGCGCCCGTTTGACTGGGCACGGAGCGGTCGTACATCACGTACCGAGCAAGGATGTTGCGGATGATGCGCTCGCGAACGAGCGGGTTCGTCAGCGCGCGCGACTCGGACAGGAGCAGGATGCGACGCGTCAGATTCTCATTTGAATCCTGCGTGCCTGCGATGTAGTGCACGAGCTCGTGACTCGGCACGATGTTGCCGAAGGTTCCGGTTGGTCCCACTTCCTTTGGAACGACCTCGAGAATGCGCTTTCCGATCTCCTGCGCCACGATGGCGTGCGCGGGATCCGAGGGGCCGTCGACGAGCAGAACCCAATCGGCATCGCTCCTCTGTGTCATCTCTCCGCGTCCCAAGGATCCGGTCACCACGACAGAGCAGTTGGCGTCATGGTGATCGGCCAGCGCTGTCTGCAAGCGTCCGAAGATTTCGTCCGTATGTTGTCTCGCGATTCGTAGAGCGCGCCAGTCTTTGCCGCATGTTCGCTCGATCGTCTCGACCGTGGATTCCACGCGTTCAGTTTCTCAGAACGAGCTTCTCGTCGGTAGTTTTCTACAACCAGTAGCAGACCCTTCACGCCGCCGTCGCCCTCCCTTCCAATTCCACTTCGATATTCCGCCACCTTCCCTGCTTGAACCGCAGCACGCTCAGCGTCGCGCGGGTGAAGTGGCCGAGGACGATGGCGGTCCAGATGTCCGTCGCGTGGAGGCCGCGGGTGGCCTGCAACACGAGACAGATGCCGATCGGGATCACGATCTGCGAAATGATCGAGATGTAGAGCGGGCTGCGGGTGTCGCCGGTGCCTTGCAGCGCGCCGGTGTAGGTGAGCGCGAGGGTCACGAAGAATCCGGAGAGGATCAGGAAATGCAGCAGTTGCGTGCCGATCGACGTCACCAGCGGCTCGGTCATACCGAAGATGCCGAGCAAGGCATGAGGAATCAGGAAGAATGCGGTGCCGACGACGAGCGCGACGCAGAGTCCGATGCGCGACGCGATCGCCACGCCGTGCTTTGCGCGATCCGGTTTGCCGGCGCCGAGGTTCTGGCCGGCGATCGTGGCGGCGGCGCCCATGAGGCCGAACGACGGCCACGTGATCAGCGAAAAGAGCTCTGTGTATCCGACCGCGTACGCAGCCTGCGCGGCGGCGCTCTGCGGCAGCGAGCCGATGAAGCGCACGAGCATCACGCCCGCGACGTTCATCGCGATCCCCTGAAATCCTGCAGGAAGTCCGAACCGAAATAACGAACGGATGATCTCCGCATCGGGCGCGAGGTTCATGCCGCGATGAAAACGAACCACCGCGCGCGGCTTGAAAAACATCCGCAGGCCGTACAGCGCGACGATCAGATTGCTCGTGATCGTGCCGAGGGCCGCGCCGGTCGTGCCGAGCCGCGGGATCAGCAGCACGTTGAACGTGATGGTGAGGATCGTTGCCGCGAGCCCGAGCTTCAGCGACGCGCGTGCATCGCCGGCCGCGCGAAACGCGGTGCCGACCATGAAGCCGATCATCATTCCGCCGATGCCGACGAACATGATGCGCAGGAACGGCAGCGCTTCGTGCTGCACGGCCGGCGCTGCGTTGACGACGTTGAGCAGCGCCGGCGCGGCGAGCCAGCCGACGACGCCCATGATCGCGGCGAGACCGAGTGCGGTGAGCAGCGCCTGGTAGACGACGCGGTTCACGTTCTCCGGCTCGTTTTTGCCCGCCAGCCGCGACACCAGCACGACCATGCCGGTGAAGAGCGAGTTGATGAAGACGATGACGACGATGATGATCTGCCAGCTCACGCCGATCGCCGCGTTCGCGGTGTAGCCGACGTAATGGCCGACCATGATGTGGTCGATGATTCCCTGCAGTCCGGCGATCGCGTTCTGCAGCATCGTCGGCCAGGCGAGCATCCAGACGGCCCGCGCGAGCGGACCGTCTGTGATCGTGCGATCGAATGTTTGCGTGGGCTCGTTCAATTGAAGGTCACAAGGGTACCGCGATGCGTGAAGATCAAATCCCTCCCATCGCTTTGTAGACACCCACTACGCCCGTGAACACTTCCGACTCGGCCTCGGCCACCGCCTCCTCCGCCTGCAACTGCGTCCGCTCCGCATCGAGCAGCGCGAGGAAGTCGGCGACGCCTTCGCGATAGCGCGCACGTGCGATGTCCGACGCACGCGTGCTCTGACGCGCCTGTTCGTTGAGCTTCACCAGACGCTCCTGCTGTTCGCGATAGTTGACGAGCGCGTTGTCCGTTTCTTCGATGGCGCGCAGCGCGGTTTGTTCGTACAGCGCAGCGGCCTCGCGCGTTTCCGCCTGCGCGCCGCGCAGACGCGCGCGGGCGCTGCCGATGTCGAATGCGGACCACGACAGCGCCGGCGTCATCGCCCAGGAATGCGACTCGCTCTTACCGAAAAGATTTCCGCGGCCGGCGAGCAATCCGAGGAAGCCGGTGATGGTGATGCGCGGATAGAGGTCGGCGTACGCGATTCCTTCACGCGCGACGGACGCAGCGAGGCGTCGCTCCGCAGCGCGCACATCGGGACGATTCTGCACATCGCCGACCGGCAGCTCCTTGACCAGCGGCGGATAGGCGCGCGGCGCGAGATCGACATCGAGCTCGCCCGGCTTGCGTCCGGTGAGCACCGCAAGCCGATTGACGTGTGCGGCGATTGCGATGCGCAGCGGCGAGAGGTTCGCATCGATCGAAGCGACCAGCGCCGATGCACGCGCCACGTCGAGCTCCTCGCCGACTCCCGCCTCGCGCCGTTTCTGCGTCAGCCGCAACGTCTCGCGTTGATTCGCGAGGCTCCGCTCGCCCACCGCGAGCTGCTGCTGCAATCCGCGCAGCTCGAAGTAATTGCGCGCGACTTCCGCCGCGATCACCACATGCACGTCGTCGAGCGACGCCTGAAAACTCTCGGCAGACGCTTTCGCCGCCTTCACCTGCGAGCGCACGCGTCCGAACAGATCGAGCTCCCAGAACGCATCGAAGCCAGCGCGAAACGTGTTCGTCTCGACCTCGAATTCTTTGCGCTTGTCCGCGAACGCATTCGCGGTGACGTGCGGATATCGATTGAGCGACGACTCGCGAAAGATCGCCCGCGACTCATCGAATCGCGCCACCGCCGCCCGCACATCGTGATTCGATTCCGCCGCCTCGGCTTCCAGCTTGTCGAGCACCGGATCCTCGAAGCGATGAAAGAACCCCAGTTGACCCTCGCCCCGCTCGGCGGGGAGAGGGTGGCCGAAGGCCGGGTGA
>C688J18823_10001689_pt1 | contig 13753 bp, 19 predicted proteins | sample HopSoiMetagenom1_FD_18823 | JGI IMG/M metagenome (IMG submission 18823)
TTGAAGGTGTGGAAGAACTCCTCCTGGATCCGCTCCTTGTGCTCGAAGAACTGGATGTCGTCGATCAGGAGCAGGTCGTAGGCGCGGTAGCGCTGCTTGAACCCTTCGATGCGCTTGTCCCGGAGCGCGTTGATGAAGTCGTTCATGAAGGTCTCGCTCGTCACGTAGCGCACCGACAGCTCGCCCTGGTGCTCGCTGACGTACTGCGCGATCGCCTGCAGCAGGTGCGTCTTGCCGAGGCCGGTGCCGCCGTAGATGAAGAGCGGGTTGTACGCCTGTGCGGGCGCCTCCGCTACGGCGAGCGCGGCGGCGTGGGCGAAGCGGTTCGAGGAGCCGATCACGAACGAGTCGAACGTGTACTTCGCGTTCAACCCGACGCTGTTGGACTCGCGCCGGTGGACCTCGACGGCGGCGTCGGGATCGCCGTCGGCGGACTCTACGACCGCGAGCTGGATGCGGCGCTCGTGACCGGTCGTATCGCCCACGGCAGCGCTGATCAGACCGATGAAATGACCCTCGATCCAGTCGCGCGTGAAGTCGTTCGGGACGGCGAGCACGAACTCGTCGTCGTTCAGCTCTTGACCCCCGACGTGGTCGAACCACGTCTTGTACGTCGTCTCGTTGAGGGCGCCCCTGAGCCGACCAGAAACTTCGCTCCACAGGCCTTCCGCAGTCAGCTCGATTGAGGGCTCCACGCCGCCGGGGGTACTCCTTGTCGAGGGACGACCGAGCGGCGAGCATAGCAGCGTCCGAGTGCCCTCACAATGGGCCGTTCCGGTTGCGTCGAGGTGGATGAAAACGGCGATTTGCAGGGAATATCAATCACTCCACACCTGCGTCCACAGGTGTGGACGGTCCTGTCAGGCGAGGCGACGCTTGACCGGTCAGAGTGGCTGTCGCCCCACGATTCGAGGACTGCTTGTGTGGGCCAAAGTCTGTGGAGAGTCACCTCTCACGCCTCGTCTATACTGGCCGCACGCCGCCCTCGAAACGGGCGGTTCTTCTTCTCTCCTCGGAATCGTGAAACGGACCTACCAGCCCAACGTGCGCAGGCGGAAGCGGAAGCATGGCTTCCGCGCCCGCATGGCCACCCGTGCAGGCCGCGCGATCCTGAAGCGCCGCAGAGCGCGGGGCCGCAAGCGCCTCTCTGCCTGACTCGCTGGACGCGCGCGTGCAACGCCGCCACCGCCTCTCGCGCTCGAGGGACTTCGACGCCGTCTACCGACACGGCCGCTCGGTCTCGACGCGCTTCCTCGTCCTCTACTGGTTCCCGCGTGAGGAAGGCGAGGGGGCGGGCGCGAGGCTAGGTCTCGCGGTCCCCCGCGCGGTCGGCGCCGCGGTGGTGCGCAACCGGATGAAGCGCCGCCTGCGCGAGACGTTCCGAGACCGTCTCCCTGAGCTACCGCAGGACCAGGACTACGTGCTCGTCGTCCGGCCCGGCCTGGCAGAGGCGGTCGAGTCACGCGGGTTCGAGTGGCTGGGCGAGCGCGTCGACGAGATCCTCGGCAAGGCGGCCTCGTGAGGCTCGCGCTGCGCGCGCCGGCGTACCTCGGCCTCGCGCTCGTGCACGCCTACCGCTGGACCCTCGGGCTCCTCTCGAGCGGCTCCTGCAAGTACCACCCGACCTGCTCGCAATACGCGCTCGACGCGATCAAGCGCTACGGGCTCGTCCGGGGCTCGGTGCTGGCCGGCTGGCGCCTGCTGCGCTGCAACCCGTGGAGCCGTGGCGGCGTCGACTACGCCGAGCACCAGAGGCTCTTCCGATGATCCTCGGCTCCCCGCTCTCCCCGATCGAGGACCTCCTCCGCAACGTCCTCTTCTGGCTGCACGACTCAGTCAGCCTGCCCTGGGCGTGGGCGATCGTCGCGTTGACCGTGATGGTGCGGGTGCTGCTCGTCCCGCTGACCGTCCGCCAGATCCACTCGATGCAGAACCTCCAGCGGCACGCGCCGCAGATGAAGGAGATCCAGAAGAAGTACAAGACCGACAAGAAGCGGCAGCAGGAAGAGCTGATGAAGTTCTACAAGGAGAACAACATCAACCCGGCCGCCTCGTGCCTGCCGCTCGTGGCGCAGTTTCCGGTCTTCATCGCGCTGTACTTCGTGCTGCGGAACTTCTCGAAGCACCCGCCCGGTGGCCAGGCGGCCGTCGACAACGGCGAGTTCTCCTGGTTCGGGCACCACTTCATCCCGGACATCACCGCGCCGGCGAGCGCGCACTGGTCGGGCTACCTGCTGCTCGTCATCTACGTCGCCAGCCAACTGGTGTCGACGCTGCTGATGTCGACCACGATGGAGAAGTCGCAGCGGATCATGATGATGATCCTGCCGCTCGCCTTCGTGACCTTCCTGGTCAACTTCCCGGTCGGCCTCGTCATCTACTGGGTCACGACGAATCTCTGGACGGTCGGCCAGGGGTTGATCACGCGACGCCTGATGCCGCGCCCGCAGCCGCCCGAGCGCCGCTCGTCGCGCACGCCTCCGAAGGAGGTGGCGACCGCGGTCGTTGCCGAGGAGGAGCCCGCTCCTGCCCCGGCCACGCCCTCCCAGCCGCGCCGCGTGAAGCGCAAGAAGAAGGCGCGGCGATGACTGAAACCGAGACGCTCCAGGTCGAGGCGACCGGCGAGACCGTCGGCGAGGCGAAGTGGGCCGCGCTGCGCGAGCTCGAGAAGCTGCGGCCCGAGATCGACAAAGCCGCCGTGCGCTTTCAGGTCGTCGCCGAGGGCGAGCGCGGGTTGCTCGGCGTCGGCTACACGCCGGCGCGCGTCGTCGCGAGCGTCGACGCCGTCGCGGCGGTCGAGGAGCTCGAGCGCGAGCCGATCGACGAGGGCGAGCAGGCAGCCGACGTGCGCGACGTGCTCGAGCACATCCTCGACGCGATCGGCGTGCACGCCCGGATCGAGATCGTGGAGACCGGTGACGCGCTCACCGCGACCTTCGTCGGCCCCGACCTCGGGCTCGCGATCGGCAAGCACGGCCAGACGATCGACGCGATCCAGTACCTCGCGAACGCAGCGGTCTGGCGCGGCCGGGGCGACGACCGGAAGGCGGTCGTGGTCGACGCCGCCGGCTACCGCGCCCGCCGCGAGGCCACGCTCGACGCGCTCGCCAGACGCAGCGCCGAGCGCGCGGTGTCGTCGGCCCGGTCCGTCGAGCTCGACCCGATGACCGCCGTCGAGCGCAAGGTCGTCCACGTCTGCCTGAAGGACTACCCCGGCGTCGTGACGCGGAGCGAGGGCACCGAGCCCAACCGCTTCGTCGTGATCGACCCCGTGTGATCGAGCGCTGGCTCGACGAGCTCGTCGCCACACCGGGGCTTACCTCGGTCTCGCGCGAGGAGGCGACGCGCGTGCACCTGGACGAGAGCCTGGAGGCGCTCGAGGCGGTGAGGCGCTTCGATGGCCCGATCGTCGACGTCGGCTCCGGCGGCGGCTCGCCCGGGATCCCTCTCGCCCACGCGCTGCCCGATCGTGAGGTGACCCTGCTCGAGGCGACACAGCGCAAGTGCGACTTCCTCGAGCGGTGGGTCTCCGACTTGCCGAACCTGCGCGTGGTGTGCGGGCGGGCCGAGGAGCAGCCGGTCGACGCCTGGGGCGTGGCGCTCGCCAAGGCGCTCGCGCCGCCGCCCGTTGCCGCGGAGTGGTGCCTGCCGCTCGTCGCTCCAGGCGGTGCGGCCGTGCTCTACGTGGGGCCGACGGCGCAGGCCGACCGGGTCGCAGCGGTTGCGGCCGAGCTCGGCGGCGAGCTGCAGGACTCCCCGCCCGGACTGCTCGTGATCCGCAAGCTCGAGCCCACTCCGCCCGGCTTCCCGCGCCGGCCAGGAGTCGCCAGGAAACGTCCGCTCGCATAGCTAGCTTGGCCGTGTGGCCGGCCGTATCTACGCGCTCGCGAACCAGAAGGGCGGCGTCGGCAAGACGACGACGACCATCAATCTCGCGGCCTGCCTTGCTGAGGCCGGCGAGCGGACCCTCGTTGTCGACCTCGACCCGCAGGCGAATGCGACTTCAGGGCTCGGCGAGCGCGCGAATGGAACCTCGTCGCTCGACCTGCTCGACGGCATCCCGCTGCCGAAGCTGGCCAAGCCGACGCGGTTTGCCGGACTGGACCTCGTGCCTTCCCGTCCAGAGCTCGCGGGGACTGCGGTCGAGCTGTCGCGGCGCGGCGACGGCGAGCGCTACCTCGCGGACGCGCTGGCGGGCGCGACGGAGGACTACGCGTTCGTGTTCGTCGACTGCCCGCCGTCGCTCGGCCCGCTGACCGTCAACGCGCTGACCGCCGCCGATCGCGTGCTCGTGCCGGTGCAGGCCGAGTACTACGCCCTCGAGGGTCTTTCGCAGCTGGTCGGCTCGGTCGAGCTGATCCGCACGCGCCTGAACCCGAGGCTCGCGATCGGCGGCGTGATCCTGACCATGGTCGACCGGCGCACGCGGCTCGCCGCGGACGTCGCAGCCGAAGTGCGCCGGCACTTCGGCGAGCTCGTCTTCCGCACCTCCGTTCCGCGCTCGGTGCGCGTGGCAGAGGCCCCGAGTCACGGGCTTCCCGTGACCGCCTACGACCGCGCCTCGGCCGGTGCCGACGCGTACTGGAAGGTGGCGATGGAGCTTGTCGGTCGCTCCTGAGGAGAAACGCCGCGGCCTTGGCCGTGGCCTCGAGCTGCTCGTCGGCGGCCCCGGCCAGTCGGAGCTCGCGCACCTGCCCGTCGAGACGATTCACGCGAACCCGCGTCAGCCGCGGAAGCGCTTCGACCACGAGGCGACGAGCGCGCTGGCCGACTCCATCCGCACACAGGGCCTCGTGCAGCCGGTCGTGGTGCGGCCGAGGAGCGCCGGCGGCTTCGAGCTGATCGCGGGCGAGCGGCGCTGGCGCGCCGCGCAGGAGGCCGGGCTGCCGACGGTCCCGGCCCTCGTTCGCGAGGCCGACGATCGCGAGACGCTGCTGCTCGGGCTGGTCGAGAACGTCGCGCGCGAGGAGCTCTCGGCGGTCGAGGAGGCGCGCGCCTACGCGCTCCTCCTGGACGAGTTCGAGCTCTCGCTCGGCGAGCTGGCGGAGCGGGTCGGCAAGGCGAAGCCGACCGTCTCGAACCGGCTACGACTGCTGGAGCTCCCCGACGACGTGATGGCCCTCGTCGAGCGCGGCGAGCTGAGCGAGGGTCACGCGCGCGCGGTTCTCGCCGTGCCGGACAACGACGGCCGCCGCCGCCTCGCGCGCCAGATCGTGCGGCGCGGAATGTCGGTGCGCGCGGCCGAACGAGCGGCACGCTGGGCAGGCGCGAAGACCAAGCCGCGCAAGATGCCGAAGGTCGATCCCGCGCTCGCCGAGCGGGCGCGCAAGGCGGCCGAGCGGCTGACCGGCTTTCCGGCGCGCATCGTCTCGGGTCGCCTCGAGATCGCCTTCACCGACGAGACCGAGCTCGCAGAGCTGGTCGAATCGCTCGAAGCTCGCGCGTAGCCCGTAACCAACCGCGGCGGGACGTCGTTGACCCAGTGTCATGCTGCGGACCCTTCATGCGAATCTCGAGTCGTTCGAGGCGATCAACCAGGACGACATGACGCGCGACCTGGTGCTACGGATGTCGGCGCTCTCACAGGCGGGCAAGCTTGCGCCGTTCCTGTTCGAGCTCGCGCACGACGCGGAACTCGACGACACGACGAAGGGCACGCTCGCCGAGATCGCGGGCGACCCCGAGTTCCTGCTCGCGGTGGAGGACTACCTCCAGCGCACCGAGATTCTCCACTAACTAGATCAGCTGCTAACCCGTCTTAGGGACTGACGCGCACGTCAGCGTCGACCGGGTATACGTACCTGACGGGAGGATCCATGAGGACCAAGTCGTTCGCAGCCGCGCTGCTGATCGCGCTGGCTGCTCTGGCAGCATTCGTTCCGGCCGCTGCCGCCGACCAGCCGGTGACGACGATCACGCACGTCGACCGCACGTTCACGCTGCCGGCGTCGCCGGCNTTCTGCCCGTTTCCATTCGTGGTGCACAGCGAGGGCACCCTTCGCGAGAGCGTTTCCGCGAGCGGCAAGGACGTCACCCATGCCGTCGACTTCCACATCACGTACACGAACCCCGCGAACGGCAAGACGCTGACGACGGTGCTCGGTGGCCCGGTCATCGTCGAGCCGAACGGCGACGGCACCGTGACCGTCACGATCAACGGCAACGACGGGCATCTGACCGCGCCCGGCCAGGGCACGATCTTCGCCGCGGTCGGGAAGCTCGTCTACATCGCCGACGCGGGCGACCTCTTCACACCGCTCGCGATCGTCAAGTCGACCGGCCGGCAGGACCCGAACCAGTTCCCTGCGACCTGCGTGGGCCTTTCCTAGTCCCTCCCCGGAGTCCCGCCTCCCTGGCGGGGGCGGGACTCGTCCTCTTCCGCGCGCGGTAGTGCGCCTGCGCGACGCGGTCGGCGCACAGGGTGCAGCAGTAGCGTCGCGTGCGGTTCCGGCTGCGGTCGATGAACGCGCAGCGGCACGGCGACCCGGCACAGCGTCCGAACCGTCGCCAGCCGAGCTCCTGGAAGGTCGCCAGCAACCCGGCCACCGCGTATGCGGCAACAGCAGGAAGGCCAACGTCGTCGTCCGGCCACGACCGCAGGCGCCAGCCCTTTCCGTGCCGCTCGAGCTGCGGTGCAATGCCGTAGTCGCGGGCGAGCTCGTTGAGCAAGTCGGCCGCGGTCTCCTCGTCCGGCGCGTCGAAGACGCGGTCGAGGCGCTCTCGCAGCTCTCGCACACGGCCGACATCGGCGTCGCGCACCTGGCCGGCCGCCGCCGTGAGCCCGTGCCACGCCAGCCAGGTANGCACGTCGTCGATCCCCTCGATCAGGTCCGGCTCGGGATGGAGCTCGTCCCAGGTGTTCACNAGGTCGACGGCCACNGCCGTCCCCGAGCCCCGTGTCTCNTCACTTGTCAGTGGCATCGGCCTACACGGTAGTGACAGGAGCTACCGCCGGCGCTAGATCGACTCGCAGCCGCAACGGGGCAGGCCCTCAGGGAAGCGAGGTGGGCGATCGTGGATTCGAACCACGGACCTCCGCCTTATCAGAGCGGCGCTCTAACCAACTGAGCTAATCGCCCGCAGGGCGGCCCAGTGTAGCCGCACTCGCCCCAGGGATGGAGAGCCGCCGAACCGGCGCCGATGACGTCTCAGGTACTGCGGCGAATGAACATCGGCGACCCCGTCCTCCATCGCGGCCGGCGCTACATCTTGCGCGGTCTCGACCCCATGAGCGTGCCCGACCGGCAGGCCTTCCTCGAGGATCCCGAGACCGCCGAGCAGGCGACCGCGCCGGTCGACGAGATCGAGGCGGAAGCGCAGGGCGGCGGCGCCGGGCTCAGGGAAGTTTGAGCCGGTACCCTCTGGTCATGACCGGGGCCGAGGACGCCTGATGTACGAGATGGTCATCTACGGGGTGAGCTTCGACCTGGTGGGCAAGCAGCCGATCGTGCTGCTGAAGACCGCTGACGGGAACAAGTTCCTGCCGATCTGGATCGGCCACCCGGAGGCCGCGGCGATCCTGATGAAGCTGCAGGGGGCCGCGACTCCCCGTCCGATGACGCACGACTTGCTGAACGACGTCGTCGGCCAGCTGGATGCGCAGGTCGTTCGCATCACCGTGACGGAGCTGAAGGAGAACACCTTCTACGCGAGCATCACCGTGCAGCAGAACGGCTCCGAGATCGAGATCGACTCGCGGCCGTCGGACGCGATCGCTCTCGCGGTGCGTGCCGAGGCGCCGATCTTCGCCGCCGAGGACGTGATCGAGGAGTCCGCGATCGAGTTCGAGGGCGAGGATGTGAACGAGGAGGAGATCGTCTCCGAGTTCAAGCAGTTCCTCGAGCACGCGACGCCGGACGACTTCGCCGGCTCGGCCGACGACGACTAGTCCCCGTCGGCCCGCTCGACCTCGCGCTTCGTGAGCGCGAGGATCTCCTCGAACAGCTCCTGCAGGCCCTCGCCCGACAGCGGGCCACGGTTTGCCCGTGCGAGGTACTGCAGCATCCACTGCTCGCGGTCCGGGTCGACGAACGACAGCCCGCGCGACTCCTTGTAGCCCTTCAGGCGTGCGACGAGCTTGAGCCGGGTGTTGATCGCGTCGACGAGCGCGCGGTCGTTGTCGGAGATCTGCTCCCGAAGCTGGCGGATGAGTGGGTCTGACTCGGTCACGGTCTCCCTTGTAGCTTGACGTAGACGGGCTTCGCGCTGTCGGCCATCGCGAGCGCGCGGTACGGATACGTCACGCGCGCCGTCACCGGATCGCGCAACGCGGGCGTCTGCTCGCGCGCGTAGACATAGATGCCGCGCCGCCGCTCGACGACGCGCTGGATCCGCAGCGAGTAGCCGGTGCTCGAGCGGGGCCCGAGCGCGATCAGGACGACCTGCTCGCGCGACCAGTTGACCGCCGGCGCTTTCGGCGCGCGGCCGGGCATCGTCGCGGCGAGGAGGCGCGTGAGAGGGCCGGGCGAGTGGTAGACGGCAGTCACCTTGCGCGTGAACTCGACCCGACCGAGTTCCGGCGACAGGTCGCGCCAGGCGTACGGACGCTCGCCGCCCTGGCCCCACCACTGCGTGTAGACCAGCCAGCCGCACGCCGCCAGCGCGACGAGCGCCAGCGCGGCCGCTTTACCAGTAGAGGTAGATCGAGGTGCCGTAGTCGAGCAGTGAGTAGATGCGGTAGGCCGCCCAGATCGGAATCCGGACGCAGCCGTGGCTCGCCGGGTACGGCGGCACGCTGTGGTAGCCGTGGATGGCGAAGCCGCCGACGAAGAAGGACGAGTAGTACATCTCCTTCGCGTTGTAGCCCGGCACCTTGCTGTAGAAGCGCCAGTGGCCGAGCGGTGTGTTCCCGGTGGCACCGGTCGAGACGGTCAGGACTAGCGCGACCTTGCCGTCGCGGACGAGGAACAGCACCTGGCGGCCCTTGCTGACCTCGACGTGGTCGCCGTGCGGGTAGCGCGCCTGCGGGATCTGAGCGACCTCGAGCGCGCGCCAGAAGCGCGCGTCGACCGACCCGGTGCGCGGCAGGCCGTGCAGCTTCTGGAATGCGATGACGGCGTCGAAGTCGTCCTGGCCGTAGTACGCGTCGATCCGGCCGAGGTCGTAGTGCAGCTCCGCGAGTCGCCGGTCGAGCTCGTAGACGCTGGGACCCGCCGAGCCCGGCCCGAGCGAGGGCAGGAAGACGATGCGCTCGAGCGAGCGGCGTGCGCTGACGTAGCCGGCCACGGGCCTGACCGAGACGAGGATCCGGTACGAGCCAGCGCGCCCCGTCGCGAGCGGGATTCGCGTGCGCCCGTGGAAGACGCGTGTCCGGAGGAGGCGCCGGCCGCGCCAGATGCGAACGGTCACCGCCCCGGCCGATGCCGGCCGCTCGCGCACGACCAGCGCCAGCGGCCGCCCGAGCTGGCCAGACCCCTTGAAGGCCGTGTCGAGCCCCGGCCGCACGGCGAGCGCCACCTGGTTCGAGACCGCTCCGGCGTAGCGGACGGTGTAGCGGGCGTCGGGCGTGCCGACCGTGCCGCGGATGCGGAAGGTGCCGTTCCGTCTCGTCTTGACGGTCGCGAGGCGGCGCTCGCCGCGGTAGAGCGCGACGCGGGCACCCTTCGTCGCCGGAACGAGCCGGCCGTGGAACTGCAGCCGCTGCTGGTAGCGGCCGACGTGTGGCGCGACGAGCGTCAATCCGATGGCGGTCACGTCGACCGCGGCCTGCGTCGTCTCGCCGAGCACGTTGGTCGCGGTCACACGCGCGGTGAAGTGCCCTGCGGCGTACGTGTGCTGTACCACCGCGCCGTCGGCCGCCGTTCCATCGCCGAGGTCCCAGTGGTAGCTCGCCGCATCGCCGGTCGCGGTCAGCGTCACCTGAAGCGGCGCGCTGCCGGTGGCGGGGCTCGCGCTCGCGGTCACGGCAGGCGGTGCTGCGTGCGCCGCGGGAGCGAGCACCAAGGCTGCCACGAACACCGCTGCGCGCCGCACGGGCCGGAGCATAGATGAGCTATCGGGCGACAGCTGCGATCAGCGCGAGCGCGTTGAACGTCGCGTGCAGGAGCATGCCCGGGTAGACGCTCGCGGTGCGCAAGCGCACGACCGCGACCGCGACGCCGAACAGGAAGAGCGCCGGGAACCCGGTCACGAGCCCGTGGTCGGCGGCGAAGGCGACTGCCGTGCCAACGACCGCGACGACCGCCCCGAAGCGCTCGAGCAGGAAGAAGCCGACCCCGCGGAAGGTGAGCTCCTCGACGAGTGGCGCCACGAGCACGACGACCGCGGCATTCAGGGCGAACGGCACAGCCTTGTCGGGGTCCCAGTGCGAGGGCTCGAGACCCTGTTCCCGCGTCGCGTGCAGCACCTGCTCGAGCGCCGCCTCGGCGAGCAGGAGCGCAACGAGCATCGCTAGGGCGAAGCCGAGCGCGCGCGGCCAGGAGTCGGGCGCCCGCACGCCGAGCTGGGGCCGCGGCAGGCCGCGCGCGATCCAGGCCAGGATGCCCAGCGTGAACGCGTAGAAGACGACTCCACTGACGGCCGTGCCGTACTGGTAGAGCACGTCGCGCGGCGGTGGGCCGGAGGCGAACCGCCCGACGTAGTTGAGCAGCGCCAGCGAGCCCACGAGGGCGAGCCAGCCGTACAACCTTCCGGTGCTTGCGCGAGCCCCCCGGCCGCCCTCGTCGGGAGCCGGTTCGGGCTCAGCGAAACGCATCGGGGTGCAGGACGCGCGCGAGTTGCTCGAGCGACTCACCGACCTGCGGGCCGGCGACGGTCACGTCCGGCGGCAGGACCGCGAAGCGGCCGCTGCGCACCGCCTGCAGCCGTTTCGTTCTCGGGTTCGAGCGCAGCTGCGCGAGCGTGCGGCCGCTGTCGGCGGTGGCGAGGTAGACGTCGGGATCGAGCTCGCGCAACCGCTGGAGCGGAAACGGCCCCTGCTCCGGGCTCGCGCCGGCGACGCTGCGGCCGTGGGCCTCGCGGATCAGGTCGCCGAGCAGGCTGCGCGTCAGGATCGTCGAGAAGCCGCCGGCGTCGACGAAGACCGTTACTTCGCGAGCGCCGGCGAGCGCCGCCGCGACCTTCGCTCGCCGCGCCTCGATCGCAGCGGTCAGTCGCCGCGCCTCGACGGGGCGGGCGGCGGCGAGCCCGATGTCGCCGACCGCCTCGACGACGTCGGTGAGTGACGCGCTCGGCTCGACGTAGACGCCGGCCCGGGTCGCGCTGCGAGCGCGCGACAGGTCGAGCGGGTCGGTATCGCCGGACGCGACGATCAGGTCGGGTTTCGCCCGTCGGATCGCGTCCACGAGCTGCAGGCCGACGAGCTCGTCGTCGACGGCGACCGTCCGGCGCTTCAGCCCGAGCGCCTCTAGGACTCGTCGCGGCCCCGTCCCGACCGGGACGATGCGCCGCGGCGCTGCATTCACGACGGTCGGCCGCTCGCTCGCCCCGTGCACGGTTACCGGATACGACTCGACGAGCGCGCCCGTCGGCTCGGTGCGCTCGCCACAGGCCGTGCCCGCGAGGACGAGGAGCGTCGCAGCAACGACGAGCGCCGCCCTCACGCGACCCACTGCCAGAGCGCCCACTGGGCGACCGAGACTCCGAGCAGGAGCGAGCTGACCGCGACGATCGCCGTATGGGCGCGCGGGCGGTCGCCGAGCGAGGCGAGCGCGAGGAAGAGCGGGAAGATGGTCAGCCCGAAGCGCGGGAGGGAGAGCAGGGGCCAGCGCTCGCTCGGGACGCTGAGCGGGATCGCGAGGCTGAGCAGGGCGAAGAGGCCGTACGGCGCGCCGAAGCGGCGCCAGGCGAGCATGGCCAGGATCGCGAACAGGACGAGGAACGCGAGCGCCTCGAGGTTCAGCGTCGCCACGCGGATTGGGTCGGCGTCCTGCACCGCCGTCCAGTACACGTGCGTGTGCGAGCCCGACGCGAGCTGCTCGACGCCTGCCCAGCCTGCGCGCAGCCCGTCCCAGATCCCACCGAACGGGCCGGCGGGCGAGAGGTGCCGGCTCCAGAGCCGCTGCGCGCGCAGGAACGCCCACGGGTCGCCTTCGGCCTGCCAGAGGTAGAGCGGGTACGCGGTGAAGAGCAGCGGCGCGAGAGCGAGCGAGGCGAGCGCCCGCCAGCGCTCCCGCTCGCGCCAGGCGAGCAGCGCGAGCGCGGGCAGCAGCGCAGCCGCGGTCGGCCGCGTCAGCAAGGCGAGCCCGGCGATCGCTCCGGCGGCGAGGAAGCGCCCGCGCTCCGCGACCACGAACGCCGCGAGCGTCAGCAGCAGGTAGAGCGACTCGCTGTAAACCGCCTGCAGGAAGAGGGCGAAGGGGAAGAGCGCGAGGTAGAGCACCGCCCGTCGCGCGCCGTCGGCGCCGAGCCGCTCCTCGGCCACGCGATGCAGGAGCAGGAACGCGCCGAGCGCGGCAGCGAGCGAGACGAGGATGCCGGCCAGCACGTAATGCCCGAAGAGTGCGCGGCCGACGACGGCGACGACGCCCGGGTAGAGCGGGTAGAAGGCCGAGGCCGCGCCGGTCGCGGAGTCGTAGCCGTGCTCCGCGATGCGCAGGAACCAGACGCTGTCCCAGCGAGCCCAGACGTCGGTCACCGCGCCGAGGTCGTGCGTCAGCGAGGGGTCGTCCCAGACGCCGGCGCGCGGGTGCCGGTTCGGGACGAAGACGAAGAGTGCGAAGAGCGCCGCGGCCCAGGTCGCCGCCCGTGTCCAGAGGAAGATCTCCGTCGGCACGCCACGGACTCGTTGACCGGCGGACACGGCGCGCGATGATACTCGGATGGCCGCCCGGCACTTCACGCCCGACGAGGCGAACGCGCTGCTCGTCGAGGTGCGCCCGGTCGCGGAATCGCTGGTCGACCGCCGCCGCGCGCTCGCCGAGGCGGTGGCGCTGCGTACCCGGCTCACCGCGCGGATCGCCGGCAACGGCGGCGACTTCGATCCTGCCGAGCTGCGCGAGCTCGAGGAGCGGCTCGAGCGAGAGGTCGCCGGGGTTGCGCGTGCCGTCGAGGAGCTCGAGCGCCTGGGCGTCGTCGTGAAGGACCTCGACCGCGGGCTGGTCGACTTTCCGGCGCTCCGCGGTGACGAGGAGGTGCTCCTCTGCTGGCAGGTCGGCGAGGACGAGATCGCCTACTGGCACGGCGTCGACGAGGGCTTCGCGGGCAGGAAACCCCTGCCGCTCGACTAACCCACTCGGACGGTGCCCTTCTGGGAGCGAATGTGCGTCTTCGGCGGCGTCCTGCTGGCGACGCTCGTCTTCGCGCGCCTCGTCGACCGCCGCCTCGCGCGCAAGGACCTGCCCGCGGCGACCGTGACGCGCTATCGCGTGCTGCGCCGCAGCGTCCTGACGCTGATCGTCTTCGTCGGCCTCTTCTCGGCGCTCCTCGTGATCCCGCAGGTGCGCGCGGTCGCCACGGGGATCCTGGCCTCGTCGGCGGTGATCGGAATCGTGGTCGGCTTCGCCGCCCAGCGCACGATCGGCAACTTCATCGCGGGCCTCCTGATCGCGTTCTCGCAGCCGATCCGCCTGGGCGACTACGTCGAGACGGAGGGTTTCATCGGCGTGGTCGAGGAGATCGGCCTCACCTACACGTTCATCCGCCTGGACGACAACGACCGGCTCGTCGTCCCGAACGAGAAGATCGCCTCGGATACCATCCGCAATTCGTCCATCCGCAGTGGAAAGAAGCTCGCGCAAGTGACCGTTCAGGTTCCTCTCGATACCGATCTCGACGCCGCTCGAAGCGTTCTGCGCGAAGCCGCGGACGACGAGCG
>C688J18823_10001690_pt1 | contig 13752 bp, 13 predicted proteins | sample HopSoiMetagenom1_FD_18823 | JGI IMG/M metagenome (IMG submission 18823)
CGGGGCTCGGGTTCGCGATGTCCTCCCTCTTCATCTGCGAAGGACTGCTCGCGAACGGCGGGGACGCGAGCCACGTGGCGATCGACCCTTTCCAGCTGAAGCCGAGACCCGTCGCGGGAACCACGTACGCCGGCGTCGGCTTGCACACGCTCGAGGAAGCCGGCGTCCGTTCGATCGTCGAATTCCACGAGCAGGAGTCGCAGATCGTCCTACCTCGGTTGCTCGCGGNAGGGCNGACCTTCGACCTGGCGTTCATCGACGGCAACCACCGTTTCGAGGGAGTGTTCCTCGATCTCATCTACGCGGGTCGTCTNGTGACGGAGGGCGACGTGGTCTTCGTGGACGATACGCAGCTGCCCGCGATCAAGAGGGCAGTGGAGTTCTGCGTGGACAACCTCGGATGGAGCCTCGAGGCGACCGGCTCCGAGAGCGACGCCCATTCTTGGGCCGAGCTGCGGACCGGTCCGCGCTCATTCCTCCAGCGACCGTTCACGGAGTTCGTCGACTTCCGCGAGGCATCACGCTAGGGCTTCGATGCGATGAGCCAGCGTGGCCGGTTCAGGCCCCACGACTCTTGGATCGTGAACCGGATCTCCGAGAACTCGATGACGAAGCTAGCCCCGCGAACCGCGTTGTCGTATGGCTCGCCGTCGATGCCGGCGAAGAACATCGGGACCTCAAGCCATTCCTCGACGCGATCCTCCACCTCGGATGTCGGGAGGCCGCCGAGCATCAGGCGTCCGCCGGGCCGCAGGCACGCGGATGCCACAGCGATCGCGCGCGCGATCTCGTTGGAGGGAACGTGGTTGAAGGCGTAGAACGCGACGATGCCGTCGAACGTTTCCGAGGCGAAGGGAAGTGCGGTGAGGTCGCCGACGAGGAACGTCGCGTCCGGGATCGTGCGACGCGCGATCGACAGCTGGACGGGGGAGAGGTCCAGCCCGATGTAGCGGCGGCCATCGGAGAGCGCGGCCGCGTCCGTCCCGGGTCCGCATCCGAGCTCCAGTACGTCCGATCCCAGCGGGAGCCGCTCGAGAACCTCGCTGAGGAACCAACGACGACCCTCCGGTGGGCGCGACGCATTCCAGACGCTGAAGTCCTCGCCCATCCGGTCGTATCCGTCGGCGACGATGTGTGCTGCGTCCATGACTCGTCTCGCGTGCTGGAGGTTTCACCGGGACCATAGCGCTCACGGCGAGAGCCACCGCATCGTGGAGGCTCTTCGGGCTAGGTTGTCGACATGGACGATCACGTCGCGGCGAACCGAGCGAGTTGGGACGCAAATGCGGAGGGTTGGGCCGAGGCCGGACGAGAGCGGTGGGCTGACGCAGCGATACGGTGGGGAACCTGGGACGTTCCTGAAGAGGAGGTGCAACTGCTCCCGGACGTCGACGGTCTCGACGTCGTCGAATTGGGATGCGGCACGGGGTATATGTCCTCTTGGCTCGCACGCCGCGGCGCTCATGCGGTCGGTCTGGACAACTCGGGCAAACAATTGGCGACTGCGCAGAAGTTCCAGCGCGAGTTCGAGGTTCCGTTCCCGCTGGTGCACGGCGATGCGGAGCGCGCGCCGTTCCGGGACGACTCGTTCGATCTGGCCGTCAGCGAGTACGGCGCGATCATCTGGTGCGATCCGCACCGCTGGATCCCAGAAGCGGCGCGGATGCTTCGAGCGGGAGGCCGCCTCGTGTGCTTGGGCAACTCGTACCTGCTCACGCTCACGTTCCCCGACGATGGAGAGAAGGCGACGGAGTCGTTGCAACGACCGCATTTCGGGATGCACCGATTCGTAAACGGAGACAGCGAGAGTGGCGCGGTCGAGTTTCACATCCCGCACGGTGAGATGATCCAGGTCCTGCGGCGATCAGGCTTCGAGATCGAAGCGCTGGTCGAGATCGGCGCGCGGCCGAACATGGACGACGTGCCGTATCGCATGGCGACCGTCGACTGGGCGCGCAGGTGGCCGAACGAGCAGGCATGGGTCGCGCGCAAGCGCTAGCGTGAGCCGCCGTCGGCGCCGACTTACGCGCGCAGGTCGACGCCGTACCGTGCGAGCAAGGCCACGATCTCGTCGGCGAGTCGGACCGGTCCTGGATCGTTGTCGCCGAGTTCCTTTGGCTGCTCGAGCAGGTTGAGCAGCTCCATGCGGAAGCTGTCGAAGGCCACGTCGTCCATCGTTCCGACTTCTCCGCCTCGCACGGATCGCAAACTCGCCTCAGACGGCGAACCAGTGTCTCCACCTTGAGAGAGCCGTCAGTCAGGGACCTCGTCGTCCCTTCACTCCCGAGGCGTTCTGAAGCAAGACGGGGCGAAGCGCCATCAACCCCGTCCTCGGTAGGCTGACGGCAGATGGGTAGTCGCTACCGCGACCTCTTTGAGGCCGAGTTGGATACCCACAACATCGTCTGGTGCCGCGGCGACAGATGGCGCGTTCCCGCCGTCGATGGCGAGGAGCGAAGGCAGCCGGGGGCCGAGTGGATCGACGCGCCATGCCCCTCTCACCGCTCGAGAGGCGGCAGGCACGCCGCCTCTGGTGGCGCGTGGGCGACGCAGTGGCCGTCGGGCCATGCTTCGATCCACCTTGGCCGGGAAGTCGCAACTCGGTACGGCCTCCAGATCGCCCTGCATGAGGTCGCCCACGTCGTGCTCGGCCACATCGTTCGGCGGCCACGTCGGGAGCGCGTGTTCGAACGCGAGGCGGCGGCGGAGGCGTGGTCGTTCCAGCGTATGGACGATCTCGGGGTGCCCATACCGGAGGCGTCGCGTCGGCGGGCGGCGGAGTACGTGGCCTATCGGAAGCGGCGAGGGGATCGCGTCATCGCAAGACAGGCTGCGAACAAGAAGCGATGAGACCGATGACCGTGGTCGACGTGCCTTCGCCCCGATGTTTTGCTGGATCGCTGCCCGAAACGTCTTGAACGTCCGAGAACTCGGTAGTCCCAACGGGATTCGAACCCGTGTCTCCACCTTGAGAGGGTGGTGTCCTAGGCCTCTAGACGATGGGACCGGACACGTGGATGCCGGCTCGCGAGGACCGGACCGGGGTGGAGTGTAGCAACCCCCTCACCTGGGGTTCCGGACCGCACCGCAGGTATCCTGGGCCGCCATGATGGGCGCGAGTAGCGCGATCTCCGACCCCGAAGCGCCTTCGGAGATCGCCGAGGGCGATCGCACGGGCGGGCTCAAGCGGGTTCCTGGCTGGTTCCGCGCCCGCGGTCCGCGCATGCGCGGTCTCTTCGCGTTCCTGTTGTATCTGGGCAGCTCGATCCTTGTCTTCGCACTGCCCGTGATCGGCGACCTCGGCCACCGGTGCGTCGGCTCCTGCCTGCCCGACACCAGCCTGTACGACTGGTCGTTCAGCTGGATGCACCACGCGCTCACCAGCGGCGTCGACCCGCTGTTCACGGACAAGGTCTGGGCTCCGAGCGGCGTACACCTGGCCTGGGTCACGACCCTGCCGGGCCCGGCGCTGCTGTTCGAGCCGATCACCGCCGCGTTCGGCGGCCTGTTCACGGTGAACGTCTTGATGATCCTCGCCCCGGCGCTGGCCGCGTGGGCCGCGTATCTCGTGTGTATCCGGCTGACGCACAAGTTCTGGCCCGCGATCGTCGGCGGGTTCTTGTTCGGGTTCTCGACGTATGTGAACCAGCACATGCGGGCGCAGCTCAACTTGGTGCTGATCTTCTTCGTGCCGCTCGCCGTCTACCTCGTGATCCGGCGGGTCGAGAGCTCGATCGGCCGGATCGCGTTCGTCCTCCTGCTCGCGCTGGTGCTCGCGGGGCAGTTCTCGACGTCGACCGAGGTCTTCGCGACGATGACGGTGTTCGGCGGGTTCGCCTACCTCGGCGCGTTGATCGTGGCCCCCGTCATCGTCAAGAAGCGCTTGCTGTGGACGATCCCGTTGCTCGCGGCGTCCTGCGCGATCTGCGGTCTGCTCGTCCTGCCGATCCTGCGACGGCTGCAGTACGACCCGCCGCCCGACCACGCGATCCGAGCGCCGGACATCAACTCGCTCGACCTGTTCTCCTTCATCGTGCCGAACCAGTTCGGGCGCTTCGGCGGACAGCGGTTCCTCGCGCTCAGCCACAGGTTCCCCGTACTGCCGCAGAACGACACGGGCTACATCGGCGTGCTGCTCGTCGTGGTGCTCGTGTGGTTCACGGTCCAGTTCTGGCGGCAGTGGTGGGCGTGGCTGTTGACGGGGTTCACGGTGCTGGCCGGGATGCTCGCGATGGGTCCGACGTTGCATATCGCCGGCCGGTCGATCGGCGCGCTTCCGGGGAAATGGCTGTTCGAGGTGCCGCTGATCCAACACGCGACCCCCGATCGCTTCCCGCTCTACATGTTCATGTCGCTCGCGATCCTGACCGCGATCTGGGTCGCCGGGGCATCCGGCCGGTGGGCATGGACGCGATACGCGATCGCCGCCGTCGGCATCGTCGCCCTGTCGACCAACCTCGCGATCGAGCCGACGTACCACGGGTCGCAGACCGTCCCGAGCTTCTTCACCGACGGCACGTACAAGCAGTACGTCCACCCGGATGACGTGGTGCTCGCCATCCCGTACACGCTCGGCAGCGACATGGATTGGCAGACGGCGACCGACTTCGACTTCCGCCTGGCTCGCGCGTACATCGGGCCGATCCATCCGATCGGCCACCTGAACGCCGGCCTCGGGACGATCTTGACCCAGCCCGGGCACTACCTCCCGCCGCCGAACGCGGTGCGGTTCTTCATCGACGAGCGGCAGGTCAAGGCGGTGGTCGCGCAGGACCCCGTGCCGCCCGAGATCGTCGCGCTGATGCACGACGTGCTCGGCGTGGACGGCGTCGACGTCGGCGGTGTCACGGTCTGGCAGGTGCCGGAGAGTGGCGCAACGGAGAGCGAGCCGCCGCCGCCCGCGCAGGTGATCACGACCGCGCCGTAGCGCGGGACGTTAGTTCTCGCCCTGGTCGCGGGTGAAGCCGAGCTCCCCGTCGAACTCCTGCAGCTTCTCGATGTGCATCCACCGGTGCGCCGACGAGATGCGCTGCAGCAGCTCGTGCACGTCGTCGTCGGGCAGATCGCCTGGGTCCTGTTTGATGATGAACCGGCACCGGAAGTGATCGCCGGTCTCGGTGAACGATCCGGTCGGCGGGAACACCTTCGTGCCGCGCGAGCTGATCATCTTCAACGAGAGCTTCGTGTCCTGCGTGAGCTCCATGAGTGAGGCGCCGAGCTCGGCGGCGGGCAGCGGCGACTCGACGAAGACGTCGAGGCCGACGACCGCTCGCTCGGCGGGTCGCACGTAGTCGGGTGCGGGATCGAGCTTCGGCAGCTCGATCGGGGTCGTCTCGCGGATCGCCCAGTTCTCGGTGTGCTTGCCGAGGTTGTCGATGATCGCGTCGGTGTAGGTGCTGGTCGCGGTGCCGCGGTCGTAACCCACGACGTCACCCGTGAGCACGCCCGACTCCAACGTCACGAAGACGGCGTGCTCGATGGCGGCCGCCTCATCGAACAGACCGAGGTAGCGAAGCATCAGGACCCCCGACAGGATCATCGCGGTCGGGTTGATGACGTCCTTCCCGGCGTACTTCGGCGCCGAGCCGTGGACCGCCTCGAAGATCGCGACCTCGCTGCCGATGTTGGCGCTGGGGGCGAAGCCGAGCCCGCCGATCAGTGCGCTCGTCAGGTCGGACAAGATGTCACCGTTCATGTTCGTCGTGACGAGCACGTCGAACTGCTCGGGGCGCTTCACCAGCTGGTGGGCGGCGTTGTCGACGATGACGTGCCACGACTCGATGTCGGGGTAGTCCGGCGCTGCCTTCTCGAAGGCGCGCTTCATCTCGCCCTCGGCGAACTTCATGATGTTGGCCTTCGTGGCGCAGGCCACCTTGGTGCGCCCCTCCGAGCGGGCGTACGCGAACGCGAACCGGGCGATCTTCTCCGAGCCCTTGGCGCTGATCAGCTTCAGCGCCTGCGCGACGCCTGGGGTCTGCATGTACTCGATACCGGCGTACAGGTCCTCGACGTTCTCCCGGACGACGACCAGGTCGACGCCGCGTCCCGAGTAGGGGGTCCGAACACCGGGCATCTCGCGCACCGGCCGCACGTTCGCGTAGGTCTCGAAGAGCTTGCGCAGGGTGACGTTCGCCGACTTCTCGCCGAATCCGACGGGGGTCTCGAGCGGCCCTTTCAGGGCAACGCGCGTCTCGGTGATCGACTCGATCGTGTCGTCGGGGACACCGCTCGGCAGCCCCTCGCGGAAGACGTCGGCGCCGGCTCGGTGCTCGTCCCAGACGATGGGCGCGCCGGTCGCCTCGACGATCCGGCGCGCGGCTGTGACCACCTCGGGCCCGATGCCGTCGCCGGGGATCAGCGTGACGGGGATCGTGCTCTGCGCAGCGCTCACGTCGTCCCTCTCTCTCGCGTGCCGGCGGTGCGGTGATGGATCGCGACGAGCCCATGGTAACGGTCGCTCCTTGGCAGGTTCCCCAGGTCCGACTGCTACCATCCGGGGCCGTGCCGATCCCCCAGCGCACCAAGCGCGTCCTGTTCGCTGCCCTCGCCATCGCCGCCGTTATCGCGGGCGTGATCGCGATCCAGATCATCCCGAACGGGGAGACGACGGCATCGTCGTCGCCCGCGCCGAGCGCGCAGGTGATCACGGTCTCCGACGCCGACGCCGCGAAGGTCGACCCCAAGCGCGGCATCGACAACATCAACCACTTCGTCTTCGTGATCCAGGAGAACCGCTCGTTCGACTCGTACTTCGGCACGTTCCCCGGTGCGAACGGGATCCCGCGCAACGCCGATGGATCGTTCTCGGTCTGCGTGAAGGACGATGCGGGGAAGTGTTGGGCGCCGTATCACGACTCGGGCGTCTACGACCAAGGTGGACCGCACAACCAGTGGGCGTCGGAGCACGACATCAACGGTGGCGCGATGGACGGGTTCGTCACGGCGCTCGATCGGGTGAAGGCCTGCGAGAAGGGCCAGGTGAGCCAGGAGTGCGTGTACGCGAAGGCGGACAATCCGGGCACGCCTGACGTGATGGGCTATCACACCGGCGCCGATATCCCGAACTACTGGGACTACGCCAAGCGCTACATGCTCCAGGACCAAGATGTTCGCGCCGACCGACTCCTGGACGCTGCCCTCGCACCTGTATCTGATGTCGGCTTGGTCGGCGAAGTGCACGAACCTGACGACGCCGGATCCCGACGCCAGTAGCTGTACGACGAACATCGACCACCCCGGCGGCATGGAGGGCAAACCCTTCGGTGTCGTCGACGACATGCAGTACCGGTGGGCGAGCATCCCGTGGCTCCTGGACAAGGCGGATGTCCCGTGGGCGTATTACGTGGGCCAGGACACCTGCCTGCAACTGCAGTGCCCCGAGAGCGGCGGCCCGGAGGAAACGCCGCGCTCGTGGATGCCGATCTCCGGCTTCCGCAATGTCGCCTACACGAACTCACTGGACAACATCCGTACCTATCCCGACTTCTTCGATCGCGCCGCGAGCGGCACGCTGCCGGCCGTGAGCTGGGTCGTGCCGTTCAAGGGCACCAGCGAGCACCCCACCCATCCGGTCGATGAGGGACAGGCCTGGGTCACGCAGGTCGTCAACGCGGTGATGCAGGGACCCCCGCAGCAGTGGGAGCACACGGCGATCTTCGTGGCATGGGACGACTGGGGCGGCTTCTACGACCACGTGCAGCCGCCGGTGATCGACGACTGGGGCTACGGTCTCCGGGTGCCCGGCCTGATGATCAGTCCATGGGCCAGGCGATCGAACAACATCGACGACCAGCTGCTGTCGTTCGACGCCTACCTGAAGCTCATCGAGGACCGGTTCCTCGGCAGCCAGCGACTGGACGGCAAGAATGAGGGCTGGCCCGATCCGCGGCCGACGATCCGCGAGGCGGTTCCACAGTTGGGCGATCTGGCCAATGAGTTCGACTTCTCGCAGCAACCGATCCCGCCGTTGATCCTTGATCCGAACCCGAGCGGGAACCCCAACGTCACCCTCGTGCCGACGGACGGGACGCCGATCTCGGGCGTGGCGCCGCCGAGCCCGTAACCGGTCGCGCGCATGCTTCCACATCGTCCCGGTCGGATCGCGGGCCGGATCATCCCGATCCTCGTCTTGGTCGGCGTGATCGCGGTCGCGTGCACCACGGGGTCGCCCGACACCGACAGGTCAGCCGGCGCACCGACGACGACGTCACCGCAGACCTCTGAGCCGACCCAGGTCTCGTCGCACGAGGTGCCGACGTGGCCCGCGGGCGCCCTCGCGCCCGACCCGTCCGCCGCGCCCAAGGGCGTCGATCTCCAGCCCTTGGTCCATCCGCCGAACCACCGGCCTCCCGACGACGACAGCGCGCCGATCGACCCGTCGAAGGGGATCGACAACATCAACCACCTCGTGTTCATCGTGATGGAGAACCGCTCCTTCGACGAGTACTTCGGGACGTACCCGGGTGCCGACGGCATCCCGATGAAGGACGGCAAGCCGACCGTGTGTCAGCCGATGCCGGCCGGCGGGTGCGCGCGCCCGTACCACGACACCAACTACATCGATCAGGGCGGACCGCACGGGCACAAGGCGTCGGTCATGGACTACGACAACGGCAAGATGGACGGCTTCATCCGTGCGCTCGACGTCTACAAGAACGGGTGCGTGCTGCACCCGGCCACGCCGCCGTGCCCCCAGGCGACGCCGGGCCCCCAGGGCCAGCCCGACATCATGGGGTACAAGACGCAGCGCGAGATCCCCAACTATTGGAACTACGCCGACCACTACACGTTGTTCGACCACATGTTCGCGCCGGTCGACTCGTGGACGTTGCCCTCACATCTCTATCTGGTATCCGGCTGGTCGGCCTGGTGCCCGGATCTCAACGACGCGATGTCGTGCAAGTCGGAGCTCGTGTTCCACCCTGCATCGCTGTACGGCAACCAATGGGAGGGCGCGACCTGGCAGGCCGACGAGGCCGCCAAGTACCCGCGGCCCTACATCTGGGCGCCGATCACGTGGCTCCTGTACAAGGCCGGCGTCAGCTGGGGCTACTTCGTGGGCGCGGGATCGTGCGTCACGCCGCCGTGCGGCGGCCTCACCGGCCCGGTGACCGCCGACGTGCAGGACCCGTTGCCGGGGTTCCTCGCGACGCAGGCGACCGGCCAGTTCGCGAACATCCGGCCCAACACCGACTTCTACGCGATGGCCGAACAAGGCAACCTGCCGTCGGTCTCGTGGGTCGTGCCGGTCAAGGATGCAGGCGACCATCCGCCCGACGACATCTCGAAGGGCCAGGCCTACGTCACCCGCTTGATCAACGCGGTGATGAACGGGCCGCGCGATCAGTGGCTCCATACGGCGATCTTCGTGACCTGGGACGACTGGGGCGGCTTCTACGATCACGTGCCGCCGCCCGCTGTCGACCAGAACGGGTACGGGTTCCGCGTGCCGGCGTTCATGGTGAGCCCCTGGGCGAAGCCCGGCTACGTCGACCACCAGACGCTCAGCTTCGACGCGTTCTTGCGGATCGTGGAAGACCGGTTCCTCGGACATCAGCGGTTGAACCCGCTGACCGACGGCTGGCCCGATTCACGGCCGACCGTCCGCGAGACGGCGGCCGAGTTGCATGTGCTCGACAACGCGTTCGACTTCCATGGAGAGCCGCGTTCGCCGGTCGTGCTGAAGCAGTACCCGGGCTACGACAACAGCGGATGAGGACTCGCTCGTGTGTGTTTGAGAGCTGGCCCGCCTGGATTCGAACCAAGACCAACTGATCCAGAGTCAGTCGTGCTGCCGTTACACCACGGGCCAGTGCGTGACCTGGACGTTTCCAGATAACTCCATTAGCATAACGCTACCTCCCCAGATAAGTCGAAGTCGCCGGCGACTCGGCCTGCGGGAGTGTCGCGCCGCGTGGCTCCTTGGCATCACCGTCCGTGAGTACCGGCGGCTTGGGGCCGCCGGCTAGGACGACGTGATCAGCGCGGACGTGTGAGAGCGGATGGTCGGGGTATTCACTGACCGATCTGCCGCCTGAATGCAGATCAAAGTCCTATCTGTCGCCGACGTGTCGTACGTCGAGAACTGAGCTGGCGGGATCGGAACGGGAGGGGTTGGATGCACAGGGTTGTCGTGGGTTTGCTGCTGCTCGGCACGGTCGTCCTTGGCCCTCCGAACGAGGTCCGGGCAGCGGACGTCTCGATCTTCAGCGCCGGCTTCGAGAGCGGGAACCTCGCTGCTTGGACTACCTCCAGCGGCCTGATCGCCCAACAGGGGCTGGTCTTCACCGGCTCGTGGGCAGGACGAGCGACGACCTCAGCGACCGCTGGGTATGCATCCGCTACCTTGGTGCGGCCGCGAACGGATGTGACCCTCTCCGCGCACGTCGAAGTGATCTCCGCAGGTAGTCGGTTGACGCTGCTGCGAGTCCGGACCGGCACCGGTACGGGGATCGTCTCATTGAAGGTCAACAAAGCGGGGAAGCTCCTGGTCAGGAACCAGGTCGGCGCGATGGAAGTCGTGAGCACAACGATCCTCGGCTTCAATGCGTGGCATGACGTGACCCTCCACGTAGTGGTTGCTGGCGGCTCCTCGACGGTCGATGTCTCGCTCGACGGCTCGCCGGTGATGGCGCTATCGAAGACCATGTCGCTCGGAACGAACCCGATCGGCCGCGTGCAGATCGGAGCGACGAACCCGGTGACGGGGGATGTCGCATTCGACGACGTCTACGCGACGGCGAACGTGCGGGCACGCATCGACCCGATCGTCACGGCTGCTGGTGACATCTGCAGCGTCAAGCCGGCGAGTTGCCAGGGGACCGCGAAGCTCGTTGTCGCGCTCGATCCCGATCTCGCATTGGCGCTCGGCGACAACCAGTACAACAGGGGGACGCTGGCTCAATACTCCGCCTCCTACGACACGACCTGGGGGGCATTCAAGACGCGGACACGGCCGGCTCCGGGCAATCACGAATGGAAAACGGCGAATGCGCAGGGCTATCGTGACTACTTCGGTTCCACCGTCCAGACGAACGGCGGCCTGTGGTACTCGTTCGACATCGGCGGCTGGCACGTGGTCTCGCTCGATAGTGACTGCACCTTCGTCGGTGGATGCAGCATCGGAAGCCCTGAGTACGCCTGGCTCCAGCACGATCTAGCGAACGACCAACATGCGTGCACGCTCGCTTATTGGCACCATCCCCTGTTCTCCTCGGGTGCGGAGCACGGCGGCACGACCACCGTCTCGCCGTTCTGGGATCTCTTGATCGCCGACAGCGCGGAGGTCGTGTTGAACGGCCACACTCACGTCTACGAACGTTTCTCGCCTCAGACCACCGCCGGGGCGATGTCGAGCCTCGGTATCCGCGAGTTCGTCGTCGGTACAGGAGGGGTGGCGGGCACGTTCGGCGCGATCCAACCCAACTCCGAGGTCAGGATCAGCGGGAAGAAGGGGGTACTGGAACTCACCCTCGCGGGTGATGGGTACTCTTGGCGCTTCGTCGCTGTGTCAGGAACCGTCTTGGATCAGGGAACGGATTCGTGCCATTGATGTCAGCCTGAGGCAGACGGCTCCTATAAGTGGGACTAGCGGTCGTTGACCCGGTCAACGTCGTGGTGTTGGCGGCAACCGTGGCGGCCGATCCGTTCGCGCGGCGCAGCGTCGAGATCGACCAGACAACCTCGTCAGATGCCCGGGAAGCCGTAGGTATTGTCTCCCACTACGATGTGCCAGCCAGTTGGGCCGCAATCCCACGTTCGGGACGTGACCTTGTATGACCAGTAGTCCTCTGAGTCCGGGCAGTTACGACCCACGGGTTCATTATTCGGGGGTTCCATGGAACGCGGGCCAGAACCAGAACACGGCGAACACCAAGACGCAACCGAGCGCGATTAGCGCCTTGCGTCTCATGGGAGCACAGTAGCGACGGCTTAACCGTGATTGGTGGCGGTGTTGTGACGTTAGGCGAACCTGTCACCTACGGAGTACATGAGGTCGCTCAGACCGCTCGCGAACGCCAAGATGGGGCTGCGCTCAAGATGAACCTTGACGATGCCGACCGGCGAAGAAACATGCAGTAGCAGCGACCGAGAGGGGCGAGAGATGCCTGGACGCACCTTCATCGGGCTTGATCCCAGGGAACGCAACGGTGCTGAGTTCGAGACGGCGGGATTATCGGACGGCCCGTTCCTCAGCCTCGCTCGCGTCGTGATCGGGATCGTCGTCGGTTTGGGCGTTGCGGGGATGGGCTACGACCTCCGTCATCCTGAAGGCATCTTGACCAACTGTCAGACGGCCTATCAAGGTGCCGACTGTGCCGTCTCGCCCGGCGGCATCGCGATGTCCCTGTGGCTTGGCCTTGCGGTGCTCGCGATCGCGGTCATCATCGCGTGGCCATACCTCAAGTACGCGCTCAAGATGGCTCTCGGCCGCACCCCAGAAGACGCGTAGGCAAGTAGACAGCCTGCCCTTTTCGCCGTTTCCTTCATGTCACCTACGAGGTACATGAGGTCACCGAGCCACCGACGGCTGCCTCTCCAGCTACATGGCTAACCGCTCGCACACACGACGGACGCTATCCTTCGCTTCGTGGCATCCACCGGTGCGCGGGACGCGCTCGTTGGCATCTGGAGGCTCGTCTCCTACGAGGACCGCGATTCCGAAAGCGAATCCTGGACCCAACCGTTTGGAAGAAATCCAAGCGGTGTCGGGGTCTACGACAGCAGCGGCTTTCTCTCTATGCAGGTGTTCGCCGATCCCGCTTTGTCCTCGTCAGAGGCGTTCGTCGGATACCTCGGGACGTTCGCCATCCGGGAGACGACAAGCCTCGGTACCGGCTTCTCTGGCGTCGTTGAACACCACATGGTTGCTGCGTCCCACCCGGACCTCCTCGAAGAAGACCCGGCCCGCCCGTTCGTCGTAGATGGAGACACCCTGACACTGGGGGACGGACGTACGTGGAGACGAGTCTTCGCTCGCCTCTAGGTACATCCACGAATACTCGCGCATCCCAGCGTTTCGTCCCTCCTCATGCCCCCTACGAGATGCATGAGGTCACCGATCTGCGCATCTCCGTCGGGGGTTCCGCAGCGACACGAACCCTCGCGCAATGTCACATCACCGCCACCAACCACGGTCGTGCCCTCGCTAGCCTGCGCCCATGGCACGCAAGGCACTAATCGCGCTCGCCTGCGTCCTGGTGTTCGCCGTGTTCTGGGTGTGGCCCGCGTTCCATGAACCCGCGCACCAGCGCCAGCCCTGCACCGGCGACGACGAGGGCGGTTGGTCGTACAAGGTCGACGCCCGAGAGTGGAACTGCACCTCGATGGGCTGGCACATCGGGCGCTACGGCTTCTCGGGCATCTGACGAGGATGCGAGCCGACCAACTAACTCCGGCAGTTTCGCTCGGGATGCCCGCGTTCGGGACGGGCGATAGCACACCGCTGAATCGAAACACTCCAGAGTCAGTCGTGCTGCCGTTACACCACGGGCCAGTGGCTGACCTGGTCACATCCAGGTCCCGCGTAGCATATCGCGGCCTTACCCGATACCTTCGGTGGTGGCTGCACAGCACCGATGGTCGTCTGGCGGATCATGCTCGAGATGCTTGAACATCCGGAAGCACTGCTGCGGTTCGACGTCNGCGCGCTGGACGGGCCGGTCGGCGTTGTCATCGACGCCGACCAGGAGTCGTTGCTCGTCCGCAGACGCCGGCTGTTCCGCACAACCGTCATCATCCCCGCGCGAGCGA
>C688J18823_10001691_pt1 | contig 13745 bp, 14 predicted proteins | sample HopSoiMetagenom1_FD_18823 | JGI IMG/M metagenome (IMG submission 18823)
TGAAATGTACATTTAACACAACCCATCCTAAAGAGAAACTTAACAAATCATTGTTAGTTTCTCTCTTTTTTTCACTCTTAAGAAAGTATAAAATTGCAACGCTGGAGAGGTTCGACGTAGGGGTAATTTTTTAGGAAAACAGTATAAGTGCAACTACGCCTCTGTCTTCGCCTTGCAGGCTCGCCAATCGGCGAGTTTTCTTTACGTTTTCATATGGCTCTATGCAATTAATGAACAAAGGTTTTAAGAAAAGAACTATTATCCTATATAATTCGTGATAAAATAGAATACATACTTACAATTTTACATGTTTAATAGTTTATGAATAGATATGTGACTTTTAATGGAAATAAAGGTAGGTGACAATGTGGGCAAAGTAATCTCAATAGCAAACCAAAAAGGAGGAGTTGGTAAGACGACAACTTCTGTTAATCTAGGTGCCTGCTTAGCTTACATAGGAAAAAAGATACTATTGGTAGACATCGATCCTCAAGGAAATGCTACTAGTGGTGTTGGGATTGATAAGGCGGATGTTGACCAATGCATCTATGATGTACTAGTTGATGATTTAGAAGCAAGCAAGGTTATTAAGCCAACCCTTGTAGAGAATCTCTATTCCATACCTGCCACCATTCAACTTGCTGGAGCGGAAATTGAATTAGTTCCAACTATTTCAAGGGAAATTCGTTTAAAAAGGGCGTTAGAAAAAGTAAAGGATGAATTTGATTATATTATTATTGATTGCCCCCCCTCTTTAGGCCTGTTGACACTTAATGCTTTAACTGCTTCTGATTCAGTCCTTATCCCCGTCCAATGTGAGTATTATGCATTAGAAGGACTGAGTCAGCTTTTAAATACAGTTCGTCTCGTTCAAAAACATTTAAATAAAGATTTAAATGTTGAAGGTGTATTACTGACGATGCTCGATGCGCGGACAAATCTTGGTATTCAGGTTATTGAAGAAGTGAAAAAGTACTTTCAAGACAAGGTATATAAAACCATTATTCCTCGTAACGTTCGTCTCAGTGAAGCCCCTAGCCATGGTGAACCGATTATCATTTATGACCCTAAGTCGCGTGGTGCTGAAGTTTATTTAGATTTGGCAAAGGAGGTTGTTCGAAATGGCTAAAGGTGGTCTCGGAAAAGGATTGAATGCCTTTTTTTCAAATGTAGAAGTAGTGAAAGATGAATTTATTCGGGAAATAAATATTGCTGAGTGTAGGCCAAATCCTTATCAACCCCGAAAAGTATTTGAACAAGAAGCCATCGAGGAACTAAAGCAATCGATTGAGGAGTATGGTATTCTTCAACCGATTATTGTGAGAAAAACGATAAAAGGTTATGAAATTGTTGCGGGTGAAAGACGTTTCCGGGCAGCTAAAGAAGCAAAGCTGGATACAGTACCTGTTGTGATACGAGAATTGACAGAACAGCAAATGATGGAAATAGCAGTATTGGAAAATTTACAACGTGAAGACTTAACTCCCATTGAGGAAGCAACTGCCTATCAAATGTTGATGGGAAAATTAAAAATTACGCAAGAGGAACTGTCGAAAAGGTTAGGGAAAAGTAGACCACATATTGCAAACCATGTTCGATTATTATCCCTCCCTGCCAAAATTCAAGAGTTAATAACAGAAGGTAAGATTTCAATGGGACATGGTCGTGCACTTCTTGGTCTTCGTAAAAAGGAATCAATTATGAAAGTGGTTGAGAAGGTTTTAAAAGATGGACTAAACGTTCGCCAACTAGAACAATTGATTCAAGAATTAAACGAGCATGTTTCACGTGAAACAAAGAAACCTGTACCAGAAAAGGACATTTTTATTAAAGAACAAGAGTCCAGTCTTTGTGAAAGGTTTGGTACGAAGGTTCAAATCAAGCAAACAAAGGATAAAGGAAAAATTGAAATTGAATTCTTTTCAAAAGAAGATTTGGAACGTATTTTAGATATGCTTGATACGAAACAAGAGCTCTAAACCATCCTTATATAGATGGTTTCTTTTTTTTTTATAATAGGTTATGTTAATGATAATAATTGCCAAAAAATGAACATACTAGTCAAATTATATTTGATTAATCAAGTAAAACTGCATGCTAAAGGGAGTTTTCTTTAAGTTTACCTCTGTGCTAGTGTTTCAGGGAAAGGAAGAAGGATATGTTTTTATTAGGTTCTATTGTGAATAGTGGACTCATTGTGGTAGGAGTATTAATCGGAAAATTTCTAAACCGTATTCCAGAAAAAACGAAAGAAACCGTTATGTATGGAATTGGATTAACGGTTACGATTCTGGGACTACAGATGGGCTTAACAAGTGAAAATTTCTTAATCGTTATATTAAGTATTGTTTTTGGTGCGATGATTGGAGAATACTTTGGTTGGGAAGATAAATTAAATTCTCTAGGAATATGGTTGGAGAAAAAAGTCGGTTCAGAAGGTGAAGGAAGTATTGCAAAAGGATTTGTCACAGCCACACTAATTTTTGTTATTGGTGCAATGGCTATTCTCGGCGCATTGGATAGTGGCATTCGTGGGAATCATGACATTCTTTATACAAAAGGGATTATTGATGGTTTCACAGCATTTATTTTAACGACAACATTAGGAATTGGTGTTATCTTTTCTGCCATACCTGTCCTTTTATATGAAGGTCTTATTGCGTTATTTGCCACGCAAATCAATCAAATCGTCCCAGCTGAATTAATGGATCAATTTATTGTTGAAATGACAGCAACAGGTGGCGCAATGATTTTAGCTCTTGGTTTGAATTTAATGGGACTAACAAAAGTTAGAGTAGCCAATCTTTTGCCAAGCGTCATTGTAATGGGTGTTATTGTGACCATTCTCTATTTTTACAAGTTATACATCTAAAAATTTTTGAACTTGCCGCTCTCGAAGAAAAATGTGAAAGCGGCTTATTGAATTTAAAGTGTTCTTTCTTGACTTTGGTCCAATGTCCACTGTAGTTTGGAAAAGGAATGTCCTGGTTTATAGGCAATACTTGCATCATGAATTCCATTTGCAATGGTTTTGGCCATTTCCATAATGAGATGCAATCTAGTATTTTGTAAAACAAAATATTCCATAAATCCACTTACATTCACAATACCTGTAATATGAATATCACCTACGGCCGGTAATTCTTTATTAACGCCTGATCCAGGTTTTACAGGTCCCATTCCGATTTGAATAATCCCAACACTTTTCAAACGACCTAAACAAGCGTCTATCCCAATAATAAATGGATTTTTGTGAATGGATTTAATTTCGCTTAGTTTGTCGGCTAAATTTAATGCATGAATAGGGTTTGCTAATGATCCATAAATATGAAAAGGATGAATGTTTTTCTCTACTAGCAAAGTACCAATTAAGGGCCCTAACGAATCTCCTGTCGAGCGATCTGTTCCAATACAAACAAATACGACAGGTCTATTGTTTAATGTAGATGGAATGAATGCAAATAGTTCATTAGCTATCCGATCAATAGCATCTTGTTCGTAGTGAGGTATTCTTATTGTCTCTTTCTTTTTTTTATCAAAAATGTTTGATTTAAAATTCAATGCACACTCTCCCCCTATGTTATAGTTGGGTATAAAAAATTTGATTATTCAGATATTTTTATTGAGATATTTACTTTAAACCATTTCCGCCTTACAGGACGTGAAGTGCCAGCATTGCAACAGGAATTTTCACCTTTAGCCAGCCGCCTTTCTCTGTCTAGCTAAAGGTGGCTGGCTAAAGCTTTTCTATCAGTATACGGCCTTTTTTCTATTTCTATACATAGTTGATATATTAAATATTTAGTTGGAGAAATTGAATTTAAATTCGACATTATCCTACAATAATCAATAGGTAAAATAGTGATTAAATATTCATTTTAAGAAGAATAATTGATAAAATGAATTTACTTTAACTTCATTCAGCAGAAGTCCTCCACTTCTATAAGTGGGGGGATGAATGCAAAAAGACTCTCTGGTTCAGAGGGGGTTCAAGCCCCCGGCGGATGCCTCGGATTTTTAAGGGGAATTTATCGAGCGAGCTCAGGTATTATCCGGGCGCAAATTTGACGGAGCGAATTTGATTAGAAATCTTTGGAGGAAATTGGGTGGGAATATGACTTATTTGGACAAAGGAATGCAAACCATGATAAAGAATCTATCAAATGAAGAGCTTTGGAAAGTTCTGGGAGGTGGATTATTAAAAATAATCCTTATTATGGTCATCAGTAAGTTCGTCATACAAATTGGTAAAATTGCAATAGTAAATATTTTTAAAGTTAGACAGCATTCTGCCATGATAAGGGTATCCGAACGTCGAGAAGCTACACTCATGAAACTTCTGCAAAATGTATTAACTTATGCTATCTATTTTATTGCTATTATAATGATATTATCAACACTTACAATTAATGTAAGTGCGATTCTAGCGGGTGCCGGAATTGTTGGATTAGCAGTTGGTTTTGGAGCACAGAGTCTTGTAAAAGATGTTATTACAGGATTTTTTATCATTTTTGAAGATCAATTTTCTGTCGGTGATATTATTCGAGTGGGCCAATTCGAAGGAACGGTAGAGGAGATTGGATTAAGAACGACGAAAATAAAAAATTGGACAGGTGAACTTCACATTATACCGAATGGTAATATCTTAGAAGTGACCAATTTTTCCTTGAATAATAGCGTTGCTGTTATTGATATTAGTGTTGCATATGAGGAGAATATACAACGAGTGGAACAGCTGATTCAAGATTTACTATTATCGATGCAGGATAAATATGAAGATATTGTGCAACAACCTGAATTGCTTGGTGTACAAAATTTAGGTGCTTCAGAAGTGATTATTCGTGTGACAGCTGAAACATTACCTATGCGTCATCTGTTTATTGCGAGGCAACTAAGAAAAGAAATTAAGCTATGTCTTGACGAACACGGAATTGAAATACCCTTTCCGAGGCTTGTTATGTATTCTCGGCAAGATCGTGAAGGCTTATCTAAAAAAGAGGTTGGAGCTGAATAGGAGGAATTTAAAGTGGAAGAAAAAGAGTTTGCTTTAAATGATGTGGTTGAAATGAAAAAGGCCCATCCATGTGGGACAAATCGCTGGAAGATTATTAGATTAGGAATGGATATTCGCATCAAATGTGAGGGATGTTCACACAGCGTTTTAATTCCAAGAAAAGAATTTGCGCGCAAAATGAAAAAGGTTCTTATTAAGCATGAGGAATAGCTCTCTGTTTATAATGGAAACGACCTACAACACAACTTGCACTATTAAGATTAAATAACTATAATTACTTGAGGTTTGTATATTGAGGAAATGAAATAATTTTTGTTAAAATATACGATTTATTTTAGAGTTAATATTCATGAGGAGTGACGAGGATGGCTTTAACAGCTGGAATAGTCGGTTTACCTAACGTAGGGAAATCTACTTTATTTAATGCAATTACACAAGCGGGTGCGGAGTCTGCTAACTATCCATTTTGTACAATCGATCCAAATGTGGGAGTCGTTGAAGTACCAGATGACAGGTTAAACAAACTAACGGAACTGGTTCAACCGAAAAAAACAGTACCAACTACGTTTGAATTTACGGATATTGCTGGCATTGTTAAAGGTGCAAGTAAAGGTGAAGGCTTGGGGAATAAATTTCTTTCTCACATTCGTGAAGTAGATGCCATTTGTCAAGTCGTTCGCTGTTTTGCCGATGACAATATTACTCATGTTTCTGGTAAAGTTGATCCGATTGATGATATTGAAACGATTAATCTGGAATTGATTTTAGCCGATCTTGAATCCGTTGAGAAACGAATTGGTCGTGTTGAGAAGCTTGCCAAACAGAAAGATAAAGATGCAGTCATTGAGTTTGAAGTATTGCAAAAATTAAGAGATGCTTTTGAAGCGGAAAAACCAGCTAGAACGGTTGAATTTACGGAAGACGAACTTAAGGTTGCAAAGGGACTTCATCTTCTTACAATCAAACCTGTTTTGTATGTGGCTAATGTGAGCGAAGACGATGTGGCCAATCCTAAAGACAATGAATATGTTCAGAAGGTAAAAGAATTTGCTTCACAGGAACAAGCAGAAGTCATCGTAATCTGTGCCAAAATAGAGGAAGAAATTGCAGAGCTTGAAGGGGATGAAAAGGAAATGTTCCTATCTGAACTAGGCATTGCAGAATCGGGTCTTGATCAGTTAATTAGAGCTGCCTATAGTTTACTAGGACTAGCTACTTATTTTACTGCTGGTGTTCAAGAAGTTCGTGCATGGACATTCCGAAATGGTATGAAGGCACCTCAATGTGCAGGGGTTATTCATTCTGATTTCGAAAAGGGTTTTATTCGTGCTGAAACAGTTGCGTATGAAGACCTATTAGCTGGCGGTAACATGGTAGCAGCGAAAGAGGCTGGAAAAGTTCGCCTTGAAGGAAAAGAATATGTGGTAAGAGACGGAGATGTTATGCATTTCCGATTTAATGTATAAAGTGTAGTGTTAAAAAGATTTTCTGTTAAAGCGACAGGAGATCTTTTTTATATTACTCGAACCAAGAGATTACTTAAGCTTGAAAGTGGTCTAGCTTTGCAGGACAAGGATATACAAGTATGGATGTTACCATAAGTCACTTGCACTACCCTGGACTTTGTGATATAATTTCATCTTGTGAGTAATGAATAATTGCTCCTTGCCCTTTAAGGGCCGTTTAGACCAAAAGGAGGTGAACGTGATGAGAAAGTACGAAATTATGTACATCATCCGCCCAAATATTGAAGATGAAGCTAAAAAGGCTTTAGTAGAGCGTTTTAACGGAGTCTTAACAGATAATGGTGCGGAGTTAGTTGACTCAAAAGAGTGGAGTAAACGTCGTCTTGCATATGAAATCAATGATTTCCGTGATGGTTACTACCAATTAATGCATGTTAATGCTGAAGCAGTTGCTGTTGATGAATTTACTCGTCTAGCAAAAATCAGCGAAGACATCATTCGCCATATTGTTGTTAGAGATGAAAAATAAAACTGATATAAATTATTTTCGATTTTTTTGTTTTATATAAAAAACAAAAATTTGGAGGAAGGAGTTGATTCTGATGATGAATCGTGTTGTTCTAGTTGGTCGTTTAACAAAGGACCCAGAGCTACGATATACACCAAATGGGGTTGCAGTTGCCTCTTTTTCATTAGCTGTCAACCGTAATTTCACTAACCATCAAGGTGAGCGGGAGACAGATTTTATTAATTGTGTGGTTTGGCGTAAACCAGCAGAAAACGTAGCGAACTTCCTGAAAAAGGGTAGTCTTGCCGGCGTTGATGGCCGAATTCAAACGCGTAATTATGAAGGACAAGATGGTAAACGTGTTTATGTCACAGAAGTTTTAGCTGAAAGTGTACAATTCCTTGAACCGAAAGGAAGTTCTGGAAAAGGTAGAAGCGATCAGGAAAACTTCGGTGGTGGATCACAGGATAATCCGTATGGAAACAATAATCAGAATCAACAACGTCCACAGAGTAATAATCGGAATAACCAAGGATTCACTCGTTTAGATGAAGATCCATTTGCTCAAGATGGTCAAATTGATATCTCGGACGACGATCTTCCATTCTAAGGAGAGTTCTAAAACTATAATATAAAAGGAGTGACTATAATGGCAATGGGTGGCGGAGGACGCAGAGGCGGACGTGCAAAACGTCGTAAAGTTTGTTACTTTACTGCAAACGGTATTACACATATCGACTATAAAGACACAGACCTTCTAAAAAAATTCATTTCTGAACGTGGTAAAATTTTACCTCGTCGTGTAACAGGAACTTGCGCTAAATATCAACGCAAATTAACAATTGCAATCAAACGTTCACGTACGATGGCATTACTTCCATACGTAACTGGTGAATAATAAATAGTAAAAAGACATCCATCTCTTCTTGATTTGGATGTCTTTTTTTGATTATAAAAAGGTGTCAATTATATCAAGAAGATGGTATATGGTTTTATGTATAATTAGAAAGGGTATAAGACGGATATTTGGAAGTATATAGGGATCAGCGCATTACTTATTAGATGAAAAAGTATTGGTTAAAAGGAGGTAATTACATGGGTACACTTACAATTAAAAACGTCACAATCGGGGAAGGTACTCCAAAGATTATTGTTCCATTAGTTGGGACGACAGAGGAGCAAATCCTTCAAGAGGCTGAAACGATAAAATCATTGAAGCCAGATATCATTGAATGGCGAGTAGACTTTTATGAGCATGTTGAAAATCTAGAAGCTGTGTCTCAATTGGCTTCAAAACTAAGAAATTCATTATCAGATANCCTCCTTCTTTTCACTTTTAGAAGTTTCAAAGAAGGTGGTAACAAAGAAATTACCGATCCATATTATTTTGAGTTGCTTCACGCAGCANTTAGATCCAAGCAGTTTGATCTTGTGGATGTTGAATTATTCTTTGAAGAGTCTGAAGTTAAAGCTACTGTGAAGTTAGCGAAAGAAAATGGTGTCTATGTNATTATGTGTAATCATGATTTCNATAAGACACCAGCAAAAGAAGAAATCATTTACCGTCTTCGTAAAATGCAGGAATATGGTGCGGATATTCCAAAAATAGCTGTCATGCCTCAGAGCGTAGATGATCTAATCGTTTTATTAGATGCAACGAATACGATGAAAACAAAATATGCTGATCGTCCGTTTATTACGATGTCCATGGCAGGTACAGGCCTTATTAGCCGTTTAGCAGGTGCTGTATTTGGTTCCTCTTGTACATTCGGTGCGGGAAAGGAAGCATCTGCACCAGGCCAAATTCCTGTTGATCAACTAAGAAGTGTTTTGGAAATTATCGGTAAAAGCAAGTGAGGTAGATCGTTTTCCTTTGGAGATTGCAAGCCCACTATTTGATTCAAGGAACTGCCATTTGAACTACCATAATGGTTTCATTGAAGGGTGATGCTTGAACATACATGTAAAAGCCGTTAAAATAATTGGAAGAGTCCGTTCGTTAGGGGGGGGAAATTGAAAAATGTACATAAGCTGACAGAGGGAGCTATTTTACTAGCTATCTTTGCTGTCTTACTGCTTCTGACACTGTATTTGCCTATTTTTGGCGCTATAGTGAACCTGTTTTTATCTTTGCCGTTTATCATGTATGGAGCAAAAAATAATCGTAAGTCATCCCTTGTTTTTTTAGTTGCCTCCATTTTTATCTCTCTTATTGTTGGTACTCTTTTAGCCATACCTTTAACAATTTCGTATGGACTAACAGGACTTGTTATAGGTGATTGTATTCGCCACAAAAGAAGCAAAGGGACTGGCTTTATGGCTGCCTCGATCACGTACCTCTTACTCTTAGTGGTCCAATATGTTATTACTATTGTGTTTTTTAAAGTGAATTTTATCGAACAAAGTATCGAACTACTCAGGCAGTCTATTGAACAATCGAAGAATATGCTAAGTGCACTTGGCCAAGAGACTAATGATGTGTTGTTCAATCAATTAAATGCGGGAATTGATATGCTTCAATCTCTCATTCCTAGTTTGTTTGTAATGGGCTCCTTTATTGCTGTCTTTTTTATATATCTGGTATCTTTTCCTATTATTAAAAGGTTTGGCATAGATGTAGATGGATGGAAACCTTTCAAAGATCTTACTTTGCCGAGAAGTTTGCTTATACTTTTTCTTATTGCTATGGCAGTTTCGATGTTCATTCATATTGAAGCTGAAAGTTATCTCTCTTTAGCTTTAACGAATATTGTGTTTATTTTGCAACTACTAATAATGGTACAAGGAATCTCCTTCGTATATTTCTTTAGTCATTTAAAAGGTTGGGTTAAGGCTTTTCCGATTATTATGACAGTTTCCTTATTGATGATTCCATTTCTGCTTTATATTGTTTTGATATTAGGTATAATGGATTTAGGTCTCGATTTAAGAAATAAAGTGACCAAATAATTAAACACGACTGTTCAGGAGCTGAAAACATGCCTTCATATTTAAATAAGCGATCCATTAACTATTATATTTTTGGTTTAATGGGTGTAACAGTGGTGATTCTCGGAATAATAGCCTATTATAATTGGCTATTAGGTTTGGCTGGACTTTTCTTGTCAGCTCCGTCATTTTATTTTATTTTGACACTCGAAAATCGTCAAAAAAAGGAAATTGAAAAATACATTTCTACGCTCTCGTATCGGGTGAAAAAGGTCGGAGAAGAGGCATTGATGGAAATGCCCATTGGAATCATGCTTATTAATGATGATTACTATATTGAGTGGACAAATCCATTTTTAGCTTCCTGTTTCTCTGAAGATACATTAGTAGGCAGATCCTTATATGATGTGGCTGAATCCGTTGTCCCCTTAATTAAGCAGGAGGTTGAGACAGAGGTTATCACACTGCATGAGCGGAAATTCCGCGTGATTCTTAGACGCGATGAGAAGCTCCTCTATTTTTTAGATGTAACAGAGCAAGCAGAGATTGAAAGACTATACGAGAATGAACGAACCGTTATCTCGGTTATTTTTCTTGATAATTATGACGATCTTACCCAAGGAATGGATGATTCAACGAAAAGTAACTTAAATAATCTAGTCACATCGATTTTGAATAAGTGGGCACAGGATAATGGAGTCTTTTTTAAACGAGTATCCTCGGATCGTTATATTGGTATCTTTAATGAACATATCCTGCAACAGCTTGAAAAAGGAAAATTTACTATTTTAGACGAGGTGCGTGAGTTAACAGCTAAGCAAAATGTGTCCTTAACATTAAGTATCGGTGTGGGTACAGGTGTTTCCTCATTGCCAGAACTGGGTGCTCTTGCACAATCTAGCCTCGATCTCGCCTTAGGAAGAGGCGGCGACCAAGTTGCGATTAAACAATCGAACGGCAAGGTGAAATTCTTTGGCGGGAAAACCAATCCAGTTGAAAAAAGGACTAGAGTTCGTGCTCGGGTCATTTCTCACGCTTTGAAGGAATTAGTGCTTGAAAGTAAGAAAGTCATCATTATGGGGCATAAGAATCCGGATATGGACGCGATAGGTGCCTCTATTGGAATCTTGAAGGTGGCACAATTGAATCAACGTGAAGGATATATTGTTGTGAACTTCCAAGAATTCGATTCAGGTGTTAGACGACTAATGGATGAAATAAGGAAGAATGAGACGCTATTTTCTCGATTTATTACTCCTGAGCAAGCATTAGAAATAGCCACGGAAGGTACATTACTTGTCGTCGTGGATACACATAAGCCATCCATGGTGATTGAGGAAAAATTACTATCCAAAATTGATCATGTTGTCGTCATTGATCACCATCGCCGTGGTGAGGAATTTATTAATCATCCATTGCTTGTTTATATGGAGCCATATGCTTCTTCGACCGCTGAGCTCGTAACGGAACTACTTGAATATCAGCCAAAGGGCGGTAAAATAGAGATGTTAGAGGCCACTGCGTTATTGGCAGGTATTATTGTGGATACCAAGAGCTTTACATTAAGAACGGGGGCAAGGACCTTTGATGCCGCCTCTTATTTACGAGCACATGGTGCCGATACTGTTCTTGTTCAAAGATTTTTAAAAGAAGATGTGGAAACTTATGTAAAAAGGGCAAAACTGATTGAAAAGGTTGAGTTTTACCATGATGGAATTGCCATTGCAAAGGGCAATAATGAAGAGATCCATGATCAGGTTCTGCTTGCTCAAACAGCTGATACGCTACTCGCTATGGATGGTGTTAGTGCCTCCTTTGTACTTTCCCATCGTTCAGAAAATGTAATTGGCATTAGCGCTCGTTCTCTAGGTGAAATCAATGTACAAATCATTATGGAAGCACTTCATGGTGGTGGGCATTTAACAAATGCTGCCACACAATTATCTGGAGTCTCCATTGAAGAATCGGAAGAAATGTTGAAAGAAGCACTTAATGATTATTTTGAAGGGAGAAAAAAAGAATGAAAGTTATATTTTTAAAAGACGTTAAAGGTAAAGGGAAAAAAGGGGAAGTAAAAAATGTAGCGGATGGCTATGCACATAACTTTTTGCTGAAACAAGGATTAGCTGTTGAAGCAAACTCTGCTAATGAAAGTACATTGAATGCTCAAAAGAAAAAAGAGGAAAAACAAGCGGCCCAAGAGCTTGAAGAGTCAAAACAATTGAAAGCAAAGATTGATGAAATTACAGTAGAATTAACTGCTAAATCTGGTGAAGGCGGCAGATTATTTGGCTCCATCACGAGTAAACAAATCGCAGAAGAATTGCAAAAGAAACATAATATCAAAATTGATAAGCGTAAAATTGAATTGGATGATGCGATCCGTGCATTAGGAGTTACAAAGGTACCTGTGAAACTTCATACAGAAGTAACGGCTACTTTAAATGTTCATGTCAAAGAGGTAAAGTAAATTTTACCTTACCTCTTCCTAATGACGAGTAAGCCTCTTATCCAAGGCGCTTACATCTTTCTTATAAGGGGGTTAATAGATGAGTGATTCAATGGCGGACCGCCTCCCTCCACAAAATATGGAAGCAGAACAAGCTGTATTGGGAGCTATTTTTCTTGAACCGTCATCGCTTACGTTGGCATCCGAAATGTTAATTCCAGAAGACTTTTATCGTGGAGCTCATCAACGCATTTTTAATGCCATGTTGAAGCTGAATGATAAAGGTGAAGCTATTGACTTAGTTACTGTTACGGAAGAACTTGCGGCAACGAAGTTATTAGAGGATGTTGGCGGAATTAGCTATTTAAGTGAATTAGCTGGGTCTGTTCCAACAGCTGCTAATATTGAATATTATGCAAAAATTGTTGAAGAAAAATCTTTGCTTCGTCGATTAATCAGGACGGCAACGAGTATCGCACAAGATAGCTATACTCGTGAAGATGAAGTAGATGCTCTATTAGGTGAAGCGGAAAAAAGTATATTAGAAGTATCACAAAGAAAAAGTGCGGGTTCCTTTCATCAGATGAAGGATGTTCTAGTTCGTACGTACGATAATATTGAAGTTATGCATAACCGAGTTGGCGATATTACAGGAATTGCAACAGGTTTTGCTGAGCTTGATAAAATGACTGCTGGTTTCCAACGAAATGACTTGATTATTGTTGGGGCTCGTCCATCTGTCGGAAAAACGGCGTTTGCCTTAAATATCGCCCAAAATGTAGCGACCAAAACAGATGAAAAGGTAGCTATTTTCAGTTTGGAAATGGGTGCGGAGCAGCTTGTTATGCGTATGCTTTGTGCTGAAGGCAATATTGATGCACAAAGACTGCGTACTGGTTCTCTAACAGATGAGGATTGGGGTAAGTTGACAATGGCCATGGGTAGCTTATCAAATGCGGGTATTTTTATTGATGATTCACCTGGTGTAAGAGTTCAGGATATTCGTGCAAAATGCCGCCGTTTAAAGCAGGAACAGGGTGGTCTTGGAATGATTCTTATAGATTATTTACAGTTGGTACTAGGAAGTGGTCGTTCTGGAGAGAACCGGCAACAAGAGGTATCGGAAATTTCCCGTTCTTTAAAGGCACTAGCTCGTGAGTTACAAGTGCCTGTTATCGCCCTTTCCCAGCTCTCACGTGGTGTTGAGCAGCGTCAGGACAAGCGTCCAATGATGTCAGATATTCGTGAGTCAGGGAGTATTGAGCAGGATGCTGATATTGTTGCCTTTTTATACCGTGATGATTATTATGATAAGGAATCTGAGAATAAGAATATTATCGAGATTATCATTGCTAAGCAACGTAATGGTCCTACAGGTAC
>C688J18823_10001692_pt1 | contig 13730 bp, 10 predicted proteins | sample HopSoiMetagenom1_FD_18823 | JGI IMG/M metagenome (IMG submission 18823)
GATCCAAGTAGTCCGCGCCACATCTCACTACCTTTACATCGACCGCACCCAGCGCCGCCATCACACGCCGGTGCTCCCGGATCTCGTCCTCCGCATGTTCGCCTTTGATCGCCACCATGCGTCCATCGGGACGCAGCAGCGGCAGGCTCCACATCGTCAGTTTGTCCAGCGATGCCACCGCCCTGGAGACAACCGTGTCCATCTCCGCCACTTGCTGTCGCACAGACTGTTCCTCGGCCCGCCCCCGGACGATCGTGATCTCGAGATCGAGATCGTCGACCACCTCGAGGAGGAAGTCGCTGCGGCGAAGAAGTGGCTCGATGAGCGTCAGGCGAAGGTCCGGCCGGGCCAACGCCAACGGTATCCCGGGCAAGCCCGCTCCACTACCGATGTCGGCGATCCGCTCCTCGGGATCCAGCAGTTCCCCGATGGCGACACTATTTAATATGTGGCGGTCCCACAGCCGGTCCACTTCTCGCGGCCCGAGGAGTCCGCGTTCGACGCCGGCGCCGGCCAAGATCTCGGCGTACCGCTGCGCTCGATCCATCCTGGATCCGAAGATGGCCTCTGCCGCCCCGGGCGCCGCGGACACCTCCACATGTTTCACGTGAAACATCCTCCGGATCTCCCGGGCCGGAACGAGCAGCCTCGGCAACGAACTACATGCGTGTAACTCTGGCCCCTAGTCGAGCAGAACCACGACGCGCCGCGACGGCTCTACGCCCTCGCTCTCGCTGTGCACGCCATCGACAGCGGCCACCGCGTCGTGAACTATCTTGCGCTCGAACGGCGTCATCGGCGCGAGCTGTTCTCGCTCCCCCGACTCCAGCACCCGGTGTGCCACCTTGTCGCCCAGCGCCGCCAACTCCTCGCGACGCCGCCGACGCCAGCGGGCGATGTCGAGCATCAACCGGCTCCGCTCACCGGTCTTCTGATGCACCGCTAACCGGGTCAGCTCCTGCAGCGCGTCGAGCACCTCGCCCTTGCGGCCGACCAACTTGTTGAGGTCGCTGCCGCCGTCGATGCTCACCACCGCGCGGTCGCCCTCGACGTCCAGATCAATGTCCCCATCGAAATCCAACAGGTCCAACAGTTCCTCGAGATAGTCGCCGGCGATCTCGCCCTCGGCCACCAACCGCTCTTCCAGATCGTCAGTGGCCGCAGGTGCGCTCTCCGCGCCGTTCTCCTCTTCCACCAACTCGTCGCTGCGTTCGGTCGTTTCGGCGTCCGTCATGTCTGTCTCTCCCTCATCCCACCGGATAGTGCTCCGGTCAACGTTTCCGTTTCTTGGGCCGCGCTCCCGGGCGCGGAGTCGCTCCTGGGCGCGGTGCGGTGTTGCCCGCCGCCCTACCACCAGTCGGCTTGGCACTGGACGCATCGGTCGCCTCGCCATCGGTCGCGCTGCCATCGGTCACCGAATCCGACACCTCACCGTCAACGGTCGGCGTCTGCGCCTTGCGCGCCCGCTTCGGTTTGGCGCCCGGCGGCGGCGCGTTGGCCGCCCGCCGCTCCTGTGCCTCGAGCTTCTTCGCCTCTTCCTCTTGGGCGATCTTCCCGAACACGTAGTGCTGCTGGCCGAACGTCCAGATGTTGTTCGCGAACCAGTAGAAGATGATCGCCAGCGGCAGGAACACCCCGCCGACCACCACGCCAAACGGGAACACGTACAGCATCAGCCGGTTCATGATCGCCGTCTGCGGGTTGGCTGCGGCCTCCGGGCTCTGCCGGGCGATCGATGCCCGGCTGTTGAAGTAGGTTGCGATGCCGGCCATGATCATCACCGGCAGGCCGACTCCGATCACGGCGCCTCGGCTGAATTCCGTGAATGCATCCAGACCGTTCGCCTGCGTCATCGATGCGCCCAGCGGGGCGCCGAACAGGTTCGCATCCAGGAAGTGACCGACGTCGGTCGGGCTGAAGATGTAGTTGCCCGTCGCCCTGTTCTGTTCCACCGTCAGGTGCGGCCCGAAGCTGCCGCCGAATCCTCCGGTCACAGTCCGGTTGAACGACCGCAGCACGTGATACAACCCGAGGAACACCGGCAGCTGGGCAAGTACGGGAAGACAACCCATCAGCGGATTGAACCCGTGTTCGCGCTGCAGCTTTTGCATCTCCAGCGCCATCCGCTGGCGGTCCTTGCCGTACTTCTTCTGAAGCGCCTTGATCTGTGGCTGCAGTTCCTGCATCTGTCTCGTCGTCCGGATCTGGCGGACGAACGGCTTGTACAGGATCGCGCGCAGCGTGAAGACCAGGAACATCACCGCGAGCATCCACGCGAAGAAGTTCGAAGGGCCGAGGACGAAGGCGAACGCCTTGTACCAGACCCACATGATCGCCGACACCGGCCAGTAGATGACGTCGAGGCTGAACCAATCAAACACGCGTTTTGCTCTCTCCTCGCAGCGCTGGGGCATCCCAGCGGTCGTCGCCGGCTCGTCCGTCCTCGCTGTCGTGCACATGCGAGGCGCCGCGGCGCATGGGTATCGGGTCCCATCCTCCCCGATGCCACGGGCCGCACTTCAACAGCCGCACCATCGTCAGCCAACCGCCGCGCATCAAGCCGTACTCGCTCAGCGCCTCGACGGCATACTCGCTACAGGTCGGGCTGAACCGGCACGCGGGTAAGCGCATCGGCGAGATGGTGTGGCGATACAGCTCGATTAAGAAGATCACGCCGCGGACAACGGTGGAACGAGCTGAGGTCATCGGCTCGGCGCCCCGTTGCGCGGTCGGGTCCGACGCAATGCCGTCCGCAGTTCCTCTTCGAGCCGCGCCGAGATCGCGTGCCGGCTGCCCGGCAGCGCCCGAATGACCACCCGGTCACCGGCGTTCAGTTCGTCGATCACCGTGCGAGCGACGTGTCGCAGCCGACGGGCGACCCGATGCCGCTGCACCGCGCTCCCAACCGATTTCGAAACGACCAAACCGATGCGAGGTCCGTCGTCGCCGCTGTCGCCCGAAGACCGCAGTGCGTGCACCACGAGATCGGGCTGCACCGCCCGCACCCCGTGACTGACGGTGGCACCGAATTCCGTCGACCGCGTCATCCGGTACCGAGCCGGAAGCACCGCGCTAGATCCCGCGTCGAATCACGCAGTCAGGTTGCGGCGACCCTTGCCGCGCCGGTTCGACACGATTGCCCGGCCGGCCCGGGTGCGCATCCGCAGCCGGAACCCGTGCACCCGCGCCCGACGCCGGTTGTTGGGCTGAAAGGTCCGCTTGCCCTTGGCCACGGCTGTTCACTCCTTGTTGCGTCTGGCAACCACAACCCACACCGATGAATCCTCATACCGTGGGGACGCGATTGCCGTTGGTAAGCTCGTCCGTCTTGCTTGCTAACCGGCGCGGTCTCCAGAGAATCCTGGGTCGCAGCCGTATCGCCACGTTCGGGCGACTGTTCGAGGGTACTGACGAGATTTCCCTGGGTCAAACCTCGCTCCAGCGGTGCGCAAAGTGTCACAATCGTCACAGCAGTCACGCATCTCAACGGGGCAAAAATCTACCCCCGAGAATGTTGCAGAACGGTTGGCACTCGGAGAGAAAACTGTTAGCTTCTGCCAATGCCGTTTCGATAACAAAACGGCGACAGACAACGAAGCGGGGATGCCCACACAGTCGCGAGCCCACAGTCCGCACTACCACTGTGACGAGCCCCGGCCTGCGGTGTTCCCGCCCGTAGACAACACAGCGACGACGGCTGTCCTGTCTCCACAGCCTGTGGATAACTATGTGGACAGTTCGTCATCGTTCATTTGGCCGTCTCCGGATCGGCCTCGAGGGGGTACCCGTCCTTGACAGCTGACCCCGACCCTCCCTTCGTCGCCGTTTGGAACAACGTCGTTGCCGAACTCAACGGCGACTCCGACACCGGCGAAGCCCTCAATGGGGGTTCCACGCTCCCCACCCTTACGCCCCAGCAAAGGGCCTGGTTGAAGCTGGTCCAGCCGCTCGTCATCACCGAGGGGTTTGCCCTGCTGTCGGTGCCGACGACGTTTGTGCAAAACGAGATCGAACGCCACCTGCGGGAGCCGATCATCACAGCGTTGAGCCGTCAGCTCGGGCAGCGTGTCGAGCTGGGGGTCCGCATCGCAGCGCCGGCTTCCGGCGAACCTGAAGAGGGCCTCAACGGATTCGCCGGCACCCCGGCCGCCTCAGAGCCCGACGAAGTCGACGAGGACTCCGAGGCTCTCGCGAGTGCCGAGGAAAGCTGGCCGACCTACTTCTCGAACCGGCCACAGAACACTCCGGCCGGCGAGCCCACTGCGGTCAACCTGAACCGCCGGTACACCTTCGACACCTTCGTCATCGGGGCCTCCAACAGATTCGCTCACGCCGCGACGCTCGCGATTGCTGAGGCGCCCGCGCGGGCCTACAACCCGTTGTTCATCTGGGGCGAATCCGGGCTTGGCAAGACACACCTGCTGCACGCCGCCGGCAACTACGCCCAACGGCTCTTCCCCGGCATGCGCGTGAAGTACGTCTCCACCGAAGAGTTCACCAACGACTTCATCAACTCCCTGCGCGACGACCGCAAGGCCTCGTTCAAACGCAGCTACCGCGACATCGACGTCCTGTTGGTCGACGACATCCAGTTCATCGAAGGCAAGGAAGGCATCCAGGAGGAGTTCTTCCACACGTTCAACACGCTGCACAACGCCAACAAGCAGATCGTGATCTCCTCCGATCGGCCGCCCAAGCAGCTGGCCACACTCGAAGACCGCCTGCGCACCCGGTTCGAATGGGGACTGATCACCGACGTCCAGCCACCCGAACTCGAGACTCGCATCGCCATTCTGCGCAAGAAAGCACAGATGGACCGCCTCGACGTGCCCGGCGACGTGCTCGAGCTCATCGCCAGCAGCATCGAGCGCAACATCCGCGAGCTCGAGGGCGCCCTGATTCGAGTCACCGCGTTCGCGTCGCTGAACAAGACGCCGATCGACAAGTCCTTGGCCGAGATCGTGTTGCGCGACCTGATCGCCGATGCCAGCACCATGCAGATCAGCACGGCGACGATCATGGCCGCCACCGCCGAGTACTTTCAAACCACCGTTGAGGAACTGCGCGGGCCGGGCAAGACACGGGCACTGGCGCAGTCCCGACAAATCGCCATGTATCTGTGCCGCGAACTAACCGATCTGTCGCTACCCAAGATCGGCCAGGCGTTCGGCCGCGACCACACGACGGTGATGTATGCCGAGAAGAAGATTCGCGGCGAAATGGCCGAGCGCCGCGAGGTGTTCGATCACGTCAAGGAACTCACTACGCGAATCCGCCAGCGCTCCAAGCGCTGAGCGTTCCCTTCTTCGGCCTCACGATGGGTTCCTTCGAAAAATTCTTCGAAAAACTTTGGCACCGTCAGTATCACTTGTCACACGGATCTGGTGTGCATGCCGGTGTGGACAACTTGCCACCAACCTTCGGATTAACCGGCGATTCGTTCACAACGCGGTCGCAGTGCACAGTCCACCCCACCGCCCCGGCCGACATTCCCCAATCCACTCACAACCCGACACACTTGGCACGCTGGGCCGACACTGGTTTATCCCCAATGTGCACACGCCCTAATACTGTTGCTCATATATCTCCAAAGTTTCTCCTTAGAAGAAGCCAGTTGGGGACACATCGATTTTCTCGGCGCAAAACCGCTTTGCGACGCTCGATGTCACCCCGATCGATTAGCTTTCAAGTTGAGCCGGAAAGCTCTACGGTGGTTCATCGACAGCCGTTACGGTCGTCGGCACGCGTCGGTGAGACGCGTGGTGAGACACCGGGAAACCGCTGGTTAGACCTTATTGTGGTGTGGATCGAAGGGACGCTATGGACGTGGCGACAACAACCGTTGGTCTCACCGATTTGAAGTTCCGGTTAGTACGCGAAGACTTCGCCGACGCCGTAGCCTGGGTTGCCAGGAATTTGCCAACCAGGCCGACCGTGCCGGTGCTCGCCGGCGTGTTGCTCACCGGGTCCGACGACGGGCTCACGATCTCCGGGTTCGATTACGAAGTCTCGGCCGAAGTGCGGGTCGCCGCCGAAATCGCTTCTCCTGGAAGCGTTTTGGTATCTGGCCGACTGTTGTCAGACATCACTCGGGCGCTGCCAGCCAAACCCGTCGACGTGAGCGCCGAAGGCACGCGCGTCTCATTGACCTGCGGCAGTGCACGGTTCTCACTGCCCACCATGGCCGTCGAGGACTATCCGACGCTGCCCGCCCTGCCCGAGGACACGGGCGTCATCTCGTCGGAGCTGTTCGCCGAGGCCATCGGCCAGGTAGCGGTTGCCGCGGGCCGTGACGACACACTTCCGATGCTGACCGGCATCCGCGTGGAGATTTCCGGCGACAAGGTGGTTTTGGCGGCCACCGACCGCTTCCGGCTCGCGGTGCGGGAGCTGACGTGGTCGACGGAATCCGCGGATATCGAGGCTGCGGTGCTGGTACCCGCCAAGACGCTGGCCGAAGCCGCGAAGGCCGGGACCGACGGCACCGATGTGCACTTGTCGCTGGGTGCCGGGTCGGCGGTTGGCAAGGAGGGCCTGCTCGGTATTCGTAGTGACGGCAAGCGCAGTACCACCCGCTTGCTCGATGCCGAGTTCCCGAAGTTCCGTCAGCTGTTGCCGGCGGAGCACACGGCGATCGCGACCATCGGTGTCGCCGAACTGACCGAGGCGATCAAGCGAGTGGCGCTCGTGGCTGACCGAGGCGCGCAGGTGCGGATGGAATTCGCCGACGACGTGCTGCGGCTGTCGGCCGGAGCCGACGACGTGGGCCGCGCCGAAGAGGATCTTCCCGTCGCCTTCTCGGGTGACCCCTTGACAATCGCGTTCAACCCGACGTACCTGACGGACGGTTTGGGTTCGCTGCACTCGGAGCGCGTGACGTTTGGTTTCACGACACCGAGCCGACCCGCGGTGTTGCGCCCGGCAGGCGAGGATGATGGGAGTGTCGGCGCGACGGGTTCGTTCCCGGCCGCTCAAACCGACTATGTCTACCTGTTGATGCCGGTGCGGCTTCCGGGCTGACCGGCCCTACCGCCACGAAAGAGGCGCACATGCAACTGGGTCTCGTCGGCCTCGGCAAAATGGGTTTCAACATGCGGGAACGCCTGCGTGACGGCGCACACGAGGTGATCGGGTACGACCCGCGGCCCGAGGTCACCGATGTGCCGACGCTGGCGGCGCTCGCGGAAGCGCTCACCGCGCCGCGGGTGGTGTGGGTGATGGTGCCCTCCGGCCCGGTGACCCACGAAACCATCGCCGCGCTGGCCGAGGAGCTGAGTCCCGGCGACATGGTCATCGACGGCGGCAACTCGCGATACACCGAGGACGGCCCGCACGCAAAGCTATTGGACGACAAGGGAATCGCATTCATCGACGCAGGCGTGTCGGGCGGCGTCTGGGGGTTGAAGGAAGGCTATGGCCTGATGGTCGGCGGCAGCGATGCCGACATCGACCGGGCGATGCCGATCTTCGACACGCTGCGCCCGCCGGGCCCACGCGAGGACGGGTTTGTGCACGCCGGCCCGGTTGGTGCGGGGCATTACGCCAAGATGGTGCACAACGGCATCGAGTACGGCCTGATGATGGCCTACGCCGAGGGGTACGAATTGCTGGCGGCTGAGGAACTCATCACCGACACCCAGGCGGTCATCCAGGCTTGGACCAACGGCACGGTGGTGCGGTCATGGTTGCAGCAGTTGCTCGCCAAGGCGTTGAAGGAAGACCCCAAATTCATCGAGATCAGCGGTTATACCGAGGATTCCGGTGAAGGGCGATGGACGGTCGAGGAGGCGATCAGCCACCGGGTGCCCATGCCGGTGATCGCGGCCTCGCTGTTTGCGCGGTTCGCTTCCCGTCAGGAAGACTCTCCTTCGATGAAGGCCGTGTCGGCTTTGCGCAACCAGTTCGGTGGCCACGCGGTCAAGCGAATCAGCGAGTCCGGGTGACCGGCGGGGCAGGAGCGAAGCGACTCGGGAGGCTTTGAGGTGTACGTCCGGCGTCTGGGGTTGCAAGACTTCCGGTCCTGGCCGCAGGCTGACCTGGACCTTGAGCCCGGACGGACGGTATTCGTTGCGCCAAATGGCTTCGGCAAAACGAATCTCCTTGAAGCCCTGTGGTATTCGTCGACCCTCGGTTCGCACCGGGTCGCATCGGATGCACCGTTGATCCGGGCGGGCGCGGAGCGGGCAGTGGTGTCCACGATTGTGGTGAGCGACGGGCGGGAGTTGGCCGTCGACCTGGAAATCACTGCCGGGCGCGCGAACAAGGCTCGACTGAACCGCTCCCCCGTGCGTTCGGCGCGCGAAGTGCTCGGCGTGTTGAGGGCGGTGCTGTTCGCGCCCGAGGACCTGGCGCTGGTGCGCGGCGACCCGGGCGAACGGCGCCGCTACCTCGACGAACTGGCCACAACCCGGCGACCGCGGATTGGCGCGGTGCGGGCGGATTACGACAAAGTGCTGCGGCAGCGGGCCGCGCTCCTCAAGACCGCGGGCGCTGCCCGCCAGCGCGGTGACCGCAGCGTGCTGGACACGCTCGACGTGTGGGACGGACACCTCGCCGCGTACGGCGCCCAATTGATCGCGGCGCGCGTCGAACTGGTCAATCAGCTCGCGCCCGAGGTGGAAAAGGCCTACCAGCTGCTGGCACCGTCGTCACGACCCGCGTCGATCCAGTACCGCAGCGGTGTCGACGTGGTCGAGAACGAGGCCGCCGCGGGCAATGACAGCGCCGAGCTGTTCGAGGCGGCGCTGCTGGATGCACTGGCCCGGCGACGTGACGCGGAACTGGAGCGCGGCGTGTGTCTGGTGGGTCCGCACCGCGATGACCTCGAACTTCGGCTGGGCGATCAGATCACGAAAGGCTTTGCAAGCCATGGGGAATCGTGGTCGATGGCGTTGGCGCTACGGTTGGCCGCTTACGAGTTGCTGCGAGCCGAAGGCGGCGATCCGGTGCTGCTGCTGGACGATGTTTTCGCCGAACTCGACACCGCCCGGCGCCAAGCGCTGGCCAACGTGGCAGCCAACGCGGAACAGGTGCTGGTGACCGCCGCGGTGCACGACGATATTCCCTCCGACTGGGATGCCCGTCGGATCGACATCACCATGCGTGATGAAGACACCGGTCGAGTTTCGACGGTGCAGTCATGACCCACGACGACGACACCCAAACCGGGCCGCCCGATCACCTGGCGAGACTGGCAGGCATGGACCTGGTGCGCCGCACACTCGAGGAAGCACGCGGGGCAGCGCGGATTCAAGGCAAGGACGTCGGACGCGGACGCAGCTCGCCGGGCCGTCGCCGGGTGGCAGGCACCAGCCGTCGCCGCTGGTCGGGTCCGGGACCGGATTCGCGGGACCCGCAGCCGCTCGGGTCGGCGACCAGCGACGTGGCGCGCAATCGCGGCTGGTCGGGTCGGGTTGCCGAGGGATCGGTGTTCGGTCGGTGGCCAGGGGTCGTCGGCGAGCAGATCGCCGCGCACGCCTCGCCGACATCGCTGAACGAGGGGGTGCTGACCATCTCCGCCGAATCGACGGCGTGGGCGACTCAGCTGCGGATGGTGCAGTCGCAACTCTTAGCCAAGATCGCCGCCGCGGTCGGGGACGGGGTGGTCAGCTCACTGAAAATCGTCGGTCCGGTCGGCCCCTCGTGGCGCAAAGGGCGGTATCACATCGCCGGCCGAGGGCCCCGCGATACTTACGGGTAGCGACTCACAGGCCGATACCCTGAGAGCCGCCAGAAGGCCGAGATCCTAGTTCTCAAGCGTCGTGACGCACCTTAGATCGAAAAATTCCACAGGCGGCGCGAATAGGTGCGTAGAAACGCCGCCTCAGAATCGGTCCTGTCGCGATCTGACGGTAGACTGTTTTTCATGACTTGCCGACGGTACTGACTACCGTCGCTGCGACCCCCAAGGAGAAGCTTCCGCCCGTGGCTGCTGCGAAGAAGAAAGCACAACAGGAATACGGCGCTCAGTCCATCACGATTCTCGAAGGACTAGAGGCCGTCCGCAAACGTCCGGGCATGTATATCGGCTCCACCGGCGAGCGCGGCCTGCACCACCTCATCTGGGAGGTGGTCGACAACGCCGTGGACGAGGCGATGGCGGGTTACGCCACCAGGGTGGACGTGCGGATGCTCGAGGACGGCGGCGTCGAGGTTCGCGACGACGGCCGCGGCATCCCGGTGGCCATGCATGCCTCCGGCGTGCCGACCGTCGACGTCGTGATGACCCAGCTGCATGCCGGCGGCAAGTTCGATTCCGACGCCTACGCGGTGTCGGGCGGACTGCACGGCGTGGGTGTGTCGGTGGTCAACGCTCTGTCCAGACGCCTCGAGGTAGAGATCAAGCATGACGGATATGAGTGGTTCCAGTCCTACGACCAATCAGTGCCCGGCACGCTCAAGCAGGGCGAAGCCACCAAGAAGACGGGCACGGTGGTGCGGTTCTGGGCCGACCCGACGATCTTCGAAACCACTACTTACGACTTCGAGACCGTCGCGCGGCGACTACAGGAGATGGCGTTCCTGAACAAAGGGCTGACCATCACCCTGTCCGACGAGCGGGTGACGGCCGAACAGGTAGTCGACGAAGTCGTCAGCGATACCGCCGAAGCCCCGAAGTCGGCGGAGGAGAAGGCAGCTGAAGCGGCCGGCCCGCACAAGACCAAGAACCGTACCTTCCACTACCCCGGCGGGCTGGTCGACTACATCAAGCACATCAACCGGACCAAAACAGCGATCCACCAGAGCATCGTCGACTTCTCCGGCAAGGGCGAAGGTCACGAGGTCGAGATCGCGATGCAGTGGAACGCCGGCTATTCGGAGTCGGTGCACACGTTCGCCAACACGATCAACACCCACGAGGGCGGCACCCACGAAGAAGGATTCAGGGCGGCGCTGACCAGCGTGGTCAACAAGTACGCCAAGGACAAGAAGCTGCTGAAGGAGAAGGACCCGAACCTCACCGGAGACGACATCCGCGAGGGCCTTGCCGCCGTCATCTCGGTCAAGGTGGCCGAGCCGCAGTTCGAGGGGCAGACGAAAACCAAGCTGGGTAACACCGAGGTGAAGTCGTTCGTCCAGAAGATCTGCAATGAGCAGTTGAGCCACTGGTTCGAGGCCAACCCTGCCGAGGCGAAAACGGTTCTGAACAAGGCTGTTTCGTCGGCGCAGGCGCGGATCGCGGCCCGCAAGGCGCGCGAGCTGGTGCGCCGCAAGAGCGCCACCGACATCGGCGGCCTGCCCGGCAAGCTGGCGGACTGCCGCTCCACCGACCCGCGTAAATCGGAACTGTATGTGGTAGAGGGTGATTCGGCCGGCGGCTCGGCCAAGAGTGGCCGCGATTCGATGTTCCAGGCGATCCTGCCGCTGCGCGGCAAGATCATCAACGTCGAAAAGGCTCGGATCGACCGGGTGCTGAAGAATACCGAAGTCCAAGCCATCATCACCGCACTGGGCACCGGCATCCACGACGAATTCGACCTCGCCAAGTTGCGTTACCACAAGATCGTGCTGATGGCCGATGCCGATGTGGACGGCCAGCACATCTCTACCCTGCTGCTGACGCTGCTGTTCCGGTTCATGAAGCCGTTGGTGGAAAACGGCCACATTTTCCTGGCGCAGCCGCCGCTGTACAAGCTGAAGTGGCAGCGCACCGATCCGGAGTTCGCCTACTCCGACCGTGAGCGCGACGGCCTGCTCGAGGCGGGGCAGAAGGCCGGCAAGAAGATCAACAAGGACGATGGCATCCAGCGGTACAAGGGTCTTGGCGAGATGGATGCCAAGGAATTGTGGGAAACCACCATGGATCCGTCAGTGCGCGTGCTGCGGCAGGTGACGTTGGACGATGCGGCCGCCGCCGACGAGCTGTTCTCGATCCTGATGGGCGAGGACGTCGAGGCGCGCCGCAGCTTCATCACCCGCAACGCCAAAGACGTTCGCTTCCTTGATGTTTAACGGCGAAGTTTAGGACTCTATTCAATGACCGATACCACGTTGCCGCCCGGCGACGAAGCAGGAGACCGCATCGAGCCGGTCGACATCCAGCAGGAGATGCAGCGCAGCTACATCGACTATGCGATGAGCGTCATCGTCGGCCGAGCGCTGCCGGAGGTCCGCGACGGCCTCAAGCCGGTGCACCGCCGCGTGCTCTACGCGATGTACGACTCGGGCTTCCGGCCGGACCGCAGTCATGCGAAATCGGCGCGCTCCGTTGCCGAAACGATGGGCAACTACCATCCGCACGGCGACGCATCGATCTACGACACCCTCGTTCGCATGGCGCAGCCGTGGTCGCTGCGGTATCCCCTCGTCGACGGGCAGGGCAACTTCGGCTCGCCGGGCAACGATCCTCCGGCCGCCATGAGGTACTGCGTCACCGGCGATGCGTTGGTGCGGTTGCCGTTTGGGCAGTCCGTGCGTATTGCAGACTTCGTTCCCGGTGCGCGGCCGAACTCCGACAACGTCGTCGACGCCAAGGTGTTGGACCGACACGGCAACCCCGTCGTGGCCGATCGCCTGTTCCACTCCGGTGAGCATCGGACCTACACGGTAACGACCGCAGAAGGATATTCGGTCACCGGTACCGCCAACCACCCGCTTCTGTGCTTGGTGGACGTGGCCGGCGTGCCGACTCTGTTGTGGAAGCTCATCGAAGAAGTACGGCCGAACGACCGTGTGGCGATCCAACGGACTCTGCCTGCTGAGTTCGGTCCAGGTGACTGGCACGACACGTTGGAGGCGCTCCTTTTGGGTGCTTTCATCAGCGAGGGATTCGTTTCGGAGCGGCGCGCCGGCTTCAACAACCTCGATCGCGACTACTTCAACATGGTCGTTGCCGCGTATGACGCGGTAGTCGGTGGTCCGCGCTATGTCTCGGAGCGGACGATCGCTTCGGGATCGAACCTTCTCGAACTCGACATCCACAATTTAAGTGCGCTGCGCACGAGTCGCCTAGCCGACCTTATTGGCCAACGGTCCGCGGACAAGGTCGTGCCGCAATGGCTCTGGCAGTCCCCGGCCGCGGTGAAGCGCGCATTCCTCGGCGCACTGTTCGAGGGTGACGGGTCATGTTCTGCGCTGCCGCGCAACATGATTCAAATCTCCTATTCAACACGTAGCGGGCGTCTGGCCAAGGATGTCCAGCAAATGCTGCTGGAGTTCGGCGTGATTTCGCGCCGGTACCTGCACGCGACGGGTGAACACAAAGTGGTCATCACCAACCGTGCCCATGCAGAGTTGTTCGCGAAGCAGGTCGGCTTCGGCGGCACCAAGCAAGCGAAGTTGCAAGGTCTGGTCGAGGCGTTGCCCGCCAAGGCTGCAGGCTTGGACACCGACCATGTTCCTGGTCTCGCCGCCTTCGTTCGTGCGCATGGCGGAGGACGCTGGGTCGACAAGGAATGGCTGCGTAAGCACAACATTGACAGGCTGTCGCGGTGGCAGCGCGACGGTGGCGAGATACTCAGCCATATCGGCGACGCGGACGTCCGCTCGATCGCCGCGGACCTCACCGATGGCCGGTTCTACTACGCACGCGTCGCATCGGTGACTGACGCCGGCGTGCAGCCGGTGTACAGCCTGCGCGTCGACACAGACGACCACGCATTCATCACCAACGGCTTCGTCAGCCACAACACAGAGGCGCGGCTGACTCCGCTCGCAATGGAGATGCTGCGTGAAATCGACGAGGAGACAGTCGATTTCATTCCGAACTACGACGGACGCGTGCAGGAGCC
>C688J18823_10001693_pt1 | contig 13728 bp, 14 predicted proteins | sample HopSoiMetagenom1_FD_18823 | JGI IMG/M metagenome (IMG submission 18823)
ATCCTCACCGTCACGCCGTACTACAACAAGCCGACGCCCGACGGTCTCCGCCGCCACTTCGGCGCGCAGGCCGAAGCGCTGGAGAAAAAGAAATCGCGCTTCCCGATGGTGCTCTACAACGTGCCGGGCCGCACGGGATTGAACATGACCGCGGAGACGACGCTGCGCATGGCGCGCGAGATTCCTAACGTCGTCGCGGTGAAGGAAGCGTCGGCGAACATGGAGCAGATCCTCACCATCCTGCGCGATCGTCCGAAAGGCTTCCTCGTCCTCAGCGGCGACGACGCGTGGACGCTCCCCATCCTCGGCTGCGGCGCGGACGGACTGGTCTCCGTCGCCAGTAACGAAGTGCCGAAGCTCATCGCCGAAATGGTGGCGACGAAATCGCGCGAGATCCACGAGCGGCTCCTTCCGCTGCTCCTCGGCAACTTCATCGAATCGAATCCCGGACCGGTGAAGGCGGCGATGAAGATGATGGGCATCCTGCAGAGCGATACACTTCGGCCGCCGCTCGCGCCGATGTCGGATGCGAGCCGGGCGAAGCTCGAATCGATCCTGCGGGAGTGTGGGCTGCTGTGACCATCGAAGAACGCGTCAACGCCCTCAAAAACAGCACCGATCGTCTGGAGGCCGTGAAGACGATCGGCCTTTTTCTCACCGAGCTCGAAAAAGGGGCGGTCCGCGCGGCATCGCGCGACGAAGACGGCATCTGGAAGCCGCACGCCTGGGTGAAAGAGGGAATCCTCGCCGCGTTCAAGTGGGGCGTGCTCGCGGAGTTCGCCTCGGGCTCGCTCTCGTTCATCGACAAAGACACGATCCCCGCGCGGCGCTTCAAAGTCGCGGACGCAGTCCGCATCGTGCCCGGCGGCTCGTCGATCCGCCGCGGCGCGTACATCGCGAAAGGCGTCGTGATGATGCCGCCCGCGTTCGTGAACATCGGCGCTTATGTCGATGAAGAGACGATGATCGACTCGCACGCGCTCGTCGGCTCATGCGCGCAGATCGGCAAACGCGTACATCTCTCCGCGGCCGCGCAGGTCGGCGGCGTGCTCGAGCCGATCGGCAACGTGCCGGTGGTGATCGAGGACGATGTGGTCGTCGGCGGCAACTGCGGTATCTACGAAGGAACGATCGTCCGCTCGCGCGCCGTCATCGGCGCAGGCGTCGTGCTCACCGGCTCGACTCCGGTCTACGACACGGTGCGCGGCCAGATCTATCGCCGCACCGCGGAGCGTCCGCTCGAGATCCCGTACGGCGCAGTCGTGATCCCGGGCTCGCGTCCGGTGAAAGGCGCATTCGCCGAGCAGCACCAGCTCTCCGTCGTCACACCGATGATCGTGAAGTACCGCGATGAGAAGACTGATTCGTCGACGGCGCTGGAGGATGCGCTGCGGTGATGAGTTGTGTTGGGTTGTTGGGTTGTTGAGTTGTTAGGTTGTTAGGTGGCTATCGATGACGCAACAACTCAACAACCCAACAACTCAACAACCAGCCGCGCGGCTCGCCAACATCGAACTGAGCCTGATCCGCCAAATCAACGCCCTCGCCACACCACTAAGCACCAACCTCGGCATTGGCGAACCGAACCTCGAGCCCGACGACACATTGCGCGAATTCGCGCGCCGCGCCGTGACGACGACGTGGCACTACTCCGCCAACGCCGGACACCTCTCGCTCCGCCGCAAGCTGGGTGATCCGGACGAAGTCTGCGTCACCGCCGGGACGCAGGAAGCGCTCTACGCGATCTTTCAGGCGTACGTCGATCCGGGCGATGAAGTGCTCGTGCCCGATCCCGGCTTCGTCGCGTACGCAACGCTGGCGAAGATCTGCGGCGCGGAGGCGGTGCCGTATCCGATCGAGCCGCCGTCGTGGCAGCTCGATGCGCGGGCGATCACGCAGCGCATCACGGCGAAGACGAAGCTGATCATCGTCAACTCGCCGTCGAATCCGCTCGGCTCCGTCGCAAGCCGCGCGGCGCTGGAAGAAGTCGCGAACGCGGGGCCGCTCGTCGTCAGCGACGAGGTCTATCGCCAGCTCTGGTACGACGCGGAGCCGCCGTCGATGCGCGGCCTGTCCGATCGCGTGATCGTCGTCGACGGCATGTCGAAATCGCACGGCATGACCGGACTGCGCATCGCGTGGACGATCGCAAAGCCGGATGTGCTGAAGCCCATCATCACCGCACATCAATACATCGCGACCTGCGCCTCCGTCTTCTCGCAGGCGCTCGCGGAGCTCGTGTTCGACGCGCCGGAGTGGAACGCGTCGTGGCTCGCGCGTGCACGCGCACAGCTGCGCGATCAGCGCGAAGTCGCGCTGCATGCGATCGAACGCGAGCTCGACGTGCAGCTCGCGCCGCCGCCCGCCGCGTTCTACGCATTCGTGCCGGTGCCGTCGTGCGACACGCTCACATTCGCGAAAACACTCGCCACCGATGCCGCGGTGCTCGTCATCCCCGGCGCCGCATTTGGCATCAACGGCGAAGGCTTCGTGCGCATCTCGTACGCCGCATCGCACGACGCGATCGGCACAGGAATCGAGCGCATCGGCAGGTGGTTGCGCGCAAACGGACGATGATCGCCTTCCTTATTTTTGCCGCCCAACTCGCAACCGCGCCGGCCCAGGCCGAACCCGACTACTCCGCCTGGACGCAGCTCCTCAAGTCGTACTACGACCCGGCGCACGGCATGGACTACGCCGGCCTCAAAGCGCGCGAGCTCAACACGGTTCAGAAAATCCGGCAGCAGCTCGCGCGCGTGAAGCCGCAGACGCTGAACAAAAAGCAGCAGCTCGCCTACTGGATCAACGTCTACAACGTGAACACCGTCGCCACGATCCTGGAGAACTATCCGGTCGCATCGATCCGCGACATCTCCACCGATCCGATCATCCGCCTCAACGTCTTCAAGAAAGACCGCGTGCCGGCGGAGGGAACGGTGATGTCGCTCGATGCGGTGGAGAACGAAAAGATCCGCGAAGGCTTTCACGATCCGCGCATCCACTTCGCCATCAACTGCGCGGCGAAGAGCTGTCCGCCGATTCGCACCGAGGCGTTTGATGGAGAGCATCTCGATGCGCAGCTGGACGATCAGGTCCGGAAGTTTCTCGCCGCAAACGTGCGCGTGCAGAACGGCGTCGTGCACACCACGAAAATCATGGACTGGTTCAGCAAGGACTTCGACGCATGGGCCGGCGGCAAGCTCGCATTTCTGCGGCGATACATGAAGATCGACGGCAAGCCCGACTTCGAATTCGACGAATATGATTGGGCGCTGAATGACTGGAGACGATAGGTTGCGCGGTCGCGTCCAGCATCTAACTTGCAACGCCTGAGCACGATGTCTGCGAGCACCGAGGAGCGAATCCCCAAACCGCCGGCGCATCAGGACTCCGTCGCCGCGTCGGAAGTCTCGCTCTACCGTAACGTGCTCAAGATCAAGAAAGAGCACGGCCTCGAGCAGCTCGGCATCTCGTTCTACGACGCCGAGACCACGATCCAGTGGTCGTACAACGCCGATCATTACTTCCACGCCGCCTCCACGATGAAGCTCGCCGTGCTCCTCGGCGTGTTCCGCGAAGTGGAGCGCGGGCAGCTCTCACTCGACGCACCGGTTCACGTCCGCAACCGCTTCACCAGCATCGTCAACCAGCAGCCGTTCATGCTCGACCTCGGCCGTGATGCCGATCCGAACGTCTATGGCCATCTCGGCAAAACGCTCACCGTGCGCGAGCTCGCGTACTGGATGATCACCCTGTCGAGCAACCTCGCCACGAACCTCCTCGTCGACGTCATCGGCATTCCGACCATTCAGAAAGCGCTCGACGAGCTGGAGATCGACGGCGTGCGGATTCTGCGCGGCGTCGAAGATCAGGCGGCGTTCGAAGCGGGACTGAGCAACGAAGTCACCGCGAACGGTCTGCTGAAACTTCTGCGCGTGATCGCCGAGGGGAAGGCGTACTCGCAGAACGCGAGCGAAGAGATGATGAAGATCATGCTCGATCAGCAGTACCGCAGCGGCATTCCGGCGGGACTGCCGAAAGCCGCACGCGTCGCGCACAAGACCGGGAACATCTCGACCATCCATCACGACGCGGGCATCGTCTACCTCGAAGAGCGCAAGCCGTACGTGCTGGTCATCCTCACGCAATTCACCCCCGATACCGGACGCGGAACCGCAGTTGCGGAAGTCTCACGCGACATATTCAACACAATCGCGGGCAGTACGTATGAGTGATGTGCGGGAGCCGGCGCTCAAGGTCGTCGACGCCTTCGATTTGGACGACGAGCTGCGGTCGATTTTGAAGCCGGGGGAGATGCTCCGTGACGCCAGTGGCCGGCGTCACCGGCTACCGCGCTATTTCTACGAAGTCCCCGAGCACGACTTCGCCATGGAGTACCGCGTCACACCGCACTTCGGTCTGAACGAATTCATCCTCACCGACCTGAAGGAAGCGCCGCGGTTGCAGAATTTTCCGAAATACCTGCCGTGCGCGGTGCGCGTCCTCGCCTTCTATCTCGAGCAGTTCCGGCTCGCCGCAGGGGCGTCGGTCCATATCGCCGTCAACGGGGGATATCGATCTCCCAGTCACAAGATGTCGACCGACGCATCGCCGCACATGTGGGGCTCGGCGGCCGACATCTACCGCATCGGCGGCACGATCGTGAAGACGAAGGAAACGATCGAGAAGTACAACGAGACGGCGGAGGAGCTGAGCGAGGACGTTTCGGTATTTCCGTACGGCCACGTCACCGGCATCAATGCCGACGATCACGTGCATCTCGACCTCGGCTACATCACTTTGATCCCGCGGGAGATCAGTGAGGATCGGATGGAACAGCCGCAGGAGAACCGGCCGCGATTCGCGTTCGAAGAGCGGCGCCGGAAAGAGCGCAGGGCGCCTGTTGAGTCGGCGTAGCGTTTGCTAAGCCCTTCTCTGCCGTTTCTTCCGTTTTGAATGCCGTCAGATCGAAAAGCAGAGTCTGGCTTCGACAGGCTCATCAGTGCGACGCGACTCGACATGCCGGTCATCGGCATGGAGTCGGAGTTCAACGTCTGGCTCGATGAAGTCGAGATCAATCCCGAACCGTATTTTCAGCATCCGAGCACCTTCATCGACGGTCCGCTGCTGAAGCGCGAGAAGAGCTCCGTCCAGCTTCCGACCGGCGGCGCCGTCTACTTCGATCGCGGCGTGATCGAGGTCGTAACGCCGGTGATCGAGCTCGCGCCGCACTGCACCGCGCGCATGGTGCGCAACCTCTGGGAACAGATCGGCTTCGTGCGCGACGAGCTCACGAAATGGGGCGATCGAACGGGCCATACGGTCCGGCTCAAGGCGTACAGCAGTCACTACAACATCTCGCACGAGCGGAAGACGGGCGAGTGGAAGCTCGCGCGGCTGCTCGCGTACCTGCTGCCGGTGCCGGTGATGATCGCCGGCGCGAATCGACGCTCGACCGGCGTCGGCGTTCGTCCGCGCGGCGAACGGATCGAAGTGACCGTCGACTTCACGCCCGATCCGGGACTGATGGTCGCGACCGCGACGCTCGTCGTCGGCATCACACGGGCGGTGATGGAGTGGCCGTCGTACGAGCTTTCGATGCTCGACAAGCTCGGCATTCCGGTGATCGGCGGCGTCATTCCGGGCAAGCACACGACGCGCAAGGGATTTCTGACGAAGGACTTTCATTACGAGCGCAGTCCGTACACCAGCGACATCGACGCGCCGGCGTGGACCGATCAGTTCGGGCGGACGATGTCGCTGCGGCAGATGGCGCGCGCCGTCGCGTGGCACTTCCGCAAATCGATTCGCGAGTACTCCGATCCGTTCAGCTTCCGGCTGCTGTTCGCCGTGCTCGAAGGCCGCGCGCCGTCGCTGCTCGATCTGCCCGATCGTCCGAAGGCATACGAGGACGTCGGCAATCTCTGCCGGTGGGGCATGGTGATCGACGAGCTGCGCGAGTTCGATCTCACGCGGCGGATGCCGCATCCGCCGGCGCATACGATCGATGAGTTCGTGCTCGAGCGCGCGAAAGAGCGGGAGCGTCATCCTGTCGAGGTGAGGCCCGGCAAGGCGGACCCGGCCCCGCCGCCGATCGCCGCCGAGCCGCCGCCCCCGCTGCCGGTGCGCGTCATGCGACGCATCCCCGCGCGCTACCTCGACCGCCGCAGCATCTCGCTCCTCGAAGACCGCAAGCGGGATCGCCGGAAGAGCACAGATCGGCGAAGACGTCAGTACGCCATTCCGTTCCCCGACCGCCGCCTGACGCGCTCCGCATACGAGCAGGTGTTCCTCAAACTCGTCTCCGGCAGCAGGCTCCGTCAGGACGGCGAGTTGCTCACGCCGGTGGGGATGAAGGGCTGGTACCACGCGGTGTTCCGCCGCTCGGATGGGAGCGAGACGCTGCTCACGATCGATGAGCTGCTGCGCAAGATGGCAGATTGGGTGTAGGGCAACCTCTCAGGTTGCCGCTCCGGCTGCGTCTCAGGTTACCTCGCAGGTTACCGAGGCAAGCTGAGAGCTTGCCCTACACTACTCGTTCTGCCTTCGTTCCCAATCTTCGCGTATGGCATGCCCCGGGCTTCGTCCCTGCAGGCGCGGCCTTTCGAGGATGCACGCGAGGAAATCCGTCACGCCCCACGTCAGAAACGTCGACGCGGCGATGGTGAAGAGCTGCGACAACGTCTGCAGTCCCAGCAGATAAAAGATCGTGAGGGGAAGCGCGATGCCCATCACGATCAGACCGATAAACAGCCGCTTGCCCGACACGCGAAGTATTGAATCACATCACTGCTGCAACGACGCAACCTGTGACATGTCTGCTGCGTGACTGTCGATGCGGTCGCCGAGGTTGTCCTGGAAATCCTGCACGCGATTGACGTAATTGCGCGTCTCGCGGAACGGCGGCACGCCGCCGAACCGGCGCACGTTTCCCTCGCCCGCGTTGTAGGCCGCGATTGCCTTCTGCTGATCGCCGCCGAACCGGTCGGTGAGGTACTTGAGGTACTTCGCGCCGGCCATGATGTTCTGCGCCGGATCGGACAGGTTGCGCGCCCCCATCCAGCGGCCGGTGCGCGGCACGAGCTGCATCAGTCCGACTGCACCACGTTGCGAGTGCGCCGTCGGCTTGAACTTCGATTCGGTATTGACGACCGCCGCGACGAGCTCCGGAGGGAGGTCGTTCTTTTTCGCCTCGGTGTAGATGATCGAACCGAACGGCACTTCGGTGCGGAAGAAGTGTTCCTTCACCGTTTCCGCAGCGTTGGCGATGTTCTGGGGGGCCAGCTTGACGGTCTGCAGTGGATGTGTGGCCGCCTGGGCAACCCCCGAGGTCACCGCCTGGACTCCGCCTGCAACCTGCGTCGCGATGGTTTGTGCCGCTTTCAGGTCGCTCGCAATTCCCTGATCGGCTGGCGCCGGCGTTTCCGAATCCGGGGCAGCAGCTGCCGCCGGCGTGGGGGATTCATCGGACGCGTGTTTCGACGCGGCGTTGTCGTGGATCATCTTGATCGGGGTGCCGATGCCCCCCAAAGCCAGCGAAGCCCCAAGCGCCCAGGTCGCGTACTTTTTTCGCATTCCCCGGAAACGCTTCGGCTGGACCGCCTGCACCTCCTGGCGCAATTGCGAGCGGTCGAAACCGTTCAGAAATCTCTCCCGGAACGGCCTGCTGGTTTTGATGTCAGGCATCAGGAACTCCCTCCTTCTCCAGAGCTGTCGTTACAGTTATTTGCAACCGATAGACCACTTCCAAGCTGTTGAGCCACAGCCTCTTACCTGCGACCTGCAGACAACTGTCAGTCCCCAGTTTTGGCGTGCTCCTTGATTCGTCTAGAATCCGGCGGCAATGTCGAAAGGGCGCAGCTTCCTCGTCGCAATAACTTTCGCGCTGACAGTGATTTCGGCGCCACTCTCCCGCGCCCAAAACTTCATGTGCGAGGACCACGTCGAGCTCGACGACGCGACGATGGAGTGCTACCGCTTCGGTCCGGCAGTCCCGCCGCCGCCGGCACCCGAACCGCCGCAGCCGGACCCGTTTCACCTGCGCCTGCTGAAGTACGGGCAGGTGGCGCTGAAGCACCGGATGTCGGGTCTAGCCAGCTACTACTCGACCTCCCTCGATGGCACCCTGACCTCGACCGGCGAGATCTTCCGCAACCGGAAGCTGACCGCCGCGCACCTCACGCTTCCGCTCGGCACGTGGGTCGAGCTCACGGCGCGCGCGACCGGCCGCACGATCCGCGTGCGCATCAACGACCGCGGTCCGTTCGTGAAGAAGTTCGCGATCGATCTCTCGCAGGCCGCGGCACGCGCCCTCGGCGTCGATATCGCCGAAGACCGCCACGTCGAGATGCGCATCATCGCGTTGCCGGGCGAGGATCCGCTGCCGCAGCCGATGCCCGAAGCCGTCGCAACAGCCTCGACGCTCAGGTGATGTAGGACAAGCTCTCAGCTTGTCCCCCCGGGATCTCTCACCTTGTCTCGGGGGCAACCTGAGAGGTTGCCCTACACCGCGCAACCTGAGAGGTTGCCCTACACCGCGGCAACCTGAGAGGTTGCCCTTACACCGGCAACCTGAGAGGTTGCCCTACACCGGCAACCTGAGAGGTTGCCCTACACTGGCAACCTGAGAGGTTGCCCTACACCGCGACAACCTGAGAGGTCGCCCTACACCGGCAGCGTCAGGCAGAACACGCTGCCCGCTCCGAGCGTCGAATCGACCGTAAGCTCTCCGCCGTTCGATTCGATCAGCCGCTTCGCGAGATAGAGCCCGTAGCCCGGCCCGCCGCCGCGCGGCTTTTCCAGCTTGCTCGCGCCGCCGAGCTCGAAGATTTGCGACACGTATCGGGGATCGATGCCGATGCCGTTGTCGCGGACGCAGATGCGATGGCAGTTCGCATCGCGATCCCAGTCGATGGTGATTTGCCGCTCGCCTTTCGGGCGGTCGTTGAAAAAGAGCGCGTTCGAGATCAGCGCGCCGAGGGCTTCGCGAGTCTTGTCGGGATCGACGTCGACGGTCGGCAGATCGTCCGGCATCACGATGTTCACGCCGCCGTCCTCGATCGCGTAGCTCTGCTTCTGGATCGCCTCTTCGAGCAGCTCCCGCAGCGGCGTCGGCTTCTTCGCCGTCGGACGCGCGAGCAGCTTCACCATGTGCGACATGTCATCGAGCACGCGCTTCATGTACTGCGCGCTGGAGCGGATGCGGCGCAGGAAGTCCTGCCCTTCCTCGTCGAGCTTGTCTTCGTAATCGCCGACGAGCAGCTCGCTGAAGCCGTCGATGGCGAAGATCGGCGATTTGAGGTCGTGCGACAGCACGCTGAAGAATCGCAGCATCTCCGCGTTGTCGACGCCGTTGGCGATCGTGTCCGTCTCCACGGCGGCACCTTGCTGCAAGTGATGAGCCTAGGCCGCCTCGGCCGGAACAGTGAGTCGCTGCGCGTTGCACCACGCGCAATCGCGTCTACGATTTTCGAAAGGCAGCGATGTTTCCGTCGCCGATGATTCGCGCATTGCCGTCGCTGCCGATCGTGAGCGCGGTTTTCGGAGAGATGCCGATGCCGAGTCGCGTGCCGGGGATCGACATCAGGCGGCGGAGCATCGTGTCATCGGACGGATCGAAGCCTGTATCGATGACGGTTGCGTCGAGCCAGCCGAAGGCGGGAACGGCGGAGCCGCCGTGCTGCATGTCGCGCGCATTCGTGCCGAAGCAGGAAGCCGCGGCGCCGATCGCGGCGATCGTGACGCCGTCCGCTGCTGCATCACGCATCGCCATCTCCGCACCCGACTCGCGCACGGCCGCGAGCAGGTTGTTGGTGACGCCGCCGCCGAGGTAGATCAGGCCCGCGAAGCGAATGAGGTCGAGATTCTTGCGCCGGCGGCCGTCGCGCGGTCTGTACACCGGCACGTTGATCGTCTCGACCTCGGCGTCGATCTCTTTGAAGTACTTGCCGAGGTGCGTCGCGTACTCCGCGGAACCGGAAGCGGTGGGGAGAAACGCGATGCGCTTGTTGTCGCGCGGCAGCTGCGCGATCAGCTGTTCGTCGATCTCGCGCGTGTCGCCGAACGAGAACTCGCCGCCGCCGATGAGAACGAGTCGGGTGATCGGGAGGGCGAGGTCGATGTGGAGAGGTGTCATGTACGTGTCATCCCTCGACCGTCTTCGCGGCTCGGAAGGACACCCTGGAAGCGCCTCACTTTTTCCACACCTCTTTTACCTTCGCGCCCATCTCGCTCGGCGCCTTCACGACGTGAATCCCGGCATCTTCGAGCGCCGTCATCTTCTCGGCGGCCGTGCCTTTGCCGCCGCTGATGATCGCGCCGGCGTGGCCCATGCGGCGGCCCGGAGGTGCGGTCTGCCCGGCGATGAACGCAACGACCGGCTTGGTCACATTCGCCTTCACGAACGCCGCCGCTTCCTCCTCGGCCGACCCGCCGATCTCGCCGATCATGATGATCGCTTCGGTGGCATCGTCCTGCTGGAACGCGGACAAACAATCGATGAAGTTCGTGCCCGGCAGCGGATCGCCACCGATGCCGACCGCGGTCGACTGGCCGAAGTCACGCGTCTGACCGACTGCTTCGTACGTCAGCGTTCCGGAGCGCGAGACGATGCCGATCGGACCGGGACGATGGATGTGTCCCGGCATGATGCCGATCTTCGCCTGGCCCGGCGTGATGATGCCGGGGCAGTTCGGTCCGATGAGACGCGACGGCGACTGGCCCGCCGCGGCGTGGCGCGCGTTCGACTTCTTCAGGTAGTCGTGCGCCTTGACCATGTCGTTGACCGGAATGCCTTCCGTGATGCAGATGATCAGCTCCATCCCGGCGTCCGCGGCTTCCATCACCGCGTCGGCCGCGAACGGCGGCGGCACGAAGATGAGCGAGCAATTCGCGCCCGCTTTTTCGCGCGCCTCGCGCACGCCGTTGAAGACCGCAAAGCCTTCGTGCGTCGTGCCGCCCTTGCCCGGCGTCACGCCGCCGACGACCTGCGTGCCGTAGTCGCGGCACTGAATCGCGTGAAAGGTTCCTTCACGTCCGGTGATGCCCTGAACGATGACTTTGGTGTTCTTGTCTGCCCAGATCGCCATTTGATTGATCTCTCTCCGCTTCGTCATCCCGAGCGTAGTCGAGGGACCTGGGTGGGCGGTGGCTCGATCATCGTGCCGCCACCCGTCCCAGGTCCCTCGACTACGCTCGGGATGACGTCATGCGTTCTGTCCCTTTGCCTGTGTCAGGATGGTCTCGCCGTCTTCGCGGCTTCGACCACCTTCTGCGCCGCGTCCCACATTCCGTCTGCGGTGATGAGCGGCAGGCCGGAGTCCTTGAGGATCTGCTTGCCGAGATCGACGTTCGTGCCTTCGAGGCGCACGACGACCGGCACCGGCAGTCCGACTTCGCGCGAGGCGCTCACGACGCCTTCCGCGATCCGATCGCCGCGCATGATGCCGCCGAAAATATTGATCAGAATCGCCTTCACGTTCTTATCGCTGAGGATGATGCGGAATGCGTTCTTAACCTGCTCCGCGCTCGCGCCGCCGCCGACATCGAGGAAGTTCGCCGGCTCGCCACCTGCGAGCTTGACGATGTCCATCGTCGCCATCGCCAGGCCCGCGCCGTTGACCATGCAGCCGACGTTGCCGTCGAGCTTGATGTAGTTGAGGTTGAAGCTCGACGCCTCGACTTCGAGCGGATCTTCTTCGTGCAGGTCGCGCATCTCGACGACATCCTTATGCCGGAAGAGCGCGTTGTCGTCGAAGTTCATCTTGCAATCGAGCGCGAGGACGTCGCCTTCCTTCGTCACCAGGAGCGGGTTGATCTCCGCGAGCGACGCATCGGTCTCGATGTAGCAGCGCATCAGCTTCTGCATGAAGTCGACGCATTTCTTGTACGCCTCGCCGGTGAGCTCGAGCGCATTCGCGACTGCGCGCGCTTGGAACGGCTGCGCGCCGAGGACGGAATCGATCGGCTCGCGGTGAATCGCTTTCGGATCGCGCTCCGCGACTTCCTCGATCTCCATGCCGCCCTGCTTCGACGCCATCACCACCGGCATGCCGATGCGGCGGTCGAGGGTGATGCCGAGGTAGAGCTCTTTGTCGATGTTGAGCGCTTCCTCGATCAGCACCTTGCGGACGACACGGCCTTCGGGGCCGGTCTGGTGCGTGACGAGCGTCATGCCGATGATCGCCTTCGCCAGGTCGGCCGCTTCGTCCGCGCTCTTCGCCAGCTTGACGCCACCGCCTTTGCCGCGGCCGCCGGCGTGGATCTGAGCCTTCACGACGACGCGGCCGCCGAGCTCTTTCGCCGCCTGCCGAGCGTCTTCAGGATTGTCGACAACGATGCCGCGCGGTGTCGGCACGCCGTACCGCCGGAGGATCTCTTTTGCCTGATACTCGTGAACCTTCATAGGGGCGGCGTTTTATCACATCCCTGTAGCTCAACGGAGCGGACGAGACGGCCGCGCTCCACCTACAATCGCGCGCATGCAGATCGACGAAGAGCTGACGATCGAGCCGACGGAGCTCGTCGCAGGCGGCGCGGCACTGGCGAAGATCGACGGCTATCCGATCTTCGCGTTCAACATCTTTCCCGGCGACGTGGCACGCGTGCGCATCCTCGAGGCGAAGAAGGGTTACGCGCGTGCGGAGTTGATCGAGCTGGAGAAACCTTCGCCGCTGCGTCGGGTGGCGCCGTGTCCGATTGCCGAGGAGTGCGGCGGTTGCGACTGGACGGCATTGCGGCTCGATGCGCAGCTCGAGGCGAAGAAGCGGATCCTGCTCGAATCGCTGCGAAGAATCGGGAAGATCTACGACCCGCCTCCCGTCACCATTCATCCGTCGCCGCTGAATTATCGATTGCGATCGCGGCTGCACACCGACGGAGAAAACGTCGGCTTCTACGCGATGCAATCGCATCGGGTCGTGCCCCTCGCACGCGAATGCGAGGTCGTCGGCCTGCAGACGCGCGAGCATCCGATGCCTGTCGAGATGTGGGAAGTCGATGGACGCGTGATCACCGAGGGGGAGTTGAGGATCGAGGGATATACGGTGTCGACCGAGACGTTTTTTCAGGTGAATCGGCACCTGCTGCAAACGATGCTCACGCTCGTCGGGAACCTCGCCATCGGGAAAACGGCGATCGATTTGTACGCCGGCGTCGGATTCTTCAGCGTGCCGATCGCGCGCGTTTGCGAGCGCATCACGGCCGTCGAGGGCTCGCGAATCTCGCACGAGTACGCGAAGCGCAACGTACCGAAAAACGTGCGGCTGATTCACGCGCCGGTCGAGTCGTGGATCGAGCGGATGCCGCGCGCCGAGTTCGTCTTCCTCGATCCGCCACGCTCCGGAACCAAGCGGAACGTCATCGACGCCATTGCCGCAAAGACGTATCGACGGATTTGCTTCCTTGCATGCGATCCGGTAACGTTCGCCCGCGACGCGAGCCGGCTTCTCGCGTCGGGTTGGCGCCTCTCCACGCTCGACCTCCTCGACCTCTTCCCGAACACGCATCACGTCGAAACGCTCTCTTCGTTCGAGCGTGCCGGATGACGTTCCCGCGGCACTTCCACTTCTCGCGCTGATCGCCGGCCTGGCATCCGGCGCGATGCTCGTCAACGCACCGATGGCGGTCGCAGCGCTGGTCGTGTGCGCATTGCTGGAGTGCGGCGGCCATGCCGCCGCTGCCTTTCGAACACCGCGGCCATGCCGCGGTTGCGACGGCGTGGCCGTCGCA
>C688J18823_10001694_pt1 | contig 13721 bp, 13 predicted proteins | sample HopSoiMetagenom1_FD_18823 | JGI IMG/M metagenome (IMG submission 18823)
GGCCGAGCGCGCCGGCCACACCCGCGTGCGGACGGGGCCGAAAGAGCCGGCGCTGCGGCGGGCGCGGATCTGCTACGATCATCTCGCCGGCGATCTCGGCGTGCAGATGCTCGACAGCCTACGCAAGCAGCGGCTGGTCCGGCAGACAAAACAGGACATCGAACTCACCGGCGAGGGCAAGCGCTTCATGGCCGAGGCGCTGCAGATCGACACCGAGGCGCTGGCGCATCCGCGCCGTCCGGTCTGCAAGGCCTGTCTCGACTGGAGCGAACGCCGCCATCACCTCGCCGGCACGCTGGGTGCCGCCGTGATGAACCGGTTCACCGAATTGAACTGGGCGGCGCGCGATCCCACGCCGGGCAGCCGCGTCGTCAACTTCACCCGCACCGGCGAAAAACGCTTCGCCATGCTGTTCGGAAGCGAGCCGGCTTAAGCGCGGCTCATGAACCCATCCGGCTGATACGCAGACCAAACGGTGCCTGCGTTTCCGACGAGACCTCCATGAACCGTCCGCTTCAAACCGTTGCCGCCGCGATACTGTTCGCGTGCTACGCCCTGCCCGTCCGCGCAGAAGCGCCGCCGAAATTCGCTGACCGATCTCAGCGTTGCTTCACCATCGGGCAAGCGCTCTCGCTGAGCGGCCGCGCCGCTTGCTCGGCCGGCACCGTGGCAAGCAGCTTGAGATAATCGAACTGGTATTTGGATTCCGAAGGTTTCTTCACCTGCAGCAGATAATATGGCCGCATCACACGTCCATCCTCGCGCACCGTGCCCTTGGTGTAGAAGTCGTCGATCGGCAGTTCCTTCATCTTGGCGACGACCTTGGTCGCATCGGTGGTGCCGGCTGCCGCCACCGCCTTGAGGTAATGCAACGTCGCGCCGTAGGTCCCGGCATGGATCATGCTCGGCGGCTTTCCGCTATTGCGGGCAACGAGGCGTTTGGTCCAGGCGCGGGTCGCGTCGTCGAGGTCCCAGAAAAAGGTCTCGCTCGCGGTCAGGCCCTGCGCTGCTTCAAGGCCAAGGGCGTGGGTGTCGGGAAACTGCAGCAGGAGCGCTGCCACGCGCTGGTCGCCTTTGCGGCCCAGGCCGAATTCTCCGGCCTGCTTGATCGCGTTGATGGTGTCGCCGCCGGCGTTCGAGAGCGCGACGATCTTCGCCTTCGAGGCTTGCGCCTGCAGCAGAAAGGAAGAGAAGTCGGCGGTGTTGAGCGGATGGCGCACGGCACCCACCACCTTGCCGCCGGCGGCCGTGACGAATGCCGAGGTGTCTTTCTCGAGGGCATGGCCGAATGCGTAGTCGGCGGTGATGAAGAACCAGCTGTCGCCGCCCTGTTTCACCAGCGCCTGGCCGATCGTCGCTGCAAGGCCGTAGGTGTCAAAACTCCAGTGCACGCCGTGCGGCGAACAGGCTTTTCCGGTGAGATCCGACGTGGCGGCGCCGGTGTTGATGTCGACGGCATCGCGCGTGCGCGTCACCTCGCGCACCGCGAGCCCGACCGCCGAATTGGGCACGTCGAGGATGAGCGTGACGCCCTCGGTTTCGATCCACTGCCGCGCGATGTTGGCGCCGATGTCGGGCTTGTTCTGATGGTCGGCAAAGATGACTTCTATCGGCCGGCCCAGCACCTTGCCACCGAAATCCTCGACTGCCATGCGCGCGGCGTGGACCGAGCCCATGCCTGATAGATCCGCGTACAGTCCCGTCTGGTCGTTGAGGACACCGAGCTTGACCGGTTGCTGCGCGACCGCGGAGGCGGTCAGCCCCGCTCCCCACAACAGGAGCGCGAGCGCGGCGATAATGTTGCGACGCATTAAAAACCTCCCCTTGCCGTAGCGACCACTTGATGCCGGTCGTCTTGGGCATGATGGTACAGGGGAAGGGCATTACTGCAAAGTAGCGCGCGAGCTTGCTTCCGCTCCATGCATCAGCGCGGCAAGGCAGCGACAGGCGCGATGTCGGTGTGGGCCATTTGCAAACGTCACCAGTCTGCCGGCCCCCTAATCCGTTCTGCGCCCAAAAGCAGGCGTCACCGGCGCCGATTGGCATGTCGCCTTTGGGGCCATAAGGCGACATCACGACTTTGTTCGAGTAACGGCGGGTCGCTAGTTGGAGGTTCTATTTTCTAGTCGAAGTCGAGCGTATAGTGGAAACCAGTTGAGGTAACGAAAGTGTTTATGGGCTTGACGGTACTTCCGGACAGCATTGTGCTCTTATCATTGGCCGGAAGGTAAACCATCTGAGGTCGTCGCGTCGCCGGTCGTCCTGTAGATGAGAGTGGTCAGAGAGCCATGAACAACATGAAAAGCAGAATAAAAGGCCTCCTGGTTGCAGTCAGCGTCAGCGCGGGTCCGTTTCTCAACGCCCAAGCAGCAGCAGCGCAACAGGGTTCGCCGCCACTTTCATCCGAGCAAATTGCCCAGATCGTGAGGAGCTCCGATCGCACTGCGGCAGATCGCGCCAATGATGGACGACGCAAGCCTGAGCAGATGCTGGGCTTCATCGGCATTCGTCCCGGTATCGTCGCGGTCGATCTCAGCGCGAGCGGTGGCTACACCACGGAATTATTAGCCCGTGCGATCGGCCCCTCGGGCAAGGTTTATGGTCAGAGCCGGCCGCGCGATCCCAACCGGGCACCCGCGCCTCCGGTAGCGCCCGAAGGCAAAAGCAACCCAGCCGGCACGCCGAGTGCGGCGCCAGCAGCAGCGCCGGCAAGCGCGCCACGACCATCCCCGGTTGCCCTCGCCGAACGCGAAAACAATCTCCGAAGCAATGGCGTTCAGGCCGCGCCGATCGTCGCACTCTCCCGACCGTTCGAAGATCCCGTTCCGTCCGAGCTCGCGGCGGGAGGCGTCGATCTCGCGACCTTGATGTTCAACTATCACGACCTCGGACACCTCGGCGTGGATCGCGCGGCGATGAACAAAGCTGTCTTCGGCGCGCTCAGGTCGGGAGGCCTCTACGTTATAGCTGATCATTCGGGTCGGCCTGGAACCGGCATCTCCGAATCCGGTACCTTGCATCGCATCGAAGAAGCGTTTCTTCGGCAGGAAGTCGAGGCGGCGGGATTCAAGCTGAGGGACGAAGGCAATTTCCTGCGCAACCCGAACGATCCCAGAGATAAGAATACGCCGGACCCGCCGCAACCGAAGGACGAATTCGTGCTCAAGTTCATCAAGCCGTGAGCGCTACGCGCGGACCTGTTGGCGCCTCCGATACAGAATGGTTGTAGGTAGGCCCGATTAAGCCATCGAAGTTGGCGGTGAACACGTCTGATAGCATTAAGTCAAGAAAACGTGGCACCGTGGCGCCAGGCGGCAAGAACGCAAGCCTTGGCCCGGCCTACAACGGCGCACCGCGAGAGTGCAATCGCATCCTTAGATGCGGAACTCCCACATCGTCGTACGGCTCGCCATCGCGTACGAACCCGAAATGCGAATAGAACTTTTCTAGATATAGCTGCGCGCCAATGACGATATCGCACGGCTCCTCTCCAAGGCGCGCGAGACTCCTTTGCACGAGCTCCTTCCCAAGTCCCGTTCCCCGATAATGTTTTGAAACGACTACTCTGCCCAACGACGCGAAGGCGGTCTTTTCAGAAGGCCGGGTGCATCGAGCATAAGCGACAAAATCTGCGCCTTTTTTCGCCAGCAAATGCGACGCCGTCTGGTCGGCAAAATCCAAGTCCAAGTAGGGCGACTGCTGCTCGACCACCAGTATCTCCTGTCGCAACGCAAGCATGGAGTAAAGTTCCTGCAAACCGAATTCGTCAAAGCGATACCAACGGAATTCTATCAAGCTACCCTCCTCTGCTTTCCAAGCTGGCTAAATCCTAATATGCGCAGTCTCCTCGACAAGATCGCGGTCGCGACCATTTGAACTTTTCGGACGCCGGCGCAGGATGGGGCCACGGGCCTCATGGTTCGCCCGGCGATGGGAAGCATCGTCTGGAGACGGCGCTTGCGCGCCTCTTCACCATGAGGGTTAGCCCAGCCTATGCTCTCGCCAAAATGTGACATGCAAAGGCTTTACACTGGGCGACGTCGGCATCAATACGCCCCTGTCTTGAGAACAGGAGTTTTGGGATGCGTATGATGTGCGTCGGCGCGGTAGCGGCAGCCTTGGCCGCGATGCCGTTATTGTCTGCGGCCGCAGCGGAAGCCGAACAGCCTTTCGCGCGCGAACCTTACGGCATCGGGCTCGAAGGTTTTGCCTATCCCTATCCCGTCCACCTGCTGCCGCTGGTGAACGACGGCGAACAGGTGCGGATGGCCTATATGGACATAGCTCCCGCGCAGCCGAACGGGCGCAGCGTGGTGCTGCTGCATGGCCGCAATTTTCCATCGAGCTATTGGGCGCCGGTCATCAAGACGCTGAACGAAGCAGGTTATCGCGTCGTCGTGCCGGACCAGATCGGTTTCGGCAAGTCCTCCAAACCGCAAGGCGGCCTGCACTTCGACACGCTGGCGCGCAATACGGTCACGCTGCTCGATCATCTCGGAGTAGCAAAAGCCGACATCGTGGCGCATTCGCTCGGCAGCATGCTGGGGGTGCGGATCGCGCGCGCCTACCCCGACCGGATCGCGCATCTGGTGCTGACCGCGCCGATCGGCCTTGAGGATTACCGGCTCTACGTGCCGCCGACGCCGACCGAGAAGATCATTGAAAATGAAGACAAGTTGACCGCCGATGGCTATCGCAAACAACTGGAGACGAACTACGCGCTAAAACTGCCGCCCGAACAGGTCACGCCGTTCATCGACGCGCGTTTCAACATCAAGGGCAGCGCTGAATACCCGCGCTGGCTGCGTGCTTTCGTCAGTTCGGCGCAACTGATCTACCGCGAGCCTGTCGTGCACGAGATTCCGCTGATCACGCAGCCGACGCTCTTCGTGATGGGCGCCGACGATCACAACGCGCCGGGCAGAGCCAATGCGCCGGAGGCGCTGCGCGCGAAAATGGGACAGAACGCCGAGCTGGCGAAGGCTCTTGCCGCGAGGATGGCGAACGGCCGGGCCGAGGTGGTGCCGAATACCGGTCATCTGGTCTTCCTGGAGGCGCCGGAAAAATACCGCGAACTGGTGCTTGGATTTCTGGCCGTAGCTCCATGACAAATCACGACATTCATGTTCCATTCAGCTGTTCGTGACTAGGTTCCGAACCGCGCCGCCTTGCGGTCAAGAACGGGAGAAAACATGAAGTACCTTTTCGCAGCAATTTTGGCCCTGGGCACCGTTGCCAGCTTCAGCGCGGCGGAAGCCGCCGGCGGATGCGGCCCCGGCTGGCATCGTGGCCCCTATGGCGGCTGCCAACCCAATCGGCGGGTCGTTGTTGCCCCGGTCGTCGTGGCGCCGGCTCCGGTCGTCGTGGTACGGCCCGGCCGCGTGTGCCCTTACGGCACCGTGTGGCGCTATGGACGCTGCCGCGCTTACTGATATTTCAAAAGCACGACAAAAGCCCCGCTCACGCGGGGCTTTTTTTATTCCTTGTAAGCAATCCCTGGCGACGACTTACCAGTAGTAACGACGACGACGCCAGTAGCGGCGGCGCCAACGACGGCGGCGATGCCAGCCCCAATGCCTGCGACGCCAACGGCGACGGCGCCAACCCCAGTGCCTGCGACGCCAGCCCCAGTGCCGGCGGCCCCAGCCGCGACGACGGCCCCAGCGCACTTCTTCCGGCGTGAGGCGATCGACCTCCTCGCCCGACGTGACGGCGGGTTGGGCATCCGGATTGACGGGCAGTCTGGCGTCGTCGGCGAGCGGCGCCGGCATCAGCGGCGCGGCCTGCGCGCTCGCTGCAAGCGCGATGCCGCCCGCGGCAAATCCAAAGGCGAGTTTCAGAAAGTGGCGGCGTTCCATCACATCTCCTCCTCCGTCTGCTGTGTGCGAAGATAGAGAGTTTCGATGCGCCGAGATGAACGCGCGGTGAACTGCGCGTTCAGCTTCGTTGCGAACCAAGCCGATCCGGAATTATTTCGCGGCACCGCTGACAACATCGGAACATTTATCGCTACCGCGCTATTTCTGCATCGCGCACGCGTGTAACGATCCGGCTTCGCTCCATGAGCTGCGCCGGGCGAGTTGCTTCGTCCGAGCGACACCGTGTTACGCCGCGAGTTCCTCCGCCAGCACCAGCACCTCGCGCGTCCGCGTCACGTCCGGCCAGTCGCGGATGAAGTCGGCGACCAGGCGCTTCATCTCCGGTCCCCCGGTCGCGCGCTCCAGCGCGGTCTTGTCCGTGAACTGGTACATCGCGTGGTGCAGCGACGGATCGGTGGCGCTCCAGTAGCGCCATGCCTTCACGGCGCCGAACGACTTCATCGCATCCGGCAGATGTTCGCGCGAATACCAGGTGCCGAAGGCCTCACGCTTGGCCGGATCAGTGACGGTGGCGCGGACGACGAAAAAGGCTGCGGGCATGTTATCCTCCGGAAATAGTTTTTGTAGGATGGGTAGAGCGCAGCGAAACCCATCAATTGCGCGCGCGGAGAGATGATGGGTTTCGCTGCGCTCTACCCATCCTACGCATCTTTCCACACGCAATTGTCACATGCTCCGTGATATCAAAGCCGCGCGCAACGCGTTTTCCGAGGTGCCATCCATGCCTGCCCGCCATCGCCCTGCCGTGCTCTCCACGCTCTGGTTCCTGACCGCGACCCTGCCTGCCATGGCGCAGGACATTGCCTTGCCACGCGAGCCGCAGCTCGGACCACGGCCGTTTTATCTGGTCGACAAGATGAGGGACGGGCCGCTGAAGCAGCAGCTCAGCCAGTGCACCGGACCGTTTCGCAAGACCGATTTTTCCATCGGCCACCGCGGCGCGGCGCTGGAATTCCCCGAGCACAGCCGGGAGTCCTATCTGGCGGCCGCCCGCATGGGCGCCGGCATCATCGAATGCGATGTGACCTTTACCAAAGACCGCGAACTGGTCTGCCGGCACTCGCAATGCGACCTGCACACCACGACCAATATCCTGACGGTGCCCGAGCTTGCCGCAAAGTGCTCGCAAGCGTTCAGCCCGGCCGATCCCGCCACCGGCAAAAAGGCGTCGGCAAAATGCTGCACCTCTGACATCACGCTCGCCGAATTCCGCAAATTGACCGCCAAGATGGACGGCTTCAATGCCGACGCGAAGACGCCGGAGGAATTCCAGAACGGCACGCCGCGCTGGCGCACGGATCTGTACGCCAATTCCGGCACGCTGATGACGCATGACGAGAGCATCGCGCTGATCAAGAGCCTGGGCGCCAAATTCACGCCGGAACTGAAGGCGGCGGAAGTGCCGATGCCGTTCGACGGCGACTACACCCAGGAGAAATACGCTTCGCAAATGCTGGACGCCTACAAGAAGGCCGGCATTCCCCCAAGCGATGTGTTCGCGCAAAGTTTTAATCTCGCCGACGTGCTCTATTGGGTGAAGACCGAACCGGAATTCGCAAAACAGGCGGTCTATCTCGAGGAGCGTTACGAGAAGCAGGGTCTCGATCCGAACAAGTCCGAGACCTGGAAGCCCTCGATGGCGGAATTGAAGGCGCAAGGTGTCGCGATCCTCGGGCCGCCGATCTGGACCATGCTGACGCTGAACGACAAAAAGGAAATCGTCCCGTCCGAATACGCCAAGGCCGCGAAGGCCGCGGGCCTCGACCTGATCGGCTGGTCGCTGGAACGCGACGGCCCGCTGCACAAGGGCGGCGGCTTCTATCACAAGTCGATCCGATCAGTCGTCGATCGCGACGGCGATACGCTGACCGTGCTGGACGTGCTCGCCAAACAGGTTGGCGTGCGCGGCATGTTCTCGGACTGGCCAGCGACGGTGACGTTTTATGCGAGCTGTACCGGGATGAAGTGAGCGACTGACCGCTTTAGCCCAAGCTTCCAACAGCTCAATCCGACGCTGTAAACTTGCCGGTTAGGTGAAAGAATGGAGAGGCAATGGAAACGCCGGTCCAAGCCAGACTTTCCGCTTGCGCGACGTGATCCCCGATGAGTTGAGCCACTTCCACAGCGTGGGTAGCCATCATGAAATGGCCTGCCGCCGGGATGGCGCGTAGCGAGGCATTCGCCAGTGCACCACTCAATATCTCTGCACTTCTCCGCAGCGATTCAGCGCTACTTTCGCCTCGAACAACGAGGGTCGGAAGCAAAATATCGCCGAAGGCCGACAGAGGCGTATCGGGGCCTGAACGAATATCCAGAACGTGGGTTGGCGTGGCCCGAACAATATACTCGCGCATCCGGGGCGGAAGGGCATCAAAGCTGCCGTCCCCATCGAGATAATCGACCACCCGGCGTGCCGATTCCTTGTCACCATTCTCGAATGACCGGACATAGTCTTCGCGCATCTCGACGAACTGCTCATGGAGCGCGAACTCACCTACCTGGCACAAGAGGCCAAATGCCACCGGCTCGATCAGTGTCAGACTCATCAGCGGGAGAAGCCCGCACAGCGCGACATCCAGGCAAGCCAGCCCGCCAAAGGAATGTCCGACGAGGTGAACGGGACCACCGGCGCGACGGATGACAGCTTCGACGATCGCTGCCTGCCGGTCCAGTGATGTATTGGCCTCCGTCCGGCATTCCCGGGTGCCGCCATAGCCGGGAAGGCTTGTCGTAACTGTCCGGAAACGACCGCCCAGCGCCTCGATCACACCACGCCACGCCGACATGGTCGCCCACGAACCGGGCACGAACACGATTGTCGGTCCTGCCCCTTCTTCGCCGTAGTCGATAACTCCATGCCTATCTTGCAGCATCTGCATCTCCTGGACTGCGCATGATCGCAAACGGTGATGCCCCGATGTCCGGGCGGCGGAGACCAATATCCCCGAGCTCGAAGTCGCTGAGCGGGGAGATCTCCGCCCTTCGCCCATAGCGCCGGCACGCTGCCGCCCAGCTGCCCAGCAGCGCCTCGCGCAATATTCGAAGGGCCGGCCGTAGCGCCCCAGGAAGCCCGGACGCTGGAGTTGGCCTGCGGGTCTCGTTTGCCGAAGAGTTCGCCTTCATTGTCAGGACTCCCGGCCGGATGAATTCGGCCTGCGGAGACGATGAACGAAGCACAGTTGCAACACTTTACCGGCCGCTTACATTTGCGTTACTGCCGGCTCATTTTCAGGCAGGCTGCCAATCGAGCCCCGCCATGCTCCGATCCGGCAGGAAGGAGTTCCTAGATTGCGCTACCTATTTGAGGACTTCGCTCTCGACGTCGACAAACGGGAGCTATTGCGGGGGGCCGCCGCGGTTTCGATTTCGCCGCAGGCGCTCGATCTTCTCATTTATCTGATCCGCCACCGCGAGCGGGTGATCCGCAAAGGCGACCTGATCTCGGCGATCTGGGGCGATCGCATCATCACCGATGCGGCGCTTGCTACGCGTCTCAACTCGGCCCGTGTTGCCATTGGCGATTCCGGCAACGAGCAGCGTCTCATCAAGACGCTGCAACGCAAGGGCTTTCGGTTCGTCGGGTCGGTGGAGGAGGTCGCGAGCCCCGGCGACGCAGCAGCCGCGAGCGGCGCGCTTCAACCGCTGGAAATCCCCGACAAGCCCTCGATCGCGGTGCTTCCATTCGAAAACTTATCAGGCGATCCGGAGCAGGAATATTTCGGCGACGGGCTCGTTGACGACATCATCACGGCACTCTCGCGGTTCAGGGCGCTGTTCGTGATCGCTCGCACTTCGTCGTTCACTTACAAGGGGAAGACTGTCGATATTAAGCAGGTGGGAGCTGAACTCGGCGTGCGCTACGTGCTGGAAGGAAGTGTGCGCAAGGTCGGTGGCCGCCTAAGGATTAACGGGCAGCTCATCGACGCCGCGACGGGCGCCCACCTCTGGGCCGATCGGTTTGACGGCACACTGGATGATATTTTCGATCTTCAGGACAAGATTACCCAGCAGGTCGTCGGCGCGATTGCACCGGAAGTCGATCGTGCCGAGATCGAGCGAGCACGCAGAAGATCAGTCGGCAATATCGACGCGGTGACTGCGTATTACCGTGGCCTGCCCCATATCCATTTCCCGACCAATTCCGAGCATAACGACGACGCCTGGAGGAATTTCAGCGAGGCGATAGCTCTCGATCCAAGTTTCTCGCCAGCTTACGGCGGCGCCGTGGGTTGTCTTGCATGGCGGCGGGCCAACAGATGGCCCGGAGATTACGCCAAGGACAATGCCGAGCTCTCGCGCCTGGCCGAGCGCGCAAAGCAACTGGGGACAAACGACGCCTTCACTCTGAGTGCTCTTGGCTTCAATCTTTTCTGGATGCGGCTGGACTTCGATCGCGGGCTTGAAATGGTGGAGCAAGCGATTCAATCGAACCCGAACTATGCACTNGCGTACAATTACAGGGGACTTTTGCGCGCCTGGCACGGGGCATCGGACACTGCCGTTACCGACTTTGAGCAGGCGATGCGCCTCAGCCCGCGCGATCCATTCAACTACAATGCGATGATGGGACTTGCCGTTGCCTATCATAACGCCGGCAGGCATCGCGAAGCGGCCGAATGGGTCGACAAATCCCTTCGCGCGTTTCCTCCCGCCTTTTTTGTGGGAATGACGCAAGGCATCCTGTGTTACGTGGCGGCAGGAAGACTGGAGGACGCCCAGCGATTGATGGCAGAATGCCTTCGTCAGGTACCCGGATGGAGTCGCGCGACATTCGTTGCTCCACAATGGTTCAGGTCGACCAAACTCAGATCGGAATTAGTGGAGGCGTTCATTACCGCGGGACTGCCCGAATAGGCATCCACGCTCGACGGCAGACTTTCTTCAAGTGCTTTGCAGCGACCTGCTTCCGCGTCGCGAGACGAACTGCTTTGGCTCTCACGTCGGTTCATTTGACCCTGTGGCCCAGGAACGATGGGATATCGATAACCTTCTCTGAAGGTTGAAGTCGGAATATCGCGTCTCTCGGCGGCGACCAGCGGGCGCTCAGCGGAAGCCGGCGGCCAGGGCCACGACCTGACCGTCGAGACCATTAAAGCCGTGATGGCCGCGGGCCTGGCAGGGATCGCCCTCCTCTACGCCGCCGGTCAGCCAACTGACCCGCGCGCGCCCGGCCGACCATTTGATGAAGGGGTCGACTCCGGCCGGCAACGTGGCCCTGCAGCTGTCCTGGCGATGATGGATGACAAGCGTGCGCGGCAGCGCCGCCGGCGAGCCCAGGATCGACATCACATTGCTGCCGCTGCCGGAGTCGGGGCTGAGGAATCCCGAGGTGAGCACCAGTGCGTCAGGCCGCGCGCCGCGCGCGATGCCTTCCGCCGCGCGAAGCGTTCCGCGGCTGGTGCCGATCACCGTCACCGGCCGCTTGATCGCCGCCATGTAGTCGACGGCGCTCTTCAGGTCAGTCCCCGCATCGGCGACAAGCACCGCGAGACCCCGCGCCGCATACGCATGCCGCGTCCGAACGAGCTGGTTGCCGCGCAATCCCTGGATATCGCCGTTGTCCCCGGCCCGGATTGCACCGTCCCCGCCCGGCAACAGGATCACGCTGCCGCGCGGCGCGCTCGGCTTGATCAGCACCGCACGCGAGCCACCGATGGTGACGCTCTCGTCGGCCAAAGCGGGAGTGCAGGCGAAGGCGGCAAGCATCGGGATGCCACCCATCAGCACCGAAAGCAGCAACAAAGACTTCCTCATTGGGCGACCTCGCTGATGCGTGCCATTACAGGGAGCCACACTACATCAGTTTCATGGGGCTATCGCCGACGACCCGGAGATCGATCCTGCCGATCAAATCCGAACGGAGCGCCTCGGCGGCGCTGATCGCGTCCGTCGTCTGTCGCAATGTACTGACATTCGATCCAAGCGACACGATGCCGCCAAGCACCGCGGCGATCGACCCGAGGGCGGCGACCTGGCTGGACCCGAACAGGCCGAGCACCGTCACGACCAGCACTGCGAAGCCGCCGGCGATAGCCGCCTTGGAAGCCAGAATGATCTTCCGGCATCGCTCCGAGACTTCGGCAAGCTCCTCGAGCCGTTCCTCAATCAGTGAAATATCGTCGGTCGGGTCGTCCTCGGGCATCACGTTCAAGATCGAACACCAGGTGCGGTTTCGCAGGATGGGTTAGCGTCCCATCCTATCCGCTGAGCGGCTTTCCCGCTAGACCGGGTCCAGGCCGAGCGCCTGCGCGCTCTCGATCCAGGTTGGCAATTCGCGCTGGTACAGGGCATTGCTTTCCTTGAAACCGAGCGCCGGCTCAAGCACGAAGGTGGCGAGAACTTCCTTCACCTTTGGGTCGCTGTTGGCCGCCACGCACAGTTCCGCCAGCCGATCGACGATCGGCTGCGGCACAGCCTTCGGCACCGCCCATCCGGTGAAACCGCTTATGGTGAAGAACTTCGATGTCGCGCCTTGTTCGGGCAGGGTCTTGATATCAGGGATCGCGTCGACCTTCTTCGAATGCACCGCGAACACAACGGCTTTATCGCCTTGCAGAACGGTTTGCGCCGCCGTGTAGCTGCCCATCGCGGCATCGAGCGTGCCGTCCAGCAAGCCCGTCCACATCGGCGCTTCGCCCCGGTAGTGGATCGGTTCGATCTTGAGACCATACTGCTTGTTGAGTTCATTGATCGTCATGTGCGGCGACGAGCCCGCGCTGTAGGTGCCGAAATTCACCTGGCCCTTCTTGCGCGCAAACGCGACGAAATCGTCCAGCGTCTTGACGCCTGACGCCAGGCTCGCGCACAGCGGCAGCCCGGCGCCCGGAATGACGCTGACGAGCGTCAGGTCCTTGTCCATGTCGTAGCCCGGGTTTTTCATCATGACACGGTTCATTACGTAGGTGGTCGAGATCGAGCACAGAATCGTATGACCGTCCGGCTCGGCGCGCGCGACGTCGGCTGCGCCGATCGAACCGGAGGCGCCCGCCTTGTTTTCGATGACAACGTTCTTTCCCACCTGCCTGGTGATGAAATCGCCGAAGGCGCGCGCCAGCAGATCGGTCTGCCCGCCCGCCGGGTAGCTGCAGACCATGCGGATATTGCGCGCCGGCCACGCGGCCTGTGCCGAGGCGCCGCGCGACAGCCAAGGCGTCGCGGCGGCTGCCGTGCCGGCAGCAATGAAGTGACGGCGATTGATTTTCACTGACATTGATTCTCTCCCTGAATTTTCAGGGAGCGTAGCGCATCGCCCGGCTACTGCGACATGTGAAGGCCGGGACAGATTGGCGCAGTTACCGACATTGGCGCAGGCGCACCAACGCCATGAATGGCATTGGCGACTGCCATATTCCGACCGCTGGAAAATATTGCAACCACCGAGAGAAACAACACCGCCCTCGGCGGACAACGGCGCCTATGAAAACTACTGTTGTCGGGACTGCAACTGCAACGGCGCCCGCGCCTGCACTCTGGCTTGCGTCGCCGGAGCCGTTGACGCGGGCTTACGCGCAGGCGCGGCAACCGGCCGTGGCGGATTAGCTGATGTTGCCGCTGACCGCGCTGCTGATGTCGCCGCCGATGTCGCGGCTGATGTCGCGGCTGATGTCCTGGGCCGCAGATTCTGCTCGGACACGTTGGCGATCACGCGCGCCATCTGCTCCTGGTTCGCCTTGAGTTGCTCGGCAGTCCTGGCACCTTCGCGGGTCAATTCAGCCTGGCTGGCCTTGAGCTGCTCGATCTCTTGCTGCGCGCTTGCGAGATCGCGCGCCATCGTCTGGAGCAATTGTGCCTGCTCGGCAGCCGCCGCATCTTGCGGCGCGGTCTGAGCCAGCGGTGGCGATT
>C688J18823_10001695_pt1 | contig 13719 bp, 10 predicted proteins | sample HopSoiMetagenom1_FD_18823 | JGI IMG/M metagenome (IMG submission 18823)
TGCCGGTGGCGTGGATGTCGGACCACACGAAGCAGTGGATCGCGCTGGCGGGCGACGACTTCTGGCCTTACGGCATCGAGCCGAACCGGCCGACGCTGGAAGCGTTCTTCCAGTACGCCTACGAGCAGGGCGTGGCGAAGAAGCGCCTGAGGATGGAAGACGTCTTCGCGCCGGAGACGCGCGAGCAGTTCCGCATCTAGTCTGCTTTGACGCCGAGCTTCTTGATGAGATTGCCGTACTTGTCGTAGTCGCGCCGGATCAGCTTCTCGAAATCCTCGGGCGAGAGGATCAGCGTCTCCAGGCTGCCCTTGCCCATCAGGCTCGACTTCACGTCGGCCGCCTCGAGCGCCTTGTGCACTTCGGTGCGCAGGCGCGTGAGCACCTCTTCCGGCAGGTTCGCGGGGCCGAAGAGGCCGAGCCAGATCGAGTTCTCGAAGCCCGGATAGAACTCGCCGATCGTGGGCAGGTCAGGGAAGCTGGGCGAACGCTTCGCGCCCGCCACTGCAAGTGCGCGGATACGGCCCGCCTTGATTTGCGGCGCGGATGACGTGCCGGAGAAAAGCGCCGCCACTTCGCCAGACATCGTCGCCGCCGTCGCCGGGGCGCCTCCCTTGTAGGGCACGTGCACCATATCGAAGCCGGCGCGCTCCTTCAGCATCTCCATCGTCAGCTGGTGCTGGCTGCCGTTGCCGCCCGACGCATACGCGAGCGGCGGATTCGCCTTCTTCGCGTACTCGATGAACTCCTTGAAGTTCTTCGGCGGCAGCTTGGGATTGATCGACAGCACGAACTGGTTGGACACCAGGCTCGAGATCGGCGTCAGGTCCTTCAGCGTGTCGATCGGCATCGACGAATAGACGTGCGGGTTGATGGTGATCAGGCTGTCCGCCGCGAGCAGCAGCGTGTAGCCGTCGGGCGCGGCGCGCGCGACTTCCTGTGCGGCCGCGTTGCCGTTCGCCGCCGGCTTGTTGTCGACCACCACCGGTTGCCCGAGCGCATGAGAGATATGCTCGCCCACCACGCGGGCGACGATGTCGGGCGCGCCCCCCGGGGGAATGGTCACCAGAACGTGAATCGGGCGCGACGGGAATTGCGCCATAGCGGTGCCGGCCAGAAGGGCCAGGCAAAGAAGCAGGGCGAGTTGTTTCATGCCGGGAATCTAAACCAGAAATGTTTCACTGCGCCTTAATGCCGCGCTCCTTGATCACGCGACCCCACTTCTTTTGCTCGCTGGCAAGGTGGGCGGCGGCCTGCTCTGGCGTGCTCGCAACCACCGCCAGCCCCCGCTCCTCCCAGAACTTCACCTGGTCGGGCGTAGTGAGCACCTTGCGGATGTGGGAATTGAGCGTGTCGACGATCGAGCGCGAGGTGCCTTTCGGCGCCACGATGACGAACCAGGTGTCGAACTCGTAATCCGGCACACCAGCTTCGGCGACCGTCGGCAAATCCGGCATCGCGGAAATGCGCTTTGTGCCAGTCACGGCCAGCGCGCGCAGCCGGCCCGCCTTCACATATCCCATCTGCTGCGACACGTTGCCGAACGTGACGCCGACTTCGCCGGCGATGATCGCCGTATCGGCCGGCCCGCCACCCTTGTACTGCACGGCCAGGATCTCGACGCCGGCGAGCAGATTGAATAGCTCGCCGGCGATGTGCGGATTGGTGCCGACACCGGCGGCCGAATAGTTGAGCTGGCCCGGCTTCGCCTTCGCGAGCGCGACGAGCTCCTTGATCGATTGCACCGGTAGCGACGGATGCACGGTGACGAACGATGGCGACGACGCGACGAGCGAGATGGCGACGAAGTCGTGCAGCGGGTCGTAGGGCGCGCGCGGCAGCAGGAACTGATTCGAGACGAACGGAATGGTATTGACGAGGAGCGTATAGCCGTCGGGCGGCGAGTTCATCACCACCTCGGTGCCGATCACCCCGGACGCGCCGGAGCGGTTGTCGACCACCATCTGCTGGCCCAGGCTCTCCGAAAGCTTCGCTGCGGCCAACCGGCCGACGACGTCCACGCTCCCGCCCGGCGGAAACGGCGAGATCAGGCGTATCGGGCGGGATGGATAGCTTTGCGCGAGCGCGGGGACAGCCGCTACTACCGCGGCAATCGCCAGCCCGGCCGTCAAGACGCTCCAGCGTTTGTTCATGGCAGTCTCGCAGTGCGCTTGTGGACCTTGCCGTCTTTCATGGTCAGTGCGAGCCGCGAGGCATCCTGGAGCATTCTCACGTCGCGCGTCGGATCACCATCGACCACCAGCAGGTCGGCGAGGTAGCCCGCCTTGATCTGCCCCAGCTTGTCGCCACGGCCCATGAGTTCGCCGCCGAGCTTGGTCGCGGCGACGAGCGCCTCCACGGGCGTATAGCCGAGGAGCTCGACGAACCATTGCAAGTCGCGGGCGTTCGTCCCGATCGGGTTGTACGGGAAGCCGTAGTCGCCGCCGGGGAGGACGCGGATCCCGCGCTTGCGCATTTTCGGGTAGAGCTTCTGCATGCGCTCGAGCTGGGCGGGCGCCCCCATGTCTTTTTCAGTGCCGCGCTTGATGCCCCATTTTTCGGCTTCGTAAGCACGCGTGTAAATGAGGCCGATCGCCGGGGCGACGAAGATCTCGTCCTTCCTCGCTTCGAGCAAGTCGAGCGCTTCCTCGTCGGCGTGGCTGCAGTGGTAGAGGATGCGAAAGCCGTGCTTCGCCGCGCGCTTCACCGCTTCCGCGGCCTGCGCGTGGCAGGCGAGGTAGACACCTTGCTTGCGCGCCTCGTCGCCGATCGCCGCGACTTCTTCCTCGGTGTAGGTGAGCTTCTGCGAGCCGCCCGGCGTGAACGCGTCGTCGCTCGAGAGCAGGAATTTGATGGAATCGACGCCGGACTTCGCCATCTGCCGGACGTAGCCGCGCAGCGCATCCGGGCTGCGCGCAGGGCTCTCGTCGGTTTTGAGGCCGAGCGCGCCGTCGGGCAGCCGCTCGAGCGACGAGGCGCGCAGCCGCGGCCCCGGCGTCCAGCCGCCGTCGATCTCCTCGCGTAGCGCGATCTCGAAGCGCGGGCCGAGCGAGCCGGCTGAATAGGCGCTGGTGAAGCCCGCCTCGAGCGTCACCCGCGCGTTCCGCGCCGTCACGAGCAGGTGCTCTTCGGGCGGCAGAACCATCGCATCGAAGATGCGGCCAACTGAGGACGGCCAGGAAAGATGCGCGTGCGCCTCGACCATCCCCGGCATCAACGTCGCGCCGGCGCAGTCGACGACCTCGGCGTCGCCGCGCTGAAGAGTGCCCGCCTCGCCGACGGCCGCGATGCGGTTTTCGTTGACCAGCACTTCGCCCCTAAACGGCGCGCGGCCGGTGCCGTCGAACACGCTCGCGTTGGCGAAAAACATCACTGCGGCGTGGCGCCGGCCTCGCGCATCAGCCGGCCGAGCACCGCATGTTCTTTGCGTATGAACGCGTCGAACCGCTCGGGCGACATCTTCATCGGCTCGCCACCGAGCTTGGCCAGGCGGTCCTTCATGTCGGGCGACGCGAGCGCCCGGTTCACCTGGACATTGATTTTCTCGACCACGTCCTTCGGCGTCTTCGCAGGCGCAAGCATGCCGACCCAGAAGTCGAATTCCCCGCCCGCGACTCCCGCCTCCGCGATCGTCGGCACGTTCGGAAGCGCGGCGCTGCGCTTCGCAGTGCTGACGGCGAGAGCGCGCAGCTTGCCGTCCTTGATAGGGCCGAGGCTGGCGATGATCGGCACCCAGGCGTATTGCAGGCGCCCGCCCATCGTCTCAGAGAGGATCGGCGGCGTGCCCTTGAGCGGCACGTGCACTGCCTGGATCCCGGCGGCCAAATTGAATTTCTCGGAGTTGATGTGCGCGGCGCTGCCGACGCCAGCGGTGCCGTAGTTGAATTCGCCAGGCTTGGCCTTCGCCCTTGCGACCAGGTCCTTCACGTCCTTCACGCCGAGCGCGGGCGGCACGATCAGCACGCTCGGCAGGCTGACGAGCGGGGCGACCCCGGCGAGGTCGTTCAGCACGTCGTACGGCAGGTCCTTGTACAGCACGTCGTTCACCACGTGACCGGTGGACACCACGACGAGGGTGTAGCCGTCGGGGTCGGCCTTGGCAGTCTGGGCGATGCCGATCGTGCCGCCCGCGCCGGGGCGGTTCTCGATCACCACCGGCTGGTCCCAGGCGGCGTTCAGCCGCTCGCCGATCAGGCGCGCTGCCACATCGGTGGCGCTGCCGGCGGCGAACGGCACGATGATGCGGATGGTTTTGCTCGGATAAGCCTGCGCCAGCACCGACGGCGCGGCCAGCGCCAATGCGACGGCGGCAAACGCCGATTTCAGCAATCTCATGCTTGGTCCTCCTCCGCCGGTAATCATAGCGGCCGGACAGCCTCGCGGGGATCCCGCTATCGCAAAGGAGTTGGTAGGCGCGATTGGACTCGAACCAACGACCCCTACCATGTCAAGGTAGTGCTCTAACCAGCTGAGCTACGCGCCTGCCGTGTGAGTCGAAGGAGGCGGATTTTATACTAGCCGGATGGACCTGATTCTCTGGCGGCATGCCGACGCCGAAGACGGCGCCGACGACCTGGCGCGGCGCCTGACGCCGAAGGGGCACAAGCAGGCGGCGGCGATGGCGAAATGGTTGCGCGCACATCTGCCGAAGGACTTCACCCTGCTCGCCAGTCCGGCGGTTCGCGCGCAGCAGACCGCCGAAGCGCTGCGCGCGCCGATCGTCAGCGACATAGCGCTCGCGCCCGGCGCGAGCGTGGGCGACATCGTGCAGGCGGTCGAGCGCTACAACGGATTGGTGATCGTCGTCGGCCACCAGCCGGATCTCGGCGGCGCCGCCGCGAAGCTCGCCGGGGCCGTTGGCGAATGGCACGTCGAAAAGGGTGCCATCGTCTGGTTCGCCGGCGGGTGGATTAGAGCGTGGCTGTCACCGGACCTGCTTTAGAACGGAGACCTTCCTGTCGGACAGCCCGCTTACGGCGAGCTTCATGCCGACCGACTTCCAGTGATCGGTCTCCGACTCGAGCGCCGCGGCGGATAGCGCGTTCTCGTCGAGCCAGGACTGCGGCAGGTCGATGGCAAAGCCGCCCGCGTCGGCGGCGACGCGCAGGAACGGGAGCCTCGCATCGGTCCTGCTTCTCAGGATGAGCGCGGCGATGCGTAGTGCGAAGACCAGCTTCCAGTCGGAGCCTTCGAGGCCCGCGTCCTGCATCTTGCGGAGCTTGCCGCGATGCGCGAGCACGATGCGCGCGAGGCGCGCCTGCTCCATGCGCGAGAAGCCCGGCATGTCGGCGTTCGAGAGCACGTAGGCGGAGTGCTTGTGGTACTGCGCGTGCTCGATCGAGAGGCCGATCTCGGCGAGGCGCGCCGCCCAGTCGAGGAGCTCGCGCTCGGCGTCCTCCGCGCGGTCGGCGCCCGGCGTCAGAGCATCGTAGATGGTGAGCGCGAGGTTGCGGATGCGCTCGGCATGCGGCGCCTCGACGTGGTAGCGGCGCATGAACTGGGCGACGGTGAGCTCGCGCATGTCGCGATGCTCGACGCGGCCGAGGAGGTCGTACAGCACGCCGTGGCGCAGCGCGCCGTCGGAGACCTTCATCGCCTCGATGCCGAGTTCCTCCAGCACCACGCCCATGATGGCGAGCCCGCCGAGCAGCACCGGGGCCCGATTCGGGCGCAAGCCCGCGATGCGGTCGGGATCCGCCTTCTCATGCTTGATGACGAGACTTCTCAAGCGGTCGAGCCCCTCGCGGGTAAGGCCATCTTGCGCGAGACCATTCGCGCGCAGGATGTTCTCGAGCGAACGCGCGGTGCCCGAGGAGCCAACGGCCTCCTCCCAGCCTGCCGCGCGGTACGCATGCAGGATGCCGGCGAGCTCCTGGCGCGCCGCGAGCTCGGCGGCCTTCATGCGCGGCTTGTCGACCTTGTTGTCGGCAAAAAACTTCAGGCTGTACGAAAGGCAGCCCATGTAGAGCGATTCCGTGAGCTGCGGGTCGAAACCCGTGCCGATGACGAACTCGGTCGAGCCGCCGCCGATGTCCACCACCAGGCGGCGCTGGTTCGATACGGGCAGTGCGTGCGCCACGCCCAGATAGATCAGGCGCGCCTCCTCGCGACCGGAAATCACCTCGATCGGAAAGCCGAGCACCGCACGCGCCTCCCGCAGGAACTGCGGCGAGTTCTTGGCGATGCGCAGCGCATTGGTTCCGACGGCGCGCACCGCCTGGCGCGGAAAGCCGCGCAGCCGCTCGGCGAACTTGGCCAGCGCCTCGAGCGCGCTTGCCTGCGTCGCGCGGTCGATGCGCTTTTCCGCCGTAAGGCCGCCGCCGAGGCGCACCACTTCGCGCACCGCATCGAGCGGATAGATCTGTCGATCGACCACGCGGCCGATCTCGAGGTGAAAGCTGTTGGAGCCGAGGTCGACCGCGGCGAGCGTGTCCTGTCTTGCCACGCGCCAACCGTAACACACGCGTAGCACACGATGGTCCATTCGACTGTCGCAGTCCCAGCGACGTAGGCCCGCGGCTGGCAGGTAGAATTTTCCGCCCCCATGAACAGAAGAATCCCGACGCCGGCCCAGTTCACCAACCGCGAGCTCGGCATCCTCGCCTTCCAGCGCCGGGTGCTCGCGCAGGCGGCGGACGATGCGGTGCCGCTCCTCGAGCGGCTGCGCTTCATCACCATCGTGTCGTCGAACCTCGACGAGTTCTTCGAGATCCGCGTCGCGGGGCTGAAGGAAAGCATCAAGCTCGGCCTGCACGACGCCGGCCCGGATGCGAGGAGCGCCGCCGAGGTGTTCGACGGCGTGAGCAAGGAGGCGCACGCGCTCGTCGGCGAGCAGTACAAGCTCCTGAACGAGGTCGTGCTGCCGAGCCTCGCGCAGGAAGGCATCATCTTTCCCCGCCGCGAGGAATGGACCGCGGCGCAGCGCCAGTGGATCCGCGATTACTTCTTCCGCGAGCTGCTGCCCGTGCTGACGCCGATCGGTCTCGACCCGGCGCATCCCTTCCCGCGCGTGCTAAACAAGAGCCTGAACTTCGCCGTCGAGCTGCAGGGCCGCGATGCGTTCGGGCGCAGCTCGCGCGCCGCCATCGTGCAGGCGCCGCGGGCGCTGCCGCGCCTCATCCGGCTGCCGCAGGCGCATGCCGGCGCGGAGTACTCGTTCGTCTTTCTCTCCTCGATCCTGCACGCTCACGTCGGCGAGCTGTTCTCCGGCATGAACGTGATCGGCTGCTACCAGTTCCGCGTGACGCGCAACTCCGATCTCTTCGTGGACGAGGAGGAGATCAAGAACCTGCATACCGCGCTGCAGGGCGAGCTCCTGCACCGGCACTTCGGCGACGCCGTGCGGCTCGAGGTTGCGGACAACGCCTCGACCGGAATGGTCGAGTTCCTGCTGCAGCAGTTCGGCCTGCGCGACTCGGATCTCTACCGCGTGGAGGGCCCGGTGAACCTCTATCGCCTGCGCGAGGTGCCCGACCAGGTCGACCGGCCGGCGCTGAAATTCGCGCCCTTCAAGCCGGGCCTGCCGCCCGCCATCGACACGCCCGATCTCTTCGAGGTCCTGAAGAAGCAGGACGTGCTGCTGCACCACCCGTTCCAGTCTTTCCTGCCGGTGATCGACTTCATCCGCACCACGGCCGCGGACCCGAACGTGATCGCGATCAAGCAGACCGTGTACCGCACCGGCACCGACTCCGAGCTGATGGAGATCCTCATCGACGCCGCGCGCAAGGGCAAGGAAGTCACGGTCGTCGTGGAGCTGATGGCGCGCTTCGACGAGGAGGCCAACATGAACTGGGCGGCGCGCCTGGAGGAAGTCGGCGCGCACGTGGTGTACGGCGTGGTCGGCCACAAGACCCACGCCAAGATGTCGCTCATCGTGCGCCGGGAGGACGCCGAGCACGGCAAGGTGCTGCGCCGCTACGCGCACCTCGGCACCGGCAACTACCACCCCGCCACCGCGAGGCTCTACACGGACTTCGGCCTTTTCACGGCGAACGAGGAGCTGTGCGCGGACGTCGCCGAGGTGTTCCAGCAGCTCACCGGCCTCGGCCGCGCCGGACGCATGAAGCACGTGTGGCAATCGCCCTTCACGCTGCACCGACGCATCGTTGCCGCCATCAAGAACGAGGCGAAGAACGCGGCGGAAGGCAAGCCCGCGCGCATCATCGCCAAGATGAACGCGCTGCTCGAAGAGCAGATCGTCGAGGAGCTCTGCGCGGCCTCGGCGGCCGGGGTCAAGATCGACCTCATCGTGCGCGGCGTGTGCGCGCTGCGCCCGGGCATCGAGGGGGTGTCGGACAACATCCGCGTGCGCTCGCTCGTCGGCCGGTTCCTCGAGCACTCGCGGGTCTTCTACTTCGAAAACGGCGGCGCGCAGGACGTGTATCTCGCGAGCGCCGACTGGATGGCGCGCAACTTCTTCCGCCGCATCGAGCTCTGCTTCCCGGTGCTCGACCCGGCGCTAAAGAAGCGCGTGATTCGCGAAGGCCTGCAGCCCTACCTCGACGACAACAGCCAGGCGTGGGTCATGAACGCCGAGGGCAACTACGAGCGCCTGCGCGCCCGCAAGGGATCGAAAAGCCACGCCGCGCAGGAAGAGCTGATCGGCCTGCTCGCCGAGCCGGCTAAGCCCGCGCACCCGGATAACACCCTTCAGCTCGCGCACGATCGCGAACGCGCGCTTGAGCTGGCTCACGTTGGTCACATCGAAGGTGAACCGCATGAACGCGAGCTCGTCGCGGCTTTGCGTGCGCACCGCGCTCACGCTGATCTTTTCGCGCGCGAGCGCGTCGCCGATGTCGCGCAGGAGCCCGCGCCGGTCGACCGCGGTCACCGTCATGTCCACGGTGTAGCTGCCCTCGCCTTTTCCCCACTGCGCGTCGATCAGCCGCTCGGGCTGACGCTCGGCCAGGCGCGCGAGGCTCGCGCAGTCTTCGCGGTGCACCGAGACGCCTTTGCCCTTCGTCACGAAGCCGCGGATCGGATCGGGCGGCACGGGTTTGCAGCACTTGGCGAGCTGCGTCATCAGCCGATCCATGCCGCCGACGATGAGGACGCCGGCCTTCTTCGTGCCGCCCTCGCGACGCACCTTGAGGGTCGGCTCCGCCGGCTTTTCATCCACTCCCTGTAGCGCGGTCTGCAACTGGCGCAGGTTCACTTCCTCGCGCGCGACGGCGATGAAGAGCTCATCGGGCTTCTTGAAGCCCAGGCGATCGGCCAGCGCTTCGAGGCTCGCGTGCGCCCGGCTTTCTCGCTTGAGCTCCTTCTCGACCACCCGGCGGCCGGCCGCCACCGTCTCGGCGTGCGCCTTGGCGTTGAACCACTGGCGGATCTTCGCCCGTGCGCGCGGGCTCTTGACGAAGCCGCGCTCGGCGTTCAGCCAGTCGCGCGACGGCCCGCCGGATTTGGCGGTGACGATCTCGACCTTCTGGCCGCTCACGAGCGGCGTATCGAGCGTGACGATGTGACCGTCCACGCGCGCGCCGCGGCAGCGATGGCCGAGGTCCGTGTGCAGCGCATAGGCGAAATCGACCGGCGTCGAGCCCGCCGGCAGATCGACCACCTTGCCCTGCGGCGTGATCACGTAGACCGTATCGTCGAGCCGCGCCTGCTTGGTGTTCTGCTGCCAGTCGGCGACCTCGTCTCGCCACGCGAGGAGCTCGCGCAGCCAGGCGATCTTCTGGTCGAACACCTGGTCGGCCTTGGTGGGCCTTTCCTTATAGCGCCAGTGCGCCGCGACCCCATACTCGGCGTGACGGTGCATCTCCTCGGTGCGGATCTGCACCTCGACGGTCTTGCCCTGCGGCCCGACCACCGCCGTGTGCAGCGACTGATAGAGATTGCCCTTCGGGCGCGAGATGTAGTCGTCGAACTCCTTCGGAATCGGCTGCCAGAGGTTATGCACCACACCGAGCGCCGTATAGCAGTCCTTCACCGACGGCACGATCACCCGCAACGCCCGCACGTCGTAGAGCTCGCTGAAGTCGAGCGATTTCGTGCGCATCTTGTTCCAGATCGAATAGATGTGCTTCGGACGACCGTGAATCTCCGCCTTCACACCGGTCTCGGCGAGCTCGCGCTCGAGCACATCGATTGCGCGACGGATGTACTGCTCGCGCTCGAGGCGCTTCTCGTCCAGCATGCTGGCGATGCGCTTGTAGAGCTCGGGCTCGAGGAAGCGGAACGAGAGGTCCTCCAGCTCCCACTTGAGCTGGAACACGCCGAGGCGGTTGGCGAGCGGCGAATAGATGTCCAGGCTCTCGCGCGCGTAGCCGGCGCGCTCGGGCGAATCGTTGCGCGCGAACCAGCGCAGCGTCTGCGTGCGGCTCGCCAGTCGAATCAGCACCACCCGCACGTCCTCGACCATGCCGAGGACCATCTTGCGCAGCACCTCGTTCTGCTCGACGGGGCTCGCACGGGTGGCCATGCGCAATTGGTAGAGCTTCTCGACACCGCTCGCCAGGCTGGCCACTTCGTCGCCGAACTTCGCTTGTATCGCTTCGAGGTCGACCTGCTTCGGCGCCGCGAACAAGACCCCGGCCACCCGCCCCGGCGCATCGAGCCCGATCGCCGCAAGGTTGGCGCCGAGGCCGAGCGCATGCGCCCAGGTGGCTTCTCCGGTCGAGAGCACCTGGCCGGCGTAAAGCGGCTCGGCGAACTCGAGCGCCTCGGCCACGCGCGCGCGGTCGGCCGGCGCCAGATCGCCGGCGAGCATGCCGAGGGCGGCCGCCCCGCTTTGCGGGTGGAGCTTGACTACGGAGACCATGCGCTATTTTACGGTTGGTGAGTTGGCTTACTAACTGGAGGCGGCGCCGGGTCCTTGCAAAGCATCGCATGGATGATGCTCTTTGGACGCGCGCGACCGCCGGCCTGCCATTCCTCCCCAAAACTGAAAAGCTGCGCGAGCTCGTGCTGCTCTTCCTCGCCGAGAAGGAGTTCACCGGCGCCCACGGCCTCGAGCTCACCGACGAGATGCGCGTCTCGATTGCCGCGCAGGCCTGCCTGCCGATCCTCGAGCTCGGCCTCGACTGGTACCGCGGCTGGCGCGGCATCGTGGTCTATCCCGGAGACTTCCGCGTGCGCCGCACCGAGGTCGACGAGGACGGCGTGGTTCACGAGTGGGACGACGAGCTCGCGGGCGAGGCGATGCCGGGCGGCCCGGTGGTGCTGTCGTGGGACGCGCTCGCGCGGGACCCGGAAATCAACGTCGTGATCCACGAGTTCGCGCACAAGCTCGACATGCTGAACGGCAGCGCCGACGGCGTGCCGCCGCTGCACGTGGGTATGCAGCGCGCCACCTGGGTCCAGGTATTTCAGAAAGCATATGAAGGCTTCTGCGACGCGCTGGAGCGCGGCCGGGACACCTGGCTCGATCCGTACGCCGCCGAGCACGTCTCGGAATTCTTCGCCGTGATCAGCGAGGCTTTCTTTCGCGAGCCGGCGCAAACGCGGCGGCACTATCCGGACGTCTACGACCAGCTCAAGCTCTTCTACCGCCAGGACCCGCCATGAAGAACATCGAGGTACGCAAGCTAACGGAATACGTGCCGCTTACCCGCGAGCAGTTCAGGCGCCGTTTCTTCGAGCGGTTCTACGATCCGGCATTCGATGCGGTGAATGACGAGCTCGAGCGCGTTTGCGACATCGCCTGGGACGGATATATCCAGTACCGCAAGTCGCCACGCTCGCAGCCGGCCGGTGCTGAATTCGCGGAGCCGGGCTTCAAGCTGCCGTTCGAGTGGCTCGCCACGCGCGAAGCCATTCGCGAAGCCGAGCGCACGCGCAAGACCGGGCCGTCTCGAATCCTGGTGGTCAGCGGTGCGACCCGCAGCGAACATACGTGCCCCGGGGAGGTATCGAAGACGCGCCGCCTCGCGAACCATGCCATCGACGTTCTGCAAGGCCAGTCCTTCCAGACGGATCTGCTCGACCTGTCGGCGCTCGCCGATGAGCCCTGGAAGGTGATCCTCCCGTGCAAGACCTGCGTCTCGACGGCGATGCCGCTCTGCCACTGGCCATGCAGCTGCTACCCGAACCACGCCATGGGGCAGACCAACGACTGGATGAACGAGATCTACCCGCGCTGGGCCGCGGCGCACGGCGTATTCGTCGCCACCCCGGTCAACTGGTACCAGGTGAGCTCCAGCCTCAAGCTCATGATGGACCGCCTGGTGTGCGCCGACGGCGGCAACCCGGATCCGACCCGGACGCACGGCAAGGATCCGCAGCGCGCGAAGGAGATCGAGCTCGCCGGCTGGGATTTTCCCAAGCACCTCGCCGGCCGTGCGTACGCCGTGCTCGCGCATGGCGACGCTGAAGGACCGGAGAACGTGCGCGACATGCTGAGCGCGTGGCTGACCAGTCTCGGCCTTCACCAGGCGGGCGCGCAGTCAGCCATCGGCACCTATATCGGCTACTACGAGCCTTACGCGACGAGCCACGAAGCGCTCGACGGCGACCGCGATCTCTTAACCGAGGTGGAGAACGGCGCGCGCAGCCTTGCCGAGCTGGTGCGCCAGATTCGCGCCGGCACCTTCCGCCCGCCCGACGCAGGCCTGCACGATCCGCGGCAGAAATAGGCGTTCATAATCCGGCACACATGACCGCCCCTCTGACCAATCTCGCGGACCACGCCGCTTCGATCTACGACGCGCTCACCGAGGGCCGCACGACGTTCGTCCGCGTGGACGAGCTTTGCCGGCGCGCCGCCGAGCGCTTCCCGGGCCTTCTGCCGAGCGCGGCGGAGCTCGCCGCGGAGGCGCCGCTCCTGCAGAAGGACAAGCGCGGCGTGGAAATCCGCCAGGGCCTTTTCCTGTCGGCCATCCTCTCGCACCCGGCCGCGGGCAGCCACCTTTGCCACGCCATGCTGCTGCCGCTAGCCGCCTCGCAGGCGCGCGTGGCCGAGTTCGAGCAGAACGGCAGCATCGATCTCGGCGGTGCGCGCGTCGACCGCGACGGCAAGGCGGCGATCGTCACGATGAACAACCCGCGTTTCCTCAACGCCGAGGACGAGAGCACGCTCGAGCCGCTCGAAATGGCGATCGACATCGCACTCCTCGACCGCAAGAGCGACGTCTGCGTACTGCGCGGCGCGACCGTCACGCACACTCGCCATGCCGGCAAGCGGCTCTTCGGCGCCGGCATCAACCTCACGCACCTCTACCAGGGGAAGATCCGCTACCTCTGGTACATCGTTCGAGACCTCGGCCTCGTGAACAAGCTCTATCGCGGGCTCGCCAAGCCCGATGCCTCGCCGGAAATCGATTCGATCGAGAAGCTGTGGATTGGCGCCATCGAGGGCTTCGCCATCGGCGGGCATTGCCAGACCGTGCTCACGCTGGATTACGTCCTCGCGATGCGCGACGCGTACATGACCCTGCCCGCGCGCAAGGAAGGGATCATTCCCGGTGCCGCCAACCTCCGGCTGACGAGGTTCATCGGCGCACGCATGGCCCGCCAGGCGGTGCTCGCAGAGCGGCGCATCGACTGCGCAAGCCCGGAAGGGCTGATGATCGTGGACGAGCTGGTCGACGACATGGAGGCGGCGATCAAGAGCACGGTGGAGAAGCTCACCGGCTCCGGCGTGGTGAGCGCCGCGGGCAACCGGCGCGCCTTCCGCATTTCGGAAGAGCCGTTGGACAGCTTCAGGCGCTACATGTCAGTCTATGCGCGCGAGCAGGCGCAGTGCCACTTCAGCCCCGCCCTGATCGCGAATCTCGAGAG
>C688J18823_10001696_pt1 | contig 13718 bp, 11 predicted proteins | sample HopSoiMetagenom1_FD_18823 | JGI IMG/M metagenome (IMG submission 18823)
GTCGTCCGCGAGCCTCGGCCCGTTGAGGAGCGCGCGCTCTCCGGGGGCGCGCTCGTGCCGCTGCTCTCCGGCGAGCTCCTTGAAGGCATCGAGGCCGCCCCAGACGCCGATCATCCGGTCCAGCCGCTCCTCGACGAACTTCAGCACGCCGACGATCTTCGTGATGCGCTGGCCGGTGAGGTCCTGGAAATTGCAGGCCTCGTAGAGCGCGACCGTGCGGTCGAGGATCGCGCCGACGCAGTCGTTGTTCCCCGTCGCAACCCGGGCGGCGCGAAGCATGGTCGCGTGCGACTCGATCTCCTCGGCGGCGGCGAGGATGGTGGTCGTCGCATCCTCGGTCGCCTCGATGACGGCGTCGAGCTCGCCCGCCGCCCGCCGCATGCCTGCGCCGTCGTCCTCGGAGCGCCGGAGCGTCGCGATCTCGCGCTTGGTCGAGGCGATCGCGCCTTTCATCGAGTCGAGCTCGGCCTTGAGCCCGTACAGCTCCGCGATCTCGCGCCGGTAGGCCTCGATCACCTCCCCGGCGCGGCGCTGCGACGGCTCAAAGCAGCGCCGAAGGTCCTGGACGGTGCTGAGGATTTCCCCGATCCGGCCGTCCCCACTCCCCGAGACGAGGACGCCGCCGTCCGGCGACGCGAAGCTCTGCTCGATACGATAGCGTTTTCCAATATGGCTCATGAAATGCGCGCGCCCTTCTGGAGGCGGCTCCACCTTCCAGGGAAATCGTTGCCAGACGCTAAACTGTGGTGAAGCGGATAAGGAGAAGGCCTGGGGTTATTTTTGCAAGTCATTCATCCTGTTCATCAGAACGCGAGTAACCATAAGAAAGCGTTTTGCCTCATCGCCGGCGATTCACCGTCTGTCGCACGCTCCGATTCACCATTTTCTCAGGCACGCGGCGGGACAACATGGGTCCGCGCTTTGGGCGATGCCCTGCGGAGCGTGCGTGCGAGTTGAGCGAGGGTGCGATGCGTAACGTGGCGGCTTTCGGATTTCTGGCTTTGACCTGCGGCACGACGGCGGCTTCCGCGCAAGGCTACGGCGGGGGCTTCATCGAGCTTCTGATGACGGGGCGCGATCCAACCCCTTACGTGCGGCCGGTGCGCCCGTTCGCCGGCCAGGCTGCGGACGTCTATGGCCGCACCCGCGTGGCGGCGCTTCCCGGCGCGCCCCTCCGCGACGAGGTCGGCGTCGGGCGCATCATCGATCCGAAATATCGCCGCCAGACCGTCAGCTATGACGGGCCGCATGCGGCCGGCACGATCGTGATCGATACGCCGTCGAAGCTCCTCTACCTCATCGAAGCCGGCGGCAAGGCGCTGCGCTACGGCATCGGCGTCAGCCGCCCGGGCTTCGAATGGGCAGGGGTGAAGAGCGTCAGCATGAAGCGCGAATGGCCGGATTGGCGCCCGCCTTCCGAGATGCTGCGGCGCCGCCCCGATCTGCCGCACTACATGGCGGGCGGCCCGTCAAACCCGCTCGGCGCGCGAGCCCTCTATCTCGGCTCGACGCTCTACCGCATCCACGGCACGAACGAACCGTACACGATCGGCCAGGCGGTCTCCTCCGGCTGCATCCGCATGACGAACGACGACGTGATCGACCTCTACAATCGGGTCACCGTCGGCTCGAAGGTGGTCGTGATCTGACGCGCCTGGACCAAAAAGCAAAGCGCCCGCCCCGGATTTCGGAGCGGGCGCTTTTCGTTGTCGATGCCCGCAGCTCAGGCCCAGTCGTCGCCGCCGAGATCGCCCGCGGCGTCGCCGCCGAAGTCATCCTCCTCATCGAACGAGGCGTCCTGCAAGCTTGCGTCGTCGTTGCCGGAATCCTGGAACGCCGCGTTTCCGGAGGCGCCGGCCGAACCCGCGTTGCCGAAGGGGCTGAGGTCGCTGAAATCCGAGTTGCCGGCTCCGGCCTGCCCGCCGCCGAGGCCGCCGCCCATGGCGCCGTGGCCGCCACCTCCCTTGAAGGCGTTCGAGAGCGCGCTGCCTAGCATCATGCCGCCGGCGACGCCCGCCGCCGTCGAGAGCGCGGTGCCGAGGAACCCGCCGCCGCCACCCTGCGGCGCGCCGAACGCGCCGCCCATTCCGGGCTGGCCCATCCCGGGCTGGCCCATGCCGGGCTGGCCCATCGGCTGCCCCATGCCGGGCTGACCGCCCCAAGGCCCACCTTGGCCTGGACCCGGCTGCGGCTGCTGACCAGGCTGTCCCCAGGGGCCGCCGGCTTGCGGCTGCGAGAACGACCCTCGCCGCTCGGGCTCGCGCCCGCCGCCGCCGCCGAAGATGCTCGACAGGAACCCGCCTTGCGGGCGGCTGCGAAGCTCCTCGTTCTCGGCCGCCAGCGCCTCGAGCTGAGCGTTCAGGTTCTTGAGCGCCTGCTCCTGCACGACGATCGCCTGCGCCATGGCGTAGGGCGCATAAGGCTGGCGGCGGATGCGATCCTGGATGAAGCGCTCCGCCTCGGGATCGCGCGGCTGGTCCGCGACCTGCTCCAGGCGCTCGAAGATCTCGGAAATGACCTGACGTTCCTGGTCATTCATGGGGATTCCTCCTCAGGGCCGCGCGCGCGGCGCTCGGCAGGACATAGGAACGGCTTGGCCGTTTGTAAGGGGTGCGCCCGGTGCTTGGCATTTTTCTATGCGCTCGCGTCGACGGCGAGGGAGTGCTGTCCCGCGCTGCGAGGCTCGCCGAGGCCGGCTTGGCGAAGCGCCTCCGGCAGCGGGCCGCCGGTCGCCCAGTCGAGGAGCTCGACCGTGTGGACGATCGGGATGGCGGTGCCGCTTGCGATCTGGGTCATGCAGCCGAGGTTGCCGGCGGCGATCAGGTCCGGCTTCACGCGCTCGATGTTGGCGACTTTCCGCGCCCGCAGCTGGCCGGCGATCTCCGGCTGGAGGAGATTGTAGGTGCCGGCCGAGCCGCAGCAGATGTGGCCCTCGGGCACGTCCTTCACGCTGAAGCCGGCCTGCCGCAGGAGCTTCTTCGGCTCCTCGCGGATCTGCTGGCCGTGCTGCATCGAACAGGCCGAGTGATAGGCGACGACGAGAGCCGTTTCGCGCACCGGCTCGATCAGCCCGACGCTCGTCAGAAATTCGGTGATGTCCTTTGCGAGCTCCGACACCCGCCGCGCCTTCTCGGCGTAGGCCGGGTCGTTGCGAAACATGAAGCCGTAATCCTTCACGGTGGTGCCGCAGCCGGACGCCGTGATCACGATGGCGTCGAGGCCCTCGCCCTCGATCTCGGCCATCCAGGCGTCGATGTTCTGCCGCGCGAAGGCGTGCGCCTCGCGCTCGCGGCCCAAGTGGTGGATAAGGGCGCCGCAGCATCCCTCCCCCTTCGGCAGCACGACCTCGACACCATGGCGATTGAGGAGCCGGATCGCGGCTTCATTGAAGTTCGGGTTCAGCACCGGCTGGGCGCAGCCCGACAGGATCGCGACCCGTCCGCGTCGCGGCTCTTGCGCCGGCCAGACGCCCGGCCGGGCGAAGGGCGAGCGCGCCGGGATGCGGGCCGGCGCGAGCGCGAGCATGGCGCGGAGCCGGTTGCCGACCCGCGGCAGAGCCCCGAGAAGCCCGGCAAAGGGCTTGCCTAGGCTCGCCGCGCTCATGGCAAGGCGGAAGCGCCCCGGATGGGGCAGCACCTTCGCAAGCATGGCGCGCATGACGCGGTCGTGCCACGGCCGCCGGTGCGTCTCCTCGATATAGGCCCGCGCGTGATCGACGAGGTGCATGTAGTGCACCCCCGACGGGCAGGTCGTCATGCAGGCAAGGCACGAGAGGCAGCGGTCGATGTGCTTGACGATCTCAGGCGTTGCCGGCTTGCCCCGCTCGAGCATCTCCTTGATCAGGTAGATGCGCCCGCGCGGCGAATCGAGCTCGTCGCCCAAGAGCAGGTAGGTCGGGCAGGTCGCGGTGCAGAATCCGCAATGAACGCAGGTGCGCAGGATCGTCTCCGACGAGGCCATCGCCGGATCGCGCAGCTGCTCGGGGGCGAAGTTGGTCTGCATCTTCTCTCACCATAGCCCGTCAAGCCCGGCCTTGGGCCGGGCATCCACGCCTTCGGCGTGGGAGTCGTGGACGGCCGGGGGAAGCCCGGCCATGACGTTCACTGCGATCACACTCCCGCATACATCCGTCCCGGATTGAGCACGCCGGCCGGATCGAACGCCGCCTTGATGTCGCTCGTGATCCGCATCAGCGGCCCTGGCAAGGGCTCGAATACGTCGACGGCGGCGCGGACCTCGGCCGGCGCGCGCACGAGGGTGGCGTTGCCGCCATGCCGCTTGACCGCGGCGCGGACCGCCGCAGCGGCGGCGTCGCCCCTCGCGTCGGTCGCGACCCAGACGAGCCCGCCGCTCCAGTCGTAGAACCAGCGCGCGTCCGCCGCCCGGGCGATCTCGGCCGCCACTGCCGGCCCGTGCGTCGGCGCGGTCGAGACGCGCCACACGGCCGTGTCGCGCGGCAGCGTAAGCGGGGTCACGTCGCGCACCGCGCGCCAGATCACCTCCGCCGCCTCGCCTTCGACGATCGCCGGAGCGCCGTAGGCCCGCAGCAGCCTCTTCAGCTCGCCGAGCCGGTATTCGACCGAGGTCGCAAACCCTTCGAGGCGGATCAGCGTGCGGGCACCGCCGCCGGCGACCGCAGCGGGCAGATGCGCCGCGCCGCTCGTCTCGAAGGGCGAGCCGACCGCGGCGCAGAGCGCTTCGACGGCGCGCCCGTCGTCGAGGCCCGGAAAGACGAGCGTCGCGGAGCGCTCCGGAATCGGCAGCACCTTGAAGGTGACCTCGGTCAGGAACCCGAGCGTGCCCCAGGAGCCGGCCATCAGCTTCACGACGTCGAGCCCGGCGACGTTCTTCATCACCCGCCCGCCGGACTTTATCGCCTCGCCGCGGCCGTTGACAAAGCGCACGCCGATGAGGCTGTCCCGCGCGGCGCCGGCCATGATCCGGCGTGGACCGGAGATGTTCGCCGCGACCACCGCGCCGATAGTCGGCTCGCCGGTCGAGCCGAGGAGGACGCGGTGATCGGCCGGCTCGAAGGGCAGCTGCTGGCCCTTGTCGGCGAGCGTGCGCACCACCTCCGACACCGGCGTCCCGGCGCGCGCTGAGATCACGAGCTCGGCCGGCTCATAGAGGGTGATCCCGGTGAGCGCCGATGACGACAGCGTCGCCTCGCTCTGCGCCGGTCGGCCGATCTCGGCCTTGGTGCCGGACCCGACAAGCGCCAGCGGCGTCCGCCGCGCCGCGGCGTCGGCGACGATGGTGCAGGCATGGAGCTCGGTCGCGGGGGCGTGGAGGGTCATGGCCGATGTCGTTGGCGAGCGCCGTGCATGACTCGCACGATCCGGACGCTTCTGTCGCGGAGAATGGTGTAGAAAATCAGGTAGGGAGTGCGAGGCACCGCGATCCATCGCAGGCGCGGCTGTCGACTGGCAGGCTGACCCGCTTCCGGAAAATCGTCCAACAAATCCGCGACCTTCTCGATGCGAGCGACGACCCTGCCGGCGGCGCCAGGATCGTCCCTCGCAATATAGGAGAAGATCGCTGCGAGCTGCGTGGTTGCGCGCCGGCCGAACTCGACCGTCACGGCTGGCGGTATCGGTCGAACAAGGCTCGAACTTCCTCATCCGGGACGGGTTCCTCCCGCTCGGCCTCGGCAACGGCTTCGTCGAGATCCGCCCAATCCTCTCCGGTGAGGTGGTCGAGCGCACCGTTCTGACGTTCCATCCGGAGCAGAGTCCGCGCCGCGTCCTCCTGCCGCTCAAGCGGCCAGGTCCGCACCCGGTCGAAAACGGCCTCGATCTGCTCCTTTGTCATCATGCCGTCGATCCTATCGCCGTAGCGTTCACGCCGCCACCCTCCCCTCCAACGGGAACACCTTCGCCGGGTTCATCAGCCAGCCCGGATCGAATACGCTGCGCACGCGCATCTGCTGCTGCAGGTCGGCTTCCGTGAATTGGCAGCGCATCAGGTCGCGCTTCTCGATGCCGACGCCGTGCTCGCCGGTGAGGCAGCCGCCGACCTCGACGCAGAGCTTGAGGATCTCCTCGCCGGCNCGCTCCGCCTTCTCCATCTCGCCCGGCTTGTTGATGTCGAACATGATCAGCGGGTGCAGATTGCCGTCGCCGGCATGGAACACGTTCGCGACGCCGAGCCCCTCNGCNGCGCAGATCTCGCCGATGCGGGTCAGCACGCGCGGCAGCTCGCCGGTCGGAATGACGCCATCCATGCAGAGNTAGTCGGAGATCCGGCCGGTGGCGCCGAAGGCCGCCTTGCGNCCCTTCCAGATCGCGGCGCTCTCGGCCTCCGATCGCGAGACCCGCAAGGTCTTCGGGCGGAACGGCCGCGCGATCTCGACGATGCGCGCCAGCATGGCCTCGCATTCGGCATCCGAGCCCTCAACCTCGATGATCAGCATCGCCTCGACATCGAGCGGATAGCCGGCATGGGCGAAGGCCTCGCAGATCTTGATCGCCGGCCGGTCCATGTACTCCATGGCGACCGGGATGATGCCGGCGCCGATGATCGCCGCGACACAGGCGCCGGCGTCCTCGACGGCGTCGAAGCCCATCAGCGCCGGGCGCGCGCCTTCGGCGGCGCGCAGGATGCGCACCACCGCCTCGGTGACGACGCCGAGCTGGCCCTCGGAGCCGCAGACGAGGCCGAGGAGGTCGTAGCCGGGGCTGTCGAGATGCCCGCCGCCGATCTCGACCACCGTGCCGTCGTTAAGCACCATGGTGACGCCGAGGAGGTTGTTGGTGGTCACGCCGTGCTTCAGGCAATGCGCGCCGCCGGCGTTCATCGCGATGTTCCCGGCGATGGTGCAGGCGAGCTGCGAGGACGGATCGGGGGCGTAGAAGAAACCCTCGTGGGCGATTGCCTGGGTGATGGCGAGATTGGTGATGCCGGACTGCACCCGCGCGGTGCGGTTCTGAAAATCGATGTCGAGCACGCGGTTCATCTTGGCGACGCCGAGGATGATCGCGTCCTCCTGGGCGATCGCGCCGCCGGAGAGCGAGGTGCCGGCCCCGCGCGGCACGACCTTGACGCTGTTGTCGTGGCAGAAGCGCATGACCGCGGAGACCTCCGCCGTCATCGACGGCAGGACGACCGCGAGCGGCATCCGGCGGTAGGCCGTCAGGCCGTCGGTCTCGAACGCGCGGCGCTCATCCTCCGAGGCGATCAGCGCCTCGCGCGCGACGAGCGGGGCAAGGCCGCGCAGGATCTCGTCGCGGCGGGCCAGTATGGCAGGGTCGGGCGTCGGGAATGCGATCGACATCGGTGTCCTTCCTTCCCGTTCGCGGTACGCCGGAACGGGAGCGTTTGGCCCAAACGTCTCTACTCCATCCGCGGTCCCTTTGCAGCGCCCGTGTTCGTCAGGCGGCGCCGGCGAGAGCGGGATAGAACTCGGCCATCAGCCGGTCGCGGTAGGCGACGAGGTTTCGGTGCTCCTCGGCCGCGCGGCGCGACGGCGCCTCGAAGATCGGGCAGAGCAGGCCCACCGCGAAGGCAAAGGCGGTCGCGTCCGCGCCGCAGGGCCTGTCGCCCATGAGATAGGGCTTCTCGCCGAGCACCGCGGCAAGCGCATCGATGTCGCGCCGGGCAAGCTCGGCAATCTCCTCCGGCGTATGGCGGCCGAGCCCGTGCGCCTTGAGACCGGAGCGAACCTTGCGCCGGATCACGGCCACGACCAGAGGCCGCACCGGCGCCGGCACCTTGTCTAAGAACTTCGCCGGGCCTTTGGCGAAATTGGCATCGTCGATCCAGCGGTCGCGGACCACGGCCCAATAGAGGTGGTCCTCGCACATCTTCTCGATCGCCCAGGCGACCGCCCGCCGCTCGGCGTCGAGCGCGGCGTCGAAGTCGATGCCGTGCTTCCGTTCCAGATGCAGGCGAATGAAGGTCGAGTCGGCCACGATCGTGCCGTCGTCGTCGATGTAGGGCAGCTTGCCCTTCGGCGCCTTGCGGAAGCCGCCGATGTCGACGCGATAGGCGAGCCGGGCGAGCTTCAGGAGCATCTCGGCCTTGGTGACGAAAGGACTCGGATCGGGCAGGCCGAAGGCTGGACCGAAAGCGTAGAGCGTGATCACGGCGTGCTCCCAAAACGTGCTGCGGCAACGGCGCAGTCTCGCGCAACGGCATGCGGCCCGCCAGGCCATCGCCCGAGCCATCACCGGCGCCGCATTGACCTTCGCGGCCGGGCGCGGATAGTGCCGGCTCGGGCGCGGAGCGGAGATGAGGTTGGCCGGAGAGCGAAGCGTGCGCGTCGGGTTGTTCGTCACCTGCCTCGTCGATTTGATGCGGCCGTCGGTTGGCTTTGCGGCGGTGAAGCTCCTCGAGGACGCCGGCTGCAGCGTCGAGGTGCCGAGCCAGACCTGCTGCGGCCAGCCTGCCTACAACACCGGCGATCGCGCGACGACGCGTGACCTCGCCGAGCGCGTCATCGAGAGCTTCCGCGGCTTCGATTACGTCGTCGCGCCGTCGGGCTCGTGCGCCGGCATGATCAAGGTGCATTATCCCGAGCTTTTCATGGACGACCCGAACTGGGCGCCGCGCGCGAACGAGCTCGCCAGCCGGACCTTCGAGCTGACGAGCTTCCTCGTCGACGTGCTCGGCGTCACCGCCGTCGCGGCGCGCTTTTCGGGGCCGGTCACCTACCACGATTCCTGCTCGGGCCTGCGCGAGCTCGGCGTCGCGCGCCAGCCGCGGCGGCTCCTGGCGAGCATTTCGGGTCTCGAGCTCGTCGAGATGGCGGATTCGGACGTCTGCTGCGGTTTCGGCGGCACCTTCGCGGTGAAGTATGGCGATATCTCGAACGCCATCGTCGAGGACAAGACGAAGCACATCGCCGAGACCGGCGCGCCGACGCTGCTTGCCGGCGACCTCGGCTGTCTCCTGAATATCGCCGGCAAGCTTTCGCGCGAGGGCCGGACGGTCGAGGTGCGCCACGTCGCCGAGGTGCTCGCCGGCCTTACCGACGACCCGCCGATCGGCATGCCGCGCGACAAGGCGCGGACCTGAACCTTCCGCCCTCCTCCCGCGGGGGATGACCCCAAGCCGGCACCAGTCTTGCACGCCATTGTCGCTTAAGGTGCGCAGACCGTGGGCTGGTGTAAGCTGAAGCGAGATGACGATCCTTTCGGTCCGCCACGTCACCACCTATCGCTACAGCCGGCCGGTCGCCTTCGGCGAGCATCGCATGATGTTCCGGCCGCGCGACAGCTACGACCAGAAGCTCATCGCGGCCGAGGTCGAGATCACGCCCGAGCCGGCGCATTTCCGCTGGATCCACGACGCGTTCGGGAACTGCGTCGCGATTGCAAGCTTCGCCGGGCAGGCGCGCGAGCTGCGCTTCGAGAGCCGGATGCGGCTCGACCACGCGCCGGCCCGAGCCCCCGACTTCCAGATCGAGGAATACGCCAAGACCTACCCGTTCTCGTATGAGGCGGACGAGCTGCCGGATCTCCTGCCCTCGATCGAGCGGCGTTATCCCGATCCCGAGCGGCAGCTCGAGCGCTGGGTGCGCAAGTTCCTGCGCCAAGGGCGCCCGACCGCGACCGGTGAGTTTCTGAAGACCCTCACCTACGGCATCAAGGAGGGCTTCGCCTACGAGCGGCGCTCGGAGGGCGGCACGCACGCACCGCTGACGACGCTGAACCTTCGCCGCGGCAGCTGCCGGGATCTCGCGCTCCTGATGATGGAGGCGGTCCGTTGCCTCGGCTTCGCCGCCCGCTTCGTCTCGGGCTACATCTACGTGCCCGACCGCGACGAGGCGACCTATCTCGGCGGCGGCTCGACGCATGCCTGGTGCCAGGTCTATCTGCCCGGCGCCGGCTGGGTCGAGTTCGACCCGACGAACGGCATCATCGGCAATCGGGACCTGATCAGGGTGGCGGTCGCCCGCGACCCGGCGCAAGCCGTCCCGCTCGCCGGCACCTTCTTCGGCGACGCGGCCGACGAGCTCGGCATGTCGGTCGAGGTCCAGGTGACGACTTTGCAGACGCCGCGAGACAATCGCCTTACCGCGGCGGTGGAGGCTTAAGGATGCGGATCCAGTGCGGCTACGAGATCGCCTATGACTGCGCGCAGCCGACGCCGATGCTGCTCATGCTGCGGGTGCACCCGTCCCGGCAGGCGGATCTCGAGGCGCCGGAACGCATCGCCTTCGACCCGCCGGTGCGGGCGACCGAGTACCGCGACGGCTTCGGCAATCTGTGCACCCGCGTCACCGCGCCGCCGGGCCGGATCACGATCTCGAACGAGTTCATCGTTCGCGACGGCGGCGAGCCCGATCTCGTCGTGCCGGAGGCCGAGCAGCACGCGCTCGAGGACCTGCCCGATCACGTGCTGGTGTTCCTCCTCGGCAGCCGCTACTGCGACACCGATCGCCTGAGCGAGGAGGCGTGGTCGCTGTTCGGCGGCACCGCGCCGGGCTGGCCGCGGGTCCAGGCGATCTGCGACTACGTCCACGACCGGCTCGAGTTCGGCTACGAGCACGCGAGCTCGTTCCGCACCGCCTGGGACGGGCATAACGAGGGCCGCGGCGTCTGCCGCGACTTCGCGCATCTCGCGATCGCCTTCTGCCGCTGCATGAACATCCCGGCGCGCTACTGCACCGGCTATCTCGGCGACATCGGCGTCCCGCCGGACCCGGCGCCGATGGACTTCAGCGCCTGGTTCGAGGTCTACCTGTCGGGCCAGTGGTATCGCTTCGATGCCCGGCACAACATCCCGCGCATCGGCCGCATCCTGATGGCGCGCGGACGAGATGCGACCGACGTGGCGCTCTCGACGAGCTTCGGCGCGTGCACGCTGGCGGGCTTCAAGGTCACCACCCTCGAGCTGCCGTGAGCGCGTTCGAGCAGGCGGGACCGCCGGTCGTCGTCGTCAACGAAGCCGGGCGCTCGCCCTTCGTGCTCCTGTGCGAGCACGCCTCGCGCCTGTTCCCGGCGGGCTACGGCCGGCTCGGCCTGCCGGCGGCCGAGCTCGATCGCCACATCGCCTGGGATCTCGGCGCCGCCGAGGTCGCGATGCGGCTTGCCTGCATTCTCGACGCTCCGCTCTTCCTCGCCGGATACTCGCGCCTGCTGATCGACCTCAACCGCCCGCCGGGGAGCCCGACCAGCATCCCCGAGGTCAGCGAGGCGACTGCGATCCCCGGCAATGTCGGACTCGACGAGGCCGAGCGGCGGCGCCGATACCGGCTCTGGTTCCGGCCGTTCCACGATGCGGTCGCGGCGCATCTCGATTCGCGCGCCGGACGCGCCACCGCGGTCGTCGGCATGCACAGCTTCACGCCGGTGTTCGCCGGCGTATCGCGGCCGTGGCACGCCGGGGTGCTGTTCCGGCGCGCCGAAGCTTTCGGCGAGGCGCTCGCCGCGGCGATCGAGGCCCGGGCGGAGGTGCCGGTCGGGCGAAACGAGCCCTACCGCGTTTCGCTCGAGACCGATTACACCGTGCCGGTGCATGGCGACGCCCGCGGCCTGCCGGCGGCCCTCATCGAGGTTCGCCAGGACCTCGTCACCGACGTGCTCGGGATCGAGCGCTGGAGCCGGACGCTCGCCGGCGCGCTCGCCGCCGTCGCGGAGCTGGCCGGACCCGCCCAAGCGCCTTGAGCGCCGGGAAATGCGTGATCCGCCGCGGGAAGACGCTGAGCGCCGCCGCCTACGCCAGCTTGACGTTCTTCAAGGGGAGCGTGCGCACCGGCCTGCCGATCGCGGCGTGGATGGCGTTGAGGACGGCCGGCGCGACGACGCAGATCGTCGGCTCGCCGACGCCGCCCCAGAAATCGTGCGTCGGCACGATCACGGTTTCGACCTTCGGCATCTCGGCGATCTTGAGGAGCTCGTAGGAGTCGAAGTTGAGGCTCGTCATGCGGCCCTTGTCGACCGGGCATTCGCCATAGAGCGTCGCGCTGAGGCCGTAGGCGACCGAGCCCTCGACCTGCGCCGCGATCTGGCCCGGGTTCACGGCGTGGCCGCAGTTCAGCGCCAGCACGAGGCGATGCACCTTGAGCTTGCCGGCATCGCTCACCGAGACCTCGGCGACGGCGGCCGAGTAGCTGCCATAGCCCATGAACTGGGCGATGCCGCGGTGCACGCCCGCCGGCAGCGACGTGCCCCAGCCGCCCTTATCGGCTGCGGCATCGAGCACGGCGCGGTGCTTCGGATGGTTGCCGAGGAGCGCGCGACGGAACTCGAGCGGATCCTTGCCGGCGGCGCGCGCCGCCTCGTCGATGAAGCACTCGAGGTAGACGGCGTTCTGGTTCGTGTTGACGCCGCGCCACGGCCCGACCGGCACATGGGTGTTGCGCATCGCGTATTCGATGAGGAGGTTCGGCACGGTGTAGCCGAGCTGCGCCTCGCCGGGCTGCTCCCAGTAGCCCTGGAGCTGGCGCATGTCCTTGCCGTCCTTGATCGCCGTCGGGTTGAGCGAGGCGTTGATCGACTGGCCCGAGACGCGGATGTGCAGGCCGACGAGATTGCCCGCCGCGTCGAGCCCGGCGGTGAGGCGGCATTGCGAGATCGGCCGGAAGAAGTCCTGCGCGAGATCCTCCTCGCGGCTCCAGATCAGCTTCACCGGCGTGTCCGGGAAACGCTTGGCGATCGCGACCGCCTCGTGGACGTAGTCCTGCGTGCCGCCGCGCCGGCCAAAGCCGCCGCCGAGATCGTGCTTGTGGACCTCGCATTTGCCGAGCGGCAGGCCCGACGCCGCCGAAAGCGCGGCGAGCGATGCCTCGGCGTTCTGCGTCGCGACCCAGACCTCGGCGCTGTCCGCCGACACGCGCGCCGTGCAGTTCATCATCTCCATGCAGGCATGCGCCAGGAACGGCGTGCCGTACACGGCCTCGACGGTCTTCGCCGCGCCGGCGATGGCTTTCACCGCGTCGCCGTTCGAGCGCTCGCCGTTGGTGACGGCGGCGGTCAAGCCCTCGCGCAGATGCTCGGCGATCGTCACGTCCGACGCCGCGGCGCCCGGCCCCTCGTTCCAAACGATCGGCAGCGCCTCGAGCGCGGTCTTGGCCCGCCACCAGGTGTCGGCGACGACCGCGACGGCCGCGTCCGAGACCTTGACGACCGCGCGCACGCCCGGCATCGACGCCACCTTGCCCTCGTCGTAGCGATCGAGCTTGCCGCCATAGACCGGACAGTGCTTGATGGCGGCGTTGAGCATGCCGGGCAGGCGGACGTCGATCGCGTAGACCTTGCTCCCGGTGAGCTTGTCGGCGGTGTCGAGGCGGGCGAGCGGCTTGCCGGCGATCGTCCAGTCCTTCGGGTCCTTGAGCTTGATGTCCTTGGGATCGGGCGGCGTCAGGCGCGAGGCGGCCTCGGCGAGCTTGCCGTAGGTGGTCGAGCGGCCGGACGGCCCATGCGTGACGACGCCCTTCGCAACGCTGACCTCGGCGACCGGAACCTTCCAGGCGTCGGCCGCGGCCTGCAGCAGCATCAGCCGGGCGGCGGCGCCGCCGCGGCGGACATAGTCCTGCGAGATGCGGATGCCGCGGCTGCCGCCGGTGCCCATCTCGCCCCAGACGCGGTTGCGGGCGAGGTTCTGAGCCGCGGTGATCGATTCGGTCGTGACCTTCGACCAGTCGCCCTCGAGCTCCTCGACGACAAGCTGCGCAAGGCCGGTGAGCGTCCCCTGGCCCATCTCCGAGCGGGCGACGCGCACCACGATGGTGTCGTCCGGCCGGATCACCACCCAGGCGTTGACCTCGGGAGCGG
>C688J18823_10001697_pt1 | contig 13716 bp, 13 predicted proteins | sample HopSoiMetagenom1_FD_18823 | JGI IMG/M metagenome (IMG submission 18823)
CTTAATGCAGCGATCCGATCCACTCCGCTAGCTTCTCTCGCGACTTCCGTCATGCGCTTGTAGCTCTGATTCTCGATGCCCTTGGTAGCGCTCACGATCATCACGTCGGAGGGAAGTGATGACTGCATCTCGTTGTACAGACGGCGAGCATGATGTGAGGGCATGACTGCAAGCACGATCTGCGCTCGTTCCAAAGCTGCCGGCAGAGAATTGGTGATGGCTATGCTCTCGGGAAGAATGAAGCCGGGAAGGAAGAGGTCGTTTGTCCGCTCGCGCTCTACGGATTCAAGCACCTCGCGCTCATAGGCCCACAGCCTAAGCTCATGACGTCCCGCACGACCCAGAGCAATACACAGAGCTGTGCCCCAGGCTCCGGCCCCAATGACCGCGATGCGGCTCAAAATGGATTCCTCGGTTGCAGACAGATAGCTTTGAGCATCAGCTCTTATGAAACTGAAAACGGTTTTCGGTGCCGTTGAGCAAACGCTTGATGTTGGCCTTGTGTTTGAGAATGATGAGAAGCGATGCCGCAAGCATCACGGCGAGACCTGCCGGCGAGGAACTCCCGCGATAAAGAAGGAACACCAAGGCAGGAAAAATAGCGCTCGCCACAATTGATCCGAGAGATATGTAGCGAAAGATCACGACAATCACCAAGAAGATGGCGAATACGACTAGCACAGCGCGGGGCGCGACTCCGAGAAACGCTCCCACTGCAGTAGCAACTCCTTTGCCGCCTCGAAACTTTAGCCAAAGTGGGAATATATGTCCGAGGATTGCGCACAATGCAGCGAGCGCGGCCGCCAGTCCAACATCCACCGCCGGAGTCGAGCTACTTACAAAGATCGCGAAACGAACGGCTAGATATCCCTTCGCCGCATCCAGCACTAGGGTTATAATGCCGAGCTTGGCGCCTCCCAAGCGGGTCACGTTAGTCGCTCCGATGTTGCCACTGCCACTCAGGCGCACGTCTTCACCTCGGACAACGCGAACTAGGATGAGCCCGAAGGGAATCGCTCCCAGCAGATAAGCAACCGCTGCGATGGCGAGGTAGATGGCTGCGTTCATCTTTTTTAAGAGTACTTGAGGTCGAAGCTTGCCAACTTGGTGTAACGCGAGCCCTGCGGCGACAACTTGCTTTCGTACAAATGGAATTCTGTAGCCGTCATTGTACCGAAGCTGGGTTTTTGCTCAATCGAACCTACGTCGACCTTCCTGCGAGGGGCCTTCAAGCGCGCGAGAGTAACGTGCGGATTGAAGGGGCGCTTCTCGCGCTCGAAGCCAACAGGGGCCAAAGCCTCGTCCACTGTTTGGGCCAGCGTCGCCAGTTCAGGTCCGGCTTCGATTCCAGTCCAGAGTACGCGTGGCGATCTCGGATTGGGAAAGAACCCGATGCTGCGGACCGAAAGGAAAAGACTCGGAGCTTGGACCGTCCGCAATGCTTGTTCGATGGACTCGCTTCTTTCGTCCGCGACATTGCCGAGAAACTTCAGCGTGATATGCAAGCCTTCCGAACGCACCCAACGTGCATCGGCAAGCATTGGCTTTACTTGCTCCACGAAGTCGATGATCCTACCGCGGATTTCGGGCTCGATTTCAATTGCAACAAACAAGCGCATGGATTCAGATGGATGGAGTGCACTTCGGCAGCCCTGCAATCAACTTTGTCGCGTGTCTAAGACTTTAGATCAGTTTTCTTCTTAGGACGTCGAGGGCTGTGAAGCTAGCCCAAAGGCGAATGCGTTCGCGATCGCCCGGGAATCTTCGTTCGATCGCTTTCGCCTCTTTCTCATCGGTAACTGCAATGAAGACCAATCCCACCGGCTTCTCTGGAGTGCCGCCCGTGGGTCCGGCAATCCCAGTAACGCCGATGCCAAATGTCGCTTTGGTCCGCGTGCGAATCCCTTCGGCCAGGGCCACCGCTACCTCGCCGCTAACAGCTCCATGTTCCGCAATTAGTTTTGCGGGGACTGCAGCAAATCTTGTTTTGAATTCATTCGAGTACACTACTGCCCCGCCAAGGAAATACCGTGAACTGCCGGAGACCGAGGTGAGACGCTGTGAGAGCATTCCTCCTGTACACGATTCGGCGACAGCTACAGTGGCTCCGTGCATCTGCAGGAAATACCCGACGATTTGTTCCAGCGATTCGCCACCTGTGGAGAAGACGGCATCGTCCAGCTCGTCTTGGATTCGATCACTCAGTTCCGCGACCCTGCGCTCGGCTTCCTGCTGGGAATCAGCGCGGCTTTGAAGATGAATTTGCGTCTCTCCAGTGTGGGCGAGGATCGTCGTCTGCACTTTTGGGAATCGCGTGTAGATCGGTGCTACGCGCGCATCACATGCGGATTCTCCCATTGCCACCTTCAGCTCGCGTTTTGCGATGAACTGAGTAGGCAGCATTTCCTTCAGACGCGGAAAGCACTGCTCGTCGAACAGCGGTTTCAGCTCATTTGGCGGTCCTGGCAGCAGCATCACGTAACGCTTTTCCTCTTTGTAGCTGGTCACCAGCCACTGCGCTGGCGCCGTGCCGTTCGCGTTACGGAGAAGAACACCCCCATCCAGTACGTCGGCCTGGCGAGCGTTGTTCTCCGGCATAGGCATGCGACGCTCGGCGAAGCGCTTGTGAAGCGCAGTGATGATCTCAGGATCCCGATACAGCTCGATATCAAGTGCTTCCGCAACGCACTCGCGAGTTAGATCATCCTCGGTTGGCCCGAGTCCTCCCATGAAGATCACGATCTGGGCCCGGGAGAACGCAAGCCGTGCCACCATAACCAGGTCGTCTCGGGAATCTCCGACGACTGACTTGAAACGCACTTCTACTCCAAGCTGGTTCAGGCGCTCGGTAAGGAAAAGGGAATTGGTATCCTGGCGATACGGAGTAAGGAGCTCCGATCCAATAGCAACGATCTCGGCATTCACGTTGGCAGTATAGCTTTTAGACTTTGCCGGTAGCCTTAGGGCAGCAGAGGCAATCCTTGGATGTTCCAAGACAAATGGAATACGGCAGAGGTAGTTGCGAGGATGGCGGCGTGTCCGGGAGCGAAGCTGAGACCGACGAGATTGTGGCCAGAGACCCAGACCGTCGCCTGCTTGTCTGGCGTGATGCGCACAATGCCGCGCTTGCCCGCGAGTGAAGCTGCGACGTAAAGATTTCCGTGTGCATCAAAGGCCATCCCTTGTGGCCGTCCTAGACCGCGGAAGAACACTGAGCTGTCGCCGTGCGGGTCAACGCGGTAAATTGCGTCGTAACTTGAGGTCGTCGGACCGGTGACGTAGAGGCTCTGGTCGGGACCGAAGGCCAGGTGATATGCCGACACACTCGGTTCCAAAGTGGAAAACACAAAAGTTTGTCGATCGCGCGCGATCTTAAAAATCGTACCGCTGCGATCGCCAACATAGAGGTTCTGCTCACGATCGAAGGCGATGCCTGTGGCTACACCCATCCCTTCCGCGTACGCGGACATCGTGCCGTTCGGCGCTACTCGGTATACCGTGCCACTTTGCCGGGATGACACGTACATCTGCCCTTCGCGATCGAATGCAATTCCATGTGCGTTCATTAACTCGGAAAGGAAAGGCTTGACGTGGTAGCTGGTATCGATCTTATAAATCGAAACCGGCACTTTCTGTCCCCGCGCTCCCGAGAAAGTTACAAACAGATTGCCTTCGTGATCCAGCGCTGGGTTTGTAACCGGGTGCAGGTTCTCCGCGATAGGCACAGCGATCTTTACGTCAAACGCATTACTACTGGTCTCGTCGGGAACGATGACAATCGGACCTGAGTTGGCGGCGTCCGGTACGCGAGCCACTACGAACTCATCGGAGGAGATCACTATCCCCGCGGCTTGATCGCCAAAGTTTACTCGCGGACGCCTCATTTGCTGCGAACGAAGACCGCTTCCAGCAATGCGTACCTCACCACCAGGAAGCGCAAAGTGCGGACTGACAGCTGAGATGTGTGGCTTCCCGTTCAAATCACGCTTTCCCAGTAGGCGCTCCGAGATTCCCATGGTTGCCCAATCTGTCCTGTTACCTTGCTTGTCTGCTTTCCTGCAGACCTGAGAAAGCGCCTGTACACATTCGGCAAAGCTTGCGGTGCATCGGTCCTCAACCCCAGAATTTCAGAACCAAGCCGAGAACCGATAACGCGTAGATGCCTGCTCCGATGTCATCCAGCATGATGCCACTGCCTTCCGGCAGGCGCTCAAGAGCACGCAGCGGCGGCGGTTTTAAGATGTCGAAGCAACGAAAAAGTATAAAGCTCAGTAAAAGATATTTCCAACGCAGCGGAGCGATGATCAGTGGCAACATCTGTCCGCCGACTTCATCGATTACAACAAAACCGGGATCATGGATTCCACTCTCGCGGGCAACATGCGTCGCAGCCGGAATTCCAATGGCAGTCACCACAATCACGACTGCGCCGGCGATCATTCCGGAGTGGCTTAACTGTGCCAATGACAATAACCACCAGAGCAGAACTGTGGTCGCCGAAGCCCAAGTACCCGGACCTGGACGCAGCATTCCAATGCCAAAGAATGTACCGATAGTCCATGCCCAGCTGGTTTGCCCTGATGCAGCGGCAACAGGGCTAATGGCGCTTTTGTTCATCACCATCCGGCTTGGGAAACGAGCGTTCCTCTACTCCTTCGAGCATCTCTGGATCAAGTACAGGAGAGCTGATGCGGTATGCGCCGCTGGCCCATTTGCCAAGATCGATCATGCGGCAACGATCGCTGCAGAAAGGGAAGTGCTCATCGGAACGTAGCACAATGGTCTTACACGAGGGGCATCGGAGACTTAAAGCTTTCTTGCGGGCCATACTTAAATGATGCGAGCGACCAAATCGTAGTCGTGTGCTTCAGTGATTTGGCAGCGATAGAAACTACCTGCCGTGAGCGAATCCCGCCATCCGAAGTCATTGATGAACAGCTTTCCGTCTATCTCCGGGGCATGCATGGTGGTACGTCCTTCCCAAAGCAGATCGGTTTCCTCGGAGGGACCTTCCGCGAGCAAGTCGAACTCACGACCGACGAGCTGCTGCTTCTTTTTGCGGCTAACGCTCTGCTGCACTCTCATTAGCTTTTTGCGACGACGCTCGATGTCTGCCGGAGGAACCTTATCGTTCAGCCTGAATGCTCCTGCCCCTTCCTCGTCAGAGTAGCCGAAGACACCCATCCAATCGAACTCAGCAGCGCGCACAAAGTCACACAACTCGTTGAACTCGGCTTCCGTTTCCCCTGGAAAACCAACGATGAAGGAAGTACGGACGGTGAGATTCGGGATCGTCGTACGCATTTTCTCAATGGACTTTAGAAATAAGTCGGCGCCCGCCCCGCGTTTCATTCGCTTCAAAGCAGAGGCCGATGCGTGCTGCAACGGAACATCGATGTACGAACAGACCTTCTCGTGCGCTGCGATGGTATCTAGCAGACGGCCGCTAATTTTGTTTGGGTATGCGTACAGGAAACGAATCCACCTGAGCTCATCGATTTCTGCGAGACGCGCAAGCAGCAACGCCAAGCCATCTTTCAGGCCTAGGTCTTCGCCGTAGCAGGTTGTGTCTTGGCCAATTAGCGTGAGTTCGCGCACGCCCTTTGCCGCGAGGCCGCGAGCCTCAGAAATGACTGATTCGAAATGGCGCGATCGAAACTTCCCCCGCAACTGCGGAATGATGCAGAAGCTGCACGGATGATCGCACCCCTCGGCGATCTTCAGATACGCCGAAGCCTTTCCCGTGGCGAGCAAACGTGGTGTGCTCTCGTCGTAGAGATAATTCGGCAGATCGGCAACGGCACCCTCCCAATCTGTGCGTGAGAACCGACCGGCCGCCTGACGAGCTTCACCTTCAGGTCGAGAGTGCGTCTTCACGGCGCTCGGGGCACGCTCGACAAGGATGGTGAACGGCGAATGCGATTGTGGCGCCGGCAACGGAGTCGGAGAAAGTCCCGCCGCCGCGATGATGTGCTCAAGCTCTCCTGTACCGACGACGGCGTCAACCTCGGGAATATTCTTCTGGATCTCGGAGCGATAGCGCTCCACCAGACAGCCGGAGACAATGAGCTTCTGAGCGCGGCCGGTAGCCTTGTGCTGTGCCATTTCCAGGATTGTGTCGACGGATTCCTGCTTGGCAGAATCTATGAATGAGCAGGTGTTCACGACGATGATGTCGGCATCGCTGGCACAGGTAGTGATCTCAGCCCCAGCCTGATTCAGCAGTCCCATCATTACTTCGCTGTCAACCAGGTTCTTCGGGCAGCCGAGACTGACGAAGCCGATCTTCTTGCGAGCATTGCTGGAGGAGGCTAAGTCCGCTTTGTTGGAAGGGGCGGAAGAGATCTCAGGACAACATTCTACTGGCATGCAATGTAGTTATTTTAGCATCCCCTTGAGAGCAATTCCGCGCTCAGCTCTTCATTGAGTCTTCCAGTTCTCGATACAGTTCCGGCAGCTTTTCGGCGTCTTCCGCCGAATCCCCAAACCGCGCACGCTCGTAGTGTGTGGTGAAATTCTGTACGCGCTGCCGGACCGAGAGAGCAGAGACCGTCTGCAGGAATTCCTGTGGCGTTTGCTTACGGGATTTTTGAAGGCCGCTTCTCGCTAGAAGCTTGAGCGCACGTTGATACCAGATGGTTGCGGCTGAATGCGGTTCGAGACTCGGATTTCGTGCCAGTCGCATGCGCCGGATATTGGCGTAAAGGCTAGGTCCAATGAGCAACACCAGAAGTAATGCGAAGGCGGCTGCTGCCCAGACAGTCCATGCACTTGCGTGCTGCTCGAAGCGCGACCGCAGGATATTTGCTCGGCGCAAGCAATTCTCATACGTCGACACGCACCAATCGCGAATTTTCTCGAATCCGGAGCGGCCTTGCCGTACTGCAGCAAACCCGAGTACGTTTTGATGTCCAGTGTCATAGTTCACTACCCACTCATGCCAGAACTCGTGCATCGCATCCATGTACAGATACATCCGATTCCAGGCGCTTGGCACAGCTGGCGCCGAAGGCGTTGGGTCGAAGGTATACCAGCCATATCCGGGGAAATAGGCCTCAACCCACGAATGCGCATCTTTGGCACGGACAATATAGCTGTCGGTAAGGTCGTTGTATTCCCCACCGCGAAACCCATTGACGATACGTGAAGGGATTCCAAGAGTGCGCAGCATGATCGCCATGGAAGATGCGAAATACTCGCAATGTCCCTCTTTACGATCGAAGAGGAAATTTGCGATCGGATCGCGCGGCGGGACTGCCGGCAACTGCAATGTGTAGCGATAGGTACTTGCGAGATAGCGCTCGATTACAGATGCCTTCTCATAGGATGTCTTCTGCGCAGCGGTGATCCGCTCTGCTAGCGCCTGCACTCGACCATCTAGGTAAGGAGGCAACCGTAAATACTCGCTGACGTTTGGAAGGTATACGGCGTCCACCTTTGAGGGCATTGGGGGCGCCATCTGCGAAACTACGCTGTAGTCGGCAATGGCGCGCGCAGAATCAAAATTGAAAATCGTTCCCGTGGGATCGATGCGAACCATTTCATAGCGGCCATTGATCGCGAGCGCTTCGGGTAGCACGAAGAACACACGAGCCCCGAACGGCTCCAACGAAACTCGGTATCTGACGCGCTGCGGATTTGTAATAAAGATCCGCTGCGGATGCATCATGGCAGGGAACGTGCCGCCCCTGTTGTCCGGAGGGCTGGGACTCTCACGCTGCCCCGTCCACCGGCGGCCATCAAAGTTGGTAAGGGCTATTCCGCGCCAGCGGAGATCTCGTGGAACATAGCTGTCCGGCGCGAACTTCACGTGCATCACTACCGCGCTCGACTGTTGAATCTGTCCAATTTCTCCTAATCGCACATCCTCACTAAAACCCGTGGAAAGTTCAGTTCGCGTAGCAAACTGCTCCAGGTAGCCGCTGGACGATTTGCGTGGAATGACAAAGAAGAGGGCAATCGTCCCCAGCACGATCGCCAGCACCAAAAAGACGCAAGCCCCGGCCACCGAACTCGGCAGCCGCTGCAAATCACGCAAATCGCGAGCGTCAGTCGGCATCGCGGATTGAGCTGCAATCCATGATCGGCGCATTTCCATGCTGACGAAGGTCATCACAGCAAGCAGCACGAAGAGGCAAAAAATTGCAAAAAATAAGGAGTCCACAGTCAGAACAGCGGCGGCCAATACCATGCCAAACGAGAGCACGCCAAGGTACACATAATCCCGGTCCCGGTGAATGGAGAAAACTTTCACCATGGCTGCAAAGAGCACCATATGCACCAGGGCTCCGAGAAAGGTTTGTGAGATCAGGAAGTAATCAATCGCGAAGAAGACAACATAGGCGAGCGTGAGATATGTGGTCCATTGTTCGGAAACGACTGTCTCGATCTGACGGATAAGCAGATAACCCCTAATGAGCAGCGCACCGATGCCGAGCACGAGCGAAAACAAATCCAATCTGCTGGTTCCGGCCAGCATGGCGAATCCCGTGAACAGCAGGAGGTACAAAGAAACTTCAAAAAAGCGCTGGATTACCGGATGCGCGACTCGCATCGAGGATTGTTCGGTTTGCGCCATCTCAGAGTGGGGTCAGTGTACCGCGAACGCTGCTAAAAACGAGCGGTCAGTGGACGAAGGTAACAGCCAGGCGGCAACTCTGGCAGACATGCCTCTAACACCTGAAATCCAGACAGGTAGGCCTAATTCCTTATGCATCCCGCTCAGATACGTCGGTCATCTCGTAAACAGTATTTAAGGTAAAGGGCGGCATATTGTGGCGGTGGCGTTAGAATATGGTGCAGGAACTCCTCATGCGCGCTCTATCGAACATGATTCGGCGCTGCACGTTGACCGTAATTTTTGGAGCTGCAGCAGTGCTTCTGGCCGGCACAAGTTTTGCTGCTGCAAAGCAGTCGTCCACGGTAAATGCAAGATCGTTACCTCCGGTAGCCGATCCCGCTATTTCAGTCGCGGCCGTTTCTCACAGCGACAACTGCGATCGAATTTCTCAAGTCGCCGAGCAGCTGCAGCGTTCCGCAGATGGTACAAACCTGCAGCTTATTCAAGGTCCGGAGCAGAGCACACCGCTAGGTGCTTCAGGAAAGTTCCGCCTGGCAGTCAAGAACTTCTCTGATCCCTTAAACATTGCCGCAACCGCTCTCGATTCTGGGATTTCAACTGCCACGAGCAGCTCCAAATCGGCATTTGGTACGGGCTGGCCGGGGTTCGGACGCCGCTTCGGAATGTCTATGTCCGACGAAGCCTGGAGTGAGTTTTTCTCAACTTACCTGGTTTCGACACTTGCACACCAAGACCCCCACTACCATCGCGACCCGAGTTCAAGCACGGGAAAAAGAATCGTTTATGCGCTATCGCGCGTGGTGATCTCACGGTCCGACTCGGGCAAGCCAATGTTCAACTTTGCCGAGTTCGTTGGGACTACCGCGTCATCGTTGGTGGAGAGCAGCTATCACTTCGAACGTGACGAAAGTCCTGGGGCTGTCTCCAGCCGCATCTTCGTGAGCATTGGATCAGACGCCGGCTGGAACCTGATGAACGAGTTTCTTCCCGATATAGCCAGACATCTGAATCCGCGTTTCATCTTTCTGAGACGTCTAGCCGAACGCGCGGCAAAGCAGAATTGAATTCGCGGTTGAAATTCCACGCCGAACAGGACCAGCTAGAGCAGATTTCCCAGGGACTCGAATGTTAATATCGACCTGTCAGGCGCCGGGTCCCGCGCGATGTAATCCTGTGAACCCCGCCAGGTCCGGAAGGAAGCAACGGTAATGGGCCAGTGCATGTGCAGTGGGCTCCCCGGTGTCTGGCTAAATGCCGCGGTTTTCCGGACTGCCGTTTCCACTCGGCAGCCGATTCTCTACCGGAGACAAGCTTGAAACAGCTTCAGCGGGCCAAGATCAGCGCCCTTGGAACTTACGTACCACCTCGACTTTTAACCAATGCGGACCTCGAGAAGATGGTCGAGACCAACGACCAATGGATTCAGGAACGCACCGGAATTCGCCAGCGTCATCTCGTCGATAAAGGCGTAGGGACGTCCGACATCTCCTGCGAAGCGGCTCGCAAGGCGTTGGCTCGTGCCGGATTTCCTGCTTCCGAGCTTGAGGCCATCATCGTCGGGACGGTTACCCCCGACATGCTGTTTCCCTCTACCGCGTGCCTGGTTCAACACAAGCTGGGAGCGCCTGGAGCTTGGGGATTCGATCTTTCCGCCGCCTGTTCTGGATTTCTTTATGCGCTCCAGTGCGGCGCGCAACTAATTCAAACGGGATCGCACAAGAAGGTGTTGGTAATCGGCGCCGATGTGATGTCGGCGGTCATCGATTACACCGATCGCGCGACATGCGTGATTTTCGGTGACGGCGCGGGCGCTGTGGTTCTTGAACCAGCCAAAGACGGCGAGGATTTCGGGCTGATCGACTTCATGCACGAAGTAGACGGTGCCGGCGGCTGTTCGCTGTATATGCCCGCGGGCGGCAGCTTACACCCGGCCACCCACGAGACGGTGGACAAGAAGATGCACTTCGTTCATCAGGATGGAGGAGCCGTTTTCAAATACGCCGTTCGTAAAATGGCTGAATTCTCCGAGAAACTTCTCGCGCGCAATGGCTTCACCGGCGTCGATCTCGCGGCCTTCATTCCCCATCAGGCCAACAAGCGCATCATCACTGCAACCGCAGAACGCCTCGGCATGCCGATGGACCGGGTGATCGTCAACATCGGAGAGTACGGGAACACTACTGCCGGCACTATCCCTCTCGCCATGCAGACGGCTCTGGAAGAAGGCAAGCTCAAGAAAGGCGATCTGGTGCTGCTGGCGTCAGTAGGTGCGGGATTTACGGTCGGGGCGACCCTGCTCCGATGGGCGTACTGAGAATCTGCCCCGGATGTGAATGTCATCCGAGCCGCTGCTTTTGCGGCGATGGATACCTTTTGGCCGCCGATTCGGGAGCGTTCAGCTTATGCTTCGCTGCGAATCTTTGGGTTCATAGGATTCCTACACTCGTCGGACCGAAAGACTACGCTGCTTTTTTCTCTGCCGATCGCAACGCAGGTAACCCTTGCTGCTTGCGATGCCAAATGTAAATTCCAGCCGCCATGGCCCCAAGCAGGGCCAAGCAAATCAGGCCCCAAACGATTGGCTTGGAGTATTGCTGCATTCCGTGAATCAAAGCTTGGCCGTAGAGCTTTCCAAGCCACGCCACAATTCCATATCGAACGAGTCGTCCGATAGCGTACGCTGCCAGAAATTTTGTTTTCGGTACTTTCAGCACCCCTGCAGCCAATAAGAACGGGGAGAGAGGAAAGGGGGGCGGCAGAAGCGCCGGGACAGCGACCGCTCCGAGCCCGTATTTTTCACTCCAGCGATAAACTTTCTTCAATTTCTTTTCGGGAATTCGTTTTTCTAGCCCTTCTTTGCCACCTTTGAACCCGATCCCGTAGGTGATCAGAGCGCCGATTGTGGAACCAATTGCGGCGGCGAGAACGAATATCCACCAATGTTGAGGGGCTCCGGCAACCAGGAGGATCAAGAGGATGTCGAGACTGCCAGGAGTTGGGATCACGGAGGCGTCTGCTACGCCAAGCAAGACCTCACCAACAGGCCCGAGCGCCCGTACCTTTGTCCACACTTGTCCTGCGATGATCAGCTCGGCTATCACACGGGTCCTTCAACTGTTAGAAGCGGTTTTTGCAGCCCGAGTTGCGGAATTCGAGCTCACGTGCGAAGCGCAGCTCGGGTGGACACGCCAGAATGCCGAGTTCAGCGGCGAGGCGGAAAAACAATTCCATCCCCTGGGTGTTCTCGGAGTCGAGATGATAGTGAATGTTCTCTCGGAGGTAGGATTCGATCAACTCAGGAGAGATACACAACTTAGGTGCCCATTTGCTGGCAATCTCACTCACATGCCTCAGTCCCTCATCGCGAGACTCGGAAAATAATTCGGCTGCCGCAGATAGTGCGTCATCGTCAGCTGCGCCGGGCCGCGCTGCCCAGAAAGCAAACACGAACGGCTTTCCCGAGAAGCGTCTCCATTCTTCGGCGAGGTCCCAGGTTTGGTAATGCGATCGGTTAACCTGCAGGGCGGGATCTCCGATTAGGAGCGCCGCATCCTGTTTGGCGAGCATGGCTTCGAGTCGCGGTTCGGCCTCGACGAATTGCACCTCACGGTCCCAGTGCTTCGCAAACAGCACTCGGACCAGTGCTGCCGACGAACGCGAAGAGCTGTCAAGGGCGACACTCTGAATTCTGTCCAGCGGATGTTCGCTGATCAACAGAATCGAACGCACCGCCGCCTTGCTAGCGATGGCCGCATCCGGGAGAATCTTCAGGCCAGGAATGCTCGCGTAAGCTGCGACTGGAATGATTCCTATGTCTGCCGAACCTTCGGCCAGCATCTCCGCACACCGCGAGGGAATGGTATAGGCCACGTCAAATCGCGCGAGCAAAGACTCTCGCCGACTGCCAAATTCGAAGTTCCACATGAGCGGCGCCGTGTTGAGATAACTAATGGCGGAGATGCGCAATCGGGACACTCGCATCAATATTACCAACTCACGAATTCACGAAATCAGCAATCGCAACCAGCGGCATCCCCTGTGGAGGGCGTTGGAACTTAAAATAGCCTCATGGCCACCATTCTGTACGGCAAGCCCGTTGCGGACGAAATACTCGCAGGAGTTCGCCGCGATGTGGAATGGTTACGACATCGCGGCATTGTTCCTCGGCTCGACGTTGTTCTCGTCGGCAACAGCCCGGCCTCGCAGAGGTACGTTGGGAAGAAGATTGAGAAGTGCCGGCAACTCGGAATGCACGGTGAGTTGCATACCTTTGACGATAACGTCAGCGCTATTGACTTGCGTGACCACGTGCGACAACTGAGCAGCAGCCCGTCAATTCATGCGATTCTGGTTCAGCTTCCATTGCCGAAAGCCATCGAGGAGCCCACGGAAGGTCTGAATAAGTTCGACATCTTCGACGCTATTCGAGGCGAGCAAGACGTTGATGGGATTTCGCGCTATACCATGCCGGAGCTTTATCGGGCGCAGCAGGAAAAGATGCTGCACCTGCCGGCGACGGCGCTGGCGGTTCGACGGGTTTTGAATTTCTATGGCATCGAGACCGAGGGGAGAACAGCAGTCGTCGTCGGCCGCAACGACATCACTGCTAAGCCCATTCATCACATGCTGGGCGGACGCATGTGCAATGCCACCGCTATCTGGTGCCATCGCTACACCCGCAAGCAGGATCATGATGCATTCATGCGTGCAGCGGATATCGTTGTAAGTTCGGTGGGAAGTGAGAGCTACCGCATCACCTCGGATCTGATAAAACCGGGCGCCGTCGTCATTGACGTTGCCACGCGAGTTGGCCCGGATGGCAAACTCAATGGAGATGTTGATTTCCAAGCAGTGAAGGAGATTGCATCCTTTATTACGCCGGTTCCAGGCGGGATTGGTCCTGTAACCGTCGCTGCACTAATGGAGAATGTGGTGCGCGCCACGCAATTCGCTCACCATCTACGGGCACCGGGATACGAGTTTTCCAGGAGAGCTGCTCATGTTACTTACAGTTCGGCGTAGGAGAGTAACTTGACACTCGATTCGGTGAGGGGTATCGTCCGCCTCCAGCTTGCTCCGATGACTAATACCGCTGCCGTTTCCCGTTTGACCCAACCTGAGATCGCCGTTCTGCA
>C688J18823_10001698_pt1 | contig 13710 bp, 12 predicted proteins | sample HopSoiMetagenom1_FD_18823 | JGI IMG/M metagenome (IMG submission 18823)
AAATTAGCAACGGTCCGCAGACGCTGGTCGGTAACCGATTTCCTTGCTGAGTTGAAGGCGGGGCTTAACGCTGCCGGGCACGGCCGCCGAAATTCTTCATGACGAGGTTCGGATCGGCTTTGCGCGGACAAGATCCGCACCCGGCAATGGCTCGACGTCATGCGCGCCGCCCACACGGTCGGTTTCCGCTCGACCGCGATCATCATGTTCGGCCAAACCGAAAACCAGGCGTCCTGGGTCACGCTCGGTGCCGAAGGCTTGCGCACTGTCGGCCGGCGTTAACGATCTCGGGGACACGCTGATGGACGAAAGCATTTCCACACCGACGCGCGAAGGGCCGTCCGGCCCGCCCGTGATGGAGGCAAGTCCCCGTTCCGCCGGTGGGTCCCACGGTCAGGAAATGACCCCCGCAGCAGATCGAGCTAATCATCCGCTCGAGCGGGCGCGTTCCGAGGCAGCGCACGACACTTTACGGCGATGCGGATGTCGGCCTTCGACAACGCTCCTTGATTCAGCGGCGGCAAGAATATTCGGCAACGAAGAGCGGACGGCCCATTCTGCTGTCAGCGCGGTAAGGGGTACGCGCGCTCGACATTCTATCTTACTAATGTTAGATCAACATTCTCCTTTTAGCGCGAAAGGGCGAAAGAAAATTGGATGTCAGGGCTCTTCAACCCGGCAATCGTGGACAGCAAACAGCGCGCGCGAGCCATCGCGCGGGTTCGCGAACTCGGGGTGGTGTTGCCGACGTTAACGCAGCTTGCCAACCCAGCCAGCATTCCGGCAGAGGCCTCGGAGAAACTCCGGGAGGTCGCGCCAGACGAGCCGCGGATTGAAAATCTTTGGCGCGTGAACTGGTACAACGCGGCGGACCGCAAGCGCGCCGCCGAGGTGCCGGGCTTCATCGTGATTCCGGAATCGATTAGCGGCGTCGAGGCGCCGATCGTGGTGCTGCTTGGGTGTCGCTTCCCGATGATTGGGGCGCATAAGGTGCTGCCGGCTTATTCGGNNCTGNCCTCGCAGCTGGTGACGGGNCGCTTCGATCCGGTCACTCAGAAGGCGATCTGGCCTTCGACCGGNAATTACTGCCGGGGCGGCGTGTCGATCTCGCGCATTCTAGGCTGCCGCGGTGTTGCCGTGCTGCCGGCAGGCATGAGCCGGGAGCGGTTCGAGTGGCTGGAGCGATGGGTTGCCCATCCCGATGATATCGTTCGCACGCCGGGCACGGAAAGCAACGTCAAGGAAATCTACGACAAGTGCGCCGAACTGGCGCGCGATCCGCAGAACGTGATCCTCAATCAGTTCTCGGCGTTTTCGAACTATTTGATTCACTACATCTGCACCGGCACGGCGGCCGAGCATGCCTTCAATGCGTTGAAGGGCGACACGCCCCTTCGGTTGGCAGCGTTCGTGTCGGCCACAGGCTCCGCCGGCACCATCGCGGCGGGAGATTATCTAAAGAAGCGCCACGGAACGCGCATCGTGGCGGTCGAGGCGCTGGAGTGTCCGACCATGCTGAACAACGGGTATGGCGAGCACAACATTCAGGGTATCGGCGACAAGCATATTCCGTTGATACACAACGTGATGAACACCGATGTCGTCATTGGCGTCTCCGACCGGGTAACCGACCAGCTCAATCTGCTGTTCGGCTCAGAGGCCGGGCGCAATTATCTGCGGAATAGGCGCAAGCTGGANNTCGAAGCGATTGCATCATTCGCCGACATCGGCATTTCCGGATTCGCCAACATCGTCGCCGCAATCAAGCTGGCGAAACAGCTGCATTACGGACCGAACGACGTCATCGTCACTGTCGCAACCGACAGTGCCTCGCTATACCAAAGCGAACGCGACGACTATCAGAACAAGCATTTCGGCGGATCGTTTGACGAGGTCAATGCAGGCGAGGTGTTCGGCTCCTGCCTGAGCTCGGTTGCAACCGACAATGTGATGGAACTAACTGACCGGACGCGGCGACAGATCTTCAATCTAGGCTATTACACCTGGGTCGAGCAGCAGGGCGTCAGTGTCGAGGATTTTGAGTGTCGCCGGTCGCAGTCGTTCTGGGACAGCATCGCCGAGAGCCTGCCGCAATGGGACGCGTTGATCGAGGATTTCAACGCCGAAGCCTCTGGATTCAACGAGACAGTGAGTTCAAACAAGGCGAGGTCGTAATGGCTCAGGACGCGGTTCAGCCATATAAGCAGCTGCGGCAGAATCTGGCGCGGCGCGACCGCAGCCTTCGCGAAAAGGTGGTCACGCTGGAAGAGGCGGCGACCTTTATCCGTGACGGCGCTTCCGTCGGCATTGGCGGCTCCACCATGTCCCGCACGCCTATGGCCCTGATCTGGCAATTAATCCGGGCGCGCAAGAAGGAACTCTCCTGCTCGCGCTGCATCATCTCCACCGATGGCGACCTCTTGCTCGGATCGGGTGTCTCCAACCACATTATTTCGAGCTGGTTCGCGCAAGGCATCCTGTGGGGGCTATCAAAGGTGATGCGCCACCACATCGAAGGAGGTCACGCACGTTATGACGAGTGGAGTCACATGGGCGTCGGAATGCGCTTCCGCGCCGGCGCCATGGGCGTTCCCTTTATGCCGATGCGCTCAATGCTGGGATCAGATGTCGGCAAAAAACGCCTGGAGGCAAAGGAGATCGACTGCCCGTTCACCGGCGAGAAGCTTCTGCTGGTTCCCGCGCTCAACCCGGACGTCGTGCTGATCCACGTGCAGCGCTGCGACGCCTACGGCAATGCCCAGATCGACGGGCTGCAGTTCATGGACATCGATCTCGCCATGGCGGCCAATCGAGTGATCCTGACGACCGAGCGCATTGTGTCCAATGATCAGATTCGGCGTTCTCCGGACCAGACCAAGATTCCGTTTTTCTGCGTTGATGCCGTGGTCGAGGTTCCCTTCGGTTCGGCGCCGCACGAATGTTACGGCGTCTACGAGCCGATGATGAACCACCTCGAAGCCTATGTAAGGCAGGTCAATGCGGACCCGATCGGCGGCATGAAGAAGTACCTTGATGAGCACGTCTACGGGCCGAAAACCTGGAATGATTTTTTATCAATGATAGGTATTGATGAAATCGTTGCGGCGAGCCGTCGGGGCAGGAGCATTTTCGATGACTGATACCACGCGCCACACTGCTTCGGAGATGCTGGCGATCCTCAGCGCACGACAGTTGAAGGAAGGGCAGGTGGTTTTCGCCGGAGTCGGCGTTCCTTTGCTGGCGGCAACGCTGGCCCAGCGCCTGCGCTGCCCGGGCCTGACCATCCTATTCGAGGGCGGCGTGATCGGCGCCTTCGTCGAGCCGGGCAAGCTGCCGCCATCCACCAACGACCAGCGCTGCACCAAACGCGCCAACATGGTGTTGGGCAGCGCCGAAGTGCTGCTGCTACTGCAGCGGGGTTATGTCGATATCGGTTTCATGGGCGGCGCGCAGATCGATAAGTACGGCAATCTGAACTCGTCGTTCATCGGCGACTCCGACAATCCCAAAACACGTTTGCCCGGAACCGGCGGCGGCAATGACATCTCGAGCCTGACCAACATGATCGTTGCGATGAAGCACGAGAAGCGCCGCTTCGTTGAGCATGTCGACTTCATCACCAGCCCCGGGTTCATTCGCGGCGGCAAGTCGCGCGCCGAAAGCGGTCTGCCGGAAGGCGGCATGTTCCGCGTCATCACCGAGCTTGCGGTGTTTTCGTTCGANGAGACNTCGCGCCTGATGAAGGTGCTCGCGCTTAATCCGGGCATCACGCGGGAGCAGGTTCAGGACAACACCGGGTTCGACTTGATCTTCGACGATCAGCTTGGCGTCAGCGAACCGCCGACCGACCATGAGCTCACCACCTTGCGAAAGCTGGACCCGGATCGCCTCTTCATCGCCTCATAACAAAGACGAAACCAATGACCATCCTGTCCAACACGTATGGTATCGCAACGCGCAATTTCACGGCTTACCCGGAATTGCCGGACGCCAAGGCGTTGGTCGAATACGGGGTGCGCGTTGAGGAGCTCGGCTATGATTCGCTCTGGGTCTGGGATCACATTCTGCTCGGGGTCGAACCGCATTTCCCGATCCTGGATTCGCTGACGACCCTGACGGCGATTTCATCCCGGACCAGCCGGATTAAGCTCGGCACCGGCATCCTGGTNTTGCCGCTGCGCAACCCTGTCGCGCTGGCTAAGCAGCTATCGAGCATGGATCAGTTTTCCGGCGGGCGGCTGATCATGGGAATGGCGTCNGGGTGGTATAAGCGCGAGTTCGACGCNNNAGGGATNCCTTTCAACAAGCGCGGCAAGCTGATGGATGAGAATCTTGAAATTCTCAAGCGGCTGTGGACCGAGAAAATGGTCGATGGCAAATACATGGTGCACGANATTTCCGCCGCAGTGATGTATCCGAAACCGGCGCAGCCGCNNATACCGATTTTGATCGGCGGCTATGTCGACAAGGTGCTGCAGCGCGCCGCCACCGCCGGCGACGGCTGGCTGACCTATTTTTATTCGCCAGAAAGTTTCACGAAATCCTGGACCAAGATCCGCAACTTCGCCACTGAAGCGGGCAAGGACGCCGACCAGCTTCTGAACGCTTCGCAATTGCCGATCATGATCGGGCCATCGAAGGCGGCGGTGCGCGACGAAATGATGGATTGGCTGAATAAGGAATGGGATTTTCCCGAGCACAGCGATTGCTCGCGCGAGAGCGCGATCATGGGCTCCGTCGACGAATGCGTCGAGCAGTTGAAGGCGCACGTCGCCGTCGGCGTTCAGAAGATTATATTCGTCCCCTACAAATACAGGATGGATCAGGTCGAAACTATCGCGCGCGATATCATTCCGCGAATGAAGGCCAGCTAGAACCTCGGCCGCGAGCGTCGGTCACATCAGATGATCGGCAGCATCCGGTAGATCGAGAATGCCGCAGAAATAGGAATGGAACATGATCCGATCGGCGGCCTCGTGCAAATCCCTTGCATCGAGCGCAACGCGTTCGGCGCCATCAATGCCGCCTCCCGGGTCGGACCACATCACCCTTGATCAGGTGGTCGGACCATGCGGGTTACTGGGGCTGACATGCAGCCAGATACAAGGAAACCTCGCGCGGCGGGCTGCCCGTCAATGGGCCCGACCGCCGAAAAAAACTTGACGCGTTACCGATCATACAGAGGATACTAACCTACCGAAGAATACGATGATTGTAGCCGGCAGGCACTGAGCGCGTAACCGAAGAACACGGCCCAACACCCGGCACACAGCTGCTTCCAAAAACACGACCGAGTTGCCGCATTCAAAATGGAGGAAGTCGATAATGGCGAAGCATACGAGGTACTTCACAACTATCGTTGCCACCGCCCTGGTGTCAGCGGCTCTGGTGGGACAGGCCGGCGCGCAAACCATTAAGATCGGCGTCAATGAGCCGCTAACCGGCCCGTTTGCCGCCTCCGGTACCTATGTCGTCAACGGCGCCAAGATCGCCGCCGATGAGATCAATGCCAAAGGCGGCGTTCTCGGCAAGAAGATCGAGCTCGTCATCGAGGACAACAAGAGCAATCCCACCGAAGCAGCGGCAGTCGCCGAAAAGCTGATTACGGCCGACAGGGTGCCGGTGATAATGGGCGCCTGGGGGTCCAGCCTAACGCTCGCGGTCATGCCGAAGCTGATGGAATACAAGGTACCGATGGTGGTGGAGACCTCCTCTTCAGGTAAGATCACGACCAGCGGCAATCCCTATATTTTCCGGATCTCGCCGCCGTCATCGGTCGAGGCCGCGGCCTTCAAGAACATTCTGCCCAAAATGTCCGTCAAGAAGGCCGATTTTCTCGTCATCAACAATGATTGGGGACGTGGCGCCGCGGAGGATTTCGGCAAGACAATGAAGGCCGATAACGTGCAGATTGGCTTGGTCGAAACCATGGATCAGTCGGCCCAGGACATGAGCGCGCAATTGTCGAAGATCAAGTCGACGGATTCCGACACAATCATGGTGACCACCGCGGTCGAGCAACTCACGCTGTTGCTGAAGCAGGCGACCGCTCTCGGGATCAAGAAGCAGATCATCACCACGGGCGGATCGCAAAATCCCGATCAGCTGATCGATCAGGCCGGCGTTGCCGCCAATGGCACCTTCCACCTGACCACCTTTGCGCCGTGGTACCCCGACGACACGCCCAATCCGGCGGCGACCAAGTATTTTCTCGGCGAGTGGAAAAAGCGCGGCTTCAATTTTGCCGGGGCCACCGAAAGCTTCCGGGGCTACGATGGCATTCGCACCATCGCGGTTGCGATCGAGAAGGCCGGCAAGGCGGAACCGGAGGCCATCACCAAGGCGCTCTGGGAGACCGAACTGATGGGGCTGAATGGCAAGATCAAGTTCGAGAAGCAGGGACCGGCGGGCAAGGAGAGCGGCCAGAGCATGCCCAATGTGTACCTGATCAAAGTGGATAACGCGAAGGTCGTGCTCCCGAAACTGTAAGAGGCTCTGCCGTGGTCATCGCTACCATCGCGATGACCACGTTTCCATGGCAATGGTCCGACGATCCCACCGGGCGGCGAGGCTTGACCTGGATTAGGGTGCGATGACTGAATTCCTCCAGCACATCATCAACATGCTGATCCTCGGCAGCACGTATGCGCTGCTCGGGATCGGACTGACGTTGATCTTTGGTATCATGCGGATCGTGAATTTCGCCCATGGCGAGCTTTATGCGTTCGGCGCCTATTTCGTCTACTTTGTCGCCGTCATCCTTGGGTTGAATTTCTTTCTCTCGCTGCTGTTCGCGATCGTCGCGGGGTGTCTTTTGGGAGCCTTGATCGAGGTTGTGCTACTGCGCCCGATGCGAGGGGCCGACATCGATACCACGATGCTGATCATGATTGGTGCTATGATCGTGATGCAGAACACCGAGCAGTATGTCTGGGGCGGGGTCGCCAAATCGGTCTCGACGCCTTTTCCTGAGACGCCGCTGGTGATCGGGGATTTTTCGGTTTCCTGGCTGCGGCTGTTCGTGTTCTTTGCCGCCCTGGCGCTGATTGCGGCCGCCTACTTCCTGATCAACCGGACCAAGCTCGGCAAGGCGATGCGCGCCACTTTTCAGGACCGTGACACCGCAGCGCTGATGGGAGTCAACATTCAGGCGATCTACATGGCGACGTTCGCGATCGGTTCGAGCCTTGCGGCGGCAGCCGGTGCCTTGCTCGGACCGGTCTATGTGATCTCGCCGCAAATGGGCAACATCGCCTCGCTCAAGGCGTTTGCGATCGTGATACTGGGCGGCCTCGGTAGCATTGGCGGGGCCACCATTGGTGGCTTCATACTGGCCTTCGCCGAGGAGATGGGTGCCGGCTACGTATCCTCCGGCTATCGTGACGCGATGGGCTTTCTGCTGATCATCGCGGTTCTGCTGTTCAAGCCGACCGGGTTGTTTGCGCGCTCGGAGCGGGTCGGATGAAGCGGTTACTTCCTTGGATCGCGCTGCTCGCGCTGGCGTCGGTCCCGATCTGGCTCAAAGATCCCTATCTTCTCAATGCCTTTGTCACCACCGGAATATTCATCGTCGCGGCGATGAGCCTCAATCTGCTGCTGGGCTATACGGGACAGCTCAGCCTGGGCCACGTCGCGTTCTTCGGGATCGGCGCCTACACCAGCGCGCTGGTTGCGCTCGGGTTTGACGTCGAGCTGGTCGGCGGCATTCGTGTGGTCCACGAACCGTGGCCAGTCTGGCTTGGCTTCGTAATCGCGGTTCTGGTCTCCGGAATGTGCGGCTATATCGTCGGCAAGCTCTCATTCCGGGTCCGTGGCGCCTACTTTGTCATCGTCACCATCAGTTTCGCCGAAGTCGTGCGTTTGGTGGCGCTGAACTGGGTGGAACTGACGCAAGGCCCGCTAGCCCTGACATCGATCCCGCCGTTGACGCTTGGGTTGCCCGGGCTTGGTTACTTCGATTTTTTCAGCAAGCAATCGAACTTCTATCTGGTGCTCGGGGTGGTGGCGCTGTCGTATGTGATCATCAGTCGGCTGGTAAATTCGCGCATTGGCCGCGCCATGGTGGCGCTCAAGGAGAATGAATCGCTGGCGGTTTCAGTTGGCATCGACGTCACGCGCTATTTGGTGCTCGCCGCTGTCGTTTCCGCCGCTATCGCCGGTGCTGCAGGCAGTCTTTACGCGCATTATTTGAAGATTATAGATCCTGATCTCTTTCTTTTTCTCTACACGGTGACGATGGTGATTATGGTTATCACCGGCGGCAAGGGCACGCTCGCGGGCCCGATCGTCGGCGGCCTGATCTTCGGATTTATTCCGGTGGTGGCACGCTCATTCGCGTCACCGGAACTGCAATGGATCCTTTACGGCTTGTTCATGATCCTGATCGTCTTCCTTTTGCCGCAAGGCATCGTGCCGGCGATCGAGAAATGGTTTGGCGTGGGTGAGGAGCCTCGCGAGCCCGGCCCAACAAAGCCTAAGCTGCAGGATGCGCCGTGATGGATGGCCTGCCGACGAAAATCCAGCCGGCGCTGACAATTGAACACATCACGGTCCACTTCGGCGGCCTGGTTGCAATATCTGACATGAATTTTGTCGTCAACGAGGGTGAAGTCGTCAGCCTGATCGGCCCCAATGGTGCCGGCAAGACCACCGCCTTTAACGTCATCACCGGTTTCCTGCAGCCTAACCATGGCCATGTCCGCTACCGGGGAGCGTCCTTGAACAATCTGAAACCGCACGAGGTGACCTCGCTCGGCCTGGCGCGAACCTTTCAGCGCACCAGCGTTTTTCAGAGCGTCAGCGTGTTCGAGAACGTGATGATTGGCCTGCATCGACGCGGCCGCTCGCGCCTGTGGGACACCCTGCTGGCGCTGCCGCGCGAGCACGAGTCCGAACGCGAGCTGAACGAGAGAGCGGGTGAAGTCCTAGCGTTGGTCGGGATTGAGCGCCGCTCGCGCGAGCTGGCGGGATCGCTTTCCTATGGCGATCAACGGCTACTCGGGGTAGCGCTGGCACTCGCCACCGANCCCTCGATGCTGCTGCTGGACGAGCCGGTATCGGGAATGAATGCTACGGAAACNNCNCGGTTTATGCGTCTACTCAATCGNCTGCGCGAACTTGGGGTGACGATCTTGCTGGTNGAGCATGACATGCCAATGGTGATGGGGGTTTCGGACCGGATCGTGGTGCTGAACTACGGCAAGATCATTGCCGAGGGACCGCCGGCGGCGATCCAGGGCAATCCGGAAGTGATCCGGGCGTATCTGGGCCAGGGAGCGAGGAAACGTGCTAGAGATTAGCAATCTGGTGTGCTGCTACGGCAAGGTGGAGGCGCTCAAAGGCATTTCGCTGTCGATCAAGCAGGGGCAGCTGGTGGCGTTGATCGGCGCCAATGGCGCGGGCAAGAGCACGACCTTGCGCTCGATCTCTGGGATGCTGCCGGTATTTTCCGGGCGGATGCTGTTCGAGGGCCAGGACATCACGAATTGTCCGGCCCGCGAGATTCTTGCCCGCGGTATCGCGCATTGCCCGGAGGGGCGGCGGGTGTTCCCCGACATGACGGTTGAGGAAAACCTGGACATGGGCGCCTATCTCCGGCGCCACAGCGCCGAAGTCGCGGTCGACCGCGATCGGGTGATGACGCAATTTCCACGGCTAGCGGAGCGTCGCGGTCAGGTGGCGGGAACGCTTTCGGGTGGTGAGCAGCAGATGCTTGCGATCGGCCGCGCGATCATGTCCAAGCCCAAGCTGATGATGTTCGATGAGCCGTCACTGGGGCTCGCGCCCAACATTGTCGAACAGGTTTTCGAGATCATCGATGGCATCCGCCAGTCCGGCACCACCATTTTAATGGTGGAACAGAACGCTTACGCCGCGCTAGACATGTGTGACTATGCCTACCTCATGGAAGCGGGGTCTATCGTGCTATCGGGCGGCGGCAGCGAGCTGATCGATAACAAGCACGTCAGGGAAGCCTATCTTGGAGGTTAGGACGGCGAGTCCGGGCCGGCCCATGGTTGCGGGGGGAGGCATTGCCCTTTTGCGCCACGGCTCAACCTAGTGTCCGGTCTGACAATCATAAGCTCGCTCTACGGCCAGGATGCTAGCAATCACAGTTTGATGCAATTGGCTCCGCGGATGTTCAACCAGCGGCCATTCGATCTACAATCAGTTGTTCACAATCATGGTTGCCCACTCATTGGTGCTTTCACCACAAAACTTGCCACCTGCACGGCTGGCGGCCACCTCTGGGCCACTTGCGCCCTCGTCATCCGAAATCGCACTTCTTATGTTGTTGAGGCGTGGGTGAAGAGATGTCCCAAACCGCCTCCTGCGACGGGCTTTTGGGTCGACGCGAGGCGTTTCCCCGCGGCCGCCACTCTCACGGTCCGCTCCGTATGATTGCTACATCTATTCGAATTACCTATTTCGACTAGCCAAGTGTGTGAGACAGAGATGCAAGTTGCGGTCATCGGGGCTGGAGCCGTCGGGTGTTACTACGGCGGGCAACTTTTGAGGGCTGGACATCAAGTGATGTTCATCGGCAGGCAACCGCACGTAGACGCCATCAACGCACATGGCCTTCTATTGGAGACGCAAGCTTTTGAAGGGCGTCTTCCAGCGAAGGCCGCTATCGACTCAAGCTCTCTCGCCCAACCTGACCTGGTGCTGTTTTGCGTCAAGTCAGCCGATACCGAGGCCGCGGGCCGATCTCTCGCCGGCAAACTCCATCCTAGAACACCAATTCTTAGTTTACAGAACGGCGTGGACAATCCGCAGCGCCTGCGCAAGGTGATCTGTAATCCGATCATTCCTGCGGTTGTTTACGTCGGCAGCGAAATGGCCGGGCCCGGTCACGTAAAACATCACGGTGGCGGAAAGCTCGTGATCGGCCCTTCTCCCGAGAGCGAGGCCATGGCGCAAACAATGAATGCCGCCGCAATCGAGACGACGATCGCCGACGACATCGAAAGGACGCAGTGGATCAAGCTGACTACGAACTGCGCCTTCAACGCGCTTTCGGCGGTTGCCGGCATTTCCTACGGNCCGATGCTGGGTGTCGAAGGCACGAAGGACGTCGTCGCCAGCACAATTAAGGAATGCGTGATGGTCGCCCATGCATGCGGCCTATCCATGCCTGAGGACCTCGCAGAGCAAATACTGAAGATGCCCGCAGCGATGCCAAATCAGATGTCCTCCACTGCGCAGGACCTTGCGCGTGGCAAACCCAGCGAGATCGACTTCCTCAATGGCTATGTCGTGCACAAAGGCGCCGAATTGGGTATTCCCACTCCGACCAATCATGCTCTACATGTGATGGTGAAGCTGGCGGAGAGAAGCAAGGAGTTGTCCCGGAGCCGTGGATAGTTCATCTGCCGCGGGCTGGCGCCAGACCGTATTCTAGCATTCCTTAGCTTCGTATTTATTGCCGCTGTTCGAGAGCCGTCTTGTTGAGTCTCGGTATGTCACACGGTGCGCGAGTTCAACGATGTGTTATGGCGCATCGCGGCCTGCGCTGTTGGCAAGCATAATCGTTCCGACATGGGAGCTATCCGACGCGGAGCAGATCAACCGGGTCGCTCTCAAATATGGGCAAGAATTCAGATAGGCGGGGTCAGAGATTTGCTGATTTGCTCCCACGAGACAAAGTCGCTGAATCCGAAAATGGGCGTCATCATCTTTGAGGCCAAGAATTAGAGCGCCTTCACGAGGGCCGCGCCTTCATCCAGCATAGGCAATATTGCGTCTCGGGGCTTGGTCGGAAGCATCAAGACCGCCCGATCAACACCGGCGTCACGGTAGCGTTTTAGCACCTCTGGGTCTCGCGGCGCCCCGAAGACGTCGAAGGAGAGCGACGCGGGGTCGCGACCAGCGTCCTTTGCCATCTGACGGAATTGCGGCAGCACCTCAAGCGGATCCAGCACGCGCCCGCCGATCGGAATCCAGCCGTCGCCGTAGGCGATCGCCCGTCTTGCTGCGTGGGGGAATGCGCCCCCAACAACGATGGGCGGGTGAGGTTTTTGAACCGGTTTGGGCCATTGCATCATGGGTTCAAATTTGACGAAATCGCCGTCGAACGCGGCCGTCGACTGAGTCCAGATTTGCTTCATCGCCTGGATCCGCTCACGCATCAACTTGAACCGGGTTGCAAACGCGGTGCCGTGATTGGCCATCTCTTCCTCGTTCCAGCCCGCGCCAACGCCGAAAATGAACCGGCCCGTGGAAAGCCGGTCGATGGTCGATACCTCCTTCGCGGTGTGAATTGGATCACGCTCGACGACAAGACAGATCCCCGTGGCAAGCTTGATGGTTTTCGTCACCGCGGCGGCAGCGGCGAGCGATAGGAACGGATCGTAGCTTTCATAATAGTACTTGGGTAGCTCAGCGCCGCCGGGCCACGGCGATTTGCGACTGGCCGGAATGTGACTGTGCTCCGGCAACCACAATGACTCGTAACCTCGCGCCTCCGCCTCCACGGCAAGGTCTTGAGGCGGCATCGAGTAATCCGTCGGAAACATCGTAAGCCCGACATGCATGTTCAGAGCTCCTCGGTTGCGGCCTGGCTCTCCGAAGTACGCGACCGCACATGATAGTCGCACACATGAGGGGCGCGCGATAAAGTCCTCCCCAACTCTATGACGTACCGCTGTTTGTCGCAACGCTGGCCCTTATCGCAGCGAAGCCTTGTCGAGAGTCGTGCGTCGAGCGGGATTACAGGTCTCGGAGTGCCATAGGGACTTACGCCATTACGGTCGCAACAGCCGCTAGGCTTGACCATCATAGTCGGTCTCGCCCGCGCTCACGGACAGGTTGCCCCAGCTCGTCACCCGCTCCAGGCGGACGGCGATGACGGGCTGTTCGGCGATCTGCATAGCCGCCAACTGGCGGTACCGAGCGCGAAGCAGCTCCTGCGCGTCATCGTGTTCCGTCCCTGTGCGCAGGATCTCAGCCTGTCCACGCAACATAACCCACCCAAGCCGGGCCCAGTCCTCGTTGTATCGATCAACCACAACCGCGACCATCGGGTTGCGTTCGATGTTGCGGACGCGCTTGAGTGCCGGGCCAGCCACGCGCTTCGGCTTTTCGTCGATGGTGATGTAAAGGGTGCCTTGCGAAATCGTAAAGCAGACTGGCAGGACGTGCGGAATGGCTCGGCTATCGGCCGTAGCAAGATGCCCGACCCGTCGCGTCAAAAGGAACCTGCGTTCGTGGTCTGACAGCACGTGACGGTCCGCCGCGCAATGACTGTCGATCGCCCCGATACTGCACGGCTTTGCTCGGCTTCGCCACCCAGGAATCGGCGCTCCGAAAGAGCGGTTGCGATCAATCCGGCCATAGCGCACCGGATGCTAAGTCGCGGCACGAGTGGCGAAAGGGACAAATTTGGTTCGGCGCATGAGTCCGGAATTGACCCTGGCTGTGTAAAAACGCCGGGGACACTGCGGCGGCCGGCTATCTCAACCTAATGAACAGGATCTAGCACGACCACCGGTATCTCGCGCTCGGTCTTGAGCTGATAATCGGCGTAGGGCGGCCAAAATTCGAGTGCCTTATTCCAAAGTCGGAGGCGTTCTTCGCCCGCCGTTATCCTGGCCCGCGCGTTCGCCTTCTTAGTTCCGACTTGTATCTCGACGTCGGGGTTCGCGAGAATATTTTGATACCAACCTGGGTGTTGGGGCGCGCCTCCCTTTGAGGCGATTACAAAGTAAC
>C688J18823_10001699_pt1 | contig 13708 bp, 10 predicted proteins | sample HopSoiMetagenom1_FD_18823 | JGI IMG/M metagenome (IMG submission 18823)
CGGCTGCCGTCGCTCTGCAACCTGAATCGTCCAATGCGATAACGCATACACGTGATCTCCGTTCGAAAAGTGAGATGTCAGCGTTTGTGACTGCGGTTGTTCATTGCTTGGGTGCGCCGGCGTGCATGAGCAGTCTTTGGTAACGATTTCGTCGATTACTTTTGTGCAGCGCTTAAGCGCTCTTGAACATTCGACGCGAGCAGCAGCTCAGTTCCGACAATTCAGTTTCCCGTGCCGCATTGCCTGCCACGAGGCTGCTGTGCGCTCCCGAACAACCCTTTCTGGTTTTGAACACGAAGGAGACCCACCCCATTTCGGTGCATCACCAGTAAGTCATTGCTGCTGATTGGCTTAGGAAATCGGCATTCTGGCTGGCGGCGTGCCTTGGTAGGGATGTGAATCCAGGTTTCAGGGTTAATCAATGAATAATCTTCTGCAGGATCTTCGATATGGAGCGCGCGCCATCCGCAAGACCCCGGGCTTCGCGTTGGCTGCGATTCTCGTGCTTGCGCTAGGAATTGGCGCGAACACGGCGATCTTTAGCGTGGTGAATGCGGTGCTTCTGCGTCCGCTGCCGTTCAAGGATCCTGGGCGCCTGATGCAGATCTGGCATGTCCCGCCACAGTCAAGCTTCCCTGGCCTGACTCGATTCTCCGTCTCCCCAGCCAATTACCTTGACTGGCAGGCGGAGAACCACGTCTTCCAGCAGATGTCGATTTACGGGTTTGGCACCTTCAATCTCACGGGACATGGCGAGCCACAATCGCTCATTGCGCGCCGCGTCTCCCACGAGTTCTTCTCGGTCTTGCAGGCCGAGCCGATGCTTGGGCGCACGTTCAATCCTGAAGAAGATCAGCCGGGCCACAATTACGTGGTAGTCCTCAACGAGAGTCTGTGGCGCAGTCAGTTCAATGCTGATCCGGGAATCGTTGGCCAGAAGATCACTCTTGACGGCGCGGCATACACGGTCATCGGGGTCATGCCCTCGAAATACCAGTTCCCGATTACCAGCGATCCTGCTGACGCTCCCAAACTTTGGACGCCGCTGGCCATGACTGCTCAACAGCGCACGGTTCGCGGGAATCACAATATGGGTGTCATCGGGCGGCTGCGCCCTGGAGTGGAACTGAAACAGGCGCAAGCTGAAATGGATACAATCTCCCGCCGGTTGGAGCAACAGTACCCAGCAGATGATCGAGGCTGGGGCGCTGCCGTGGTTCCACTCAGCGAGGACCTGGTCGGAGACGTTCGTCCGGCGCTGCTTGTATTACTTGGCGCCGTCGCATTCGTGCTTCTGATTGCATGCGCAAACGTGGCCAATTTGGTGCTCGCTAGAACCGTCTCTCGACAGAAGGAAATCGCGATTCGTTCTGCGCTGGGAGCAACTCAGGCTCGAGTGTTGCGACAGGTGATCTCCGAAACTGTGCTGCTTTCCCTTTGCGGGGGGCTTCTGGGAATCGCCATTGCCTATTTGACTCTGAGACTGATCGTGACGTCGATCGCGTCGCAGTTGCCGCGAGCTTCCCAAATTGGGCTTGATGCTCCGGTGCTGGGGTTTGCATTCATCGTCTCCGTGCTGGCCGGAGTTGTCGCCGGGCTCCTACCCGCCTGGCGTTTGAGCAGGACGAATGTGAACGACGCCTTGAAGCAAGGCAGCCGGACGAGTTCGGATTCAGGCGGCAATCGCACTCGCGGTGTGCTGGTCGTTTCCGAAGTAGCGCTGTCCCTCATGCTGCTCATCGGCGCCGGCTTAATGATCCGCAGCTTGTGGATGTTGCGCAAAGTGGATCCTGGTTTCGACCCCCACAACGTTCTCGCTTTGACGCCTTCGATCGCGCGCACGACATACCAGCAGGCAGCGCAGGAGGTTGCCTTCTTCGACCAGGTGCTCGAGAGAGTGCGTGCGCTGCCGGGAGTCGAGTCCGCCGCAGTCATTGACGATTTGCCGCTGAACGGCGGCGGCTCCGTTCAGCCCCTTGCGATCGAAGGCCGCCCGGTGCAGGCCATGGCGGATCAACCCGAAGTATCTGTGCGGAGGATCAGCCCTGGGTACTTGAGGACGATGCACATTCCGCTGATCCGCGGACGTGACTTCGGTGAGCAGGAAACCGCCACGAGTCCGGGAGCAATCCTGATTAATGCGGCCATGGCGAAGCGCTTCTGGCCAAATGAAGATCCAGTAGGGAAGCATTTGACGCTGACCTTCGCACCCGACCGCCAGCGCGAGATCGTCGGCATCGTCGGTGATGTGAAGGACAGCGGCTTGAACAATTCCCCAGATGCGATGCTGTATGTTCCTTTGGCACATCTCTCCTCGCCGAACGGGGAATCCTTCCGTTCTTTCCCAATGTGGGTCGTGGTTCGTACAACAAATAATCCGTCGAACCTGATCTCCTCGGTGACCAACGCGCTGCATCAGGTGAATCCGGAGATGCCGGTGCTGGGCACCACTACCTTGGAAGAGCTGGTTGGCAGCTCGCTTTCGCAGCAACGCTTCAATGCACTCCTTTTGGCGGCATTTGCCGGACTCGCTTTGTTCCTTGCGGCAATTGGGATCTACAGCGTGCTTGCATACAACGTCAGAAGACGTGTGCGGGAGATCGGCATCCGCATGGCTTTGGGTGCACAGCTCAATGACGTGCTGCGCATGGTCGTGATCGAAGGCATGAAGCCAACCGCCATTGGCCTGGCCATCGGAGTCGCGGGAGCGCTGGTCGTAGGCCGCGTGCTCTCCAGTTTGATCTATGGAATTAAGGCGACCGACATGGCTACATTCGCCAGCGTTTCCGCTGTGCTGGTCGCGGTTGGTTTTCTTGCCAGCATCATTCCCGCATATCGGGCCACCCGGATTGAGCCGGTGAAAACATTGCGAGATGAATAGCGAGTCAAGCAAGCCCTTGTGCGGAATGTCCGATGCATAGACGGACAACGCAGCTTAGACAGGCAGAGCCTCAATAATGTTGAAGTCGCTTGCGGTTCTCACGACTTGATTGAGACGAAAGCCTGTCGCGGCAAACAGCGCGCTGTACTCGGTGATAGTTCGCTCTTTACCGCCGGTCAGCACCATCATCGTGACGTCAACGAATCTGCCACGCGATGGGGAATTGTCTTCAGGTAGGTTGAACTCGACCAGCAATAATGCTCCGTCACTCGGGACCACGTTCCGGCAGCGGCTGAGAATGCGCTTTGAATCGCTATCATTCCAGTCGTGGATTACGCTTTTCATTACGTACGCGCGACAGCCCGCGGGAATGTCATTAAAAAGATCGCACGGCTGCATGGAACTGCGCGCCTCTAGTTCCCCGGAGAGGAAACTCCTCTGTCGCGCGCGATCAAGCACATGCTGCTGGTCGGCGAGAACACCTTGCAGCGTAGGATGCTCGTGAAGAATGGCGGCTAGGAGCACTCCATTTCCGCCGCCCACATCCATGATCGTGTCCCACTTAGAGAAATCATAAGCAGCAGCGATGCCCGGAGCGATGAGCGCGGAAAGGTCAGTCATCGCATCATCAAAGATGCGCGCCATTTCGGGATTGCGCTCGAGATACTCCCATCCATCCATTCCCAGTACCTTGGATCTGGCCGGATCGCCAGTGTGCACGGAATGGAGAATCTGCCCGAACGAGGCATAGAAGAATTCAGTTCCGCGGAAACGCGCCATCGCTCGCAAGGATCCAGGCACACCGCTGCGAAGGTAGTGCGACAGTTCGGTGTTGCTAAAGCTGCCAGGAGCTGTCTCCGCAAATATCGAGTGAGCAGCGAGAAGGCGCAGCACGCGGCCCAGCGAGTTCTCGTCTGCTTTAAGTTCGGCGGCCAATTGGGCAGTGGACTTCGGTCCGGCGGCGAGCAAGTCCGCGACTCCCAATTCAGCCGCGGCAAATAAAGACTGATTCAACGGCAGGCTTTCCATGATGATGCGGAGCAGCGGAGCTGGGTTCGGTGCGGCCGTAGATTGCACCGCACTAGATTGCATTGTGGTGGCCATGTATCCCTCTTGTTTGCGGCGCGGAGTCGATTACAATCCGGCCGCGGAGACTTTATACGTAGCAGCGACTTCGCTCGGCTCGTGTACGCCATATCGGTACGGACCCAAGCGACTAAACAGAATCATGGCGACGCAAATGGCCGCGAGAAAGCCCACGAGAGTCACAGTGTAAGACCCGGTTCGATCAAAGCCGACGCCCATCAGAAGTGCCCCACATGCTCCGGCAAGGACAAAAGTTCCAAACGCATAACCGTAAATTTCGCCGAAGGACTTCAGGCCGAAATAGCGGCTCGTAAGGTACGCGATAATATCCCCTTCCGCTCCCATTCCGAGACCTAGCAGCAATGCGCCGGCGAACGTAAAGATTCCATGCCCGAACAACAGCAGCAGAATCCCAATGCCGGCTCCAGCCGAGAAGCAAATTGCAAGACGGGGACCGAAGTACCGGTCAAGCAGGAATCCCGAGCCTCCGCGCCCGAGCAACAATCCGATGCCGGCAACTGAACTCGCCAACGCCGCGGTTTGCGCCGTGATGCCGCGATCTGTCAGCATAGCCGAAAGATGAATTACCCCGCCGTGCACGCTTGCTCCAAGCAGGAAATACGCAGCTACCATGAACCAAAACGTACGGGTGCGGCGAGCTTCACGCCAGCTCATGCCAATAGGCTCGCCGTCCTTGACGGAAGCAGGCGAGAAAGGGACTCCATCAGGCAAGAGTCCCATCTCTTCAGGCGTGTCTTTCACTAGAGTCGCGATCACTGGCAGAGCGACTAGCAACATTGCAGCCCCGTAGAATGCATATGCATTGCGCCAGCCAAAGGCAGCGATCACGCGTTGCATGAGCGACGGCATTGTCGTCGCGCCGAGTCCAACCCCGAGCATCACCACGGCGAGCGCGGAGCCTCGGCGGCGGTCAAACCACCGCGAGATCATGCTCGAATAGGCTATCGGGCCACATCCCATCCCGATGAGCGCGCCAACCATGTTGAAAACATAGATTCCCAAAATGCTACCGTTAATAAGCTTGTTTCCAAGTAAGAGCACGGCAAAAATAATCGTTGCCGGCAGAATCACCCTGCGCGCGCCTACACGATCGACTAAGCGTCCCACCACTGGAGCCGCACAGGCAGCTACCAAATTATGCAAACTGAAGGCGAGTGAAATAGCACCACGAGTAGTATGAAAATCCTGGATCAGTGCCTTTAGAAACACCGGGAAAGAAAATACAAGGATAGAAGGAGCGCCGAGGAACATCCCGACGCCGGCGGCAATCGCAACCCAGCAGCCGTAAAACATGCGCCCCCGAGCGTTCGCCAATAGCCCTCCAGTCGGCCTCAACAGCGGTCGAGAGCATACTTCAAGTGGTGTTCTAGAGGAAAGAAGAAACGGTTCCAGCTCTCCATTTGTGCAGAGCTAGAGCTCAATTGCGACTGATAACGCTTAGAAGCGAGGGATACTCGGTCGCTCACTTCTGCACTTCGGCGATGACGACACCGTAAGGCTCGACGGAAATCTTGCTGAAATCGAGGCTCTTGGTTTCGCTGTTTGTCGACGCAAGCGCTCGCCCCTTTGCGCCTCCTACTTTGGTTGAATCCAGGGCAACAGTCTGCGGCTGAGAAGAGAAATTCAGAATGACCACAGCAGCATCATTCTTTGCTTTGCGCAGGTAGCTCATCACATTGGCATTGCTTTCGTCGAGTGCGACGTAATCGCCTTCATAGAATGCCGGATCGCTTCGCCGCAATTTCGTGAGCTGCCGGTACCAGTTCAGGACCGAATTGGGATCGGCTATTTCGTTAGCGACGTTGTGAGTGGTGTAGTTGGCGTCGACCGGCAGCCAGGGCGCAGCGCCTTTATTAAAACCCGCGTTGCTCGACGAATCCCATTGCATCGGCGTACGCTCGCCGTCCCGTCCTTTTTCCCTGGGCCAGCCCTTCTTTCCGATCACGTCCTTCACGTCTTCGACGCGCTTGGGATCGTTATTCTCCATGCCGATCTCTTCGCCGTAATACATGATCGCGCTGCCGCGCAGGGTGAGATACAGCCCTGACATTAGCTTCGCGACTTTATCTTTATCTTTGTCCTTGTCGTCACCTGTCCCATAGCGGTCTACATACCGGCGGATGTCGTGGTTGCTGAGCACGTACACCGGCCAGCCATGCACGGGATTGCTTTCAATCGCGGCGACCTTCTGCCGGAAGGCCGCGGCATCGAGCTTGTCGACCCGGGTAAAGTTGAAATACATCGGCATTTGCAGTTCGTTGTTGCTCGGACCGTAGTATCCCGCCAATTCCTCAGGAGTCTTCGTCCATGTCTCTCCGATGAGAACGCGTCCGGGAAACTCATCAGCAACCTTGCGAAGCTTCTGCAGTTCGGCATGAACCTCGGACATGCTGTGATCGTGAATGTGCTCCTGGCGCGGCATGCCATAAGCGTCGGTCCCCTCGCGGGGTGGATTGTCCGTGAGATTAGGATCCTCAAACATTGTGTCCACGGCATCCAGGCGGAAGCCATACACGCCCCGCTTGTACCAGAAGCGCGTCACATCGAACATCTCCTTTTCCACTCTGGGAGTTCGCCAATTGAGATCGGGTTGCTGCGGATAGAAAAAGTGGTAATACCACTGGTTGGTCGTCTCCGAGAACGTCCAACTCGGACCCCCGAATGTGGAGGTCCAATTGTTGGGAGGTTGTCCTTCCCCCTTACCATCGCGCCAGATGTAGTAGTCGCGGTATGGATTGGTCTTTGACTTTGCCGATTCGATGAACCACCGGTGCTTGTCCGACGAGTGGTTCACGACGAAATCGAGAATGACTTTGATGTTGCGCTTCTTTGCTTCTGCGACCAGACGGTCGAAGTCGGCTAGCGTGCCGTACTGCGAATCGATGTCACGGTAATCGGAAACGTCGTAGCCGAAGTCCACCTGCGGGGATGGGAAACACGGAGTGATCCAAATCGCATCAATCCCCAATTTCTCGAGATAGTCGAGATGCTGCGTAATCCCGTTCAGATCGCCAGTGCCATCGTTGTTCGAATCGCCATAACTGCGCGGATAAATCTGGTAAAACGCAGCGTACTTCCACCAGTCGTTTCGGGCGGTGAATTTATTTGGTGGCACACGCGGGCCAGCATCGTTTGTCGCAGCGGGTGCCGCTTGAGCAAGCGCAGGTGTCGACGTGCACGAAACGGCAATCGCAAAGACAAGAGTGAGGAACGCCTTCCGCATGGGCTGACTCCTTTGGGAGCTCTTGAAAGCGCACCAGTGTAACCGAAGTGCCAGGGAACAAATCCCGCATCACATGAAGAACGTCCAGTGACGATATTGATCGCGCACTGCCATCAGCAGGTGCTGATACCAATGTAATTACGTGATGCAAGTCGTTGAAGATATGGCCATTTACATCGTCGTAATACCGCGTATTCGTATTTTTAATTGGTCGCGCACCAGCTCTGGACAATCTAATTGGCATATGACTGAAAAAGTTGCAAAGCGATATCTCTTCGCCAGCGATTTTGACCAGACCCTTACGTTCAACGACACCGGATACGTGTTGAGCGAAATGGTCGGAATTCCTATCCAGGAGTTTGAGCGCAGAGCTCAGGGAATGGCGAAGCTGAATCTTGTGCAGCAAGGCGCGGAACTCGCCTATTTGTTGCTGCATGATCCGGAATTTAACTCTAAAGTTCGCAAGGAACACCTGTACGAAGCGGGAAAACAGATCCGCTTGAAGGAGAACATCAAACTCCTTTACCAGATTCTGGACGGAGAAATCGAAGGACATCATTTCGATTTCTACGTGCTCTCGGCCTCGCCGGTGGAGGTGATCCAATCGGCGCTTGAGGGCCTTGTACCGAAGGACCACATCTTCGGGACACAATTCGTCTACAGTGCGACAGGACAAGTCGAACGCCTCGAGCGTGCCACCGCAGGTTATGGGAAAGTGGCAGTGCTCGATCAGCTGCAGAGTTCGCTGCAGATCGCGCCCGATCACATCGTGTATGTAGGCGATGGAAGCTCCGATATTCACGTGATGCTGCACGTAAATACCCGGGATGGTTTCACCATTGCAGTGTCAGAAGCCAAGCACGTCGCGCACATCGCGAAGCGAACATTGCTGAGCACGAGCACGCTCGCGGTAGTGGCCCCGATCCTTGAAGACATTGTTGGCTGGCCGCGGCTGAAGATCAGGAAGCTGTTCGAATCCCATGGGCTGCTAGTGCAGGAATGGGACAAAGTCCGTGCAGACTGGCTGACGCTGCGCTCCGCCGAGGCGGAGGTGGCGCAGTCGGTTTCTGCGAATTAGCCAGAAATTTCTTCTTCCAAGCTGGAACTAAACGGCAGCGTAGAGACGCAGCCTGCTGCGTCTCTACCCCGGCCGATCGGGTCCGAACTGCCGTTACTCTCCGGCTGCAAGCAAGCCCGCATTTCGCAGAATGCGGCGAACTTTTTTGGGCGACACCGACAAACGTTGTGCGACACGGGAGACCTTGCGTCCTTCCCGTATCCAGACTTTGGGAATGACGATTTCGGCAAATTCTTCCGTCACCTGCTGAAACGTTTTTTCCCCCAGCATGCCTTCTGACCAGGCGCGCAGCGTATCGTCAATTTTGGAGGCGCGTAAAATGCGCGACTTCAGCGTCGCCAGTTCTTCCCAAAGATGGTCGCGATCCTCAGAGCTGATCAGCGACGCTGCCAACTCGACGTACTTCTTGGCATCTTCCCAATCCTGGAAAAAGTCGTTTGCTGCCGTATTGCCGCGCGCCAAATAGGCGCCGGCCGTCAGCCGCCGATTCTCTGTCTGCTTAGCCAACGTGATCGCTTCTTCTGAATACTGGCGTGCGAGATTGGCATGGACCGCCAGATCGGAGTCTTCACCCAGTTGTTCTTCCACGCGCGAGTTTTCCGCGGCGGCATGAAGGACTCGAGCACGTGCCATGAGAATATGATCGTGTTTCTGCTGTGCGAGTTCGTAAGCCTTTACTGCTTCTTGCGACGCGCGATCAATTTCTCCTTGATCGAGGTGCAGTTGGCCGGCATTGACTAAGACAGTTCCTGTCCCGCCGTGGTTCTGATGATGGGCATAAATCTCGCCGGCATGATGCAGCTGATCGAGTGCTTCGCGACATAGCTTGATGTAACGGGTGTGACTTCCCCGGGATTCGCCGCCCGGCGAAGTCCTTGCTGCAGCGTCCACACGCGAGTCGATGCGCTTGCGAAGCTGCAGCGCGATCAGCCGCTTGACGTATGCGGCATTCACCAGAGCACGTGCCAGGTTTCGATGGTTGGGATACCGTCGTGCATAGATCACGACTGCTTTGTCGAAGTGGTGGAGAGCTTGCGCATACTCCCCGGAGCGGCGCACGATGCGTCCGCGGGCGGACTCGATGTTGCCGAGCGCAAGCCAATCGTCGGTGGATTTGAGTCCAGCTTCCGCGTGGTCCAGAAGGCGCAGTCCTTCACGGGGACGGCCAAGCTGAAAGTTAATCCAGCCCTCCTGGATTTGAATGAGAGCAGTGAGCTTAGATTCGTGTAATCGGCTGGCCAGGCGACGAGCCTCGGCTATGTCGCGCAGGGCAGCGTCATATTCACCTTTTTTGCGGTGAGCGCGCCCCTTCCAGAAATGAGCAAGTACCATTAGGCGCGGGTCGTTCAACTCGCGCTCTGCCTGCAATACAAAGTGCAGAAGGCTGATTGCGGCTTCCGCATCCTCTTTTGCTATGCAGGCGAAGGCTTCTGCCATGCGGAGCAGCAGGTACTCAGCAATGGCCATCGACCGGCGCCGCTCGGCTGGAAACTTCTGCAGCAGAGCTTCGATTAGGCGTTGGTCGGAGTAGCCGGCATCTACCCATTCGGCAATCGACAAAACGTAGTGAGCCGCTATGCCGTCGTTTGGATCGAAGTCTACGAGCTTCTCGCCGGCTTCCTCCAATATCCCGAAGCCCTCCTCGATGTGCCGCATTGCGAGCATCTGGTTGAGCTTGCTCGTGACTTCCGGGACCGCCAACATGTTCGAGATTGTAGCCGACTCATCCAAAACGGTCTATTAGCGTTGCATGACTTCCAGATAACGCTCCTCAACCATGAGTTGTATTCCTTTATAATCAATATCTTACTTATGTTGATGCGTTGGAATGGTCCACTTGTCACTCGTCCGAATCGGACTACATGCCTTGCCGCGAGTGGCTCTTTTCGCTTCTAATCGCCCGTACGTAAAAGCAGTAGGAACTTCTTCTGGGTGGAGAAACCATGATTCGGACACAACACACAAATGGGCACTCGAATGACTCCCGCTGGGCTGGTATCACCCGCCCCTACACACAAGAAGATGTCGAGCGTCTGCGCGGCACAGTCCGAATCGAGTACTCGCTGGCCCGGAGCGGCGCCGAGAAGCTCTGGAAGCTACTCAACGAAGAGTCTTACGTCGCGGCTCTTGGCGCGTTGACCGGCAACCAGGCAGTCGAGATGGCGAGCGCTGGCTTGAAAGCTATCTATCTGAGTGGATGGCAGGTTGCCGCGGACGCGAACCTCAGCGGGCACATGTACCCCGACCAGAGTCTGTATCCGGCGAACAGCGTTCCCAACGTGGTGCGTGCGATTAATAACGCGCTTCAGAGGGCCGACCAGATCGCCCACAGCGAAGGTCGTGATGGGATCGACTGGATGCTGCCTATCGTCGCCGATGCCGAGGCTGGATTCGGTGGCTGCCTCAATGCCTTCGAACTGATGAAAGCAATGATCGAAGCCGGCGCCGCAGCCGTGCACTTCGAGGATCAGCTGTCATCTGCGAAGAAGTGCGGACACCTCGGGGGCAAAGTTCTTGTTCCTACACAGGAAGCGGTGCAAAAACTGGTTGCGGCACGTCTTGCTGCTGACGTGCTTGGAGTGCCTACCCTCGTCGTCGCGCGTACCGATGCCAACTCCGCACACCTGCTGACCAGTGATTGCGATCCATGCGATCGCGAATTTATTACCGGCGAACGAACAGTTGAAGGCTTCTATCGCATGCGCGGCGGACTCGACGCAGCTATCGCACGGGGTCTGGCCTATGCTCCCTATGCTGATCTGATCTGGTGCGAGACATCCGAGCCCAACATCGAAGAAGCGCGGCGTTTTGCCGAAGCGATTCACGCGAAATTCCCCGGCAAGTTGCTGGCGTACAACTGCTCACCGTCATTCAATTGGAAAGCCAAGCTCTCGGACATCGAAATTGCAGACTTCCAGCGTGAATTAGGGAAGATGGGCTACAAATTCCAGTTCGTGACTTTGGCCGGCTTTCACTCCCTGAATCTCTCGATCTTCGAGCTGGCGCGGGAGTACGCGCACACCGGAATGTCCGCTTACTCACAATTACAGCAGCGCGAGTTTGCGATGGCCGAGCGTTACGCATACGGCGCGGTCAAACACCAACGTTTCGTGGGAACCGGCTACTTTGATGCCGTGGCGACGGTTATCTCCGCCGGTCAGACTTCAACTTGTGCCCTGGCAGGATCTACCGAAGCTGAGCAATTCGACAANAAGTCCAGCAACGGACATGCTGGTCGCAATGGACATGCTGGGACGAATGCTCTGGCCAACTCCAACGGACAAGCCAAACCGAACGGAAATGGCAGAACGAATGGACATGCCAAATCGAACGGACACGCTGTGGCATTGCCCATTGAAGTTGCTCCGGCGGCTTTTCCGCTGTTTGATGAAGAGGAAGTTGCTCTCATGCCTTCGGGCGATTAAGAAAGTCTCTCCCTTGCTGTGCACACCTGGCTCCACCGCAAACCAGCGGCGGAGCCGTTTGTTTANAACTCCTGCGAGACCCGGCTGTTTCCGTCTCCTCATGTAGTCTCGAACTCGGTGTTCTAACTTCGTTCCTCGGCGTGCGTCTAACCGCAAGCCTGATGCTGCACTCGTCTGTCATTGCCCGAAACCGGCAGATGTTTGAACTGGCCGCGATTCTCGTTGGGATCGCCACGTGCGCAGCCGCGCAGCAAATGAAGGCCAGCACAAAGGCAGTTTCTTCGGACTTGCGCTCCGTAGAAGTTCCGCGGCTTTCCAAAGCCCCGGCTTTGGCGGATTTTGAAGGCATGCAGCCGCACGGAACTGCGGCTTTGGAAATGGCAATGGTCTCTGACTTCATTCAATCAGAGCCTTCTGATGGCAAAAAAGCAACGCAGAAGACGGAAGTCTATCTCGGCTACGACGACAAAGCGTTGTACGTGGTCTGGCTGTGTTTCGATAACGATCCCCAGAAAGTTCGGGCGAATCTTGTCCGCCGCGAAAATATCTACGACGATGACGTCGTGGCAATTACGATCGACGCCTTTCGCGACCATCCCCATGAGTTGAACTTCGCGAACAACCCCTTGGGCGTACAGGCTGATGGACTGTGGACAGAAGGCAGCAATAACAACCCAGATCTTCCTGGGACACGGGATTCATTTACACCGACCGCGAGTTTGTTGGACCTATTCCCTGTCCCCTGAAACCTGCCGCTAAGCGTTGGCCAATTACTGATTTTGGATTCCCTGTTAATTCACTGATCAGGCACTTAACAATGAATTAACAGCGAAAACATCAGCGACTTTAACAGGAAAAATAATTTTCGTGTGAGACCCGCATAAACACTGGACGTTGAGAGGAGGCCAGGGAATTAACAGGGAAATCGCAGGCAATTCCAGGACTCGCGAAGCAAGGACGGTCATCGTTCTGCGCCTCCTTATCTTGTAAGCGGAGCAAGGCTGCGAAGCTCCGGACGACGAAGCAGCGAAGCGATTGTCGATCTCCTCTTCGGTGGTACCCCAGTCGCTGGACGGAGTCAAGCTTCTTGCCGTCGCTCGCTGTGGAAATTAATCAAGGGGTGGAGACAGGTCGGTGACGCTTTGCTGTTGCAGTTGGTTCAGCGTGTTCGCCAATCGCTCGTCTTGCCGTTGCCCGCCATTTCACCCGATCACCCACTGACCCGATCACAACTGACCCACCGATTACCGTCGACGCTACTGACCTGTGCCCTGTAACCTGTCGCGGTGTTGGCTGTTCACTTCACCCAATGACCCGATGACCCGATTCTCTTTGACGTCCTCTTCACATATCTCGTTCATCCCGGCACAGCCGTGTATGTGGGCTACAACAGCATCCTGGAGAATATTGATCCAGGCTTATGCGTGCACGTGATGGGATCCACACAATGCGATCCGAATGGGAGCGGACTGTTGCGCAGCAATGGACGATTGATTAACGATGGCAAGCAGGTATTCATCAAGGTGAGCTACCTCTTCCGGCATTGAACCAGTTCCTCGGATGTGGCCCACGAAATCAGCCTCAAGTTCTTCCGCGTAAACATTGCAATCAGACGCTTGTTCTGAAACACTGGCTCGCTTAAATCAGACCAGTTAGGCACGACGGCCACATTGGTGGTCTTAACTGCCATCACAATCGCGAGCTTGCCACGATGAACCGAAGACATTTTCTAAAAGCTACGTCGGCGGCAGTTGCCGGGCTTACGCTGCAGCCGGAGGCGTTCACATCTCCTACTCCGACTCAGTCCTCTGGACGCGTGGTGTTTCCGCTTAATCGCAATTGGCGGTTCAGCCCACGGCGCGTTCAAAACGACACCGCCCTCGACTTCGACGATTCCCAGTTCGAGCAGATCACGATTCCGCATACCAATAAGAAGCTGCCGTGGCAGAGCTTCGACGAGAAGTCGTATCAATTCGTCTCCATATACCGGCGCA
>C688J18823_10001701_pt1 | contig 13703 bp, 11 predicted proteins | sample HopSoiMetagenom1_FD_18823 | JGI IMG/M metagenome (IMG submission 18823)
GGTGCGGCCTTTGAGCTGCGACTTCTGCGAGCTGAAGCCGGCCTGCCGCCTGGTGGCGCTGCCCACCGACCCGGAGGAGAACGGCGGGGAGTTGTCCCGTGGCTGAGCTGCACTGGAGCTCGTCCGGATGCTGCGGCCTTCGGCCTCCGCCCGTCGCCGGGGAGACCCCGGCTCCTCCCGCGAGCGCCGTGGTGCAGGCCGGCGCCGGCACCGGCAAGACGCACAACCTGGTCTCGCTCTGCCTGCAGCTTTTGGGCGGCGATCCCCCACTGCCGCCCGCGAAGCTGTGGGCGGTGACCTTCACCGAGAAGGCGGCGGCCGAGCTGAAGGGACGCATCCGCGCCCGCGTGGACGAGCTGGCTGCGCAAGGAACCTCCTGGCGCAGGGTGCGGCGAGATCTGGCGTCGGCGCAGATCGGCACCATCCATTCGCTCTGCGCGCAGATCCTCCGCCGGCACGCCGCGGCGGCGGGCATCGACCCGGGCTTCCGGCTCCTCGACGAGTTGGAGGGTGCCAGGATGTTGGAGGAGGCGTGCGAGGCCACCGCCCTGCGGGCCCTGGAAGGGTCGCTGGGGCCCGAGCCTGCCGCCGCGGCGCGGCGCCTCTGCAGCGAGATGGGCCTGCGGACACAGGGGCTCTTCGGCAGCGGTCTCGGTGACGAGCTGGCGGGCCTGCTGCGCCGCCTTGGCGAGAGCGGCGTGGCTGCCGCGCAGGTCGTCGAGGACGGCGCCGCCGCCATCGCGGCCGATGCGCGCGCGCGCCGGATGTTCGTGGACGCGCTCGCCACGCTGCGCGCCGCGCTGCTGGCCAGCGGCAGGGATGCGCCTCCGCCATTGGCGGACAACGTGCTTGCCGCCGCGCCCGGTGAGCTTTTGCAGGTAGCGTCCGACGTGCGGAGGTCGTCGCCGCTCGCGCTGCAGTCTCGAGGCGCAGACAAGGACGTCATCGCGGCCGCCAAGCAGGCGTTCGACGCGCTCCTCGACGCCGACGCCGGCGTGCGTGGCGCGGCGCTGGCGGGCGATCTGGCGCTGCTGGCGGGGCACGCCTCGCGCCGTCACCGGGAGCTCAAGGCGCGCGCCGGGGCCCTCGACTTCGACGACCTGACGCGGTTGTGCCGCGATTTGCTGATGACCGATGCGGGCGCGCGGTCGGCGGAACGCGAGCGGATCGGAGCCTTGCTGATCGACGAATTCCAGGACACCAGCCGCGCGCAGATCGAGCTCCTGGAGCAGCTGGGGGGCAACCGGCCCGTCGCGGTGGTGGGCGACCGCAAGCAGTCCATCTACGAATTTCGCGGTGCCGACGTGGCCGGCGCGCAGGAATTTGCCGGGCGGCTGCTCGCGCAAGGAGCGGAGCGGTTCGTGCTGGGCGAGTCCCGGCGGTCGCGGCCCGCGTTGGTGGAGTTCGCGAATCTGCTCTTCTCGCGCGCGCTGGCGCCCGCGGGGCGTCCGTTCGATACGCCCTTCGGCGCCGACGACGCGCTGACCGCCTTCCGGCCGCGCGGGCCGGAAGGCGCCTGTGCCGAGCTGCTCGACGTGCCCGGCACCGGCGTCGAGGCCGAGGCCGAGCTGATGGCCCGCCGCATCGCCGCGCTGCTCGCCCCGGGGGCGCCGGAGCGCGTCTTCGATCGCGACGAGAATGCGCGGCCGGTGCGCGGAGGCGACGTGGCGGTGCTGCTGCGGAAGACCACCAATCTGGAGGCATTCCGCCGGGCGCTCCTGCGCCGCCGCATTCCACACCTCGTCTACAAAGGCCGCGGCTTCCACGGGGCGCGCGAGGTGATGGATCTGGTGGCGCTGCTCGCGACCGCCGCCGATCCCGACGATACGCTGGCGCTGGCGGCGGTGTTGCGCTCGCCGTTGGGACCGCTCTCGGACGATGCCCTGGTGCTGCTGGCCCAACGCCGCTGGTCGCTGGAGGACAGGGGCGACCTGGCGGCCGACGACGCGGAAGCCCTGGCGCGGCTGGCGCCGCTCTTGCGCGGGCTGCGGCGCGAGGTGGATCGGCTGGGTCCGGCGGCGCTGCTGGAAGTGGCGCTTGCGGAGACCGACTACCTGGCCTGCTGCGCGGGCGGCCTGTATGGCGAACAGGCGGCCGCCAACGTGGAGAAGCTGCTCGGGCTGGCCCGCGCCGCCGAGGTGCGCGGAGAGAGCGCCCGCGCCTTCGCCGCCTCGCTGCGACAGCTCGCCGGCGACGAGGCACGCGAGGCCGAGGCGGCGGTGGCCGAAGAGCGCGATCCGCACGCGGTGCGGCTTCTCACGGTCCACGCCGCCAAGGGCCTGGAGTTTCCGGTGGTGTTCGTACCCGAGTGCGCGGCGCCTGCCTGGAAGGCGGGCGCCGAGCGCGTCCTCCTCGACCCTACGCTGGGACTTGCAGTGAAGGCCCGCGGCGCAGACGGGACGCGGCGGTGGGGCGCGCACGGCCGCGCGCTCGACGCTCTTCGCGCTGCGCGCGGGCTCGCCGAATCGCGCAGGCTCCTCTACGTCGCGGTGACCCGCGCGCGCGACCTGGTGGTGCTCTCGGGCCGCGCGGCGCAGCGGCAGGATTCCTGGCGGCTCTGGGTGGACCAGGTGGTGCCCGAGGCCGTCCAGCGGGGCCTTTTGCGCGTGGTCCGCCAGCCGGAAGCGCCGGCGGCGGAGGAACAACCAGGCGCGCCCGTCGATCCAGAGCAGTTGGACGGGCTGGAGCCGGCCGCGAGCGAGGCGGTGGCGCGCTTCGAGGTGACGGTGCGGCCCGTGCAGACCACCGTGTCGGTTCCGGTCACGCAGCTCGCCGACGCAGCGGCGTGCCCCCGCCGGTACCAGCTGCTGCACGAGCTGCGCCTGGAAGAGCGACCCGGCAGCGAACACCTCTTCCCCGATCCGCTGGGAGAGGACCCTTCGGCCCCCGCCGCGGCGCTGGGGACGCTGGCGCACCGGCTGCTGGAGCTTGCGCCCTTGCGGCCCCCGGAGGCGTCGCGCCGCGCGGAGCTCGCGCGCGTGCTCGAGCTGGAAGGCGAGGATCCCGCGCGGCACCAGGAGGTCCTGGAGGCTGCGTGCGCCTTTCTCGACTCGCCGCTGGCGCGGCGGATGGCAGAGGCCCGCGAGGGCCGGCTGCAGCGCGAGCTGCCTTTCGCGCTGCGCCTTTTCCGGCCGGGCGGTCCGGAGCTGCTGCTGCGGGGACAGATCGACGCGCTCTTGCTCGAGGAGACGGCCACGGTGGTGGACTACAAGCTGTCGCAGGCGCGGGATCCGGCGCGGTATGCCGCACAGCTCGACGCCTATGCGCTGGCAGCGCGGGAACTGATGGGCGCCTTCCCCTTGCCGGTCCGGGCGGGCATCGTCTTCCTGCGATCCCCTGGAGCGCCCTTCGTGGAGCGCGAGCCGGCGAGCCCGGACGCCACCAAGGAGCGGCTCCTCGACGCGGCCGCGGCCATCGCGGAGGGGAGACGCACCGGCGCCTGGTCCCGCGTCGAACCGGCGAAGTGCCGCGACCTCGGCTGCGGTTTTTTGCGCAGGTGCCATCCCGACGAGCAGGGTTCCGTCCAGGACGCTACCGCGCCCGCAAGATCGCCGCCCAGGCCGCGACGATGATCAGCACCAAAACCGCGGCCGCCACCAGGAGGGCGCGCATGTCCGGCCCCAGCCGCGCCAGCAGCGCCTTTGCCTCGGCGCGCTCCGACTCGGACCCGCTCTGGGCGGCCTCTGCCGCCAGCTGCCGCGCCCGCCGCACGTCCCCGGCTTCCAGCGCCCAGCGCGCCTTGCCCAGCGGGGTCTGCGGCTGCGTCCCGGAGACCCCCGCCGCCGCCTGCTTGTCTTTCCTGGCCATTCGGGGCGCGCACCTTACACCAACGCTGCTACAACAGCACAAGCCGATGGCCGAGACCTCCGAGCTGATCGAGTTCCGACGGGCCTTCATCTGGCTGCTGTGTGGCATGCTCCTGCCCAGCGTCGCGCTGGTGGCGTTCGGCGTGGTGGCGGTGGCCAACGAGCGCGCCGCGGTGGAGCGCCGCCTCGCCGAGGAGTACGACGCCCGTCTGAAGACGCTGTCGCTGGAAGTGATGGCGCGGCTGGATCGCGCCGCCGACGCCGTCGCCGCAGGCGGCGCCGATCCGGTGGTGGCGCAGGCACGGCAGCTGGAGTCTCCTCCTCCGCCAGAATTGGAGGACGCAGCCCGAAGGGTCGCCACCTTGCCGCCCGGCGGGCATGTCTTCACCAACACCGACAGCAACGATCGCCGCGCCTACGCGCTGGTCCGCGCCCTGCCGCCCGCACCGCCCTCGACCATCCTCGCGCAGTACGACCTGACCGTCCTCTCCCGCGAGGTGCCAAACCTCGCGGCAGCGCGCTTCCCCCGCGAGCACGCCACCTTCCGGCTGGTGCCGCCGCGCGAGCCCATCGCCGCGCTGGCAGCGCTGCGACGATTCGTTGCCGAGGCCGGGCAGAACGCCACCGTGGTGGCGCGCCTCGGCCTGGGGCCGCCCCTGGACAGCTTCGCGCTCGCCGCCGAGCTCCCCGGCGACGACCCCGCCGCGGCGGTGGCTTTCCGGAACCGGACGCTCTACATCGGATTGTTGATCTTGCTCTACATCGGCATCGGCGTCGGATTCGGCCTCACCCTGCGCGAGATGCGCCGCGCCTACAAGCTCTCGCGCCTGAAGACCGACTTCGTGGCCAACATCTCCCACGAGCTGCGCACGCCGCTCACCAGCGTCCGCCTTTTCGCCGAGACCCTGCGGGAGGGGCGCGCCCAGAGCCCGGAAGAGGTGCGGCAGTGCGTCGAGACCCTCTCCACGGAGTCCGAGCGCCTGTCGCGCATGGTGGAGAAGCTGCTCGACTGGTCGCGGCTGGAGAGCGGGCGCGCCACGCTGGAGCTGGAGAAGACCGAGGTGCCCGTGCTGCTCGACCGCATCGGCGCCGCCTACCGCGCCCAGCAGCTCCCCGCCGCGTACCAGACCGAGCTCGAGCCTCTGCTGCCCCCGGTGAACGTGGACCGCGACGCCATGGCCCAGGTGGTGCTCAATCTGCTGCACAATGCGGTGAAGTACACTGGCAACGAAAAGCGCATCCGGCTGCGCGCCCGACGCTCCGGGAAGGCGGTGGCCATCGAGGTGGAGGACAACGGACCCGGCGTGCGGCCCCAGGATCGAAAGCGCATCTTCGAGCGCTTCTACCGCGCCGACGACCTGCTCGCGCGCAAGACCGAGGGCACGGGCCTGGGCCTTGCCATCTCGCGCAAGATCGTCGAGATGCACGGCGGGCGCATCGAGCTGGACAGCAAGCTGGGCGAAGGCAGCATCTTCCGCGTCCTCCTCCCCACTGTCTGATCCCCATGGCCTGCATCCTGATCATCGAAGACGACCGCTCCATCGCGCTGGGCCTGCGCCTCAACCTGCGCAAGGACGGGCACGAGGTGCGCATGGCCGCCGACGGCGAGATGGGCCTGCGCATGGCGCTGCAGCCGGAGGTGGACCTCGTCGTCCTCGACGTCATGCTCCCGCAGCGCAACGGCTACGAGGTGCTCAAGGAGATGCGCCGGCGCGGCTCCACCGCCGCCGTCCTGATGCTCACCGCCAAGGGGATGGAGAGCGACAAGATCCTCGGCCTCAAGCTGGGCGCCGACGACTACCTGAGCAAGCCTTTCGGGTTGGGAGAGCTGCTGGCGCGGGTGGAGGCCCTGCTGCGCCGCCGCCCCGCGCCCTCCGACAGGCACGAGGTGGCGAAGTTCGGCGAGGTGGAGGTGGATCTGGACCAGCAGACCGTCCTGCGCCGGGGCGAGGCGGTGGAGGTGAGTCCACAAGAATTCAAGGTGCTGCGGCTCTTCCTCCAGTCCGGAGGACGCGCGCTGAGCCGCGAGGACATCCTTGCGCGCTGCTGGGGCGCGGAGTACGAGGGCACCCCGCGCACGGTGGACAACTTCGTCCGCTCCTTGCGCGTCAAGCTGGAGGTGAGCGCGGAGGAGCCGCGCCACTTCCTCACCGTGCGCGGCCACGGGTACAGGTTCGAGAGGTAGGGGCGCGTGAAATTCGTCGAGACCGGATTGCCAGGCGTGCTGGTGGTGGAGCCCGACGTGCACCGCGACTCCCGCGGGTTCTTCCTCGAGACATTCCATGCCGACCGGTACCGCGCGGGTGGCATCGCTTACGACTTCGTCCAGGACAACCACTCGCGGTCGACGCGCGGAACGCTGCGCGGCCTGCACGCGCAGCGAAAGACGCCCCAGGGCAAGCTGGTGCGCGCGCTGCGCGGGGAGATCTTCGACGTGGCGGTGGACATCCGCCCGCGCTCGCCCAGCTTCGGCAAGTGGGTGTCGGCGCGGCTCTCCGAGGAGAATTTCCACCAGCTCTTCGTCCCGCCCGGCTTCGCCCATGGCTTCTGCGTGCTCAGCGAGATCGCCGAGGTGGAGTACAAGTGCACCGCGCTCTACGACCGCGGCGACGAGATCGGCGCCCGCTGGGACAGCGCCGGCATCGACTGGCCGGTGAAGGATCCCCTGCTCTCGCCCAAGGACGCCGCGCTGCCTACGCTGGCCGAGCTGCGCGCTTTGCTGGAATCCTGACCATGGCAGAGGCGACCAATCACGACTCGCGGCGGCGCGCGCGCGAGGTGCAGAGCGGCGCCACCCGCGCGGCGGTGCTGGGCGTGAGCGACGGCCTGGTCACCAACGTCTCGCTCATCCTCGGCGTTGCCGGCGCCCAGGCCGACAGTAGATTCGTGCTCCTCGCCGGCCTCGCCTCCCTGGTGGCGGGGGCGGCCTCGATGGCGGTGGGCGAGTACGTCTCCATGGCCGCGCAGGTGGAGCTGCTCCAGCGCCTGCTCGCCGAATTCCGCGAGCACATGTCGCGCGATCCGGAGGCGGCGCGCGAGGACCTGGAGGAGTTCATCCGCCGCGGCGGCGTGATGCAGGCCACCGCGCACAACGCCAGCAAGCAGATCTCGCTGGTGCCCGACCGCGCGCTGGCGGTCTATGCGCGCTCGCTGGGGCTGGATCCGGAGGAGCTGGGCTCTCCCTGGAAGGCCGCGGTCACCTCGCTGCTCACCTTCGCGGCCGGCGCATTGGTGCCGCTCTTGCCCTGGTTCTTCACCGGCGGAACGCATGCCGCCGTCCTCTCCATCGCCCTCGGCGGCACGGCCGCCGTGCTGGTCGGAGGCGCGTTGGGCTTCCTGGGCGGCCGCAACGTCGCCTGGAGCGCCGCGCGCCAGCTGCTGGTGCTGATCATCGCCGCCGCCGCCACCTGGGGGGCGGGGAAGCTGTTCAACGTGACCGTCACGTAGGAACGGGGATCGCCGCTGGCTCACGGCGAGCCGGCCGCCCCCTTCCTGCGGTCCAGCTCGGCGTCCACGAATTTCTGCACCACCGCGCGGTCCGCGGCGGGGGCGGAGCGGAGGCGGCCGAGCATGGCGTGGAGCTGCGGTTCCGACATCCGCGCTTCCCACTTCTCGTCGCGCAGGTCGAACACCGCCAGGGCCTTGGGCTTTGCCGTCGCCAGCGCGCCGTCGTGGCACTTGTTGCAGCCGTGCGCGACGAGGACGCCCGCAACGGGCCGCGCTGGTTGCGCGGTAGCGGCGGCGAGCAGGGCGAGGACGGCACCGGACATGGCTTCGGTTGAACCAGCGGCGCGCNGTTGTATGCCCGAATCTACTCAGTAGAACTTGNCGCCCGCTCTCNGCCAGCTGCACCAGCCTGGGGGCCGGCGCGAAGCGCCCGCCGAACCGGTCCTGGTAGCGGCGCAGCTTCTCCACCACCTGCGCCGGCCCGAGCGAGTCGGCGTAGCGGAAGGGGCCGCCCCTGAACGGAGGCCAGCCCAGGCCGAAGACCGCTCCGACGTCGCCGTCGCGCGCCGAGCGCAGGATGCCCTCGCCCAGGCAGAGCGCGGCCTCGTTGACCATCTGCAGCACGCAGCGCTCGGCGATCTCCGCGGCGGGCGGCGAGCTGCGCTTCTGGCCCTGCGGCGTGAGGTCGTAGACGCTGCGATCGACCTCCTTCTTCTTCGAGGCCGCGTCGTCGTAGTGGTAGAAGCCCTTCTTCGCCTTGCGCCCCAGGCGGCCGCTCTCCACCAGCTTCTCGAAGCCCGGCGGCGGCGCCAGCCGCGCCCCGAACGACTCGTGCATGACGTGCGCGACCTTCGACCCCACGTCGATGCCCACCTCGTCGAGGAGCTGCATCGGCCCCACCGGAAAGCCAAAATCGACCAGCGCGCGGTCAATGTCCTCCACCGCCGCGCCGTCGTTGAAGATGAAGGCCGCCTCGTTCACGTAGGGCGCGAGGATGCGCGAAGTGTAGAAACCGGGCCCGTCGTTGACCACGATGACGGTCTTGCCGATCTTCTTGCCCAGCCCCACCACCGTGGCCACGGTCTCCGCGGAAGTCTTCGGCGCGCGGATGACCTCCAGGAGCGGCATCCTGTTGACCGGCGAGAAGAAATGCATGCCGATCACCTTCTCAGGCCGCTGCGCGCCTTCGGCGATGCGCCCGATGGGCAGCGACGAGGTGTTGGAGGCGAAGATCGCCTCGGGCGCCTCGCGCTCGACGTCGGCCAGCACGGCGTGCTTGACCTTGAGGTCCTCGAACACCGCCTCGATCACCACGCCGGCCCTCTTCATGCCGCTGTAGTCGGTGGTGCCGGTCACCAGCATGAGCTTGTCCTGCCGCTCGCGGAAGCTGAGCCGCTTGCGCTTCACACGCTCGTCGAGGATTCCGGCGATCTGCTTGAGGCCGCGCCCCAGCGCCGCGTCGTCCTTGTCCTTGAGCCGCACCGGGATGCCGGCGTCGGCGGTGACGTAGGCGATGCCCGCGCCCATCAGGCCGGCGCCCAGCATCGCCACCTTCTCCACCTTGCCCGGCTTGACCGCCGGGTCGTCCACGCCGGTGTCCTTCTTCAGCGCCTGGGTGGCGAAGAAGATCTCCACCAGCCGCCGCGAGACGTCGCTCACCACCAGCTCGCCGAAGAGGTTCGCCTCCGCGCGGTAGCCCTCCTCGGGCCCCTTCTCCACGCCGATGCGCACCGCCTCCAGCGCGCGCTCCGGCGCGGGATAGTGGCCGCGCGTCTTTGCCAGCAGCGCCTTGCGCGCCTGCTGGAAGAGGATGCGGCGGCCCACCGGGTTGTCCTCCAGCGCGATCTGCTGCAGCACTTCCGAGCGGAGCAGCTTGGGCAGCGTCAGCTCCACCTTGTGCCGATCGACGCGCAGCTCGCCCTTGGCCAGCTCCAGCGCACGCCGACGCGCCACCTCGAGCAGGATGGGCCTGGGCACCACCTCGTCGACGAGCCCCAGCTTGCGCGCCTTGGAGGGACGCACCGGACCGCCGGCCAGGATCATGTCCAGGGCCGCGGCGATGCCGATCAGCTGCGGCAGCCGCTGCGTGCCGCCCGCGCCGGGGATCAGTCCCAGCTGCACCTCGGGCTGTCCCAGCTGCGTCTTCTTGTCGTCGGTGGCGATCCGGTAGGTGCAGGCCAGCGCCAGCTCCATGCCACCGCCCAGCGCCGGGCCATGGATGGCCGCCACCACCGGCTTCTTCTTGCCCAGGTCCTCCAGCCGCTGCATCGCCTGCTGCCCGCCGCGGGCCAGCGCGGTGGCCTCGACCGCGGTCTTCACCCGCGCCAGCATCTCCACGTCGGCGCCGACCACGAAGCTGTCAGGCTTGGCGGAAGCGATGACGATGGCCTTCACCGCCGGATCCCCGGCCAGCTTCCCGAACACCTCGTCGAAATCGTGCTGGAAGCTGTCGCGCAGGGTGTTCACCGGCTCGCCGGGAACGTCGTAGAGCACCAGCGCCACGCCGTCCGCGCCGGTCTCGAATCGCAGTGCCGATGCCATCTACGTCCTCTCCAGGATGCAAGCCGCGCCCAGCCCGCCCGCGGCGCAGATCGAGATCAGCGCGGTGTTCTTGCCCGAATCCGCCAGCTCGCGCAGGGCCTGGTGAACCAGCCGCGCGCCGGTGGCGCCGAAGGGATGCCCCAGCGAGATGCTGCCGCCGCGCGGGTTGAGCTTCTCCTCCGGCACCTCGCCGATGGGCTCGGCCCCGCCCAGGTACCGGTCGGCGAACTTCTTCGAGGCCCAGGCCTGGAGGTTGGAGAGCACCTGCGCGGCGAAGGCCTCGTGGATCTCCACCAGGTCGATGTCGGCCAGCTTCATCCCCGCGCGCTTGAGCGCCTTGGGAGCCGAGAACGCCGGCGCCTGCAGGAGCTGCCACGACGGATCGACCGCGGCATACGCGTAGGCACGCAAGAAACCCAGCGGCCTGAGCCCCAGTTCCCGCGCACGCTCCTCCGCGCAGATCACCAGCGCCGCGGCGCCGTCGGTCAGGGGCGACGAGTTGCCCGCGGTGATGCTGCCGTACTTGCGGTCGAAGACCGGCTTGAGCTTGGCGTAGCCCTCGAGCTTCGAGTCCTTGCGGACGATGTTGTCCTCCGCCACCACGGTGGCGAAGTCTTCGCCGGTGAGGACGCGCATCACTTCCTTGGAGAACTTCCCCTCTGCCCACGCCTGGGCCGCCAGCGTGTGCGAGCGGTGCGCCCACTGGTCCTGCGCCTCGCGGGAGATGCCGTTCTCCTTGGCCATCTTCTCCGCCGACTCGCCCATGGAGAGGCCGGTGGAGTACTCGGCGATGGCGGGCGGCACGGGCAAGAGATCCCTGGCGCCCACGTCGCTGAAGGCCCTCACCTTCTCCATCAGCGTGCGCCCGCGGGAAGCGGCCAGCACTGCCTGGGCCACTGGCCGCGAGTAGCTGATGGGCACGTCGCTCATCGCCTCCGCGCCGCCCACCACAGCCAGATCGACTTCGCCGAGCGCGATGGCGTCGCGGCGCTGGTCATCGCCTGCAGGCTGGTGGCGCAGGCGCGCACCACCGAATAGGCGTCGACGTTCTTGGGCAGGCCGGTGGCAAGCCCGACTTCGCGGGCGATGTTGGGCAGCTGCACCGAAGGGATCACGGTGCCGAAGACGATCTGGTCGATGGCGGCCGGAGGAACCTCGGCGCGCTGCACCAGCTCGGCCACCACCTGCTTGCCCAGCTCCAGCGCCGAGAGATCCTTGAACGCCGTGCCGGATTTGACGAAGGGAGTTCTGAGGCCGGCGACGATGGCGACGCGGCGGCCGGGACGGGTGGCCATGGCAAAAGCTCCTTTTTGTCCGCGGGTTGCTAACAGCGGCGGCGCGCCGCGTCAAGCGCTGAGTGAATGCTCATTCAGTGGCGCGATTCCACNCCAGCCGCGAGATGTCGCGCACCGTGGCGGCCGCCTCTTCCTTGCTCTCGAAACCGCGCGTCATCACCACCAGCANGTACGGCTTGCGCCCCTGCCGGAAGACCAGCGCGGCGTCGTGGTAGTGGCGGGTGATGTCGCCGGTCTTGTGCGCGACTCGCGTCCCGCTCGGCAGCCCTGCGGGGATGCCCTCGTTGAACTGCTGTCGCTCCAGTATGGCCAACGCGGGCGGCGGCGCCGCCTCCAGCAGCAAGGCCAGGTCGTGGGCGGTGGTGGTGTTGTCCAGGCCCTGCTCGTGCGCCTTGAGATCTTCCACGCCGCGGAGGATGCGGATGTCGCTCGCGCCCAGCTCGCGGCAGACGCGCTCCACCTCGGCGGCGCGCAGCGTCTGCATCACCAGATTGGTGGCCAGGTTGGAGGAGCGCACGATCATGTGCTCGAGCAGCACGCCCAGCGGCACTTCCTTGCCCAGCTGCGTGTAGGGCCAGGGGTCGTCGTCGTCCTTGGGGTCCACCGAGAAAGTGCCGCCGCCGGGGGCGATGCTGGCGAAGCGGTTCTCCACCCGCACCGGCTTCTCCAGCGGCGCGGCCATCCGATAAGCCGCCAGCAGCACCGCCAGCTTCATGGTGCTGGCGGCGTGCATCTGCTCGCGGGCGTGCAGCTCGACGCGCTGGCCGGTCTGCAGATCGTGGAAGGCCACCCCGATGGTCTGCGGGTGCGCCGCGAGCAGCAGCGCCAGCGCCTGCTCAAGCCCGCTCATCAATGCTCCGGCCTACGGCCTACGCCCGGGCGCCGACCCGTCGGCGCCCTCCTCGCGGATCTTGAGCAGGTACTCCCAGGAGTAGATGCCCGTCGAGTGGCCGTCGCTCCACTGTATCTGCATCGCGTAGCGCCCCACCTCGTGCATGCCTTGCGGCTTGACGTCGGCCTTCACCTGCTCCTCGCCCACCACCCGCGTGCCGCTCCACTCTTCCACGCACTCCGCGCAGGGACAGCGCGCGCGCAGCCAGCGCGGCGGGAAGCTCGATTCGCGCCCGTCGCTCCAGCGCACCAGGAGGTTCCCCTCGGGGTCGAAGGCCAGGTCGGTCGGTTTAACCTGCGGTGCCTGCGGCTTGATGTTGTCGAGGAGGCCCATGGCGGTCCTTGTAGCGCAACTGGTATGCAGCGCGCGATGCTCCGCTCTTCCCGCGTCTTCCGGGCCGTCGCCCTGCCCTACGAGCTCTTGACCCGCAACCCCATGTGGGAGAGCCATTGCGCGCGCATGGCGCTGGAGCTGCCGGAGGGCGCGCGCCACGTCCTCGACGTGGGCTGCGGCCCCGGCAACTCCGCGGCGCACCTGCCCCGCGGCGCCATCGGCGGGGACCCGGCGCTCTCCATGCTGCGCCGCGCGCGCCGGCGCACGCCGTCGATGCCCCTCGTGGCGCTGGATGCGGCGGCGCTGCCGGTGCGGACTGGGTCGCTCGACGCGGTCACCTTCCACAGCGTCCTCTATCTCCTTCCCGACCAGCCCGGGGCCCTGCGCGAGGCGGCGCGGGCGCTGCGGCCCGGCGGCCGCGCCGTCCTGCTGGAGCCGCAGGAAGGAAGGCGCGCCACGGTCTTCGGCCTGCTTCGAGCTCTGCCGCGGCCGCGCTGGGCGTTGGCGGCGGTTCTCTGGCGCGGGATGAGCGGCCTCTACGGGCGGCCCAGCCCGCAGTCGCTCTGGCGCGCGCTGGAGGCGGCCGGGTTGCGGATGGTGCGGATGGAGGAAGCGTTGGGCGGACTGGGCCTCCTGGCGGTGGCGGAGAAGCCTTGAGGATCCTGCACTTCTCCGATCCACACGTGCAGCTCCCGCGCTGGCGCGAGCGCAAGCTGCGCGAGCTGGGGCCGCTGCGGATGCTGGCCACCGTGGAGCTGTGGAAGGGGCGCGGCCGGGACTACGACGACGCGCTCCCCAAGCTGCGCCAGATCGTCCGCGACGCCGATGCGCTGCACGCCGATCTGGTGATCTGCACCGGCGATCTCACGCAGCTCGCCGTGGAGGAGGAGTTCGCGCTCGCGCGGGAGGCGCTGGAGCCGCTGGGCGACCGGCTGGTGTCCATCCACGGGAACCACGATCGCTACCCCATCGGCGGCAAGCCCAATCGCCTGTACGAGACCTACTTTCCGCCGCGGCCGCTCCCCGGCTTCATCGCGGCCCTCGACTCCTGCGGCGACGTCTGCTGGCCCGTCATCACGCAGGGCAGGATCGGGGGCGACGACCTGCGCCAGGACTTCCGCGGCAAGCTGGTGCTGGTGCACCACGCGCCCTTCCGCCGCGACGGAGTGCCGGACTGGCCCTGGCACCGCCTGCGCGGCGCGCGCCAGTTGCTGGACGCCACGCGGGGCGCGCTGGCCGTGCTCTGCGGCCACATCCACGACCGCTTCCACGCCTCGAACGTCTATTGCGCCGGCTCGTCCACCGCGCGGGGCGCGGAAGGCTATTGGCTGCTCGACCGGGACAACGACCGGCTCACCAGCGCCCGTCAATTTGGCCTGGGCGCCCGCC
>C688J18823_10001702_pt1 | contig 13698 bp, 12 predicted proteins | sample HopSoiMetagenom1_FD_18823 | JGI IMG/M metagenome (IMG submission 18823)
GAGTTCCTGGCCGATCTCGGCCCACACGCTCTTGGCCAGGCTGGCCGAGCCCAGCGCGTCGCCGCCGTACAGCGTCGCGGAGATCGACCGCTGGCAGAGCACCTCCAGGTACTTGATGCGCACCGCTACCTCGCCGAGGCGGCGCAACGTGGCCGTGTCCTCGAGGACGGGCCTTCCGTCGACGTCACGCTCGGCCAGGTCGGCCACCAGATCTTGCAATTGCACCTCTAGCTGCGCGTACAGGCGCGCCGCTCCGGCCCGTTCGTGACTCAGCGTGGTAGTGGCCACCTGCCACCCACCGTTGAGCGGGCCCAGCAACGCGTCGGTGGGCACCCGCACGTCGTTGAAGAACACCTCCGCGAAATCGGCGGCGCCGTTGAGCGTGACGAGCGGACGCACCTCGATGCCCGGCAACGTCATACCGACGATCAGGCACGAGATGCCCTTGTGCTTGGGGGCGTCCGGGTCGGTGCGCACATACAGTTGACACCAATCGGCGCGATGACCCAGTGACGTCCAGATCTTCTGGCCGGTGACCACGTACTCGTCGCCGTCCAACACCGCGCGGGTGCGCAGAGAGGCGAGGTCGGAACCCGCTTCCGGTTCCGACATGCCTTGGCACCAGATGTCGTCGGCGCGCACCATGCGGGGGAGCAGCTCGCGCTTCTGCGCATCGGTGCCGTACTGCATGATCGCCGGCGCGATGTTGTTGATCCCGATCACGTTGAGCGGTACAGGTGCTCGCGCCTGCGTCGTTTCCTCCGCGTAGACGAGCTGCTCGAGCACGGTGGCTCCGCGGCCGCCGTACTCCTGCGGCAAGGACACCGCGCCCCAGCCTGCGTCGGCCAACGTGGCGTCCCATGCGCGCAGCGTCTCAAACGTATCGGGGTCGCGGCCGCGCCTGCGGCCGGCAGCCACCACCTCTTCGGTCAGGTTCGCGGTCAACCATGCGCGCAGCTCCTTGCGGAACTGTTCGACCTCCGGCGGGTATGAGAAGTCCACGGTGTCCTGTCGCGAAGGGTCGGATCGGTTTCTTTTCTATTTTAGTAGATATAGCTACTCTCGTAGTTACAGTTGGCTCTGTTGCCGCAGAACTTCGTAGATGGGCTTTGGATGGCGCTCACCGTGGGCAGGTCAGCCATCGTGTGTGTCGGGTACTCGAAGTTCCTCCGAGATAAGGGCATTGACCGGCGGCCGCTTGCCGAGGAGGTCGAGTCATGGGCAGGGTGACGGGCAAGGTCGCGCTGATCAGCGGAGCGGCGCGCGGTCAAGGGCGGTCACACGCGCGGCTGCTCGCCGCCGAGGGCGCCGACATCATCGCCGTGGACATCTGCGAAGACATCGAGACCAACGAGTATCCGCTTGCGCGGCCCGAGGACCTCGACGAGACGGCCCGGCTGGTGGAAAAGGAGGGGCAGCGCGCGTTCACCGAGATCGCCGATGTCCGCGACCGCGCCGCGCTGTCGTCCGCGATCGATCGCGGTGTCGCCGAGTTCGGCCACCTCGACATCGTCGTCGCCAACGCGGGCATCTGTCCGCTGACCGCGGGCCTGCCGCCGCAAGCGTTTGTCGATGCGGTGGACGTGGACCTAGTGGGCGTGCTCAACCTCGTGCACGCAAGCATGAAGCATCTGCAGGCCGGCGCGTCGATCATCGCGACGGGATCGGTGGCGGCGTTCATGGCATCGATGAACACCAGCGGCATCGACGGCGGGCCGGGCGGCGCGGGCTACGCATTCGCGAAACAGGTTGTCGCACACTATGTCAACGACCTCGCGGCGGCCCTGGCCCCCAAGCAGATCCGAGTGAACGCTATCCACCCGACCAACTGCAACACCGACATGTTGCACAGCCCGCCGATGTATCGCGCGTTCCGGCCCGACCTGCAGAACCCCACCCGCGAGGACGCCGAAATCGTCTTCCCGGTGATTCAGGGCATGCCGATTCCGTACGTCGAACCCGAGGACATCAGCGAGGCTGTACTGTTCCTGGCCAGCGACGCGGCCCGCTACGTCACCGGACAGCAGCTCCGCGTCGACGCCGGCGGCTTCCTCAAGGTCAAGCCGTGGTCGGGCGCGTAGGGAAGGCTTGAGCATGCCCAAAGGGATCATGTACGTGGAGACGATGCCGGTCTCGCCGGACCGCGAGGCCGAGTACCACAAGTGGTACAACGACACCCATCTCGCGCAGATCACCTCGGTCGACGGCATCGTGTCCGCCCGCCGGTTCGCCCCTGCCGACGGGAACGGACCGTTCATCGCCATCTATGAACTCGACTGCGACGACCTCGATGCGGCCGTGCAGCGGCTGGGCGAACTCGGCGCGAGCGGCAAGATGACCGGCCTCGAGAACCTCGCCATGGATCCGAAACCGATTCCCCGCGTGTACCGCGAGATCGGGTCGTACGAACCATGACATACACGGCAGATCCCTCTCTGCTCCTCGCGTCCGCAGAAGTCAAGCGGCGCATGTACGCGTTGATGGTGCTGATGAAGGCCGCCGACGACCGGCTGTCCAGAGGCATCGGCACGGGGGAGTTCATGTGCGTGTACTGGCCGTCGCGCGGCCAGGAGGCCATCGCCGCCGCGATGGGTGTCTCGCTGCGGCGCGACGACCAGCTGGTGACGACCTACCGAGGACTGCACGACCTCATCGGCAAAGGCGTTCCGCTGGAAGAGATCTACGGCGAGATGATGGGCCGCACCGTTGGCGCGAGCCGCGGCAAGGGCGGGACGATGCACATCGCCAAGCCGGAAGTGGGCGTGATGCTCTCCACCGGGATCGTCGGCGCCGGCCCGCCGGTGGGCATCGGCCTGGCGATGGCGGCCAAGCGCAAGGGGCTCGATCGGGTCACCGTGGTGAGCTTCGGGGACGGTGCGACCAACACCGGGTCGTTCCACGAGGCGGCGAACATGGCTGCGCTCTGGGACCTGCCGGTCGTCTTCGTGTGTCAGAACAACCAGTACGCGGAGATGACGCCGACCGTGGACACGATGAAGCTCGAGAAGGTCGCCGATCGGGCGGCCGGCTACGGCATGCCGGGTGTCCGCGTCGACGGTAACGACCCGCTGGCCGTTGCCACGGCACTTGACGAGGCCCTTGGCCGGGCACGCCGCGGGGACGGCCCCAGTTTCCTGGAATGCGTGACGTTTCGCTTCCGCGGTCACTACTTCGGCGACCGGATGCGCTACATCCCGAAAGAGCAACTGGCAGAAGCGATGGCCGCCGATCCCGTGCCGCGCTTCCGAAGGCAGCTCATCGATGGCGGCGTCTGCACCGACGACGAGCTGAGCGGGATCGACGAAGGTGCGCTCACCGCTGTGGAAATGGCGCTGAAGGCGGTTATGAGCGCCGAGGCCCCGTCGATCGAGGAGCTCGACCGAGACGTGTACGCGACCCCGATCTCCTACCCGGTCTGAGGACGGCGCACATGGACGAGATAGAGATGACGATGCGCGAGGCGCTGAACCTCGCCCTCGATCAGGCTCTGCAGGCCGACGAGCGGGTGTTCCTGCTCGGCGAGGACATTGCCGATCCGGGCGCATCCGGCCCGACCGCGGGGCTGTCGACGAAGTACGGCAACGACCGCGTGCTGGACACACCGATCTCGGAGGCCGCGATCGTCGGTGCCGCCGTCGGCGCTGCGATCGACGGCCTGCTGCCGGTCGCCGAGATCATGATCATGGACTTCATCGGCATCGCCGCGGACCAGCTCATCAACAACGCCGCCAAGCTGCGCTTCATGACCGCAGGCCGCACGACGGCGCCGATCACGGTCCGCACTCAGGTGTACGGCGGGCTAGCCACCGGTGCGACGCATTCGCAGACACTCGAGGCCTGGTTCATGCACATTCCAGGGATGAAGGTCATCGTGCCGTCCACCCCGCGCGACGGCAAGGGCCTGCTCACGTCGGCGATCTTTGACGAGGATCCCTGCCTGTTCGTCGAGACGATCCGCCTGCAGGGCCAAAAAGGCCGAGTGCCAACCGATCCCGGCTTCGCGATTCCGCTTGGACAGGCCGACATCAAGCGGGTGGGAACCGACGTCACGTTGATCAGCTACGGCCGCAGCGTGGTCGAGTCGCTCGCGGCCGCGAGCGCGCTGCAGGAGCAGGGGGTCAGCGCGGAAGTCGTCGATCTGCGCACACTGGTGCCGCTCGACGTCGAGACCATGGTCGACTCGGTGCGGCGCACACGCCGGGCCGTGGTGGTGCATGACGCGGTCCAATTCGCCGGCCCAGGAGCCGAAATCGTGGCGACGCTGCAGTCGGAGTGCTTCAGCGAGCTAGCCGCACCGATCGAACGCGTCGGAGCGCGGTTCGTCCCGACCCCCGCCGCACCGGCGCTCGAGGCGCAGATCTACCCGTCGTCGGCGCGCATCATCGAGGCCGCCCAACGAACGTTGCACCAGTCCGCGGCGAGCGCCCGTGGGTGACTTCCTTATTCGCATCCCGCGGGTCTCGGTCGCGGTCTCCGAAGCCGAGGTCGTCGAGTTGCTCGTGGCGGATGGTCAGCATGTCGACGCGGGCACGCCAATTTACGTGATCGCAACGGAGAAAGTGGAACAGGAGATCGAGGCCGGTGCATCGGGCACCGTCCAATGGACCGGCGAAGTCGGCACGGTTTATGACATCGGTGCCGAGATCGGCGTCATCAAGGCATAGGAGACACCATGGATTTGAATGAGACTCGCGAGCGGACCATCTACGAAAAGAGCGGACCGATCGCACGCGTCACACTGAACTGGCCCGAGAAGGCGAACGCTCAGGACCAGAAGCTTGTCGAGGAGGTCGATGCTGCGCTGGCCGATGCGGACCGCGACTACGACATCAAGGTCCTGGTTCTGAAGGCCAACGGCAAGGGTTTCTGCTCAGGACACGCGATCGGCAACAACGCCGTCGACTACCCGGAGTTCGTCGAGGGTTTCAAACACACGGGGACGCCGTGGAAGCCGCAGACCGACCTGTTCGTCAAGCCGATCTTCAACCTATGGGAGTTCTCCAAGCCGACCATCGCGCAGGTGCACGGCTACTGCGTCGGTGGCGGAACGCATTACGGGCTGACGACCGACATCGTCATCGCATCCGACGACGCCTACTTCCAATACCCGCCGCTGCAGGGCTTCGGCATGCCGTCCGGTGAGTGCTCGATCGAGCCATGGGTCTTCATGAACTGGCGACGCGCGGCCTATTACCTGTACATGAACGAGATCATCGACGCCAAGAGGGCGCTGGAAGTCGGCCTGGTCAACGAGGTTGTCCCGCGCGACGAGCTCGATGCGCGCGTCGAGGCGGTCGCCCGCCACATCGCCCAGGCTCCGCTGACGACGCTGTTGGCAACCAAGGCGAACCTCAAGCGCGCCTGGGAGTTGATGGGCATGCGGGTGCACTGGCAGAGCTCCAACGACCTGGTGGCGCTGGCGTCTATGAGCGCCGACGTGCAGGGCCTGGTTCAGCAGGTGCTCAAGGGCAAGATCATGCCGTCGGAAATGGCGCAGCGCCAGGCGGCGGCAGCGGCATCCACCGACGGCAAGCCGGCCACCTAGGTCCGCGGTGCACATTGGCGACCACGCGATCAGGGCCGCGGAGTCCCCGGCGCTGATCGTCGCGGACGGCCGCACCATCACGTACGGCGAGTTGTACACCAGGAGTCAGCGGGTCGCTGCGTTCCTTTACGAAGCGGGGCTGCGGCGAGGCGACGGAGTGGCGCTGGTGCTGCCGAACCGCCCGGAATTTCTCGAAATCACCTGGGGTTGCCAACTTTCCGGGCTGTACTACAGCGCGATCAACACCCACCTCACCCCGGACGAGGTCGGCTATGTCATCGACGACTCCGATGCCAAGGCGGTCTTTGTCGTCGCGAATGCGTGTGTCGAGGTGCAGGTCAGCATCGGCAGTAGTCCGTCGGGCTGGATTTCGTACGAAGATGCGCTCGCCGGCGCCGGTGCCGCGCCGCCGCTATCCGACGGTTCCGAGATGCTGTACTCGTCCGGCACCACGGGGAGACCCAAGGCGGTCCGCCGGCCGCTGCCCGGGGACGGCAACGGCTCCTGGGCGCAAAAGGTGTTGGAGTACACGCTGACTCACCGTTATGGCATGACCGAGTCGAGCGTGTACCTGTCGCCGGCGCCGCTCTACCACGCGGCCGGGGTCAACTACACGATGGCGGTGCATCGGGTCGGTGCTGCGTCGATCCTGCTGCCGCGGTTCGACGCCGAGGCGGTGCTGCGCCTGATCGAAACCCATCGCGTGACGCATGCGCAGTTCGTACCGACGATGTTCGTGCGGATGCTGAAGCTGCCGAATGCCGTCCGCGAGGCCTATGACGTGTCGAGTCTCGAGTGCGTTATCCACGCGGCGGCACCGTGTCCGGTGGACGTCAAACACCGCATGATGAAGTGGTTCGGCCCGATCATCCACGAGTATTACGGCGGGACAGAGGGATTCGCCGGTACGACGATTGATCCGCAGGAGTGGCTCGCCCACCCGGGATCAGTCGGCAAGCCGTTCACCGCGGTGCATGTGGTCGGCGATGACGGGACCGAATGTGCCGTCGGCGAGTCGGGCGAGCTCTATTTCGAGGGCGGACCGGCGTTCGAGTACTTCAAGGATCCGGGGAAGACCGCATCGGTTTCCAACGAGAAGGGTTGGCGCTCGCTGGGGGACATGGGCTACGTCGACGAGGACGGCTACCTCTACCTCACCGACCGGTCGACGTTCATGATCGTCTCGGGCGGGGTGAACATCTACCCGCAGGAGGCGGAGAACCTTCTGGTGATGCACCCCAAGCTCGTCGATGCGGCGGTGTTCGGCGTGCCGAACGAGGAGTTCGGCGAGGAGGTCAAGGCCGTCGTGCAGCCGGCGGACGGCGTATCCGCCGGACCAGACCTCGAGGCCGAGCTGATCGCGTACTGCCGGGCACACCTCGCCGCGTACAAGTGCCCGCGGACAGTCGAATTCGATCCGGAGTTGCCGCGCGATCCCAACGGCAAGCTCTACAAAAGGCGCATCCGCGAGCGCTACTGGCAGGGCCGGACGTCACGAATTGTGTGACTGGCTCGGTGAGTGGCCAGTTGTGACGCATCGCCGCGAAAAGCGTGCGTTAACGTCCCACTCGACGGTCGTACCGAGTACCCCGGGGTTCGCGAATCCACAGCTCACCATCCCCGGCCGTCGGACCTTCCGCGGCCAACTCACGCTTCAGCACCTTGTGCGTCGCGGTGGTCGGCAGGTCGGCGGTGATGCGGACGTACCGCGGCCACGCCTTCGGCGACAGATCGGCTGCTCGGTCAGGAATGCCTCGAAACCCTCGGGGGTCAGGGTCGATCCTTCGTTCAGCACCACGGCGGCCATCACCTGATCGCCGACGTTTTCGTCGGGCACCGCATACACGGCGACCCGGTTGATGTCGGGCAGGCGGACGAGGATGCGTTCGATCGGGGCCGCCGCCAGATTCTCACCGTCGACGCGCATCCAATCAGCGGTGCGGCCGGCCAGATAGATCCAGCCATCGGCGTCTCGATATGCGAGGTCTCCCGACCAGTACATGCCGTGCCGCATGCGTTCGGCGGTCGCCTCTTCACTGTTGTAGTAGCCGGTGAAGAAACCCGTTCCCGACGTATTGACCAGCTCGCCCACGGCTTCATCGGCGTTGATCAGTGCGCCGTCCGCATCGAAGCGCGCCACTGGACACTCGCTGACGGTGTCGGGGTTGTAGATGGCCACGCCGGGAAACCCCTTGCCGAGAGAGCCTTTCGGCGTTCCCGGCTCGCGGGTGATGATGACGGCGTTCTCGCTGGAGCCGAAACCATCCCACACCAGCGTGTCGAACCGCCGGGTGAACTCCTCGATGTCGCGGTCGCTCGCCTCGTTACCGAACGCGACGCGCAGCGGATTGTCGGCGTCGTCGGGTCGTTCCGGGGTTGCGAGGATGTAGGCGAGTGGCTTGCCGACGTAGTTCATGTAGGTGGCGCCGTAGCGGCGGATGTCGGCCAAGAACCTCGACGCCGAGAACTTGGCGGGCGCCATCGCTGCACCGGTCGCGATCGCCACCCCCCAACCCGCCACCAACGCGTTGGAATGGAAGAGCGGCATCGACAGGTAGCAAGTGTCGTCGGCGGTGACGTCGAACTTCTGCACCAGATTCGCACCCGACATCAACACCATGAAGTGCGACACCTTCACCGCCTTCGGATCACCGCTGGTGCCGGAGGTGAAGATCAGCATGTACGGGTCCAGCGGATCGGCCTCGCGGTAGGGCACCAACCCCCCGGCCGAATCCAGCATGCGCTCCCAGTCCTCGCTCGACGCATCCACCACCTGCACATCACCGATGTCCACGCCGTCCAACAGCGGCCGGTGCTCCGCATCGGTCACCACGACCTGGCAGTCGGCCTTCCGGATGTCTGCTGCCAGCGCGGCACCGCGCCGCGTGGTGTTGAGCCCGCAGAGCACATACCCGCCGAGGCCTGCGGCAGCCATCTGATTCAGGAACTCGGGCGTATTGCCCAGGAGCACGCCGACGTGGACGGGCCGGTCGGGATCGACGAGCGTCAGCAGCGCGGCGGCGCGCGCGGACGCGTCACGCAGGTGCTCGCGCCACGTCCACTGCTGTTCGCCGTACTTCACCGCAATGGCGTCGGACGACGCGCGTTCCCGCAGCAATTGCTGGATTGTCTCGGTCGGCATCCTGCTATTTTTAGCAAACACGCAGTGAGGTGATGCATGCGGATCATTGATGCCGACGGACACGTCGCCGAGGGAGCGTCGCTGGCCGTCGAAGCGATGCAGCGGTGGCCCGAACACATCACGCCGCGCGCCGACGGGCGGGCATTGGTCATCGAAGGCCGCAACTATCCCGAAGCCGACGGCCCGGGCGCCGGCTGTCCGCGCGAGCACGGGCTCAGCACGGCGGAGGGCATCGACTATTCGTCTGCCGAGGGCGTGTTGGCCGACGCCGACCGCGATCAGATCGACACGATGGTGTTGTATCCGAGCCTCGGCCTATGCGCGCCCACTCTTGAAGATCCGGATTTCGCCGCAGGGTTCGCGCGGCTCTACAACCAGTGGATCGCGGACTACTGCTCGGCGTCCGAGGGGCGGCTGCGCGGCATCGCGGTGACGCCGATCGAACACGGCGAGGTGGCGATCGACGTCATGCGTGAAGCGAAGGATCTCGGCCTTGTCGCCACCCACATCCCGCCCGCGTTGAAGACCCGCAACCTCGATCATCCCGATCTCGACTTGTTCTACGCCGCCGCAGTCGAACTGGACATGCCGCTCGGCATTCACGGCGCACCCGGCATGCATCTTCCGAAGGTCGGCGTCGACCGATTCACGAATTACATTCAGGTGCACTGCATCAGCTTTCCGTTCGACCAGATGACCGCGATGACGGCGATGATCTCCGGCGGTGTCTTCGACCGACATCCAGGCTTGCGTGTCGCATTCCTCGAGGCCGGCGTTGGCTGGGTGCCGTTCTTCATCGACCGCCTGCATGAGCACTTCGAGAAGCGCGGCGACTGGATCGAGAACGGCTGGCGGCGCGACCCGCAGGAGTATCTCCAAGCCGGCAACGTCTGGACGACCTGTGAACCAGAGGAGCCGATTCTGCCGGGTGTCATCGATGTGCTTGGCGACGATTTCATCATGTTCGCCAGCGACTATCCGCATTGGGATGGCGAATGGCCGGAGAGCACAAAGCATCTGCGTACCCGCCCCGACATCAGCGAGGAAACCCGCGCGAAGATCGGCGGACGCAACGCCCAGCGCTTTTACGCGCTCAACTGAGGACGTGAGACGGCGCGAACGGTAGCCCTAACCCATTGCTGACGTAATTCTGGCGATGTCGCCGAGATGATGGCGTCCCTCATGTGCTGCCTGACGAACCAACCATCGGGCCGTGCGCAGTTCTCCGGGTAGGCGCGTCACCACGCGCTCCCAGTCTGTCGGGTCAAACCGGCCGACTTCCTCGATGCAGCCGCGCACCGCGGCATCGAGGTCGTCGAGCACCGCCTCGAGGTTCGCCTCGTTGTATCGAAAGCGCCGCGCACGCACGTCGTTCAGCATGGGCTCGAGCACGGGCCGCTCTTCGGTGCGGGCGCGGTGCAGCCGGATGGTGGACGTGACGTACACGTCGCGTAGATGGCAGGCGTACTCGGCGACCGACCATTCGCCTGCCGAGAGCCGGCGCCGCAGGTTCGCCGGTGGAATGACCCCGATCGCGACCCTCGCTTCACCTGGAACGCGTGAAATCAAGTCGATGGCGGCGGTGAGGTCGAGATCCGCGTACGACAACGCACAGTCGGCGCAAACATGATTCTCGCCTGCGAGCGGCGGCACCGAGGCGGTCATTCAATGCGCTCAACTGAGCGAGAAGTCGATGACGCCGCGGATCAGCTTGCCGTTGAGCAGGTCCTCGTAGGCGTCGTTGATGTCGTCGAGCCGGTACCGCTTGGTGATCATCTCGTCGAGCTGTAGCTGGCCGGTCTGGTACAGGCGGGCAAGCCGCGCTATATCCGCCCTCGGGTTGCACGACCCGAACACGGTGCCGACCAGGTTCTTGTTCCACAGAATGAAATCCTGCAGCGCGATCTTCGCGGAACGCGTTGTCTGCGCGGTCATTCCGGTGAGAACGCAGGTACCGCCCTTTCGCGTCAGCTTGAGGTATGAGTTGACGTCCTCGCCCGCGATCAGTGACGGCGCGACCACCACGCTGTCGGCCATCACACCGTAGGTCAGGTCACGGACCAGGTCGGTGGCGTCGGCCACGGTGGCGACGCTATGCGTCGCCCCGAAGGTCAGCGCCGCCTTTTGCTTGAACTCCACCGGATCGACCGCGATGATCTGCGCCGCGCCGTTGATGCGTGCCCCCTGGATCGCCGCTGTGCCGATCCCGCCCGCGCCGATAACCACGACCGTATCGCCGCCGCGGACATTCGCCCGGTTGACGGCGGACCCGTAGCCGGTGGGGATTGCGCACGACAGCAATGCGCTCGGCACCAGCGGCAGGTGGGGCTCGATCTTCACAATCGAGTGTTCCGACACCACAGTATGTTTCGCGAACGCGCCCACTTTCGATAAATGCCCCAGCGGCTTGCCGTCGGCGGTGTGGTGGCGAAACGTCTGATCCGTGGGCATGCCCGGCGTCATCGTTGCGGCGCCCTCGTCGCAGAGGTATTCCATGCCGGAAGCGCACCAGCGGCAGTGCCCGCAGACCGCGACGAACGACATCACGACGTGATCGCCAACCGCGAATCCGGTTACGCCGCCGCCGATTTCAACGACGGTGCCCGCGCCTTCGTGTCCGCCGATCATGGGGAACATTGGTGTCAGGCCGTACTCACGTGCGATCTCATTGGAGACCGACATGTCGCCCTTGAGGATGTGGTCGTCGGAGTGGCACAGGCCTGCTGCGGCCATCTCGACGAGAACCTCGCCGGTGCGCGGCGGATCGAGCTCGAAATCCTCGACCGACCACGGGCCGCCCACATCATGCAGGATCGCGGCGCGGCTTCTCATGACAGGGTTAGCCTTGCCGGCTCGGCCGGCGTGGGCGGAAGTTCACCGGCAGGCGCTTGGGCGAGCGGAACGGCATGCCCGAGATCTTCGTGTCGTCATCGGGCACCAGCTGTAGGTCCGTGACACGGTCGAACAGGCTGTTCAGCATCGCGCGCGTTTCGACCCGTGCCAGGTGCATGCCCAGGCAGCTGTGGATGCCGCCGGCGAAGGAGATGTGCGCGCGTCGCGGCCGGTGGATGTCGAATACGTCGGCGTCGGGCCACCGCGTTTCGTCCCGGTTGGCCGAACCCATGCAGAGATTGACCTGTGCACCTTTCGGGATCGTTTTGCCGTGCATCTCGACGTCGCGGGTGGTGTTGCGTGTCACCAGGACCAACGGTGTCTCATACCGGATCCCCTCCTCGATCGCGGCGGGAATCAGGTCGCGATCCTGCTGGAGCGCTCGGAGTTGGTCGGGATGGGTGAGCAGCAGCGCCAGCAGGTTGCTCGACGACCGATACGTGGTCTCCAATCCGGCGGGCAGAAGCAAGCGCAGAAACGAGATGATCGCTTCGTCGGTGAGCTTCTCGCCGTCGATCTCCGCAGCGACGAGGTCGCCGATGACGTCTTCGGTCATCTTGCTGCGGCGCTGGTCGACCTGCGCTTGGAAATAGGTGCCCAGCTCAACCGACGCGTTCAAACCGGCCTCGATGTCCTCGGTGATCGAGATCAGCTCCAGTGACAACCTTCGGAACAGATTCAGGTCCTCTTGCGGCAGCCCCAGAAGTGCTGCGGTGACGCGAGTGGGGAATTCGAACGTCACCGCCTTGACGAGGTCAGCCTCGCCGTCGTTCTTGAACTCGTCCACCAGTTGGTCGCAGATCGGGTCGATCACCTCGGGTTCCCACTGGGTGAGTGCGCTCTGCCGGAATGCCTTCGCCACCAGGCTGCGGTGGTCGTGATGCTGTTTACCGTGCATGCCCAGGATCGTCGGCCCGAAGACGAGGCCGATCGTGTTGTTGTACATCTCTGAGCCGAACACCTCGTCCTCGCGGAAGGCCGCGAAGACGCTTTCGAAGTCGAACAATGTCCAGTTTTCAGCGGTTTTTGAGCTCCGGTGGCATCAAACCGCTTTCCATGAGCGTGCCGCGCCACACCGGCGCCGTCCTGCGCATGTATGCGAAGAAGCCGTACGGATCGCTCGCTAGGTCCGGGGCGCTCGACTGGTCGTGCGAATCGGTGCTGATCGTCACCTGTGTCTCCCCGGGGCAGCAGCGTCTAGCGACACTGTCGCACTATCTTTACTATTTTAGGTATTCTAGGTCAAGAAACCGAGGGGACGTGATGCAGCGCCGACCGGTGTGCGCGATCGAAGACCTGCCTCCGGGAAGCATGAAGCTGGTGCAGGCGGGCAAGTTCGGCGTGGGCGTCTACAACATCGACGGCGCGTTGTATGCGATCGCGAACTACTGCTCGCATGAAGGTGCGCCGCTGTGCGCGGGGTACGTCGGCGGCACCAATGAATTCGCGCCTGACGTGCCCGGACAGCTGCGCCACGTACGTGTCGGCCGGATCGCGCGATGCCCGTGGCATCAATGGGAGTTCGACATCACGACGGGGGTCAATCTCGCAGATCCGCAGAAGCGTGTCCGCACCTACGAGGTCGACGTCACCGAGGGGCAGGTGTACCTCACCGCATGACTGTCATCGACGCGAACGTCCAGCCGCACTTCCGCTACAACGCGGAGATCCGGAAATACTTGTCGCCCACGCACAAGCTGCGTTCGATCCCGGACGTCGAGCAGCAGTGGTACCAGGCACCCGGCGGGGACTACCGGCAGGATCTCTACGGCGACGGCTACCCGGGCTCCGATCCCGACACCGTGGCAAGGCATCTGTTCACCGACGGCGGCGTTGACTACGCGGTCCTGAACCCGTTGACGCGCGGGAATATCGCCGATTACCTCCTCAACAGCCGGATCTGTGCGGCGGTGAACGACTGGCTGCTGGATCGCTGGCTCGAGCCGGACATGTCGGGAAGATTTCTCGGCACGATTCGGGTCAACCCCGAGGACGTGAAGGGTGCGGTCGCGGAGATCGAGCGGCTGGCCGACCATCCGAAAATGGTGCAGGTCGGCGTTCCGCTGCAGTCGCGGGAGCCCTACGGCAAGCCGATGTTCGAGCCGATCTGGGAAGCGGC
>C688J18823_10001703_pt1 | contig 13695 bp, 12 predicted proteins | sample HopSoiMetagenom1_FD_18823 | JGI IMG/M metagenome (IMG submission 18823)
GACAGTCATAAAGATTTTACAGGAAGGATACAGTATTCAAGAACAACAAAAAATGAAAAAATAACTTGGGCCATTGGAGGATCAGGCTATTACGGAGGATACCGTTTAGGCAACGTAAAGGATTATAATTTTACGACACTTGCCAATGGAGATAAAGGTTTCGATTTTGCACCGGACACAGCAGACTACACTCGTATAGGTGAAAGAAGATATATCGGAGCAGATGCACAAGCTTCAGTTGACTGGCCGGCTGGTATCACAACACTTCGTGCAGAATACATTACGGGGGAACAGCCGGGAGTAGTTTCCAATTCATTGAGCCCGAAAGTTCCACCGGCTGCATCGATCTACCACAGAACATTTAACGGTGCTTATTTTTACTTTATTCAAAACATCGGTACATCAAAATTTCAGGCTGTTGTAAAATACGATTGGTATGATCCGAATATTAAAATTGTCGGAAATGATATCGGGAAAACAGGTACCAACACAAACGTAGGCGACATTCGTTTTGACACGTACGGATTTGGTTTGACGTATCGTATTAATACATTTGCAAAAATAATGGCATATTATGATTTAGTAAAAAATGAAAACACACAGGTAAAAGGGTATACAAAGGATATCAAAGACAATGTGACAACCATTCGTATGCAAATAAGATTTTAAGAACACACAATTAATTTAGGATAACGAACTTTAAAAAACAAATGAAAACAAAAACTATTTTATTGGCAATGGCACTTTATACAAGTGCATCATTTGCTCAGAAATTAAAAGGAAGTGATACGGTATTGCCACTCGCACAAAAAGAAGCAGAAAATTATATGAAGACAAATAAATCTGCAAAGATAATTGTTACAGGTGGTGGCAGTGGTGTTGGGTTAGCGGCATTAGTAGATGGAACAACGGATATTGCAATGGCTTCCAGAAAAATAAAAATGTCTGAGAAAATGAAATTGCAGGAAGCCGGTAAAACAGTAAAAGAAACAATTGTTGCATTTGATGCATTAGCAGTTGTTGTGAACCCGGCAAATACAGTTGGGCAATTAACACGTGAGCAATTAGAAGGCATCTTCACAGGTAAAATTAAAAACTGGAAAGAAGTAGGTGGCGCGGATATGCCAATAGTAGTGTACTCTCGTGAAACAAGTTCTGGAACGTATGAATTTTTTAAAGAACATGTAATGAGTAATAAAAACTATGCAGCATCTGTTTTGAGTATGCCTGCAACAGGCTCTATCATTCAGTCGGTGAGTCAAACAAAAGGTGCAATTGGATATGTTGGTTTAGCGTACATCGAAAAAAATGTTAAAGCGATAAAAATATCTTATGATAAAGGGAAAACATTTATTGCTCCTTCGTTAGCAACTGCAAAGGACAAAACGTATCCTGTAATTCGTCCCTTGTACTTCTATTATATCACTTCTGTTGAGAAAATGGTAAAACCATTTATCGATTATAATTTGTCACCAGAGGGTCAAAAGACAGTAGAAGAAATTGGATATGTGCCTTTGGCAAAATAAATAATAGAAATTACCCTGTGTGTCTAGGTGGTTAAATAAAATCAACCACATAGGCACATGGGTTATTTATTTTTATACTTTTGCGATCTAATCGATGCGAATAAAAAACATGAAAAAACAAATAATAGCACTTTTAATGATTCCTGTATTGGGATTGTTAAGCTGTGGGCGCGGTGAAACGAATAGTGCAACAGAAGGAACAGTAAGTAAAAGAAATATTACCCTTAAGGGAAGTGATACGGTTTTGCCATTAGGACAAAAAGAGGCTGAAACCTATATGCACAAAGATTCAACTGCATCCATAAGTGTTACAGGTGGTGGATCCGGTGTTGGGTTAGCAGCGCTACTAGAAGGGACAACCGATATTGCAATGGCTTCGCGTGATTTAAAAACGGAAGAGAAATTAAAATTTTCAGAGAAAAGGAAAGAGATAGAACAAGTGATTATTGCATATGATGCATTATCGGTTGTTGTAAATCCAGAGAATAAAGTTGGGCAATTAACACGCGAGCAAATTGAAAAAATTTACACAGGTGAAATTAAGAATTGGAAAGAAGTGGGAGGAGCAGATGAAAAAATTGTAGCCTATTCGCGTGAATCCAGCTCCGGAACATTTGAGTTTTTTAAAGAAACGGTAATGGAAAAAAAGAATTATGCTTCTACTATTTTAAGTATGCCAGCAACAGGTGCCATTGTTCAATCGGTAAGTCAGACAAAAGGTGCGATTGGATACATTGGAATGGCGTATGAAACGAGTGGAGTGAAAAATATTTCAGTTTCCTATGACGGAGGGAAAACCTATGTTGCACCAAGTATTGCTGCAGCAAAAGACAAATCGTATCCAATATCTCGTCCATTATATTATATGTATGAAAAAGCATCTAAAGATAAAGTGGCAACCTTTATAGAATATGCTGTTTCGGAAGAAGGGCAAAAAGTTGTTGCTGAAATTGGCTATGTGCCTGTAAAATAACACAATTGTATTTCAAAGGGATGGTAATAAGAGCCGTCCTTTTTCTACTCCCCCGCCTTCTTAACATTAAATTAACATAGTCTTAACATTCGGGACATGCTCAAATAATCGCTCAAGCCTATATTTGCAAGGCATTAAAGCGGTTATCATCATTGAAAACATATTACAAGAAAGTCTCGGAGAAAATTATTGAAGGATTGTTAATGTTAAGTGGTACCATTACCAGTTTAACAGTTTTATTAATTGTGTTTTTTTTGTTTAGAGAAGGCTTGGGTTTATTTGATAAAAAGCCGGTGGAGGAAACTGTTGTGATTGCAATTAACAAGTCCAATACAGCAAACGAGTTAACATCGCTTCAAATAAAAAACATTTATGATCAAAAAATTACCAACTGGTCCGAGCTGGGCGGTAAATCCGATTCCATCATTCTATTCCGTCTGGAAGACATTACAAATTATTATACGGAAGAGCAAATAGGTGCCAATTTCGAAAACCTCCCCATGTGCATCAACAACGTTGTTGATAGTATTCCAGGCATCATTGCTTTTTTCTCCGATAAATATCTTGCAAAGGATTTCAAAGGCAAGATGGTAAACATCGATAAAATAAAAATCAGTGAATTTTTAAATGGGAGAGAATGGCTACCCACAGCACAGCCCACAGCTCAATTGGGTGTAAAGCCACTAATTTTAGGTACCTTATGGGTAAGTTTTGGTGCTATTTTATTGGCATTGCCGCTGGGCCTGGCAGCAGCTATTTATTTAAGCGAAATAGCAGATGAACGTGTTCGAAAATTTCTGAAACCACTCATCGAATTATTAGCCGGTATACCTTCCGTTGTTTATGGCTTCTTTGGCTTGGTAATCATTGTTCCAATGATTCAAAAAGCGTTTAATCTTCCGGTAGGAGAAACGGCTTTAGCAGGAAGCATTATTTTGGGAATCATGGCATTGCCAACAATCATAACCATTTCGGAAGATGCTATGCGGAATACACCACGTGCAATGAAAGAAGCAAGTTTAGCACTTGGTGCCAGCAAATGGCAAACAATTTATAAAGTAGTTGTTCCTTATTCAGCTTCAGGTATCACAGCTGGAGCCATTTTGGGAATAGGTCGTGCTATTGGAGAAACAATGGCCGTACTCATGGTAACAGGAAATGCAGCAGTAATTCCACATTCCATATTAGAACCTGTACGTACCATTCCCGCTACAATAGCTGCCGAATTGGGTGAAGTAGCAAATGGCAGCATGCACTACAAAGCTTTGTTCGCCTTGGGTTGTATTTTATTCTTGATAACCCTATTCATAAACTTAACTGTTGAATTTATCAGCAACAGAAAAAAATATAAAAAACACTAATGCAAACGCTTGACGAAGATAAATTAGCGAAACGGAAAAAACTGCAACAAGCAATTGCTTTTTGGATCCTACGCATTTTAAGTTATTCCATTGTCGCTATTCTTTTTATTATTTTGTCTTTTATTGTTTACAGAGGAGCCTCAGCGCTTAGCTGGGACTTTATAACGAAAGCACCGGAAGAAGGAATGACAAAAGGTGGCATTTTTCCAGCTATCATTGGTACCCTGTACCTGGTATTGGGAAGTATGCTTTTTGCGTTTCCCGTTGGTGTACTTGCAGCTATTTACATGAATGAATATGTGAAAGATGGGATCATCAAAAAAATTATCAAACAGATGACGAATAACCTATCAGGTATTCCTTCTATCGTATTTGGTTTATTTGGAATGGCGCTCTTTGTAAATAAAATGGGTTTTGGTGATTCACTTCTTGCAGGTTCACTTACATTAGGATTGCTGGCATTACCTGTTGTAATACGTACAACAGAGGAAGCGCTAAAAGCAGTTGATGATACGTTCCGTCATGCAAGCCTTGGGTTAGGTGCCAGTAAATGGCAAACAACGAGTAAAGTAGTTTTACCTATCGCTTTTCCTAATATTATTACAGGATTGATTTTATCTATTGGCCGTGTATCAGGGGAAACAGCTCCGATTTTATTTACCGTTGCAACTTATTTTTTACCAAAATTACCAACTAGTATTTTTGATCAGGCAATGGTATTACCATATCACTTATTTGTAATTTCAACAAGTGGAACCGATATTGAAGCAACACGTCCATTGGCTTATGGAACAGCACTGGTATTAATTATCATTGTGTTGATTGCAAATTTATCAGCGAATGTGCTGAGAAAATATTTTGGTAAAAAAGTGAAGATGCAATAATCAATTACCGAATGGATAGCTGATTGAAAGAAATAATAAATAAGAAATTAAATGTATAAGATTGAATCTAAAAACGTTGATTTTTTTTACGGGAGCACACAAGCTTTAAAAAATATCAATATATCTATTAAACCCAATACAGTTACTGCCTTGATTGGTCCATCGGGTTGCGGTAAATCAACTTATTTGCGCTTGTTCAACCGAATGAACGACCTAATCGATGGAACAAGAATTGAAGGCAGCATTTGTATAGATGGAGAAGATATTTATGCAAAAGGAGTAAATGTTGACAGCCTTCGCAAAAAAGTAGGGATGGTATTTCAAAAACCAAATCCATTTCCGAAAACAATTTTTGAAAATGTTGCTTATGGCTTACGAGTGAATGGCATAACAGATAAAAAATTTATTGAAGAACGTGTTGAAACATCTATTAAGCAAGTTGCACTGTGGGAAGAAGTAAAAGATAAATTAAAAAAATCGGCATTTGCACTTTCGGGTGGGCAACAACAACGCTTATGTATTGCACGCGCTTTAGCAATTCAACCATCTATAATTTTAATGGATGAACCAACTTCTGCATTGGATCCTATTTCAACATCCAAAATAGAAGAGTTGATTTATGAGTTAAAAACAAAATACACCATTGTTATTGTTACACACAACATGCAGCAGGCAGGACGTGTTAGCGATACAACAGCATTTTTTTATATGGGTGAATTGATAGAACATGACAATACAAAAATTATCTTCACAAACCCTAAAATTGAACGCACACAAAATTATATAACCGGAAGATTTGGTTAAACGGTCAGAATCGGTATACATTTGTATAGATTTCCAATAACAACGAGTAACAAATCATTTAATCAGTAAAAGAAATGTCACATTTAGATATAGAGCTACAACAATTAAAGACAGAAAGTATTAAAATGTGGTCGCTCGTTAATTTGCAATTACGCAAAGGAAAAGAAGCATTATTAAAAATTGATCAGGATCTTGCGCGCGAAGTAATATTGAGTGAAAGACGTGTAAATGCATACGAATTAAAATTGGACCGTGATTGCGAAAATATTTTCGCATTGTTTAATCCCGTTGCTGTTGATTTGCGATTTGTATTGGCTGTTTTAAAAATTAACAGCAACCTGGAGCGTACAGGTGATATTGTTGAAGGAATAGCACGTTTTGTAATGAATGTTGATCATACTTTTGACACAAAGTTATTGGAGATCACACGTGTTGTGGAAATGTATACGGCAGCCAATAATATGATGGAAAGTGTATTAGAAGCTTTTGAGAAAGAAGATACAGCATTGGCCCGTAAAATTTTTAAAGAAGATGAATTACTGGATGATATCAATATTAAAGCAAATGCAATCATTGCGCTATATGTGAAAGATCAGCCACAGAATGTTGTAGAAAATGCATTGTACCTGCTATCCATTATCCGTAAATTGGAACGGGTGGGTGATCAGGCGAAAAATATGGCAGAAGAAATTATTTTTTATATTGAAGCAAAGGTGTTAAAACACCGATCAAAAGTAGAGAAGGCAGCGGAGTAATAGTAGGAGATAATAGATTTGATTCAAAATGCACACACGTACAACCCGGCAGGTTTTTGAAACCTGTCGGGTTTGTTTTTCTCAATCAGCTACTCGTCCCAGGGTGAACTTAAAAACCTGTGGGATTAAGTTGTAAACCTCACCTGTAAAACAATTTCATACGTATCTTTGTACTATATTCTTAATCATTAAAACCTATGCCGCATTTATTCTCTCCTATAAAAATCAGAAGTATTGAATTAAAAAATAGAATTGTCGTTTCACCCATGTGTCAATATTCCAGTAAAGATGGTTTTGCCAACGATTGGCATTTGGTACATCTGGGAAGCAGAGCCGTTGGAGGCGCAGCCCTTGTGATTACCGAGGCAGCTGCTGTTTCTCCGGAAGGAAGAATCTCTCCAGGTGATTTGGGAATCTGGTCGGATGAGCACATTCCTTTTTTAAAACGCATCACTACATTTATCGAAGAGCAAGGATCAATTGCTGGAATGCAGATCGCGCATGCTGGTCGCAAAGCAAGTCATGCCGCACCGTGGACGGGAGGTAAAGCAATTACATCCCAGGATGGTGGCTGGCAAACAGTCGCACCAAGTGCGCTTGCTTTTTCAGAAAAAGAGCCAGTTCCAACAGAATTAAGCCTGGAAGAAATAGATAAAATTAAAATCGATTTTAAAAAGGCTGCAGCCAGAGCCTTGAAAGCTGGTTTTAAAGTGATTGAGCTTCATGCGGCGCATGGTTACCTCTTACATGAATTTTTATCGCCTTATAGCAATAAGCGAACGGATAAATACGGAGGATCGTTCGAGAATCGCATTTCATTTTTAGTCGAACTCGTTGAGATAGTTCGTGAAGTATGGCCCCTTGAATTGCCTTTATTTGTACGTATTTCAGCTACAGAATGGGTGGATGGTAGTTGGACGGAAAACGATTCAATAAAATTAGCAAACATTTTAAAAGACAAAACTGTTGACCTTATTGATTGTTCCACAGGAGGAAATATACCACATGTAAAAATCCCATTGGTGCCAATGTATCAAACTCCTTTTGCAGAGCAGGTAAAAAGGCAAAGTGGAATTTTAACAGGAGCAGTGGGCTTAATTACAACTGCTGAAGAAGCGAACGAAATTATTGAAACAGGAAAAGCCGATATTGTATTACTGGCGCGTGAACTGCTTCGTGACCCGTATTTTCCATTAAGAGCAGCATACGAGCTAAAAAGTGAAACACGTTGGCCACTACAATACGAAAGAGCGAAGAAAAAGTAGTAGTCGATAGTTTTTGGAATGCCAATTCTTTAAAAATGATCCCTCCGGGATCAATACGAAGTTCATTGGAACCTAGAAAATGCTTCTGCGAATCGATTGAGATTAGAAACGATTTTTATTCTTAACTTTATACTTCAATTATAACTAAATGCCCATTAAATAAGGAGAATCACCATTTTTTGTTAACATTTACTTAATTTAATTTTAACACACAAGTGATGGTATAACATCAATTTTACACTGAATTAAATGAGATGAAATAATGGATACAACAAGCAAAAACAAAATTTTATTGGTTGATGACGAAGCGGATATTTTAGAATTTTTAAGTTACAACCTTAAAAAGGAAGGATACCGTGTATATACTGCAAACAATGGAAAAGAAGCAGTAACTGTTGCAAAAAAAGAAAATCCTGATGTAATTATATTAGATGTAATGATGCCGGATATGGATGGTATTGAAACGTGTAGAGAAATTCGTGATATACCCGGGCTAAAAGATGTAATGATAGCTTTCCTTACTGCTAGAAATGAAGACTATTCGCAAATTGCAGGATTTGAAGTTGGAGCAGATGATTATATTAACAAACCTATCAAACCTCGCGTGTTGATAAGCAGAATTAAAGCCTTGCTCAGAAGAAGTGGAAACAGCGAATCAAATGACACTGAGAAAGTAGAAATGGGAGGGATAAAAATTGACAGAGAGCGCTATTTAATTGTGCAAGATGGAAATGAAATAAATCTTCCAAAAAAAGAATTTGAATTGCTTGCCTTATTGGCTTCTAAACCAGGAAAAGTATTTACACGTGAAAGTATTTTGGATAAAGTTTGGGGAGGAGAAGTGGTTGTTGGTGATCGTACAATCGATGTTCATATTCGTAAATTGCGTGAGAAACTTGGAGAAGATTTTATTAGAACAGTTAAAGGCATCGGTTATAAGTTCGAATTTTAAAACAATCTTTTACTGAATTTGCACGCAGCTGCGCTGTATTTTTCGTTATCTTGTTTACATGTTTAAGCAAGAGAATACTATATGAAACCGACATCACCAAAATTTTTACTAGTAGTAATAGCCATAGGACTTGCACTCCTTTTATCAGCAAGTATCCTTGTTTTTTACAACATGAAAATTATTTCTACCTGGCAGTTAGCGACCATTGTATTTATTATATCCTTTATCACTTCTCTTATTTTATTTTTCTTCATTGATTCTTTGATCTTAAAAAAAGTGAATCAATTGTCCATAGCAGTTAAAAATTTCCGTGGTCAGGATGATGCGCCGGTTAATACCTATTATGGAGGTTATGAAGTGGAAAATTTGCGTAAAGAAATTCTTGCCTGGGCGGATGAACGTAAAGATGAAATCGAACGATTAAAAAAATTGGAAGTTTATCGGAAAGAGTTTTTAGGAAATGTGTCGCATGAATTGAAAACTCCCATTTTTAATATTCAAGGATATGTATTGACCTTATTGGATGGTGGTTTGGAAGATGAAACCATTAACCGAGATTACCTGATGCGTGCAGAACGCAGTATTGACAGAATGATTACAATTGTGGATGATCTGGAGGCAATCTCTCAACTGGAAACAGGAGAATTGCAATTGGAACCAGAGCGATTTGATATTGTTGCATTAAGCAAAGATATTTTAAATTCATTAGAAATGAAGGCAACGGGAAAAGGAATCATGCTTTCTTTAGAAGGGGAGAGAGAACCAATATTTGTTTGGGGGGATCGGTTCAGAATTCGTCAGGTAATAACCAATCTTGTTGTAAATTCCATAAAATATGGAAAGGAGTATGGAGAAACAAAAATAAGTTTTTATGAAAATTTTGATTTGATCCAGATTGAAGTAAATGATAATGGAATTGGTATTTCCAAGGAGCATTTGCCTCGCTTATTTGAGCGATTCTATCGTGTCGACAAAAGCAGATCCCGCGAGCAAGGTGGAACCGGTTTAGGTTTAGCCATTGTTAAACATATTATTGAAGCGCACGATCAAACAATTACTGCATCAAGTGAAGAAGGGAAAGGGACAACATTTGCATTTACGCTAGTTAAAGCTTAATCGATTAATAAAATTTGCAATTTTTTCTCCAGGTCAAGATGATTTATATCTTCAAAATCTAAAAAACCGGCATATAATTTACTCTGCGTTAATGCTCGTTCTAAATTAAATTCCGTCTGCGTTTCGAAATAAGCATACTTATTTTTTTTGCAACGTACTGCAAGATATTCCTGCTCAGTTTGACCAGGTGTTGGAACAAAAAGCGCTTTCCTTTTTAATGCTACCAAATCCATTAATGTAGAATAGCCGCTTCTGGAAACAATAAGTGTAGAAGCCAACATAGCAGCTTTCATAGCTGCTGCGTTCAGATGTGAAACAACATCGAGATTGTTTTTTGTTTCTAAATGTACAGGCTCTTCTGTAATACCCCTTACCAACAAAAAATTTAATGGAAGTGCTGAAGCTTGTTTTACTATAAGCTCTTCAAATAGACTTCGTTGTGGTTCAGGTCCCGAAAGCACAATCATCACATCGTAGGCTTTTTTTAAAACAATAGAAGTAGGAGTATCAGAAGGTTCAGCTGTGAAACGTGACAAAAAACCGATATAAGAAGCGTTAGTTGGTAGTGTATACTGGTGCGATAAATCACCTGATAAATATGGTGGTTTGGCTTGATCGGGGATCCAGCATTCGGTAAATTTTTTTATGTACCTAAGATTAATGGTATGCAATACATACTCTCCCAACGGAGCTTTTATCAATAGCTGATGCGTAATAAAAACTGTTTTTGCTACGGTGCTCCACAAACCAAAGCGATTATCAGAGATGACAATATCAATTTTCTTTTCTTTTACAATTTCCTCAAGCAGCTCATGTTCTCTTTTAATTCCTTTTAAAATTTTAGGAATAGAAAGAAACATGTTCAGGGTCATTGCTTTTTTTGAATATTGGATATCATAACCCGGTAAATCAATAAATTCAAGTTTAGGAAATTCTTGTTGCAAGAGGAGGGCAGAGCGACCGCTACCTGCGATGAGTACAGCTGCATTTTGTTGCAGTAATAACTGAATAATAGGAATACAACGGGTTGCATGACCCAAGCCCCAATCTAAAGGGCAAACCAATATTCGTTTTTTCTGCCGCATTAATTCTTATTTTTGTAAAAATAAGGCTTTGCTATGATAAGCCGAAATACTGTTGGTAACTATAATACGCATGGCGAAGAGAAAATTAAAGAAGTTTGCAGAAGTATCCGCGTTTAACAATTGCTTTTTCCTTTCATTTGAGGGTTCAAGAGCAGAAGGGCTCCCATTAAAAGGAAAATGGCACAAGGAATATTTTAAGAACAATAATCCCATTGTGGTTGAACTTGGTTGCGGGAAGGGGGAGTATACAGTGGGACTGGCTAAACGATTTCCGGGTAAAAATTTTATTGGAGTAGACATTAAAGGTAACCGTATCTGGACAGGTGCGAAGACAGCTATTGAAAACAAGATGAATAATGTTGCTTTCATCCGCACCCGCATCGATTTTATTGAATCCTGTTTTAGTGAAAACGAGGTGGATGAAATCTGGATCACCTTCCCGGATCCTCAGCCGCAAAAAACCAGGATAAGGAACAGGCTTACCAATATGATGTTTATCAATCGGTATAAAATAATTCTAAAAAAAGGTGGTTTTGTAAATTTAAAAACCGATAACGAACCTTTTTATCAATACACCAAAGAAGTAGTTGCGGAAAATAAATTGCAATTGATTGATGCCACCAATGATTTATATGGAAGGGTACAAGCGGGTATCAGTTCGAGCGGGGTCGAGAACACTACTGCACGTGATGAAGCACTTACAAATATAAAAACCTATTATGAAAAGAAATTTTCAGATTTAGGATTTAAAATATGCTATTTAAAATTTAAATTATAGTTTTTCTATATAATGTATGACGTAAAAAAGAATGCTGATTTTTTTCAAAATGTTTTTGAAGTAGCGCGTCTTGTTCCCAAAGGTCGTGTAACCAGTTATGGCGCTATTGGAAAATACCTGGGAGCTGCCCGTTCAGCACGCATGGTAGGTTGGGCTATGCACTTGGCAGGATCTCAAAAGCCGAAAGTACCCGCACATCGTGTGGTAAATAGCGCAGGTCTGCTTACCGGTAAACATCACTTTGCAACACCAACCATGATGGAAGAGCTATTAAAAAAAGAAGGCGTCAAAGTGATAAATAATAAAGTGAAAGATTTTAAAAAAGTGTTTTGGGATCCGGTGATAGAGTTGGAGTTATGAGAACATTAGTTCCTTTGCTACCCTGTTATCCTCATGATAGATTTCAATTAACCAAATAGTAGTATTCAAAGCCACATGAGCTGATATCTTCCTGCGTTGTGGTTTGATTTAATCGGGTTTCATCAATTACAAAACTATTATTAATAGGATCGAACTTAAAATTTTTCCAAGTGTATGGATTATTTTATGATTTACTTTTATTGGTAGTATACAATTTCATTTTCCAATTTTACTTCAGCTGAATTAGCAAAAAACATTTTGATAAAGATATATAAAACTTGTAGCTCTTTTGCGTGGCATTTTATTTGCGTTTCTTTTTCTTGGTAAATATTTCCCCACTTACACTCTACTTATCAACATTCACAATACTTTCATGTAAACACCCTAGCTTTATAGTCCTTAATCCTTGTATCATGACTATGAAATCGAACAATAAAAAGAAGGGGCCGGCTTCTATTGATCTCGTAATGCTGGAAACGCCAGTGAAGGGCAAGAAAATCAAATTTTCTAAAAATGGCAATCCTAAAGAAAAAGTGCGTTTCCAACGACTCGAAGGAAATGAATCTGTTGATGCCGTGGAATTGCTCAACATTCTGACGGAAATAAAAAATGGAAATTTTAATGTGAAAATGCCTATCAACAATGTAGGCTTGAGCGGAAAAATTAGTGATACCTTAAATGAAATTATCTCCAACAATAGAAAACTAATAAAAGAATTTACCAAAGCCCAACAAAGTATTGGTAAAGAAGGAAAATTAAATCAACGCATTAACTTGCCCAATGCACAAGGTGAATGGAAAACCGGAGTAGAAGCGTTGAATGCACTCATCTCCGATTTGGCGTATCCGATCCATGAAATCGACCGCGTAATTTCTGCCGTAGCAAAAGGAAATCTTTCTCAGCAAATTCCAATTGAAGTAAGTGATCACTTATTACAAGGAGAGTTTGCGCGTATTGCAAAAGAAGTTAACGACATGGTAAAGCAGTTGAACCTCTTTACGCGAGAAGTAACACGTGTTGCAAGGGAAGTAGGTTCGGAAGGAAAACTCGGTGGACAAGCAAAAGTTAAAGGTGTGGATGGTGTATGGAAAGATCTTACAGATTCCGTAAATCAAATGGCGGGTAACTTAACGGCCCAGGTACGTAACATTGCAGAGGTAACAACTGCAGTTGCAAAAGGAGATTTGTCGCGCAAAATTACAGTGGATGTAAAAGGTGAAATCTTAGCATTAAAAAATACCATCAACACCATGGTGGATCAATTGAACTCGTTCTCATCAGAGGTAACACGTGTTGCATTGGAAGTAGGTACGGAAGGAAAACTTGGCGGACAGGCACAAGTAAAAGGTGTTGCAGGAACCTGGAAAGATTTGACCGATTCTGTAAATCAAATGGCATCCAATCTTACCGGTCAGGTCCGTAACATTGCCGAGGTAACAACAGCCGTTGCAAATGGTGATTTGTCGCGTAAAATCACCGTGGATACAAAAGGAGAAATCTTAGAATTAAAAAATACCATCAACACGATGGTGGATCAGCTGAACTCTTTTGGTTCGGAAGTAACGCGTGTTGCACGTGAAGTAGGTTCGGAAGGAAAACTCGGCGGACAAGCAACGGTGGAAGGTGTGGATGGTATCTGGAAAGAGTTAACCGATTCCGTAAATCAGATGGGATCAAATCTTACGGCACAGGTACGTAACATTGCAGAGGTAACAACTGCCGTTGCAAAAGGTGACTTGTCACGTAAAATTACAGTGGATGTTAAAGGTGAAATTTTGGAATTGAAAAAAACAATCAACACGATGGTGGATCAGCTGAACTCTTTTGGTTCAGAGG
>C688J18823_10001705_pt1 | contig 13690 bp, 15 predicted proteins | sample HopSoiMetagenom1_FD_18823 | JGI IMG/M metagenome (IMG submission 18823)
GATTATCCCCGGGCGCGGCGGCTCGGGCATCTCCTCATCACGCGGGACTGACATGACGCTGAAGATCCGAAGGGTGGTGACCGGCCATGACGCGCAGGGCAAGGCGCGGGTCGCGATCGACGAGCTGTGCCGCAACGTCATATCGCGCCGGCCCAACCATGCGAGCTGCGTGGTGTGGTCCACCGGCGAGTTCCCGGCCGACAACGGCGACGAGCGCGATGGTGCGGCGCGCGAGGTGGCCACCACCGACGCCAACGGCACGGTGTTCCGCATCGTCGAATACAGTCCCGGCGTCGCGCCGCGCAATCACCGCACCGAATCGCTCGACTACGCAATGGTGCTTTCCGGCGAGATCGACATGGAGCTCGACGGGACTGTGGTGCACCTGCGCGTGGGCGACGTCCTGGTTCAGCGCGGCACCCTGCACAACTGGGTCAACCGCGGCACCGAGCCCTGCGTCATCGCGTTCGTGCTGGTCGCTGCGAAGCCGGTGGAGCGCAGCGGGAGGAGCCTCGATGCGGTGGGCTAGGTTCGTTTTTCTCGTCCTGGCGATTTTTTCGGGAACTGTAGAAGGGCAAGGAGACTACCCCGTGCGGCCGGTGCGCATTGTGGTGCCTTCGCCGCCGGGCGGCGGCACCGACATCATGGCGCGGGTGCTGGCGCAGCACTACTCCAAGGCGCTCGGGCAGCCGTTCTTCGTCGAGAACAAGCCGGGCGCCGGTAACTTGATCGGTATCGAGTTCGTGGCGCGCGCGCCGGCCGACGGCTATACGCTGCTCGTGGTGGCGAGCACGCTCGCACTCAACTCAGTGCTGTACAAGAAGGTTCCCTACGATCCGGTGCGCGACTTCGCGCCCATCACCATTGCCGCCACCGCGCCGAACGTACTCATCGTCAACACCGCGCTTCCGGCGCAATCGCTCGCCGAGCTCATCGCCTTGGCGAAGAGCAAGCCGGGGGCGCTCAGCTACGGCACGCCGGGTATCGGCACCTCGCCGCATCTGTCGATGGAGCTTCTGAAGAGCATGGCGGGCATCGACCTGCAGCACGTGCCTTATCGTGGCACCGCGGCGGCGGTCACCGACGTCATCGGCGGCCAGATCGCGGCCACCTTCGCCAACGCACTCACCGCCAAGCCGCAGGTGGATTCAGGGCGCGTGCGTGCGCTCGCGGTGTCGGGGCCGAAGCGCATCGAGGCCCTGCCGGCCGTACCGCCGGTGGCAGAGGCAGGGGTGCCGGGCTACGAGGCGATGCAGTGGTACGGCATGGCGGCGCCCGCCGGCACGCCTGCGCCGGTGATCGCGCGGCTTAACGCAGAGGCGGTCAAGGCGCTCCAAAGCGACGAGATGAAGGAAAAACTCGCGCTCGACGGCGCTCAGCCGGTCGGCAGCACCCCGGCCGAGTTCGCGGCGCTCATCCGCAGCGAGCTGGACAAGTGGGCGCGCGTGGCCCGTGCGGCCAAGATCGAACAGCAGTGACTAGAACGACGCCAGCGAGGCGCTGGTGAGCTTCAGCGCTTGCGTCGAAAGCGCCTGGCCGTAGATGGTGGCAAGCGAATCGGCATAGCGCGGCAGGGAAAGCCCGGCCATACCTGCGCGAGCATTCGCGGCCAGGCGACGGCGAAGGTCAGGATCGCGAACCAGACGAAGCAGCGCGTCCAACAGGGCGCGGTCGTCTCCGGCCGGAACAAGAAGCCCGTTCTCGCCGTCGGTGACGAGGTCTGGAATTCCGCCGACCGGACACGTAATCACGGCCAGCTCGAATGCCATCGCTTCGACCAGCGCCATCGGCTGGCCTTCCGCGAGCGAGGGCAGCACGAACACCTCGCTGCGCGCCAGCAAGGCGCATTTTTCCTCTTCCGTCGCCCACTCCCGGATCTTCACGCAATCCGCAAGGCCGGCGCGTTCGCAATAAGCACGGGCGGCTGCAACCTCCCCGTCGCCTGCGATCGTCAAGTGTGCCCGGCCGGGCGCAATTGCCTGCAGTCGGGCCATGGCGGCAAGCAGGCGGAAAGCCCCCTTGCGCTCGCCGATTCGGCCAAGGAACAGAAGGCGCACCGCGCCATCCGGCGCTTGCCGATCCGGCGGCGGAGGCAGGCGCACGGGATTGGGCAACGTCCAGATTGTCAGGCGCCCGTGCGTAAGACCGGCGTAAAACTGCTGCCAAGCCTTGGAAAGCGCGATCAGGCCGCGCGCGCCGTGCAACATGCATAGTGCTCTCGCCCGCCACGCTGGTGACACGCCTTCAAGGACCGAGACCGGCGCATGAGAATGCAGCACGTAAGGGATGGCTTTCCAGCGAAGTACGCGGGTGAGGAAATACTTGCGGTACAGGCTACCTCGCACCGCGAAGTGAATGTGCGCCAAGTGGTACGCGGCGCGCGGTAGGAGCAGGCAGCGCACGAGTGCCAAGAGGAAGCACCAGTGCTTGCCGAGCGGATGATCGGTGTGCGTGACGAGGTGCGTGTAGCGTGCGCCGCCTGCGTCCAGCATCAAGCGCTCAACGGTCGCAACGCCGCCGCGCGTTCGCGTCGACGTGCCGATCATCAATACACGCAAGCCGTCCACTCTGGATCCCGGCCGTCTAGGCCGCGTGCCGCCGCCGCAACCAGACGGCGGCGATCTCCCTCACCAGCATGGCGAGAGCCTTGGGGACCACGTCGCGATAGCGGGGCCAAAGCCGTGCCGGCTCGCAGGCGACCCGATGTGCCCACTCCAATCCCAGCTGCTGAATCCATTTCGGCGCGCGCTTAGTGGTGCCGGCGAACCAGTCGAATGCGGCGCCCACGCCCACCATCACGGCGGAGGGGAAGCGCTCCGCGTGATGCGCCATCCACAGTTCCTGTTTCGGCCAACCCAGGCCGACCCAGATCACATCCGGTGCTTGCGCGGCGATTGCGTTGAGCACTTCCTCGGTTTCTGGAGCGCCGGCGGCGCGGATCGGCGGGGAGTACCAGCCGGCGATTGCGCCGGCCCCCACCATGCGACCGGCGCGCTCAATGATGAGAGCCAGCGTCCGCGGCGACGCGCCATAGTAGTAGTGGCGGACCGACGCTGCCCGCGGATCCCGCAGCACCTTCTCGAGGAAATCGGGCGCCGTCACGCGGCTGACGGGCATGCCCTTGGCACGGCCCACCCACACGGTGGGCATGCCGTCCGGAAGCGTCATCAGCGATCGGTTGAGGACCTCCTGCAGCCGCGCATCGCCCTCGGACTCCACGATGCCGTGCGCGCAAGTGCAGGCGATGTACCCGCCGCCACGCGCAGCGACGGCGGCAAAAAACGCATCGACGGCGCTCGTCATGCTTACACACGACATTCGGACCTTGCCGAAGCTGAAGCGCGACGGCTGCCCTCCAGGGGCGAGCGTCCAGTTCACGCGGCTACAGCGAGGTGCGGCTGCGCTGCCGCCTCGGCTTTCAGCACCTGGCTTTCGATCCACGCGTACGTGCGGGCGAGTCCGTCGCTGAGCGTCATCGTCGGCCGCCAATGCAGCTTCTCGTGGATGAGGCGGTTGTCGGAATTACGTCCACGTACGCCGGTCGGTCCCGGGATGTGCCGGAGCGAGATTCGCTTTCCCGCGATGCGCGCCACCATCGCGGCCATGTCGTTGATCGTCACCATTTCCTCGGAGCCTATGTTCACCGGCCCGGCGAACGACGACTGCATCAAGCGGCGCACCGCCTCGGTGCACTCGTCGATGTAGAGGAACGAGCGCGTCTGCCTGCCGTCGCCCCAGATCTCGACCGTTCCCGGATCGCTCGCCTGTGCCACCTTGCGGCAGAGCGCGGCGGGCGCCTTCTCGCGCCCTCCGTCCCAGGTGCCGAGCGGCCCGAAGATGTTGTGAAACCGCGCGATCCGGCAGCGCATGCCGCGGTTGCGGTTGTACGCGAGGTACAAGCGCTCGCTGAAGAGCTTCTCCCAGCCGTAGTCGCTGTCCGGATTGGCCGGGTAAGCGGAGTCTTCGGCGCAGTTCGGGGAGTCGGGGTCGGTCTGATTGTGGGCGGGGTAGATGCACGCCGAAGAAGAGTAGAAGACGTCGCGGATACCGAGCCCCGCGCACAGGTCAAGCACGTTGAGGTTGATGGCGGCCGAGTTGTGCATGACGTCGGCGTCGTGCTTGCCGGTGAAGATGTATCCGGCTCCGCCCATGTCGGCCGCGAGCTGGTAAACCTCATCGAAGCGGGGCTCGATGACGCAGGCGCAAACGGAAGGGTCGCGCAGGTCGCCGATGACGAATTCGTGCGCCTCGGATGCAGAGTATTCCGGATACTTCAGATCGACGCCGCGGACGAAATAACCCTCCGCCCTGAGCCGCGCCACCAGGTGAGTGCCAATGAACCCGCCGGCGCCGCAAACTACGGCGCTACGAAGTGGCGTGCAGTTCTCGGCCATGTTCACAATGTACCGGCGCCGGGACGACGCTTCGAAGAGGAGCGATTAGTCCGTTAGGGAGCGCATGAGCCGATCTGCCCATCGCGATGCAGTGGTGCTGGACAAGTGGGCGCACGTGGCCCGTGCGGCCAAGATCGAACAGCAGTAGTTAGAACAGCCGCGCCCGCGCGGCGGCCGCGGTTCGCGTCTCGACGCCGAGCTTCTCGTAGATGCGCTCGAGGTGCTTTTCGACGGTGCGCGGCTTGGCGCCCACGATGGCGCCGATGTCGCGGCTGGTCTTGCCGGCCGCGACCCACTCGAGGACCTCCCGCTCTCGCGCAGTAAGCGGCGTGCCGGCGAGCTTGGGCACGTTGCCGCCGAGGCGGTAGAGGTTGGCGAGGTGCGGACGCATCGCTTCCCCGAGCTCGACCTCGCGCTCGCCGAAGGCGCTGCCCGAGCGGTTGAGCACGAAGCTCACGAGGAGGCGCTGGTCGACGTAGATCGGTACCGCCATCGCATGCCGGATGCCGATCCTCCGGTAGTACTCGTTGTAGAGCGGCGTCTCCTGGAACACGTCCACGGGCACGAGGTCGCTGATGCGCCGCGTGCCCACCCCCGGCTGGCGGCCGTGCGCCCGCACGAGCGGGTGCTCGGGGAAGTAACGGTCGAAAACCTGGAGCTGGCGCGCGGAAATTGCGCCCGGGGCATCGCTCACCACGCTCCGGTGGTTCGTGTCGAGGTCGCACACCGAAAGGGTAGTGAGGTCCGAGCCGATCAGCCCCGACAGCGAGGCCACGCCGCGCCGCGCGAAGCTGCCTGGCGCGTCCTGGCCGATGGCGTCGAGGGCGCCGAGCGCCGCGTGCAGATCCTGGCTGGTGAGCGCGGACATCGTTCCGTCTTTCTACCTACTGGTAAGTCACTTGTCAACCAGTAGGTAAGTTATATGGTAGGGTTCGGCATGGCCCGACCTCAGGTCGCGACTTCGCAACGTATTCTTGATGTGGCCGAGCGCTTAGTGCAGACGCGCGGCTTCAACGGCTTCAGCTATGCCGACATCGCCGAGGCGCTGGAGGTCACGAAAGCGAGCCTGCACTATCACTTTCCCTCCAAGGCGGAGCTCGGCCGGCGCCTGATGGAGCGTTACGAAGCGGCGTTCGCGGAAGCGCTGAAGGGCATCGACGCCGACGGCGGCAGCGCCCGGGCTAAGCTCGAGCGGTATGCCCGCATCTATGCGGGCGTGCTACGCGACGACCGCATGTGCCTGTGCGGCATGCTCGCTTCCGACTACGCCACGCTGCCCAAGGCGATGAAGGAGGCGGTGAAGCACTTCTTCGACGAGAACGAGTGCTGGCTCGCGGCGGTCCTCGAGGCGGGCCGCTCGGCCGGGGAGCTCGAGTTCAAGGGGCCGGCACAGGATGCGGCACGGGTGATCGTGGGGTCGCTTGAAGGCGCCATGATGCTCGCCCGCTCCTACGGCGAGCCCGCGCGCTTCGACACGGCCGCCGAGCGGCTCCTCGCATCGCTCTGATCCTCCCGCAGCGTACGTAGGGCTACGCATTTCCTCTTCCAGCGGGGCGGCGTCAAATGCCGCCATACCGTTTGTCATCTGAGAGGAGAGGCGAATGAAGCAGGCAGAGCACAAGGACTTCTGCAGGCCCGACGAGATCCGCGAGTTCCCGAAAGGCCGCCTGGAGCTCATCAACATCGGCGGCGCCACTGTCGGCCGCGCCGTCTTCGAGCCGGGGTGGAAATGGTCGACCTCGGTGCAGCCGCTCGTAAATACGAAGAGCTGCGAGGCGCCGCACTTCCAGTACCACGTCTCGGGGGTGCTGCGCATCCTCATGGACGACGGCACCGAGTTCGATTGCCGGCCGGGCGACGTGTCGCTCCTGCCCTCGGGCCACGATGCCTGGGTCGTCGGCAACGAGCCGGCGGTGGTGGTCGACTTCCAGGGAATGATCGACTACGCGAAAGCTCACACTCACTAGGGGAGGATGGCCATGAACGTTCTGGACGGACGCAATTTCGTCGGCGTCGTGCTCGAATGCGGCAAGACCGAGGGAGACGCCGATACGATGATCTTCGACCGCGGCCGCTTCCGCTCGAGCGCCTGCGATCGCTACGAATACGGCGATGGTCCGTACACGGCGATCGTGGCGGGCGACAGCGTGAGCTTCGAAGCGAAAACCGAGAGCCCGAAGTACGGAAGCCTGCTCTGGCGCGGAGTCGTGCGCGGCCCCCGGCTCGACGGCACGCTCACGATGGTGCGCGACGGCAAGACGCTCGGCGAAAAATGGGTGCTGGCCGGAGAAAAGGGCTAAGGCCATGTCGCGCGTCGCCGTGATCCAGCGCCCACCCGTGTTCCTGGACCGGGCGGCGACCCTGAACGGCGCGGTCGGCTCGCTTGCAGAAGCGGCGGGCAACGGTGCGCGCCTCGCGGTGTTCCCCGAATCCTTCGTGCCAGGCTACCCGGCCTGGATGTGGCGGCTGCGCCCCGGGCCGGACATGGCGCTCACCGAGCGCATCCACGCCCGCCTGCGCGCGGGCTCGGTGAGCCTTGGCGCCGACGAGCTCGCCCCTTTGCGGGAGGCCGCGCGCGCGCACGAGGTCGCGGTCGTGTGCGGCATCCATGAGCGCGATGCCGAGTTCGGCGGCGGTACGCTATACAACACGGTCGTCACGATCGGTGCGGACGGCACGCTGCTCAACCGGCACCGCAAGCTCATGCCGACCAACCCGGAGCGCATGGTCTGGGGCGCGGGCGACGCCACCGGCCTCAAAGTGGTCGACACGCCCTGCGGCCGCGTCGGCGCCCTGATCTGCTGGGAAAGCTACATGCCGCTCGCGCGCTACGCGCTGTACGGGCAAGGCATCGACCTTTATGTCACCCCTACCTACGACAACGGCGAGCGCGCGGTCGCGACCATGCAGCACATCGCCCGGGAAGGTGGCTGCTGGGTGGTGAGCTGCGGCTGCGCCTTCCAGGCGCACGACATTCCGGACGCCTTCCCGGGCAAGGCCGAGCTCTTCCCCAACGCGGAGGAGTGGATCAACCCCGGCGATTCCGTGGTCGTCGCGCCCGGCGGCAAGGTGGTGGCGGGACCGCTCCACGAAGAGCGCGGCATCCTCTACGCCGAGATCGATCTGGAGCGCGTCGGCATGGCGCGGCGCAGCCTTGACGTCGTGGGGCACTACGCGCGGCCGGATCTGTTCGAGCTGAAGGTGAATACCCAGCCGCAAAGGCCGCTGCGGCTATCATGACCTCGACGGAGGACGCATGATACGGCCCATGTACCACGACCACAGCCGTGCGCTGCAGGATCACTTCGACAGCCGGCGCATCGCCGATCGTCTGGCGGAAAAGCTGCTGCGCGGTGAGTTCAGCGACGAGGATCGCGCCTTCATCGGCGAGCAGAGCTTCTTTTTCCTCGCCACCGCGGACGCGCAGGGCTGCCCGGACTGCTCGTACAAAGGCGGCGCGCCCGGCTTCGTTCGGGTGGCGGCTGCCGACACGCTCGCATTTCCGAGCTACGACGGCAACGGCATGTTCAAGAGCCTGGGTAATATCGAGTCGAATCCGGCGGTGGGTCTGCTCTTCATCGACTTCCAGGCCGGGAAGCGGCTGCGCGTGAATGGCCGTGCCCGGCTTCATCTCGACGACCCGCTGATGGCGGATTTTCCGGGCGCGCAGGCCGTGGTGCGTGTGCAGGCGCAGCATATCTTTCCAAACTGCCCGCGCTACATCCATCGCATGCAGATGGTGGAGCCTTCGCCGTACGTGCCCGTCGCCGATGCCGCAACGCCGGTGCCCGGCTGGAAGCGCAACTCCGCGTTCAAGGATTATCTGCCCAGGCAGGATTGACAACGGTCGCGTGACTGCTTCAAGCTTGATCTATTCAGGCTTGAGCAATCATGACCGTGCCTGCGACTTCAGATAGAGAAACCATCGCGCGCGCAGGCGACCACCGGGCGCTGCGCGTCTGGTTGCGGCTGCTCACCTGCACCCAGCTCATCGAGCGGCGGGTGCGCTCGCGGCTGCGCGAGCGCTTCGCCACCACCCTCCCGCGCTTCGACCTCATGGCGCAGCTCGAGCGCCGTCCGGAGGGCCTCAAGATGAATGAGCTCTCGCGCCTGCTCATGGTCACCGGCGGCAACGTCACCGCGATCGTCGATCAGCTCGAGAAGGAAGGGCTGGTCGAGCGGCTGGACGAGCCCGCCGACCGCCGCGCGTTTCGCATCCGCCTCACCCGTGCCGGCGACCGGAGCTTCGCCGAGATGGCGCGCGCGCACGAGGAGTGGGTGGTCGAGCTGCTCGCCGGCATGAGCCGGCGCGAGCAGGACGAGCTCCTCAAGCTTCTCGCCAAGATGAAGCAGCACGCCGTGGAGGTCTTGCCATGATCCAGCCGAAGCATTTTCTCTGGCGCGTGGAGGGCAAGGTGGGAGTCATCGTCCTGAACCGCCCGGAGCGCAAGAATCCTCTTACTTTCGACTCTTACGCGGAGCTGCGCGACCTCTTCCACGATCTCCAGCATGAGAAAAGCGTAAACGCGGTCGTGCTCACCGGCGAAGGCGGTAACTTCTGCTCGGGCGGCGACGTGCACGAGATCATCGGTCCGCTGACGCGGATGAAGGCGCCCGAGCTGCTCGAATTCACGCGGATGACCGGCGACGTGGTCAAAGCGATGCGCCGCTGCCCTCAGCCGGTGATCGCCGCGGTCGAAGGCGTCTGTGCCGGTGCGGGCGCGATCCTCGCCATGGCGAGCGATCTGCGCTACGCGGCGCCGAGCGCGAAAGTCGCGTTTCTCTTCGTGCGAGTTGCCCTCGCCGGCTGCGACATGGGCGCGTGTGCGATCCTGCCGCGCATCATCGGCCAGGGGCGGGCGTCCGAGCTGCTCTACACCGGGCGCTCGATGAGCGCGCAGGAAGGTCATGCATGGGGTTTCTTCAATCACGTCTCTGACTTGTTTTTTGAAAAAGCAATGGAAGTGGCGAAGGAGCTCGCCTCCGGACCCACCGCCGCGCATGCGATGACGAAGAAGATGCTGCACGAAGAGTGGAACGTGACGCTCGACCAGGCGATCGAGATGGAAGCCCAGGCGCAGGCGAGCCTGATGCAGAAGCGCGATTTCCTCCGCGCCTACGAGGCGTTCGCGGCAAAACGCAAGCCCGCCTTCGAGGGCGACTGATGGATCGTTTCGCACACTACGAGTGGCCTTTCCTCGAGCCGCGCCATGGGAAACTTGCGCGCGAGGCCGACGCGTGGGCGCGCGCGAACCTTGGCCATGCGCATGACGGCGATGCCGATCAAATCTGCAAAAGGCTCGTCGCGGACCTAGGCTGCGCGGGGCTGCTGCGCCATTGCGTCAGCGAGCAGCCCGAGGTGCGCTCGATCGTGCTGCTGCGAGAGGTATTCGCGTACCACGCCGGCCTCGCCGATTTCGCTTTCGCCATGGCCGGCTTGTCGACGATCCCGATCTCGCTGGCGGGCAGCGCTCAGCAGAAGGAGCGCTACCTGCGCAAGGCGGCGGCCGGCGATGCCATCGGCGCGTTTGCGCTTTCGGAGCCGGAGGCCGGCTCCGATGTCCAGGCCCTCCAGACCCGGGCAAGGCGCGACGGTGCCGGCTGGCTCCTCGATGGCGAGAAGACCTGGATCTCGAACGGCGGTATCGCCGACTTTTACGTCGTGTTCGCGAAGGCCGAAGAAGGCATCAGCGCTTTCATCGTCGAAGCGCGCGAGGTGGATGCATCGCAGCGCATCGAGATCGTCGCGCCGCATCCCATGGCCACGCTGAAGCTGAGGGGAGCGAAGGCCGAGCTTCTCGGAGAGCCGGGCCAGGGCTTCAAGCTGGCGATGCGCGGGCTCGATGTCTTCCGCACCACGGTCGCGGGCGCCGCGCTCGGCTTCGCGCGCCGCGCCCTCGACGAGGCATTGCAACGGGCGAAGGAGCGCAGGATGTTCGGCCGGGCCCTCGCCGATTTCCAGATGACGCAGGCGAAGTTCGCCGATATGGCGACCGGCATCGACGCCGCGGCGCTCCTCACGTACCGGTCGGCGTGGAAGAAGGACACCGGCGCCGCGCGCGTGACGCGCGAGGCGGCGATGGCGAAAATGTTCGCCACCGAATCGGCGCAACGCGCGGTCGACGAGGCAGTGCAGATCTGCGGCGGGCTCGGCGTGATGCGGGGCCATCCGGTGGAGAGGCTCTACCGCGAGGTGCGCGCGCTGCGCATCTACGAGGGCGCCACTGAGGTGCAGAAAATCGTTATCGCCAGGGATCTGCTGAAATGACGCGCTATACGGCGCACCTCGACACGTTCGCGCGCGACAACCTGCCGCCGCCCGCGGCGTGGCCGGAGCTGTTGTTCGAGCTGCCCGAGCTCCAGTATCCCGGGCGCCTCAATTGCGCCACCGAGCTTCTGGACAAGCCGGTGACGCGCGGGTACGGGCATCGCATCGCGCTGCGCACGCCGGACGGCGAATGCACCTACACCCAGCTCTTTACGCAGGCCAACCGCATCGCCAACGTGCTGGTGCGCTCGATGGGGCTCAAGCCGGGCAACCGGGTGCTGCTGCGCGGCCCGAACAATCCGATGATGGCGGCGTGCTGGTTCGCCGTGATGAAGGCCGGCGGCGTGTGCGTCGCGACCATGCCGCTGCTGCGCGCCAAAGAGTTGACCGACATCATCCAGAAGGCCGAGGTCTCGCATGCGCTCTGCGACAAGCGCCTGGAAGCCGACCTCGCGAGCGCCGCGGCCGCGTGCCCGACGCTGAAGCAGGTGAGCTACTGGCACGACGAAGCGCCCGACGGCGTGGACGCGCTTTCGCTCAAACAGCCGCTCTGGTTCAACACCGTGCCGACTGCGGCCGACGACGTGGCGCTCATCGCTTTCACATCCGGAACGACCGGCAAGCCGAAAGGGACGCTCCACTTCCACCGCGACGTGGTGGCGATGTGCGACGCCTTCCCGCGCTCGATCCTGCGGACGCAGAAGGACGACGTCTTCTGCGGCACGCCGCCGATCGCGTTCACCTTCGGCCTGGGCGGCGTGCTCTGCTTTCCGATGCGCGCCGGCGCCTCCACCGTGCTGGTCGAGAAGCACACGCCCGAGTCGCTGCTCGAGACCGTCGAGCGCTTCAAGGCCACGGTGTGCTTCTCCGCCCCGACGATGTACCGCCAGATGGCGGCCATGGCTCGCGACTTCGACCTGTCGTCGCTCAAGCGATGCGTCTCGGCGGGCGAGGCGCTGCCCGATGCGACGCGGGAGTTGTTCCGCGAGGCGACCGGGATCGAGATCATCGACGGCATCGGCTCGACCGAGATGATCCACATCTTCATCTCGCATCTCCCCGAGCGCGTGCGCCGAGGCGCCACCGGTTATGCCATCCCCGGCTACCGGGCAACGGTGCTCGACGAGGAGGGCAGGGTCTGCGCTCCGGGCACAGTCGGACGCCTCGCGGTAAAGGGGCCCACCGGCTGCCGCTATCTTGCCGACGAACGGCAGAAGGACTACGTGCAGAAGGGCTGGAACATCACCGGCGACGCCTATCTCATGGACGAGGACGGGTACTTCTTCTACCAGGCGCGCACCGACGACATGATCATCGCGGCGGGCTACAACATCGCGGGCCCGGAGGTGGAGGGTGCGCTGCTCGCGCACCCGGCGGTCGCCGAATGCGCCGTGATCGGCGCGCCGGACGCGGAGCGTGGAACGATCGTCAAGGCGTTCGTCGTCCTGAAGAAGGAATCTGCCGGGGGCGCTTCGATGGCGAAGGCGCTGCAGGACCACGTCAAGAGCGCCATCGCGCCGTACAAGTATCCGCGCGCCGTCGAGTTCGTGGACACGCTGCCGCGGACGGAAACGGGGAAGCTGCAGCGGTTCAAGCTAAGGAGTGTCTGATGCAAATTCTTCAGCCGCCCGGCTGGACCAGGGCGAAGGGCTTCTCCAACGGCATCGCCGCGAGCGGCACGCTCGTGTTCGTCGCCGGCCAGATAGGCTGGACCGGCGACTGCAAATGGGAGGCGCGCGACTTCGCCGGCCAATTCCGGCAGGCGCTTTTGAATGTCATTACCGTTCTGAAGGAAGCTCGAGGCAAGCCCGAGCACATTGTCCGCCTGACGTGGTACGTCCTCGACAAGCAGGAATATCTCGCGGCGCTGAAGGACGTCGGCGCCGCCTACCGCGAGCTGATGGGCAGGCATTACCCGACCATGGCAGTGGTGCAGGTGAGCGGCCTGGTCGAGGACGCGGCGCGCCTCGAGATCGAAGCCACGGCGGTGTTGCCATGAAGGTCAGCGTGATCGGCGGCGGCCCGGGCGGCCTTTACTTCGCCCTCCTGGCGAAGAAGGCGTGGCCGCGCTGGGAGGTGACGGTATACGAGCGCAACCGCCCGGACGACACTTTCGGCTTCGGCGTGGTGTTCTCCGACCAGACGCTCGACACCTTCAAGGCATACGACTCCCGTCACCTACGAGCGCATCCGCCGACGCTTCGCGTATTGGGGCGACGTGGACGTGGTCTACAAGGGGCGCGTAATGCGCTCGGGCGGCAACGGCTTCTGCGGCTGCTCGCGCGTGGCGCTGCTCAACATCCTGCAGGACCGCGGTCGCGACCTCGGGGTGCAGATGCGGTTCCAGCGCGAGGTGCAGGGCCTGGAAGAGCTCGCCGATTCGGACCTCATCGTAGTCGCCGACGGCATCAACTCGATCATCCGCTCTAAATACAAGGAGCACTTCCAGCCGAGCGTGGACCTGCGGCCGAACAAGTTCACCTGGCTCGGCTCGACCCGGCCGATCGACGCGTTCAAGTATTTCTTCCGCGAGACGCCCGAAGGCGTGCTGCTCGCGCATGTCTACCAGTACGAGCCCGACCGTTCCACCTGGGTGATCGAGATGGACGAGGCTACCTGGCGCAATTTCGGCTTCGACAAACTCTCGGAGACCGACATGCTGCCGGTCCTGGAGCGCGTGTTCGCCGAGGAGCTCGACGGCCATCCCCTCATCGCCAACCGCTCGCTGTGGCGCAATTTTCCCAACATCACGAACAAGACCTGGGTCAAGCACGAAGGCAACGCGAGCGCGGTCCTCGTGGGCGACGCCAAAGCCACCGCGCACTTCTCCATCGGCTCGGGAACCAAGCTCGCGATGGAGGATGCGATCGCGCTTTTCGAAGCTTTCAAGAAGCACCCTGAAGTGAAAATGGCCTTGACGCTCTACGACACTGCGCGGCGCGAAGAGGTCGAAAAGACCCAGCACGCCGCCAACGTATCGCTCGCATGGTTCGAGCACCTGAAGCGCTACTGGGGCATGGAGCCGCCG
>C688J18823_10001706_pt1 | contig 13686 bp, 10 predicted proteins | sample HopSoiMetagenom1_FD_18823 | JGI IMG/M metagenome (IMG submission 18823)
GGGGCGGTCGCGGACGGGGAAGTGGACCCGCGCTGCCGCTGTCACACGAACCGGCTGAGTTCTCCGCGCTGGCGCGAAGCGGCGGCGATTTGTCGCCCCGTGCGAGCACACTGTTGTCGCGTATGACGTGGCCTGGTAAACCTGCCGAGGCGGGCGCACCGGCGCCGGTTGCGCCGCTTACGCCCGAGGAACAGCGGCTGTATGCGACAGGGCAGACCTTGTTCAACAGCCTCTGCATGGCCTGCCATGGTGACGATGGGCGCGGACGCGAGAAGCTGGGACCAAGCTTGGTTGGATCCCAGTTTGCGCTTGCACCTCCCGTGGTTCCGATCCGCATTTTGCTGCAGGGAAAGGAAGGCACCGTCGGGTTGATGCCGCCGCTCGGCGCCACGCTCACCGACGAGCAGATCGCCGGCGCGCTCACCTTCATTCGTCGTCAGTGGGGCAATGCCGCCGGAGCTGTAGATCCGAACACTGTGAAGGACGTCCGTGCGGCAACTGCGAACCGCACCCGCCCGTGGACGAACGACGAACTGATCGCAGTGGCGGCCGGTCAAGGAGGCCAGACGCCGCGGTGACGGCTGGAGCGGCATTCTTCGACCTGCAGGTGAACGGCTATGCCGGCGTCGATTTCAATCACGACGAATTGGACGCCGGCGAGCTTCACCGGGCGTGTGAACGGCTCGAAGGCGACGGCGTTTCCGGGCTGCTGGCCACGATCATTACCGACGATCTGGCGGCGATGTGCCGTCGACTGTCGCGCCTGGTGGCATTGCGCGGTGCCGACCCGCTGGCGGCGCGTCTGATCGCCGGGATCCATATCGAAGGTCCGTTTCTCAACGAGCGGGACGGGTTCCGCGGCGCGCATCCGCGCGACGCGATTCGGCCTGCGGATGTGGATTCGATGTCCCGGCTTCTCGACGCCGCGGACGGTTTGACACGAATTGTGACGCTGGCCCCCGAACGCGATCGGGGATTGTCCGTCACTCGCTACCTGAGCTCGCGCGGCATTCTCGTCTCGGCTGGACATACTGACGCGACCATCGACGAACTTCGCGCGGCGATCGATGCGGGCCTCGCGATGTTCACGCATGTGGGCAACGGCTGTCCGATGCAGCTCGATCGCCACGACAACATCATCCAGCGCGCCCTCGGTTTCGCGGATCAGTTGTGGTTGTGCTTCATTGCCGACGGCGCTCACATTCCCTTTGCCACGCTACGCAACTACCTGCGTCTTGCCCGTGAAGATCGCACGATCATCGTCACCGATGCCATCGCTCCTGCCGGACTGGGTCCGGGGCGATACACATTCGGCCGATGGGATCTGATCATCGGGGACGACATGGTGCCGCGGGCGCCCGATCGTTCGCACCTCGTCGGGTCCGGGATCACCATGCAGCAGAGTGCAGAGAACCTGCAGCGACAGGTCGGCCTCTCAGAACTCGTTGTTCGCAAGCTGACGCTCGAGAATCCGCGCATCGCGCTCGGCGTGTAGAACGCAGGGCACGGCGGTTGACACTGAAGTACGATGTTAACGAGAATCGCGGGGCCCGGCGGTTCCAGGTCCCAGTAAGGCTTCAAGATGCATACTCCGGCAGCGGCGCGTGAGGCACAGAGCGGTCGGGTTTTCGAGGGCGTCACGCCCTATCACTGGCTCGTCGTCATCATCGCGTCCGCTGGCTGGCTGTTCGACTGCATGGACCAGCGGCTGTTCATTCTTGGACGCGAGTCCGCGCTCAGGGAACTCCTGCAGAGCGATCCCGCGGCGCTCGCGTCGATCAAGACCCACATCGGATACGCGACCACCTCGATGATTCTCGGCTGGGCGACCGGCGGCATCATCTTCGGGATGATGAGCGACAAGGTCGGCCGCGTGAAGACGATGGTGGCCACTCTCCTGGTGTACTCCGGGTTCACCGGGTTGTCAGGAATCGCCCATTCCTGGGTCGACTTCACGCTCTATCGTTTTCTCGCGGGCATCGGCATCGGCGGCATGTTTGGCGCGGCGACCACGCTGGTCGCCGAAAGCGTGCCTGCTGCGTTTCGCGCCATGGCGCTTGGGTCATTGCAGGCGCTCTCGGCGCTCGGCAACATCATTGGATCGCTCTTGACGCTCGTGATTCCACCTGGCTCGCAAACCTTTTGGGGCAGCTATGCTGGATGGCGCGTGCTGTTTTTCGTCGGCATCATACCGGCGCTGCTCGTGGTTCCAATCATGTTCGTGCTCAAAGAGCCGGACTCATGGCTGAAAGCCAAGGCCGATGCAGCACGAGGCGTCTCGCGCCGCAACGTGGGCTCGCCAGCCGAACTCTTCCGCGATCCGCGCTGGCGCCGCAATACCATCGTCGGACTCTTTCTTGGCGTGTCGGGCATGATTGGGCTGTGGGGCATCGGGTTTTTCTCGCCGGAGCTGATCTCGACAGCACTCAAAGGAGCGCCGCAGAATGTTGTCGACACCGTCCGCGGATGGGGGACAGCGTTTCAGGACGTCGGATCGTTCCTGGGCATGTTGACCTTTACCCTCGTCGCGGCATTCGTGAGTCGCCGTTTGGCGTTTCTCGGCGCGCTGCTTCTGAGCATGTTCGTGACGATGTTTGTGTTTCACTCGTTGAATTCGGCGAGCGACGCCTATTGGATGCTTCCGATGATGGGCTTCGCCCAGCTGGCGGTGTTTGCCGGTTATTCGATTTATTTTCCTGAATTGTTCCCGACGCGGTTACGCGGCACCGGCGTCGGATTTTGCTACAACACGGTGCGATATCTCGCGGCGCCGGGTCCCCTGCTCTTCGGGTACCTCGCGACGCTGATGACGTTCCGTTCCGCCGCCGTACTGATGTCGACGGTATACCTCGTCGGCATCGTCGCGTTAATCTGGGCGCCCGAGACACAGGGCAAGCCGCTGCCGGAAGACTGATATGGACCGTCGTGACTTTCTGATTGCTACCGCGGCGACACTGGCGGCCGCTCATCCTTCGGCCGAACATCAGGCCGCTTCTACGACCCCGTCGCCGCAGGCGCCGGCGAAGGCGCGGTTCCGTACCGGCCTGGTCGCGTACTCGTATCGCCAGGCGCTGCAATCGAAGGCGATGACCTACGAGGATTTGATCAACGTTGCCGTCGATACCGGGACCGACGGCATTGATATGACGGTGTATTGGCTGCCCGGCACCTCAGACGATGTACTGCTGCCGCTGCGCCGGGCGGCGTTCAGAAATCGCGTCGAGATCTACAGCATCGGCACGCGAGTGCGCCTCGCGCAACCAACCGACGATCTTCGGGAGAAGGAGCTTACGGAACTGCGCAAATGGGTGGATGTGGCGCAGAAGCTGGGAGCCACGCACGTGCGGGTATTTGGCGGGGCCAAGCCACCCGACGCGACGATCGAACAGGCGGTCGCGATGGCCTCGGAGACGCTCAAGCGTGGGGCCGAGTACTCGGGCGCGCGCGGCATCATCCTGGGCGTCGAGGACGATGGCGGGATCACCGATTTTGCCAAGGAGACAATCGAGATTGTCACCGGTGCGAAGTCAACGTGGGCGGGAATGAATCTCGACATCGGCAATTTTCGGCCGCCCAAAGTGTACGAGCAGATCGAGATGTCGATTCCGTACGCCGTCAGCACGCACATCAAGACCGAACTGGCTCAGGACGACGGGAAAACCAAAGCGCCGTTCGACTGGGATCGCGTGTTTGGCATGTTCGCGCGGCACGGATATCGCGGATACATGGGCCTGGAGTTCGAAGCCGCCGACGATCCGACGAACGCCGTTCCCGGCCATCTTCGCCGGCTGAAAGAACTCGCACAGAAATACTCCGCCTGACCACGGTCAGCGCAACGGGAGGCACCACGTGGGTGTGTTTTCAACCGCCGCCATTACCGATGAGTTCTCATTCGATCTCGACGCCGCGCTCGATGCCATGGCCGGCGTCGGNATGACGGGTGTGGAGCTTCGGCTGATTGGCGATCGGAACGTGATTGATTTCACCGATCAGGAATTGTCTGACGTGCGCCGGAGGGTGGAGCGCCGCGGGATGCGAATCCTGAGCATCGCGTCGCCTGTGCTGAAATGCGTGCTGCCCGATGCGCCGCCGCTCGACGAGCGTTTCCAGCAGGACGTATTCGGGTCAGCCTACACGATTGCCGATCAGCCCCGGCTCTCCGCCCGCGCGCTGCAGATCGCGGAGCAAACGGGCGCGGGGATCATCCGCGTGTTTTCATATTGGCGCACGACGGCTCCGGAGCGCTGCGTCGATCGGATCGTCTCTGCGCTGAGCGATCTGGCCGACCGTGCGGCAGCACGAGGGCTGACCATCGGGCTCGAGAATGAACACGCGTGCAACGTGGGGACCGGCGCCGAAGCAGGACGAGTGCTTGCTGCCCTCGATCATCCCGCCCTCAAGTCGATCTGGGATCCTGCTAACGCGTTCATCCTTGGCGAAACGCCATTTCCCGACGGCTATTCGAAGATCCCGCCTTCGCGCATCGCTCACGTGCACGCCAAAGACTGCGTCGTGAACGGCCACAAGGCGACGTGGGGGGCACTCGGGACAATGGGTGTTGATTGGCGAGGTCAGTTAGCCGCGTTGCATCGGGATGGCTACCGGGGCGCAATCAGTCTGGAGACGCATTGGCGCGGCGACGACGGCAATCGCTTGAATGCCAGTACTATTTGCGGCCGTAACCTGCGGGATCTGGTCGAAGAAGTCTCGCAGCAGCCCGCGCTCGAACGCTAGACGCTGACCTACCGTCGTCCTTCGACGAGTGCGCGAGTCACGGCGTGCGCGCGCTGGCGATAGGCCTCGAGGAGTTTTCGGGTCACCAGGCCAGGTTGGCCGTTCCCGACCGGCCGGTTGTCGATCTGAGTGACCGGGCTCAGCTCACGAGTGGTGCTCGTGATGAAGGCTTCGTCCGCCGTCTCGAGATCGGCGGGCATCAGCGTTTCGTAGCGAACCTCTACGCCCGCATCCTGCCCAACTTCGAACAGGAAGTCGCGCGTCAACCCTTTGAGCAGGCCGGCGTCGTTTGCCGGTGTCAGCGCCGCGCCGTCACGCACCATGAAGAAGTTCGCCTGCGAACATTCCGACAGCTCGCCGCGGTAGTTGCACATCAGGCCTTCGTCGGCACCGCGTCTGTTCGCCTCCTGCATGGCGAGCGCATTGTTGAGCAGGTTGTTGGACTTGATGACCGGGTTCACCGAGCCGGGGTGATTGCGGAGGATCGGCACCAGGGCAACCTTGATTCCGTCGGTCAGCACCCGTGTGGGGATCTCCTCGAGCGGCTTGACGATAATCACCAGCGACGGCACCGGCGTGGACTGCAGGTCGTAGCTCAACTCGCCAACGCCGCGAGTGAGGAGCACGCGGATGTAGGCCTCCTGAAAGGCCCCCGCGGCCGCCATCGTGTCGCCGATCGATGACGACAGCTCGTCGTCGCTGAAGGGAACCGACAGCGCGAGGTGCCCCGCCGAGGCACGTAAGCGGCGCGCATGGCGGTCGTAGAGAAACGGCACACGATTGTACGTGCGCAGCGTCTCGTAGACACCTTCGCCATACAGGAACCCATGATCGTACACGGGAATGACCGCGTCTTCCGCGCGCATGATCCGGCCGTTGACGTACACCGCACCACGTATGGACATTGAAGAGCGCACCACCACGCGTCTGTTTCGTTGAAAAAGTCTAGCACAAGCAGTACGCTCGGCTTTCGATGCGCGTGCTCAACACACAGCAGATGCGCGAGGCGGATCGCCGGACGATCGAGGAAGTCGGCATCCCTTCGATCGTCTTGATGGAGAATGCCGGGCGCCAGGCGGTTGCCGCGATGGAGGCGGCATTCGAAGACCTCGCGACCATGCATGTCGGGGTGATGTGCGGGCGGGGCAACAATGGCGGCGACGGGTTTGTGGTCGCGCGAACGCTGATCCAGCGGGGCGTCGAGATATCAGTATTTCTGCTCGGCAGCGTCGCCGATGTGCGCGGCGACGCGCGAACCAACCTCGAGGTGCTCGGACGAATCGGCTTGACCGTCGTCGAGCTGACCAACGCGCAGGAATGGGAGCTTCACTTCAGCGAGATCTCGCGCTGCGAATTGATCGTCGACGCGATTCTCGGCACTGGATTTCACGGTCAGTTGAGCGGGCTGCTGGAAACGGTGGTGGCGGACCTGAACGGACTCGGCGTGCCGATCGTCGCCATCGATCTGCCGACCGGGCTCTCCGCCGATACCTCGGACGTGGAAGGGGAGGCCATTGAAGCGTCGATGACCATCACTCTCGCCGCCCCGAAAATTCCGCTGATTCTTCCTCCTGCAGATACGCACAGCGGCGACCTGGTGATCGCCGATATCGGCATCCCGCTGCCGATTCTCGATGATGTCGAGGGACCGTACATCGAACTGCTGACGCGGGAGCGCATGCGCGAGCTGGTGCCCGCGCGTGCCGCTGATTCACATAAAGGAGATTTCGGACGAGTACTCGTGATCGCGGGATCGATGGGGCGATCCGGCGCCGCACATCTGGCGGCGACCGGTGCGCTTCGGTCAGGCGCGGGGCTGGTCACCGTCGCGACGCCGCGCTCGTGCCTCCCGATCGTTGCGGCGATGGGACCGGAATACATGACGGAAGGTCTCGAGGAAACGGCGACCGGGACCATCGACTTCGCCGCGCTCGAGCGGGTTCTGGAGTTCAAAGCGGACGTGATCGCGGTGGGGCCTGGCCTCGGGCAGTCTCCGGGGACGGCCGCGTTTGTCCACGGCCTGGTCGAGCGCGCCGGCGTGCCGCTGATTCTGGACGCCGATGCCCTCAACGCGTTTGCCGACGATCCCGAGCGACTGGTCGGCCGCGACGGCGTTGACGTGGTGATCACGCCACATCCAGGCGAAATGGCGCGGCTGCTCAATCTGAGTATCGAGGCCGTGCAGCATGATCGGCTTCGTCATGCGACGGAGTTCGCCGCATCGCACCGCGTCCACGTCGTGCTCAAAGGGCATCGAACGATTGTCGCGGGCCCGGACAACCGCGCCTTCATCAATCTCACCGGCAATCCTGGGATGGCCACCGGCGGTACCGGCGACTTGCTCACCGGGATGATCGCCGCCTGGTTCGGTCAGCTGCTGGATGCGGAAGCGGCGTGCAAGCTGGCGGTGTATCTGCACGGCACGGCCGGGGATCTCGCGGAAGCGGACGAAGGCGACGTGGCGCTGATCGCCGGCGATCTTGCCGCCCGTTTAGGTGACGCCGTCATGGAGCTCACAGCCCGTCGCCGACCCAAGCGGCCGCAATCCGAATAAAGCACCGACGCCGTGGTCCAGCCGGAAGTGATCGTCACCACAAGTGAGTCGGAGACATCGGCCGCAGGGGAGCGGCTCGTCGCTCGCCTGCGCGCGGGTGACGTCGTGCTCCTGCACGGCGATCTCGGAGCGGGGAAGACCGCCTTCGTGCGCGGCATCGCGCGAGGTCTCGGCGCCTCACCCGATGACGTCACGAGTCCAACGTTTACGCTGATGCAGGAGTACCGCGGCCGGATGACGCTGGTCCACGTCGATCTTTACCGACTCGCGCCGGAGGAGGTCGCTGCGTTGGGCATTGAGGAGTCGACCGACGACGCGGCAGTGATCGCTGTTGAATGGGCGGAGCGCTGGCGGAGTGCTCCTGCACGCGCCTGGACGATTCGGTTCGACGATCAAGGAGGGGACGCGCGCCGGATCACGATCACTGCACCGAACCCCTGAGTCACAGATACCGGGATTCAGAAGGAGTGATGAGTCATCAGTGATTCACTCGACCCGGTAGTTCGGCGCCTCTTTGGTGATGATGACGTCGTGCACGTGCCCTTCGCGATGACCGGCGGGCGTCACACGAATCAACCTGGCGTCGCGTTGAAGCGACGGGATATCGGGACTGCCGCAATATCCCATGCCCGCGCGGAGTCCGCCGACGAGCTGGTGAATCATGGCGGCGACACTGCCCTTGTGGGCGACGCGTCCCTCGATGCCCTCGGGGACCAGCTTTTCGCTCGCTTCCGGGTTGGCGTCGAGGTCGAATTCATCCTGGAAATATCGATCGCGGCTGCCCCGGCGCATTGCACCGAGCGAACCCATGCCGCGGTACTCTTTGAAGCTGCGGCCCTGGTACAGGATCATTTCGCCGGGGCTTTCGTCGGTGCCGGCGAACAGGCTGCCGATCATGACGGCGCTGGCGCCCACGGCGATCGCTTTGGTGATGTCCCCGGAATATCGAATGCCGCCGTCGGCAATGATCGGAATCTTGTGGGGTGCCGCCGCGCGCGCGCATTCAGCGACCGCGGTGATCATCGGCACGCCGATTCCGGCGACGATGCGGGTGGTACAAATCGAGCCCGCGCCAATACCGACCTTCACCGCATCGACTCCGATTTCGATCAGTGCTTCGGTGGCCTCTGCCGTGGCCACGTTACCGGCCACGAGATCGACGTCCGGATACTGGCGTCGGATTCGACGCACCATGTCGAGCACGCCCTGTGAATGTCCATGTGCGGTATCGACGACCAGGACATCGACGTGTGCCGCGACGAGTGCGGCGGCACGGTCCAGCGCGTCCTTGCCGACACCGATGGCGGCGCCAACCCGCAGCCGGCCGAGGCTGTCTTTGCACGCGTTCGGGTACTTGACGATCTTCTGGATGTCCTTGACGGTGATCAGACCCTTGAGCATGTAGCGGTCATCGACCACCAGGAGTTTCTCGACCTTGTGGCGATGCAGGATCTCTCGCGCCTGCTCGAGCGTGGTCCCGACCGGCACGGTGAAGAGCGGGTCGTGCGTCATGATGTCGCGAATCGGCCGATCGAGCTTGGTCTCGAACCGCAAATCGCGATTGGTCAGGATGCCGACGAGCCGTCCTTCCTTGTTGCCGTCCTCGGTGATCGGCACGCCGGAAATCCGGTACTTCTTCATCAACTCGAGCGCTTCGAAGATCCGGTTGTTGGGCGAGAGGGTGATCGGATTGACGATCATGCCGCTCTCGGACCGCTTCACCCGGTCCACTTCGGACGCCTGCTCTTCGACGGTCAGATTCTTGTGGATGATGCCGATGCCGCCCTGCTGTGCCATCGCGATTGCCAGCCGCGACTCGGTGACGGTGTCCATGGCGGCGCTGAGGAGCGGCACCTTGACCCTGATGTTCCGCGTCACCCGCGAGCTGACATCGACCGCGCTCGGCAAGACCTGCGAATGCCGCGGCACGAGCAGCACATCGTCGAACGTCAGCGCCGTCGCTAACCCGATGGCAATCTGGTCGGAGTTGAGGATGTCGGTTCGTGTTTCCATGACGTCTCTAAAGACTCAGGGCTCAGGGCTCAGGGCTTTCGCCGTGAATCCTGAGCCCTGAATTGAACTCTGAGCTTGAGCCGTGGGCCTTGTGCCCTGAGCCGTTTATGCTCCATGACATTTCTTGTATTTCTTGCCGCTTCCACACGGGCAGGGGTCATTGCGGCCGACTTTCGGTTCGTCGCGCTTGACCTGCTTCACCACGTCGTCGCCCCCGGTTCGCGCCGGTCTGGGCGGCGCTTGCGCCGGCCCGCCCGCGTTGCCGCGCACTGCTCCGAATGGCGACGGTGGCGGAGTTGACTGTGGAGAATTCAACGTCATCTGCTGCGGTGGACGACGCGGCTGCGTCGGCCGCACCGGTGCGGCGGTCCCCGCCGCTCCCTCGTCGCCGGTGACCGGCGTCAAGCGCCACAGGTAGCGGACGATTTCTTCTTCGACACGGTCCTTCATCGCCTGAAAGAGCGCGAAGCTTTCCTTCTTGTACTCGACGAGCGGATCGCGCTGTCCGTAACCGCGAAGCCCGATCCCTTCCTTCAGGTGATCGAGGCTGTAGAGATGGTCCTTCCATTGCGCATCGACGATCTGCAGCATGATGTCGCGCTCGACGCGCCGCAGGATGTCGATCGGGATCAGCTTCTCCTTCGCCTCGTACTTCTGAAGAATTGGCGCCCACAAGGCGTCGGTGATTTCTTCCGTACTCATCTCCGACAGGTCCATGCCGTTCAGCGCGGCGGGGTCCATGCCGAAGATGTCCGCGACCGCCTGAGTCATCGCCCCGAAGTCACGTTCGTCCGGTTCGACGTCTGCGCCGGCATAGGTCTCGACGGTGCTGTCGACCAATTCCTCAGCGAGCGTCATCAGATACTCGCGTGTCTCGACTGCATCTTCGTCCGTGAGATGGATCTTGCCCTCGAGCAGCTCGCGGCGGAGCGAATAGATGCTCTCGCGCTGCTTGTTCATCACGTCGTCGTACTCGAGGAGATGTTTGCGGACGGCGAAGTTCTGCGCTTCGACCTGCTTCTGCGCGCGGGCGATGGCGTTGGTGACCATCTTGTGCTCGATCGGCACGCCTTCTTCCATCCCGAGGCGCTGCATCAGCCCGGCGATTCGATCGGATCCGAAAATGCGCATCAGATCGTCTTCGAGCGACAGGTAAAAACGCGACGACCCGGGGTCGCCCTGACGGCCGGCGCGGCCGCGAAGCTGGTTGTCGATGCGTCGCGCTTCGTGCCGCTCGGTGGCGATGATGTGCAATCCGCCCAGCGCCACGACCTCGTCGTGCTCGGCATCGGTTTGCCGCTTCAGGGCCGAGTAGATTCGCTCGTAATCCGACCGCGGCACGCGGTAGAAGCTGTCGAGATGATAGAAGTAGACGAACTCTTCGTCGTCGACGAACTTCTCCTGGCCCTTGGGCAGCTTCTCGGCGACTTCCTCCGCCAGCGTCTGCTGCCGCGCCATGAACTCGGCGTTGCCGCCGAGCAGGATGTCGGTGCCGCGGCCGGCCATGTTGGTGGCGATGGTCACCGTGGCCTTGCGGCCAGCCTGGGCGACAATTTCCGCTTCCTGCGCGTGGTACTTCGCATTCAGGACGACGTGACGGATACCGCGAAGCTTCAGCAGTTTTGACAGCCGCTCTGACTTTTCGATCGACACCGTGCCGACCAGCACCGGGCGGCCGATCTTCTGCTTCTCGATGATGTCGGCGACGATGGCTTCGTATTTCTCGCGCTCGGTGCGGTAGACGGTGTCAGGCTCCTCGACGCGTCGAAGCGGGCGGTTGGTCGGCGCGACCATGACGTCGAGTTTGTAGATCTTGGCAAATTCCTCGGCTTCGGTATCGGCCGTGCCTGTCATCCCGGCGAGCTTGGCGTACTTACGGAAGTAGTTCTGGAACGTGACCGTGGCGAGCGTCTGGTTCTCGCGCTCGATCTTGACCTTTTCCTTCGCTTCGACCGCCTGGTGCAGGCCGTCGCTCCAACGCCGCCCCGGCATCAACCGGCCGGTGAACTCGTCGACGATCACGACCCCGCCGTCCTTGATCATGTAGTCGACATCGAGCTTGAACAGCGTATGCGCGCGCAGCGCCTGATTGATGTGGTGGAGGAGCGGCATGTTGGCCGGATCGTAGAGCCCACCAGGCTGCAGGCGGTGTTCGAGCATCTTCTCCGACTTGGCCATGCCGGTTTCGGTCAGCGTGACGGTCTTGTGCTTTTCGTCGACGAGGTAGTCTCCGGTTTTCTCGAGCTCGTCGCGATCCTCGGCCTTGACATTGCCCTGGGTCACCGCGCCAGGCGTCAATCGCGGGATGATCCGGTCGACTTCGTAATACAGATCGGTGGACTCTTCTGCCGGTCCGGAAATGATCAGCGGCGTGCGCGCTTCGTCAATCAGAATGCTGTCGACTTCGTCGACGATGGCGAAGTGATGGCCTCGCTGCACGTAGTGCGCGAGGTCGAACTTCATGTTGTCGCGCAGGTAATCGAAGCCGAATTCGTTGTTGGTGCCGTAGGTGATGTCCGCCCCGTAGGCCACCTGCCGTTCCTGATCGTTGAGGTCGTGTTGAATGACCCCTACCGACATCCCGAGGAATCGGTACAGGCGCCCCATCCACTCGGAGTCGCGCCGGGCCAGATAGTCGTTGACGGTGACGACGTGGACACCTTTGCCCTCGAGCGCATTCAGGTAGGCGGGGAGGGTCGCGACGAGCGTCTTGCCTTCGCCCGTTTTCATTTCCGCGATCTTGCCGCGATGCAGCACCATCCCGCCGATGAGCTGGACGTCGAAGTGGCGCATGTTGAGCACGCGCCAGCCAGCTTCGCGGACGACTGCAAACGCGTCGGGCAGGATGTCGTCGAGCGCCTCTCCGTTGGCGAGACGCACCTTGAACTCCGCGGATTTACCACGCAGCTGGTCGTCGGAGAGTTTTTGGATCTCCGGTTCTTTTGCGTTGATGGCGGCGACGTAAGGGCGCAGGCGTTTCAGGTCACGCTCGTTCTGCGTGCCGATGACCTTTGCCAGGAGTGTATCTACAATCATCAGGAACGAAAGGAATGTATCGAACGATTGTACAACAAGTGATGGACCTCACCGTCCGCGGTCACGGCCGCACGGTGAAGACTTGGCAACGAGAATGGGCCTGCTGGTTATTCGGCGAGGAGCTTGAGCGGATTGGTCAACTTTCCGTTCAACAGGATCTCGTAATGCAGGTGGGCGCTGGTCGATCGTCCGGTTGAACCGACATAGCCGATCACATCACCGCGGTGCACTTGCTGTCCTGCGACGGCGCCGAATCGAGAGAGGTGGCCGTAGCGCGTCACGATCCCGTATCCGTGATCGATTTCGACGAGATTTCCGTAACTGCCGCTGCGTTCCGCGACGAGGATGGTGCCGTCCGCCGTCGCTTTGACAGGCTGTCCATAATCGGCGGAGATGTCGAGGCCCGGGTGAAAGTCTGCGCCTCCGGTGAACGGATCGCGGCGGTTTCCGTACGGCGAGGAGAGCCAGCCCGGCACCGGCCAGATCGACGGCGTCGCGGCCGCGAGCGCCTGGCGTCGCTGCACGCCTGTGCGCATGATGTCGAGGCGGCTCGCCATGGTTCCAAGCAAATCGCTCAACACCCCGAAGGTCAAATCCGGCGTGAAAATGTTGCCGAGCAAGGCTGGTGTGGCGCCAAGGCCGCCGCCCATCGCGCGTGATTTCACCACCGCGGGCAGCTTGTCCATCGCGCGTCCGGCGTTCGGGTCGACGGCAGCTTGAATCCCGAGTGAATCGACGGCGGCCTGCAATGAAGAAATCTGGCCGGCGAGCTGACCCGTCGCCTCTCGATAACTGGCATTCTCGATCTGCAGCGCGATGGTCGAGCGCTCCAGATCGTTGATGGTGGTGCGGGCGCTCCACCGCGCGCCCATTCCGATCAGGACAGGAAGCGCGAACACACAAGCAATGCCGCCGAGCGTTGGCAGCAGCGAAATCGTGAACCGGCGGACCACCCCGGTAGTCCGATCCGCCAGAACAATCGTGTAGCGCCTCGAAGCCAAGAGCCTCCCGGGTCAGTCGCAGTTTGGTCGAAGGACTCTACCATACGCTTCCCAGCCGATGGAAGTACCTGATTCGAACGAGGAACGAGCAGCTCTTCCGTTGTCAGCAGGCCCCGATCTGGTCGGGTCCTTGCACAGGTGAGGTCGACGTTATCGTGGAACTGCGAAGTACGAACTGGTAGCGGAAACTTTGGCAACGGGTTGGAACATGAAGGTATTCGTCGTGATGATGCTCGTCCTCCTCGCCGCGGCGAGCGCTGTGGCGTACGGTCCCGGGGACATGGCCGCCATGGCTTCNATGGTGGCGCACACGTCGCAGGCGGACGAGCCGCTCTGGTTGCTGTTGTC
>C688J18823_10001707_pt1 | contig 13686 bp, 12 predicted proteins | sample HopSoiMetagenom1_FD_18823 | JGI IMG/M metagenome (IMG submission 18823)
AAATGAAACTCCTTTCATATATTTATAGAAGGAAAGGGGTGGGATATTGCGACAACAGATTATAGATTTAATTGAAAAGAGAGCACAGCAATGTGTTTCAAGCTCAAGAGTTTCCATTCGAACCTGTGAAAAAATAGAGAAGAAAAAAGAATCCATGCTCAGTAGAAATGCGGAGATGATTAAAGTAAAAGCCAAGGGTAGGATGGATCATATTAGAAAGCTTGAAGAAGAAAAAGAAGCGGTCACCTATCGGGTTCATTTTCAATACTTAATCCAGCAGGGAAGTCATATTTATATGGAAGAAGAGGTTGAAAAAAGAAAGGCTGAATTTTATAAAGGGATACTTGTGGATGATATGGAAATTATACCTTTTCAAGTAGAAACAATTAATGAGTCTTTTAAGACCTCAATGGAAGAAGAATGGGGAGAAGAAAGGGGAGGAGGTTTTGGCTATAACCGTTTGAAGGCCGTGCAATATGCAGAAAGATGGTGGAATGATCATAATCCTACCTTTAAAAAATTTGATGTAGACTGCACGAATTATATATCACAATGCCTTCATGCAGGTGGTGCTCCGATGAGAGGATATCCGAATCGAGGCAAGGGGTGGTGGATGAGGAACGATAATTGGAGTTTTAGTTGGTCTGTTGCGAATTCATTAAGAATATATTTGCCAGCTTCCACAACAGGGTTGAGAGCAAAGGAAGTGTCCAGTCCCGATCAATTATTTCTTGGTGATGTGATTTGCTATGATTTTCAAGGAGACGGCCGTTATGACCATAACACAATTGTAACGGGGAAAGATGCTAATGGGATGCCATTGGTAAATGCTCATACGACAAATAGCAGAATGCGATATTGGGCGTATGAAGATTCAACAGCTTATACTCCAAATATTAAATACAAATTTTTTACGATTGTTAGTGATGATTCATCAGCTAGTAAAAGTATATAATGATGGAAGAAGGCTCTCCTTTTGAACGAGTATGGAGAGTGATATAATATAGGTATAGTATATATTAGAGGTGAAAAGTAATTGGCAATCCATGTAGTTTTATATCAACCAGAAATCCCAGCAAATACAGGTAATATCGCTCGAACTTGTGCAGCAACAGACACTACATTACATTTAATTAGGCCTTTAGGCTTTTCGACGGATGACAAAATGTTGAAACGAGCAGGCCTTGATTATTGGGAGTATGTCAATATCATGTATTATGATTCGCTTGATGAATTTTTTGAAAAAAATAAGGGTGAATTTTATTATATTGAAACATATGGAGAAAAAACTCATTCCGATACGATTATAGTGATCAAAATAAAGACTATTATTTCATGTTTGGCAAGGAATCAACCGGTTTACCAATAGAATTATTAGAAGAGAATAAAGATCATTGTCTACGAATCCCGATGACGACGAATGTCCGTTCATTAAACTTATCTAATACGGCTGCGATTCTCATTTACGAGGCATTGCGCCAACAAGATTATATCCATCTAAAATAATTAAAGGAGCCTTTATAGGTTCCTTCTTTGTTGGCAAAAAAATGAATCTTAGTTAATATTAGAGCATTAATACATATTGAAAGGATGAGATGAATGAATCAAACGATTGAAACATTATTGTCACACCGGTCGGTTCGTCATTTTGAGGACAAGCCATTAACAAATGAACAGATTGAAATGATCGTGATGAGTGCACAAGGTGCTTCAACTTCGAGTAATATTCAAGCCTATTCCATTATTGGTATTACAGATCCAGAGAAGAAGAAGAAATTGGCTGAACTAGCAGGGAATCAAAGTTATGTGGAGAAAAATGGACATTTCTTTGTGTTTTGTGCAGACTTATACCGTCATGAAATCGTAGGGGAAATAGAAAGTAGTGATGTAATAACTTCGATCGAAAGTACAGAGAAATTTATGGTGACACTTATTGATACGGCACTTGCAGCTCAAAATGCAGCAATTGCTGCTGAGTCGATGGGATTAGGCATTTGTTATATTGGTGGAATCCGCAATCATCTTGATGAAGTATGTAACCTCTTAAAGACTCCACAAAGGGTGATTCCTCTTTTTGGAATGGCTGTTGGCTATCCTGAAAAATTGGTGGATCAAAAACCACGCTTGTCCTTTTCACATATTTATCATGAAAATGAATATGAACAGGATGTATCGAAATATAAAAACCAGCTGTTAGAATATAATGAGATCGTATCAAATTATTATAATGAAAGAACAAGGGGATTAAGAAAAGATTCATGGACAGAACAGATGGTAGGAATGCTTGGTAACCCTACAAGAATGTACATGAAGGAATTTATTAAACAGCATGGGCTGGATAAGAGATAATTGTATACCTATACCAAAATAAGAAAAAAGGTCGCGCTTTGCGGCCTTTTTTCTTATTTTGTACGAGTTGGTTTATCATTGTATCCTGCTACAAAGATGGAAGCAATGAAAGTAACCATGACTACGAGAATAAGGATCAAATCCATTGATATGTATCCCCCCACTAATCAGAATGATCTACGATTTCAAAAACATATGACCAATTTGAACTGCAGTTTCATTATAACTTATTATAGAAAGACTGTGAATGAAATGTAAGAATATTTTTAAAAAAAAGAAAATATTTTTTGGTTACTGTCCTAAATCTATATTTCTTTCATAAAATACTAAAAAACGCTCCTTTAAGTTTTAATTAATAGGTTTGTAATCGTATTTGTCTCTATTAGAAGCCACGTTATTTCCTTTTTAGGCATGTCACCTATAATGCGAGCATACAGTATATTAATCAGCTTTGCTAAACTTTTTCACCCTAGGCTAAAATTGCCTACGTAATTGACACCCATATGAAGCGGTGTAATGCAATAATTACTTATGCTCGGACTCTTGTGGGCAGAATCCCCCGATCAGGCTTCTAGGAGTTAACTGTTTTCAAAGCGGGGGATGTTTTTCTGACCGCAAAATTGGGAAAAAGCGACAGGGGAGGTCTATATGGATATATTAAAAAAGATTGAGCTATATCGTAAGGAAGAGGAAATGCTTAAATGGGAAGGAACATTTAGGGAATATTTGGAAATCATTAAAGAAAAGCCATGGGTGGCTCAGTCAGCACATTCACGTGTATATAATATGATTAAGGATTCAGGTGTTGAAGAGGAAAAAGGAGTAAAAAAGTATGAGTTTTTCTCAAATCAACTATTTGGTTTAGAAGAGTCGCTTGAAAGGCTTATAGAGGAATATTTGCATCCATCGGCAAAAAGGCTAGATGTCCGAAAAAGGATTCTGCTATTAATGGGTCCGGTCAGTGGTGGTAAATCGACTTTGGTGACCATGCTAAAAAGAGGCTTAGAAGCTTACTCATTAACAGATAGAGGAGCTGTTTTCAGCATTAAGGGCTGCCCAATGCATGAAGATCCCCTTCATTTAATTCCCCAACATCTACGGAAAGACTTTTTTGATGAATATGGAATCCGAATTGAAGGAAATCTTTCACCTTTAAATGTGATGAGGCTTGAAGAAGAATATGGGGGTCGGATTGAGGATGTACAGGTCGAAAGGGTATTCTTCTCTGAGGATCGAAGAGTTGGGATTGGGACATTCAGTCCATCTGATCCAAAATCTCAGGATATTGCGGATTTAACTGGAAGTATTGATTTTTCAACGATTGCCGAGTTTGGTTCTGAATCGGATCCTCGTGCTTATCGTTTTGATGGGGAATTAAATAAAGCCAATCGTGGGATGATGGAGTTCCAAGAGATGTTAAAATGCGATGAAAAATTCTTGTGGCATTTGCTTTCACTTACACAGGAAGGGAATTTTAAAGCGGGTAGATTTGCTTTGATAAGTGCAGATGAACTGATCGTGGCACATACAAATGAAACAGAATATCGCTCATTCATATCCAATAAAAAGAATGAAGCTCTACATTCAAGGATCATCGTTATGCCAATTCCATATAACTTAAAGGTGACAGAAGAAGAGAAAATCTATGAAAAAATGATAAGTGAAAGTGATGTATCAAATGTGCACATTGCACCGCATACATTGAGAGTTGCCGCTATGTTTACTATATTAACGCGATTAAAGGAACCTAAAAAAGGTGACATTGACTTAGTGAAGAAAATGCGTCTTTACGATGGTGAAAACGTGGAAGGCTTTAATTTAGCAGATGTGAATGAATTGAAAAAAGAGTATGGGGACGAGGGAATGAGCGGGATTGATCCACGTTATGTGATTAATCGAATCTCTTCTACCATTATTCGAAAAGAAATGACTAGTATTAATGCACTAGATGTACTTAGTTCATTAAAAAAGGGACTTGATCAACATCCATCCATTACACCAGAATTACGTGAGCGTTATTTGAACTTTATTTCAGTTGCCCGTAAAGAATACGATGAAATTGCTAAGAAGGAAGTACAAAAAGCATTTGTCTACTCCTATGAAGAATCAGCGAAAACATTAATGGATAACTATTTGGACAATGTAGAAGCGTTTTGCAATAAAATAAAGCTTCAAGATCCGATTACAGGCGAGGAAATCAATCCAGATGAAAAATTAATGCGTTCTATTGAGGAACAAATTGGTATCTCTGAAAATGCTAAAAAGGCATTCCGTGAAGAAATCCTGATTCGAATCTCTGCGTATGCACGAAAAGGAAAGAGGTTTGACTATAATTCTCATGATCGTCTTCGTGATGCGATTCAAAAGAAATTATTTGCAGACTTAAAGGACGTTGTCAAAATTACCACATCATCCAAAACACCTGATGAGCAGCAATTGAAGAAAGTGAATGATGTAGTGGCGCGTTTAATTGATGAACATGGTTATAATTCTACCTCAGCAAATGAATTACTACGATATGTAGGAAGTTTATTAAACCGTTAAAGAGATAAATAGGAATGGAGAAAGAGATCACCTAAAAAATGGTGGTCTCCTTTTTTATGTTGGAGAAATATTTTATTCAATTGTAAGATTAGTCACACTTAATAAAATAGTTCCTATGGTATAATGTTGTTACTTATATAGGTCTTTAGAATTATGTCAGCGATTTCGATAAATTGTATAAAAATAATCCAATCATTTAAGATTGATGAGATTCCTTAATGTGAGAAGCACGATAAAAGAGCAATAGGTCATGAGGGATTTTCTTTTTGGTAAGATTCACTAAACAAAATTTTGAAGTTATTTTTAAAAGGGGGGCATCTAGAGTGAAAATATCAATTGGTAAAAAACTGTTAGGTGGATTTTTATTTGTTCTAATTTTATTAGCAATTGGCAGTGGAGTTTCAAATAATCGCATTAGTCATATCGATAAAACCTACCAGGGGCTTATCACAGGAAATGTTGCGAAAGCGATGATGGCTAAGGACTTGGATATATATTATATCAATCAATCTAATTCCATAAAGAATTACTTATTAACGGGTAATGATCAATTCTTAGTTCAATATAAAACGAATGCTGATGCAGCGACTAAGACCATTAATAGGATGGAGGATACATATAAAAGAGCAGAAGACAAAGAAATCATCAAACAACTGTCAGCATTGCAAGTGAGATACTCTGAAATAATCAAAAAAGAAATAGCCTTTAAAAATATTGGGGATGAAATAGGATATACGAACTTGATGAATACGACTGAAAAAACGATTTCAACCGTTTTTCAAAAAAAAATAACAGATTTAAATAGAGGACAAGAAACACTAGTATCTGTGGGATTAAAAGAAACGACAAAAGATGTAGGGAGCACAAAATCAATTGTACTTTATTTAGGGATTTTTAGTTTTATCATCGGTATATTTCTAGCTTACTACATTAGTCGATCCATTTCTAATCCGATTAAGCTAGCGGCTGAAGCTGTCCAGGAAGTATCTCAAGGAAACTTACATATAGATCATTTAAAGGTGAAGCATCATGATGAAGTAGGAGATCTTATTAAAGGTATTAATCGTATGAATCAAGATTTGCGAGAAGTTGTAGGGAGGATCCATGAGTCTTCATCTAGCGTTGCCTCAAGTAGTGAGGAGCTCGCAGCAAGTGCAGAGCAAAGTATGTCAGCTTCAGAACAAGTATCCAGGATTACTCAGGTTAGTGCAGAAGGAATTGAACAACAACTGTTACAATACGAAGAACTTTGTAGTTCAATTAGTGAGATGAATGATGGCATACATCAAATTACTGAAAATAGTGAAGAAATGCTCCAGATCACGGAAAAAACGAGCGTGTTAACTCGTGAGGGAGGAGAAATTATTGATCTTGTTGTTGGACAAATGAATCAAATTAACCAATCTGTTACAAAAGCAAGCACTTCTATTATTTCATTAAGAGAACGTTCAAATGAAATTAGCCAAATCATTGAAATCATTACTGGAGTTGCAGAGCAAACCAATTTATTAGCTTTAAATGCTGCCATTGAAGCCGCTAGAGCAGGAGAACATGGAAAAGGATTTTCGGTTGTAGCGGAAGAAGTAAGGAAATTGGCAGAGGAATCGAAGAAATCAGCTAATCAAATTACGGTCATGATCAATCATATTCAGAAAGAAGCAAATCAATCTGTACAAATGATGAGTGAGGAAACAACTCTAGTTGAGCATGGATTAAAAGAAACAGAAAATGCACATGAAACATTTGCATTAATTTCACAAGCAATGAATGAAGTCACTGATAAAGTNGTGGAAGTATCTTCTTCTGTTCAACAGTTGATGGCGGTGAGCAAACAAATCTTAGAATCGGTAGATTTCGCAAAAAGNGTTGCNGAAAAAAGTGTTCTAAGTAGCCAAGAAAGTGCTGCCGCAACACAGGAGCAATTTGCAGCAATGGAAGAAGTGGCAGCATCTGCACAGTTCCTATCTCAAATGGCAGAAGACCTTCAATCTATTATATCTAAATTTAAACTATAATCATTTTCTTTTTAAGGAGGAAGTTAGCGTCCATGAAAAAAAATATACTCTTGTTGTTGCTATTGACCTTGATTTTTACAGGCTGTTCTAAACCTACTACGGGAGAACAAAGTGGAAGCGACGAAAAAACATATGTGATAAAAGCTGGGCATGCAGCATCAAAGGAACATTTTGCGCAAAAAACATTTGAAAAATTTAAAGAGATTGTTGAAACGAAATAGCAAGGGGAAAATTAAGGTGGAAATTTATCCAGAGGGCGAACTTGGTGGAGAAAGAGAAATGGTTGAGCAAGTGTTATTAGGTGATTTAACTATGATAGCACCAGCATCTGCACCATTAGATGCAGCTACAAAGAGCATGGCAGTTTGGGATCTTCCTTATTTATTTAAAGATCGAGAAACGGCTCATAAAGTGTTGGATGGTGAAGTTGGAAAAGAAATTTTAGACTCTCTTTCTGATGTAGGTCTAAAAGGGCTAGTGTATTGGGAAAATGGTTTCCGCCACCTAACGAATAGTAAAGGACCTGTTACAAGTATAAACGATATGAAGGGACTGAATATGAGGACGTTAGAAAATTCCATGCAAATAAAAGCATGGTCTGCAACAGGGGCAAATACCTCACCAATTGCCTTTACTGAATTATATAAAGCTCTGCAGTTGAAAACAGTTGACGCTCAGGAAACTCCACTTTCACTTATGTATGCATCAAAGTTTTATGAAGTACAGACCTATTTAACTTTAACGGGACATACCTATTCGCCATGGCCAGTAGTCATCAATAAAAATTTTTATGATGGGCTTCCAGAGAATTTACAGCAAGTGGTTATGGATGCAGCGGTTGAAACACGTGAGTATAATAGAGAATTGTCTAAAGCAGACGAAGAAAAGTCACTGACTCTTCTGAAAGAAAATGGGATGGAAGTGATCGAATTGTCTGATCAACAGAAACAAGAATTTAAAGAGGCAATGAGTGGAATTTATACGGATGTAAAAGCAGATGTTGGTGCTGACATCTTCGATAAACTAATGTCAGAAGTATCTAAGTAAAATTAAGTTCATATTATTTTATAAACTCGGTATATACCGAGTTTTTTCGATTAGATTTCCTTATTTTTATCCCGGTTTAACAGGCTGATAGGTGGGGGATGAGAGAAAACCCCACTGATGGAAGTTTTCTTTATATAAAAATCATGTGGGCTTGTCAATTTTTTAATAGGCAAATGATCTATTATTCAAATTATTTGTAAATTATTCTGTCTTATTGCATATGATAGAGTAATCCAGATTTTTAAGTAATTTTGACACTTTGTGATATTGTATGTTTGCAAGGAAAAAGTGTGCAAAAGAAATGTTTTATTTAAGGAGGGGTTGAAATGAGCGATAATAATAACCATCAATTTGTGATTTCTAAAGAAGATTGGTCCCTCCATCGTAAAGGCCACGATGATCAACAGCGGCACCAAGAAAAAGTTCAAGAAGCGATTCGTAATAATCTCCCCGATTTAATAACTGAAGAGAGTATTATCATGTCTAACGGTCGAGAAGTGGTAAAAATTCCGATTCGTTCTCTTGATGAGTATAAGATTCGTTATAACTATGATAAGAACAAACATGTGGGCCAAGGCGACGGAGAAAGTAAGGTAGGTGATGTGGTTGCCCGTGATGGTTCGGAAGGACAAAAGGGTCCAGGAAAAGGCCAAGGTGCAGGAGATCAACCTGGAGAGGATTATTTTGAGGCCGAGGTTTCTTTAATGGAATTGGAAGAAGCTTTGTTTAAGCAACTAGAACTACCAAATTTAAAACGCAAAGAGAAGCAGGAACATCTTGTAGAGGACATTGAATTCAATGATATTAGAAAAACAGGATTAATGGGAAATATTGATAAGAAGAGAACGATGATGACGGCATTTAAACGGAATGCTATGAAGGGCACCCCAAAATTTCACCCTATTTATCAGGAAGATTTGAAGTTTAAGACGTGGAATGAGATCGTGAAGCCAGATTCGAAAGCGGTTGTTCTGGCTATGATGGATACGAGTGGATCAATGGGGATTTGGGAAAAATATATGGCCCGGAGTTTTTTCTTCTGGATGACTAGGTTTTTAAGATCTAAATATGAAACCGTAGAAATTGAATTTATTGCACATCATACCGAAGCGAAAGTTGTTACGGAAGAGGACTTCTTTTCAAAAGGAGAAAGCGGAGGAACGATTTGTTCATCTGCCTATCGCAAAGCTCTAGAGCTTATTGAGGGAAAATATCATCCAGATCAATTTAATATCTATCCATTTCATTTTTCCGATGGGGATAACTTAACCTCAGACAATGCTCGCTGTGTCAAGCTTGTAGAGGAATTGATGAAGGTATCGAACTTATTCGGATACGGGGAAGTAAATCAATACAATCGCCATAGTACTTTAATGTCCGCATATAAAAACATCAAAAATGAAGACTTCAAGTATTACATCCTCAAGCAGAAAGTAGACGTATTCCACGCGATGAAAAGTTTCTTTAAGCAGGAAGAGAATAAGCAATACGCATAAAAAAACGGTAGGTGCTTACCTACCGTTTTTTCAGTAATTTAGAAATTTAATGCAGACAGGATTTGGAACCGAAATGTCATTTTGTAATAGGGTAAGTTTTCCGTTTTCTGTATTTCTTCTATATATAACCAGATTACTTGATGTTTGATTCGAACCGATCAGGAAGGTTTCTGTTGGATCTAAAGAAAAGTCTCGCGGCCAATCGCCCTCTGATGAAGTATGCTCCACTAAGAAGAGCTTATTTGTGTCTTGATCCACACGAAATACAGCAATGCTGTTATGTCCGCGATTTCCAGCATAAACGAATCGACCATCGGATGAGATATGGATGGCACTGCATTGATTATTTTCAGTGAATTGAGTTGGTATAGTAGAAATGGATTGAACTTGTGTAAAAGTACCATTTCCCGTGTCGTATTTAACAACAATGACTTCTGAACTCAATTCCGTCAACAAGTATGCATATTGCCCGTTCGGATGAAAGGCTAGATGTCTTGGGCCACTACCAGGTTGCAAATCTAATTGACTTACTTTCATCAATTGATCATTTATTAGTTTGTATGTTAGCAATTGATCAATTCCAAGATCCACTACCGTAATGAATTTTTCATCTGGAGTGAAAGCGGCAAAATGTGTATGTGGTTTCTGTCCTTCGGTGATCCCTTTATGCTCAATAATCGAATGTTCCCCATTAATTGAGCTGTTCTCTTTGTTTAAAGTGTAGGCTTCTACTAACCCTTTATGATAATTGCCAGACAGTAAATAATGATTTTTACGATCAACACTAACGTGACATGGTGGAGATCCTTCTGCAGTTTGCTTATTGATTAATTGAAGTTCTCCATTTGAGTTGTTAAGAGCAAAAGCTGCAACACCACCGCTAGAACCTGCTTGTACAACGGAATATAAGAATTGATTATGGGTGCTGATGGCTAAATAGGTAGGATTGTCGAGAGTTGCTGCAACCTTAATATCTTCTATTTTTCCAGTATCCGCATGAAAGGTAAAGGAGTATATACCTTGACTGTCTCCTTTTGTATAGGTACCAATAAACCCAGTAAACTTTTGTTCGCTTGTCATCACTATTCAACCTCCTTGATGTAATCCAATTAACATTTCCAGCGCAGATAAAATTTTATCATAAAACTCATTTAATAACGAATATAGCCTATTAGAAAAAGAAGATACATAAAAGATAAAAATTAAATGGAATAAGTAGAGGAAAGGCTGTATATGTTTAATAACGTCCCAGGTTTTTGTTTCAGTAAAAGGCGCTTCAGGAAAAGAGTTGAAAAAAATTTCAGGGGTAGGATCAAATGGTGAAAAAGATATTCTTTTATTTATTTGGAATTTTCATTGCTTGTATGGGAGTTACGTTTATTTTAAAATCAAATGCGGGGGCAGGTCCCCAAGATATTGTTTTATTAGTATTAACTGAAAAAACAGGGTTTACGTTTGGTACATGGGTGATCATTTCTCAAGGTTTTTTCTTGTTGTTTAATTCGTTCCTACTAAAAAAAAGACCTGAATTCGAATCCGTTATTACGATGATGATTTGGGGGATCATCATGGACTTTTGGATGGAAATCATCTTTGCAAATTTACATCTCTGGTTAGATTCCCCATTATTAAGGTGGGCTTGTTTTCTACTTGGTGTTTTGTTGATTGGGATTGGTGTGGGAATTTATTTAACACCTAATTTACCAAGGATGCCATATGATGGCATGATGGTCGCATTGTGTGAAAAATTTCAAATGAGTTTAATGATGTCTCGTACAATTTTAGAAATATCTTTTATTATTATAGGGGTTATCATTGGAGGGGAAATAGGGGTTGGTTCCATCGTTTTAGTTCTTTGTATTGGAACCATTATTCAATTTTTTAATAAGCTTTCAGGTAAACTCTATAACGGTCCTCTCATTTCATAAATATTAATAAAAAAAAATCAACAGGTGTCATTTAGCACCCGTTGATTTTTTAAGCAAAACTATATTCATTCAATTGTGTAACCTTATCGTATTCTTGACAGAGATTATCGATGATCGTCTGAACAGGTAGAATTTCTTTAATTTCTCCGACTCTTGATCCTGCAAAAACGAGTCCATTTTCTATATCGCCATCTACTATTTTGAGTAAAGAATCCATTGTACAAAAACGGTAAGAACAATTCTTGAGACAATCTAAACATTTTTCTATTTTAACATTGTCTGGACGTGAGATTAAATCACTAAATTTATTTTTAATAACCCTGCCATGTAGGCCAACAGTGGTTTTGACGAGAAGGGTGTCTTCTTTACGGGCATCCACATATCTTTGTTTAAAGTTTAATGGTGCATCACATTCTTCACTTGCGACAAATCTTGTACCCATTTGAACCCCAGATGCGCCCATTTCGAAGGCTTTTGCGATATCTGCACCTGTTAATATTCCGCCTGCTGCAATCACAGGGATTGAAACAGCTTCAATTACTTCTGGCAGAATGTCAAATACAGGTCTGTCCGTTCCAAGATGTCCACCTGCATCAAATCCTTCAACAACAACAGCAGAAGCGCCAAGTCTTTCGGAAATACGCGCAAGTTTCCCAGAGGAGACGATTGAGAGAACCGGAATATTAGCCTTTTTTCCCCATGCATACATATCACGTGAGATACCTGCACCTGAAATAATAAAATCAACCTTTTCTTCTAGGGCAACCTGCATTTTTTCAGCAAAGTCATTCATAGCAAATAACATATTTACACCGATATAACCTGCATGATTTGTAATTTGTTCTTTTGCTTTACGAATATGGTAACGTAATTCATCTATAGAAATTCCAGTTCCGGAAATGATGCCAATTCCACCTGCATTAGCTACAGCAGAAGCTAGTCCGCTAAGTGAAATTCCAACACCCATTCCTCCCTGTATAATTGGAACTTTTGGAGCCATATGGCCGATTTTTAATTGTGGAAAGTTCAATCGAATACCCCATTTCTCTTCATCATGTGAATACTTTTTTATTATATCAGTAAAATTATTTTTGAGTAGTGACATTTATACATGGTATTAATAGTTAGTTTTAAATATAATAATATTTTATTCAAAAAAACCAGCCTCCAATGGCTGGTTTTTGATTCCATTTCTAGGTTTTATTATTGTAATGTGGGGCTTCCAGTAGATGTCGAGAAACTGTTCACGAGCGTTTGCATATCTTGTTCGGAAAACTGCGGCACTTGATAGTATTGATGTTTGTTCTGATATAGGAATAGCTCATAAGCCATTTCAATAAAGTTTGGAACAGAGTCGGCTATGACTCTTCTTACGACTGGATTTGTGACCTCGAGAGAAGCCATTGTTAGTGCGCTAGCATCTGACTTCATTAAGCCCATCATATAGCCAGAAATACACTTGTCCCCAATTTCAGATGCATTCATTTTTGGTTTCATTGGTTGTCCTGGTGTTAAGCCGTACACTACATCATTATTTTGTGTCATGTTATAGACGGATGTAGAATGGGACGGTTTCATCCCTGATTTAAAACATTCAACAAGTACATTATATTGATCAAGTATAAATTGATGTTGACGGTTTAATATATCCGTTAATTCGGGATCTTTTACATGTTGCTTATAGAGTAAATATTGATCCAAGGTTGCGATCGTACAACTAAGAACTTCATGAACATCCATCACTTCGTGTCCGCCATGTTTTGTATCAGTAGGCTGCATATTCGGCATTGTTTGTTGTGTGTTTTGTGGTTGTTGTTGTATATTCATCATAATTTTCGATAACCCCCAGTGTAATTTTGTAGACAATTATCTTTGTCATACATCATTATTGTGTTTAAAATGAAGAAGTTGATAACTGGAAAATATAATTAGTTTCATTCTGTAATATAATTCAAATAAAGTAAAAGTGTAAAAGAGGCTATCCCTGAGATCCGATTGTTTACATAAGCTCATTGAAAAAGAAAAAGGGTAAGTATTTACTAGTTGTACGATACTAGTAAATGCTTACCCTTAATTATTATTAGGATTAAATCAAATACGCCTTGGCGTATTGAATGTCTCCGCCGGAGGCTTTAACTTCATTCAGTCAGGGTTTGAACCCCCCACTGAATTGATAAAAGCTAGCATTCATCACACCACTTATAGATGTAGGAGACTTCTGCTGAATGAAGTTAAAAAATAAAGTTCAATATTAAATAGATAAGTCCAGCTGCAGTAGCGGAAATGGGTAATGTAATGACCCATGTT
>C688J18823_10001709_pt1 | contig 13684 bp, 8 predicted proteins | sample HopSoiMetagenom1_FD_18823 | JGI IMG/M metagenome (IMG submission 18823)
ACGCCGCGCGGGTATTTCGCGACACGCTCACCCAGCTGACGGTCGTCGACCGATCCAATCATCACACGTTCCAGCCACTGCTCTACCAGGTGGCGACGGCGGTGCTCGCGCCATCCGACATCGCGGCACCCATTCGATGGCTCCTCCGGAAGCAGCCGAATACCGAAGTGCTCATGGGCGAGGTCGAGCGCGTCGATCCGGATCGTCGCGTCGCCATTCTCGATAACGGCACAGAGCTGCCGTACGACTACCTCATCCTCGCCGCCGGAGCGCGTCACTCCTATTTCGCGCATCCGGAATGGGAGGCGGTGGCGCCGGGTCTCAAGAGTATCGACGACGCGATCGAGATCCGCCGTCGCTTTCTCAAAGCATTCGAGGACGCGGAGCGCGAGAGCGACCCTGCCGCGCGCGAGGCGTTCCTCACCTTCGTCATCATCGGTGGCGGGCCGACCGGTGTCGAGCTCGCGGGAATGCTGCCGACGATCGCGCGTCACACGCTGCGCGGTGATTTTCGGCGCATCGATACGGCCTCAGCGCGGGTCATTCTCCTCGAGGGTGGGCCGCGGATTCTGCCGACGTTTCCCGAGGATCTCGCCGCACATGCCGAGCGTGATCTGCGGGAGCTCGGCGTCGATGTGCGCACGCGCGCGATGGTCACTTCGGTCGAGCCGAATGCGGTTTGTGTCGGTGACGAACGCATCGTTGCGCGGACCGTGCTCTGGGCGGCGGGGAACACGGCGTCGCCGCTCGGCCGTCTGCTCGGCCCGAGCGTGCCGGTCGATCGCGCGGGACGTGTGATCGTGAACTCCGACCTCAGCGTCCCCGATCGTCCCGAGATATTCGTCGTCGGTGATCTCGCAGTGATGTCCACGGACGGGAAGCCCGTTCCCGGCGTGGCCCAGGGAGCCATTCAGAGCGGTCGCGCCGCCGCGCGCAACGTGCTGCACTCGATTCGCGGCGAGGGCCGCGCGGACTTCCGCTACTGGAACAAGGGCGACATGGCGACGATCGGTCGATACAAGGCCATCGGCGATTTCGGCCATGGAATTCACGTTGCGGGACATCCGGCGTGGTGGTTCTGGCTCTTTCTGCACATCCTCTATCTCGCCGGGTTCCGCAATCGCTTGAGCGTGCTCATCGAATGGGGCTATGCGTTCTTCAGGTATGGGCTGGGCGCGCGGCTGATAACGCGGAATCGGTGAACAGTGGTCCGTGAACCGTGAACGGTGTACCGACCACCGTCCACGGACCACCGACCACCGACGACAGATCACCGTCCACCGGCCACCGCCGTCATTGACGACCGCCTGACCTCCCCCCATCGTGCATTGCCGCGCTGGTGGCGAAGCCGGAGTGGCTGATTTCTCTTCCGCCGCTCCCACTGATTCCAGTCGCTCCCGCCGTCGTCAGCCACCAACCACCGCTGCTGTGCCGCCTCATTCCTCTCGCGCCGACCTCGATCTCAGCCAGGACATGACCCAGGAGCTCGCTCGTCTCGAGCTCCTCTTCGAGGCCATTCCCCTGGCTTTCGCTACCTTCGACGCCGACCTCAAGCTGGTGAGCGCGAACAATCGTTATCGCGAGCTCACTGGTCTCGATTCCGCCAGCTCGGCGCATCGCCCGATCTACGACGCGTTCCCCAATGCGCTCGCGGATCTCACCGATCAGATCGACAACGCCCTAGACGGAGTGCCCGTCGTCGCGGCGCGAATCCCTTTCCAGACGCGTGCCGGTCGACGACTCATCGAGGTCACCTTCACGCCGCTCGCCGAGCGGACGCGTCGAGGTGGTGGCGGCGCGGCACGAACGGCACGTGGTCTTCTTTTCGCCGGCATCGACGTCACCGAGCGAGAAGATCTGCGAGAGGACCTCGCTCGCAGCGTCGCTCAGCTCGAATCGATCTTCGACGTCATACCGGATTCCGTGCGAGTGGTCGATACTGAAGGACGCACCGTGCGATCGAATGCGCAGGCGCTCCACGATCATCCCACGGGCCAACCCTCGACACTTCGCGAGCTCTGGCAACTCGATCGCCCGAGAACGATCGACGGCACCAGCCTTTTCATGCACGAGCATCCGACCGCACGCGCGCTGCGCGGGGAGCGCGTTCGTGGCGAGACGCTGGCGGTGAAGCGGGGGCCGGATGGCAGGCAAGTGATCATCGAAGTGAACTCGAACCCGCTGTACGACGAGCACGGGAAGATCCGCGGAGCCGTCACCGTCGAACGCGATGTGACTGTGAAGACGCAGCTCGCGCGGCAGCTCGAGGAGGAAGCACGTCGTACGGCAGAGCTCTACGATCGCGTGTCGACTGAAGCCGAGCGGCTTGAGAAGATGGTACAGGAGCGAACGGCCGAGGTGCTGGCGCTCCAGGAAGCGCGCGCTCGGGAGCGTCGCCTCGCCGCCGTTGGACAACTCGCTGCCGGCGTTATGCACGACGTGAACAACGCGCTGAATCCGATCATGGCCGCCGCCTATCTGCTGCAGGCGAGCGCCAACAATCCGGACAAGGTTCGCGACTACGCGGACCGAATCGCCAAGGCCGCCGAAACGGGTGCGGCGACGGCGGCCCGCGTTGGTCGCTTCATTCGCCAGGAGCCGTTGCAGGGAGAGAGCGAGGAGCTCGTCGATTTCTCGCAGGTGTGCGACGAGGTCGTGGCAATGACACGTCCGCTCTGGGCCGAGCGCGCGAAGGGCGGCGTCATTCAGTTCGAGCGCGACCTGGCTTCGGGCGTGATGGTCCGCGGAATCGCGGGCGAGCTTCGTGAGGCGCTGCTGAACCTCGTTCAAAACGCGCTCGACGCGATGTCCGGGGGCGGCGTCCTCGCAATTCGGACGTACTCGACGAATGGTGAAGTTTGCGTCGAGGTCCGCGACACGGGCATCGGCATGTCGGCAGAAGTGCGCGAGCGGGCATTCGAGCCATTCTTCACGACGAAAGGCAAGGCGGGCACCGGCCTCGGGCTCGCCGAGGTATACGGCATCGTAAAACGCCACCGTGGACACGCCGAGATCGAATCGATGCCAGGCGTCGGAACGACCGTGAGGCTGGTATTCCCCTTTGCGGTGATCGGCGGGACGAACGTCGCGGTAGAGCATCAGCCGCGCACGCGCGCGGCGCGCCACGTGCTTCTCGTCGAGGATCACACCGACAGTAGGGAGTTCATGCAGGCGCTACTGGAGAGTGACGGGCATACGGTCGATACTGTGACGTGTGTGCGCGATGCCACTGCCAAACTCGAATCGGCAGCGAAGAATGGTGGAACGCCGTATGACGTCATGGTGACCGACATTGGTCTGCCTGACGGAAGTGGTTGGGATCTCATCACCGTGGTGCGGGAGCGCTGGCCCCATCTTCGAATCGGCGTCGTGACGGGATGGGAGCCGCGTGCGAGTGCGGGTGCGGATGGGGATTTCGTACTCCGAAAACCAGTGCGTACGTCGGAGCTGCTGGCGCAAGTCGCCGGCGCTTGAACAATCGAGGAACATCATGGCACCGCGTCAGAGTGTCAGCGCCCAGGCTGGCGCTCTACTCCGTGCCCACACAGATTCCCGGCAGATGAGTGAAACCGCCAAGATCCGCGTCTTGATCGCCGAGGACGACGACAATGCGCGCTCTTTGCTCGTGGAGCTGCTTGCCACGCTCGGCCACACTGTTGTCGCCGAGGTCGCAACCGGCCGCGAAGCATACGAGAGCGCACGCGACGTCGTCCCCGACGTCGTGCTCCTCGACGTGCACATGCCCGATGGCTCGGGCATCGAGGCCGCGGAGCGCATAACGCAAAACATTCCGGGCGTCGCCGTGGTGCTGTTCAGCGGCGACCAGTCGCTGACCCTCAGCGACCGCGATGTCACCGCGACAGCCGCAATTGCCTTTCTTCCAAAGCCGGCGCCGCCCCGCGTCCTCGATTCGACGATCCGTCTCGCCGCGACACGAGCGAAGGAGCTCATGAACGCGCGAAAAGACGCCGAGGCCGCGAAGCAGGCACTCGAGAACCGAAAGACGATCGAGCGCGCGAAGGGAATTCTGATGCGCCGCACGGGGTCATCGGAGCAGGAGGCCTATCGCATCCTGCAGCGAACGAGTCAGGACCGATCGGTGCCGATGGTCGAGATCGCGAAAGCAGTGCTCGCGAGCGAGCCTGGCTTGCACGACACGGCGAAGGGGTGATGCTGGTGATTGGTGATTGGTGGCTGGTAGTCGGATGCGAAGAGCCCCGCGAGTGAATTGCTCGCGGGGCTCTCGATCTTCAGTTACCACCAATCACCAGCCACCAACCACCACTCACCTACTTCAGCCGCACCAACGACATCGCGATTCCATTCGACTGCGTGGTCCACTGCACCGACCCAACCTGTCCGGCCGGGATCGTGAAGCGCACGTAGGCTGACGTGCCGCCCTTCAAGCTGACGCTCAGCGGCGCGTTGTCACCGACGGTGACCGTCGCCAGGGGATAAGTTCCCGGCTTGGTAGGCGATTCAGTTAATCTGACCCACATCGATGGCATGTTCCAGCTCGGCTGCTGCCACTGATTGGCCACACCCGGCTGATCATCCGCGATCACTGACACGGACCAATCCCGGAAGATCGACATCAGGCTGGTACCGAAGACGTCCTGCAGGTTCGGCAGCCCCGTCTTCGTCGAGTTCACGAGCTTGAACCAGGTGTCGCCATCGTTGGCGCCGCGATGGTCTGCCGCATAACGAAGGAAATCCCATGTCGCGCCGCGCGTCCAGAGCGAGTCGTCAGGCGCGTACGGCGAAGCAACGGTCGGCTTGAGCAGGAACTCACGGAACCGCCCAAAATTGCTCTGCTGATTGTAGTTGTAGGAGTCGACGTTGGTCTGATTTCCCTTGAAGTCGAGGCTGTCCACGTCCGAGCGGGGCGCGAGCCCGTTGCTCTGACGATAGAAGAGCAGCTCTTCCGCAATGTGGCTCAATCCCTCGTTCAACCAGACGACCTCGAAGTTTGTTGCGGTCGTGTTCACGTACAACCGGCGGGCCGCGTTGATCAGATGCTGAAGCTCGTGCGCCGTGGTCGACAACGTGAGATGTGAGATGAAGTTCTTCGTGAACGTCGTGTTGCCGTTCACCAGCGCATTCGGATCCGGCACGGCGAGGTAGAACATTTCGGAGACGTTGCTCGTCGCGCAGCCCGAGCCTGGACCGAGCACAGGCGAGTCCGCCTTCGGAAAGAGGTCGCGTCCGTAGAAGAATCCACCAACCACGGAGCCGCTCCCCTTCGGCGTCATCTCGTTCACGGCGCGCGTGAAGAACATGACGACCTTGCCATTGGTGTCGATGTCCGACGGATCGCCGAACGCTGCGACGTCCATTGCGTAGACGTCGTCGAACTGCTGCCCAACGGTGAGGTACTCCGCGTCGGTGTAGCCGCCGGTCGGGTTCTCCGTGTCGGCGACCACGATCGCGTGATTCGTCACCGCGACGACGCGGCCCGTACGATTGTCCGGAACCTGGCACGCGTCGGACAGGGTTGCACCGGTCTTTGTGTTCAACGTGACGATGTCACCGACCGTCGGAGCAGCCGCGACGGTCGAGAACGACGGGCGGAGCCCGGTTCCGCTCTGCGAGCTGTACCGATTCCGATACCAGCTCCGAGCCGCTGGGATGAGCGGGGTCAAATTGCGGCGCTCGCTCTCGCGCAGCCGGAGCTCGAAACCGCTCGACGAGCCAACCGTCGCAGCGGCGTCTTCGTTCGGCGTCAGCGAGAATGAGGGCATGCTCGCGAAAGTTCGGCTCGTCAACGGGGTACTCACCGCGGACACGCCCTGCGAAGTGAAGGAGATCGGGGCGATATGGCCGTAGACGGTGTCCGCATTGAAGGGCACCAGCGCGAACTCACCGCCGGCGGTTCCACCGGAGACGTAGACGCAGGCGTCCGAGATCGGCGTCTGCACCTGTCCGGCGTTCAGGGACAGCGGATTCGCGGCGTCGCAAAGCGGCTTCTTCGGCTCAGTGCCGTTCGAGCACGCCGACGCGAAGGCGAGTAGCGCGAGAGTTACGGGAACGAACGCTCCGCGAATGCGGGGAGCGAGCATTGGCTTACTCCTGGTGCTGGGGACTCGCGCCCGACGATCGAAGCGCGGGTCTCGTAAATGGAAAATCGACCTGTTCAGTGCCCCTGGCCACGCTCTATGGCCGAGGGAGCACAGTTCGTACCCGTCACCGCTCCCGGAGATCGCTACCGAGGCGGCAAAGAATCTATCTGAAATATGCGGTGAGAGTTCTCGGCGCTCTGTGTCGCCGCGACTTGCCAAGCGTGAGAAAGCTCACATCACCCAATAAGTCCGCGCTGATCGATCGATCTGCCCGACCGACAAGAAGACACGCGGCGGCGAGTTTACACCTATGCGGCGGGCGCGGCCTCAGTGCTCGGCTTGGCCCGGATGTTCTCCTCCATGCCCAGCCCCAGATAGATCGTTCCGGCGACCAGCCCAGCCGAAACGAGGAAGGGGAGCTCGACGAATCGATCGAAGGCGATGCCGGCGAGAATGGGGAAGAGAGATCGCGCCGTTCCGCCGAACGTCTGCTGCACCCCCATGTAGAGGCCCCGGTCACTGCTCGGAATCACTCGCGACAACAGCGCAGTGACGCATGGAAACGTGAACGCCGTTCCCAGCGGGAGAAGCGCCACCGCAATGGCCAACGGGAGATACGGCAGGATCCCGACGAACCGGACAGAAAGTCGAAGCGTGTGCGCGAGCGTTGCTGGATCCTTCAATGGATGCATGAACGCGATCGCCGCCAGACCGACCGCCAACAATGCGGAGCCGAACCGCGAGAGTCGCGCTTCGCCGTACTTGTCGACCGCCCAACCAAGAATGACAGCGCGGGTGAGGACCGACATCGTGCCGATGTAGGCGTAGAAGAATCCGATCGTGTTCTCGGTGACGCCGAACCGCACGGAGAGAAACAGCGCGAGCATGGAGTTCGCGCCGGTGAAAGCTCCCATCGCGATGGCGTAGATCCAGATCAATCGGGAGGGCGCCTCTCCCGAGTGCGTGACGACGCGCAGTACCGCGTCGCGCGATCGGATCTGCTTCCGACCGACCGCCTTCGCCTCGACCATGTCGCGTGACTCGGAGAGGAAAAAGAAGGCGAACACGATATTGCAGACGCACAGCGCCGCGGCGAGCAGTCCTGGCCCGCTGCGCTGCCAATGACTCGCGAAAGAGCCAAACAGCGGTCCGAGGGCCACGCCGGCATTGGTCGCGGCCGAGAGCCAGCCGAGTCCTTTCGCGCGATCCTCGGGGCGAAGTGCGTCGGCGACGTACGCCTGGATGACACTGACCGTGCCGCCGCCGGCGCCCTGCACGAGGCGCGACAGGAATAGCAGCCAGAGCGCATTGGCGAAGCCGAACACGACGTAAGCGATTGCCGACGCGCTCAGACCAACGAGCAACGCCGGGCGCCGGCCGTAACGATCTGAAAGCCGACCCCACATCGGCGCCGTGATCAGTTGCGCGATCGCGAACGACGACACGAGCAAGCCGACAACGAACCCGTTGGCTCCGAGATGCTTGGCGTAGAAGGGCAGGAGAGGGATGATCATCAACAACCCCACCATGTCCACGAACGCCGTGATCATCAAAACGACGAGCTTACCCATGCAGATAACTAACCTTGCTCGGTTCGACCCGGTTGGAACGTCTCACGTGAACTTACGGAACGCTGACAGCGCTACTCCGGCGCTCTTCCCAGCGCTGCCGGCGGCACGGCACGACCGACGACGCCAGCGAGCGCGATGATTGTCAGCAGATACGGGATCATCTCGACAAACTGAGACGGAACGAGCTGCGCTCCCTGAAGCTGAATCTGCAATGTCTCCGCGGCGGCAAAGAGAAGGCACGCCACGCCGACGCGTGACGGATCCCAGCGCCCGAAGATCGTCGCCGCGAGCGCGATGAAGCCGCGGCCGGCAGTCATCTGATCGGTGAACTGATGCTGATCGAGGACGAGATACACCCCGCCGAGGCCAGCGAGCACGCCCGAAAGTATGACGGCCGTGTACCGCACCCGTGTGACGGGTACGCCGACCGAAGTCGCCGCCGCCGGATGCTCGCCAACAGCGCGCACCCGCAGGCCGAACGGCGTTCGGTACAGCATCCATGCGACGAGCGGAATGACGATGAGGCCCAGCCAGATCATCGGATTGGCGACGAGCGCGGTGAATCCATTCCCCGACTGCTCGCCACCGAAGCCAGTGACACGTGGCGAATTCGACGAGCTGCCGAACGCGAGGCGGAGGAAGAAGCGTGTGACGCCAATCGCGAGGAGGTTGATCGCGATCCCGACGACGACTTGGTCGGCGCGGAAGCGAATCGCGCTCACGCCGTAGACGACGGCGAGCAGAGCGCCGCCGAGCACGCCCGCGAGCACCCCGAACCACGCGCTGTGCCCGTAATAGCTTCCCAGCGCCGCCGCGAACGCGCCGCCCAACATGTAGCCCTCGAGGGTGAGCCCGATGAGGCCCGCCCGCTCCGACACCACACCGCCCGCGGCAGCGAACAGATACGGGATGGCGATGCGCAACGTCTGCGCGAGAAAGAGCAGCACCGCCATCAGGCGTTCCTCCGCCGCGCGCGCAGCAATCGGCGCACTTCCGGCACCGAGACGGCCACGGCGATGATGACGACGGCCTGCAGCACTTCGACGAACTGCTTTGGGACGAGGGCGTTCACCGCAAGACCACCCTGCGAGATCGTCGCGAACAGCAGCGCCGCGAGCGCGACGCCTAACGGGTGCGTGCCGCCCACGAGCGCCACGGCGATGCCGAGAAAGCCGGCCCCGCCGGCGAAGCCTTCCTCGTAGTAGTGCTTGTAACCCAGCACGAAATTCAATCCGCCGACGCCCGCGATCGCGCCGGAGATGGCCATCGCCCGCGTCCACACCGCGCCCGGTCGAACGCCGGCGTACTCCGCGGCCTCTGGTTGCAGGCCGACAGCGCGGAGCTCGAATCCTCGTCTCGTTCGAAAGAGGTACCACCACGCGGTCGCGCAGCTGAGCGCTGCGACGACAATCACGAGATTGGCGGCGGACCCATGAAACGGCTCGAAGAAATCAGCGAGGCGCGGTACAGCGCCGCTCCGAATCTCCGTCGTGTGGAGCGTCTCCGGCACCTTGAGGTAGGTCGACGTCAGATAGCTGAGCAGCGCGAGAACGATGAAGTTGAGCATGATAGTCGTGATCACCTCGTGCGCGCCGAAGCGCGACTTCAGCTCTCCAGCGACGCCGCCAACGATTCCTCCGCCTAACGCCGCTGCGGCGACATACACCGGCAGCATCACGATCCATGGCAGTCCGGGTGGCAGCGACAGACCAACCACCGCGGCGGTGAAGCCACCAGCGGCCAACTGGCTCTCGGCGCCGATGTTGAACAAGCCCGCGCGCAGGGCGAATGCGATGGCGAGGCCCGTGAAGGTGAGCGTCGTCGCCTTGTACAAAACCTGCCCGAATCCGTAGCTGTTCCCCCACGTACCGTCGAGCAGGAGACGAAATACCGCGGCGGGCGCTTGCCCGAAGCTCACGATCAGTGCATCGCCCACGATGGCGGCCACGAGCAGCGCCACCAGCGATGGAAGCAAGGCTTCCTCGAGCCGTGCGCGCGCCGCGATACGGGACGTTCCCCCGGACGGTGGCGCGCCGCCGGCGGCGGGAGAGATCTCCGGCGAGGCCATTGTCACGCCGCGTGCTCCGCGCCGGTCATGTACGGCCCGAGCACCTCTTCGCCCGCGCCCGCGCGCGGGAGAACGACGACGAAGCGGCCGCCGTACATCACCGCGATCCGATCCGAGAGCGCGAGCACCTCGGAGAGATCCGCCGAGACGAGGAGAATCGCCTTGCCCGATGCGCGCGCGGCGCGGAGCTGACCGTGAATGAACTCGATGGCGCCCACGTCGACGCCGCGTGTCGGCTGCGCCGCGAGGAGCACGCGGAAATCGCGGCCCATTTCGCGGGCGATGACGATCTTCTGCTGGTTGCCGCCCGAGAGGGAGCGCGCCGGCACCGTTGCGTTGGGGGGACGAATGTCGAACGCCGCGATCTGGCGCCGCGCGTTGCTCGCGATGCGGTCGATGTCGAGGGTGTTGACGAATCCTCCGCGCGCGAAATGGTGCTGCTGGCCGAGGATGAGGTTGTCCGCGATCGAATAGTCCAGCACGAGACCGCGCGAATGACGGTCCTCCGGGATGTGCGACAGTCCCGCGTCGCCGCGGGCGCGCACGCTGGCCCCCGTGATGTCGAGGTGATCGAGAAGGATCGAGCCGGATCGCACGCGACGAAGGCCCGCGATCGCCTCGACCAGCTCGGTCTGGCCGTTCCCTTCCACACCGGCGATGCCGAGGATCTCGCCTGGCGAGATGCTGAAGCTGACGTCGCGAACGGCGTCCGACCGGCCCGCGCTGGCCACGACGAGGCCTTTGATCTCGAGCGCCGGCAGCGGAAAGGTGGTGCTGCCTAACGACCCGGCCGCCGCGGGCGCGTCGCTCGCCGGCGCCGCGACCCAGGCCTCCTCGGCGAGCACGGCGTCGCGGCGCATCTCACTCGCGAGCTGAACGTCGCGGCCCACCATCTCGCGCGCGATCTGCTGTGGCGTCGTTTCGCCCGTGCGCAGCCGCGAGATCGTTCGGCCATGCCGCATTACGGTCACGGTGTCGGAAATACTCATCACCTCGTCGAGCTTGTGCGTGATGAGCACAATCGTTTCGCCGCGCGACCGCATCTGCCGAAGCACTTCCCAGAGCTCGTCGACCTCGGGGGGTGAGAGCACGGCCGTCGGCTCGTCGAGGATCAGCGTGCGCGCGCCGCGGTAGAGCGCCTTGAGGATCTCCACTCGCTGCGCCTCGCCGACTGAGAGTTCCGCCACGCGCCGCGCTGGATTCACCCGCAATCCCGTGCGCGTGCTCAATGCCTCGACCTGCTCAGCCGCGCGCGCGCGATCGAGCACGCGCAGCGGGCCCTCGCTCGTCAGCTCCGCGCCGAGCATGAGATTCTCCGCCACCGTCAGCGTCGGCACGAGCATGAAATGTTGATGCACCATTCCCACGCCGGACTCGATCGCCGCCGCCGTGCTCCAGCCGGTAACGTCACGCAACACGCCGCCCGCGTCCGCCACTTCCATTCGTCCGCTGTCGGGGGCGTACATCCCGCTCAGCACCCGCATCAGCGTCGACTTGCCGGCGCCATTCTCGCCGACGAGCGCGTGAATCTCACCGCGCGCCACCTCGAGCGACGCGCCGCGATTCGCCAGCACGGCGCCGAATGATTTGTGGATGTCGGTGAGCCGAATGGCCGACGTGCTGGCGTGCGGCATCATCTCGTCGACGGGACGTTGATGCGTCCGGCGACGATGTCCGCACCGAGCGTCTCGACGCGGGCGCGAACACTGTCCGGAATCAGCGCCCTGTTATTCGCGTCGTAGACGTAGCCGACGCCATGCTCCGCCAGCCCGAGCTGGTAGATGCCACCCTTGAAGCGGTGCTCCTTCACGAGCTTGATGACATCGTACACGGCTTCGTCCACGCCCTTCACCATCGACGTCAGCACGTGACCCGGTGCTTCGGCGTACTGATCGGCGTCGACCCCGATCGCGAGGTGCCCCGTCTGCCGCGCCGCCTCGAAGACGCCGAGCCCGGTGGACCCCGACGCATGGTAGATGATGTCGGCGCCCTGACCATACTGACTGAGCGCCAACTCTTTACCCTTGCCCGGATTCCGAAACGCTTCCGGCGTGACGCCGGCGTACCCAACGAGGACGGTACAACGCGGACAGACCTGCTTCACTCCGGCGCGATAGCCGACCTCGAACTTCTGGATGAGCGGCGAGTCCATGCCGCCAATGAATCCAACCTTTTTCGTCCTGCTCTCGAGCGCCGCGAGCGCGCCGACGAGAAACGACCCCTGCTCCTCACGGAACTTCAACGCCGCCACGTTAGGCGGCGGCAGGATGGGATTGCCGTAGCGATCGCTGCTGACGGCGAAGTCGATGCCCGCGAACTTTGTGTTCGGGTAGTCCTTCGCCAGCTGGGTGATGTCGTCGGTGAAGATGAACCCGACACCGATGACGAGATCCATACCTTCCGCGGCGAGCAGGCGGAGACCCGATTCCCGATCGGAGCCATCGCCGGGCTCGATGAAGCGCACGTGCGCACCGAGCTCGCGCTCGGCGCGCGTGCCGCCAACGTACGCGCCATCGTTGAACGATTTGTCCCCGCGCCCGCCCACGTCGAAGACGATCCCGACGTTCACGTCCGCCTGCGTTCGCGCCGCGCTTGCGCCACTCGGGCGAACGAAGAGAAACGCGCCGTGAACGAGCAGCAACACCGCGAGCAGCACCAGCAGTTTCCGCATGGGAGCAAAGCTCGTTGCGATTCTCTACCGGGGGAAGGGCAGTACTGGTGGACGGTGCACGGTGAACGGTGGGCCGTGACGGATCACCGTTCACGGTTCACCGACCACCAGCCGCTATCTTTTTCCCCCATGACCGATCGACTGCGGACGCGAGTGCTCGTCGTCGGAAGCGGCGTCGCCGGGTTGCATACAGCGTGGCGTGCCTCGGAGCAGGCAGACGTTCTACTCCTCACCAAGCGATCGCTCTTCGACAGCGCCACCGCTTACGCACAGGGCGGCATCGCCGCCGCGCTCGGCGCCGGCGATTCACCGGAGCTCCACCGTCGCGATACGCTCGCGGCCGGCGCGGCCCTGTGCGATGCCGCCGCGGTCGAAGTTCTGGTCGAGGAAGGACCTGCGCGCGTAAGGGAGCTGCAGACCGCGGGCGCGCGGTTCGATCTGGATCCCGCCGGGCGACTCAAGCTCGGACGGGAAGCGGCGCACTCAAAGAACCGGATCGTTCACGCACACGGCGATCAGACCGGCGCCGAGGTCGCGCGCACGCTCATCGAGCGCGTGCATGCGAGCGATCGGGTCGGCGTCATCGAGAAGGCACGCGTACTCGATCTCATGGTCGAGCGCGCGCAGTGTGTGGGAGTGCGCGCCAGCATCGCCGGGCGCGCCGTGGAGATCATCGCCGACGTTACGGTGCTCGCCACCGGCGGCTGCGGCCAGGTGTACCGCTACACGACCAATCCTGTCGTTGCCACCGGCGATGGTTTCGCAATTGCTCATCGCGCGGGCGCGCGGCTCGCCGACATGGAGTTCGTTCAGTTTCATCCGACCGCTCTCGACACCCCCGAGAATCCGCTGCAGTTGATCTCGGAAGCCGTGCGCGGCGAAGGCGCGGTTCTGCTCAACGCGGCCGGCGAGCGCTTCATGGTCAAGCGCCACCGCCTCGCGGAGCTGGCGCCGCGTGACGTCGTCGCGCGCGCGATCTTTCGCGAGCAGCGACACGGCAGGGTGCACCTCGACGCGCGCAAGCTCGGAGGCGGATTCACCAAGAGATTTCCCGGCATCTTCGCGATCTGCCAGGCACGAGGGATCGATCCACGACGCGATCTCATACCGGTCACGCCCGCCGCGCACTACATGATGGGCGGCATCGTCACCGATCTCTGCGGTCGGTCGACGCTGAAACGGCTATACGGAGTTGGGGAAGTCGCGCGCACCGGCGTGCACGGCGCGAACCGGCTCGCGTCGAATTCGCTGCTGGAGGGCCTCGTTTTCGCCGAGCGAGTCGCGCGTGATGTTACGACGGTCCAGCCGCTTCGTG
>C688J18823_10001710_pt1 | contig 13683 bp, 15 predicted proteins | sample HopSoiMetagenom1_FD_18823 | JGI IMG/M metagenome (IMG submission 18823)
TCCNTGGCTATTTCCTGAGCACGAAGGTTTTTCTTTCCAGTGATTGGGAACCAGGCGCCTGCTTTTACAGTAGCGTCATTTGCCACAATAATGCACTGTCTCTTACTTACATACCCGATCACAACCACAACACCGCCAGAGGGACAACCCCCATGTTCAGCATACATGTCCTCTCCAGCAAATGCACCAATTTCAATGGTTTCTGAATTTTCATCAATTAAATAAGCAATACGCTCACGAGCAGTCATTTTTCCCTGCTCATGCAGTTTTTCAATTTTGCTTTTCCCGCCACCCAGATATACTTTTTCAAGCTTTTTTTGCATTGCGGAAATGAGCAATTGCATTTTGTCCTCGTTCTTATTAAATTCTAGATTCATAACATGTAATGATTATTGGTTTTAGAGTGCTAGTGATAGGTTACAAAGTTGGCAAATATACTAAAATACAAGCATCCTTGATCAAGGCCTTTTTAGATATAATTAGGCGCTTTGGAGCCGGTATTGAACAAGAGGTCAACAACACTTAAATTAGGAATAAAGCCATGTTTGTTCTCAAATACCTGCATATAAGGAATGATTTGAAATTCAGTATCGGCTTTAGCCGGATCTTTTTCAGAAAACAATACCCTTAAATCGACTTTGTTTTCAGGTGTTTTGATGTATTCCGATGTAAAAGAATATTGCTTTTTTAATTTCAATAATTGCATTATTTTTTGCTGTAGCGCCTCATTGAAATCTATTAAATAATCATGCTTTTTAGTTGCATAAAAAGGTTGAAAATCATCTTCATAATATTCAAAGAAAGGGGAACGCCTATAAGCTGATTCCAGTGTGCGCCAATGAAGTTTGAGCCAATCGTATTCATACGAAATTTTAACTTCTTTCATTTGTTGACGATGATTTCTCTTTATCAACGGAATACTAAGTATTAATGGTCCATTTGGCGAATAAATGACACATCTGCTACGATAGGTTTGTTTGGATAAATGCTCAAACTGCTCAATTTCACAGTTCTCGTACTTTTTTAATTTAGAATAATAATTGAGTGGCCCCAGGTAACTTGTTGGCAATAATACGGTGTTCATTGTACAAATTTAATTATTACGCGAAGTTAAGATTAAACGGTACCATTTTGATCAAAAATATTATACCTCTTTTGCAATTCCCTTTTAAATATTTCATAATATTGTAGTGAACAAAAAAACAGGTGCTAATCAGCATTGTTAATGAAAAATTGCAATCAGTTTTTTAAGAGCAAAGGTCCAATTTGGAATTCGAAATCGCATTCGTAATTATATAAATCAATCAATCATGTTAACTAAAGAAATGACAAAAGTTCACAATTTCAGTGCAGGTCCTGGTATTTTACCTCCTGAAGTATTAAAGCAAGCAGCAGAAGCATGTATCAATTTTGACAACCTAAATCTTTCACTTCTTGAGATTTCGCATCGCAGCAAAAACTATGAAGCAGTGATAGCTGAAGCGCGTTCATTGGTTAAGGAACTTTTGGGATTAAATGATAATTATCAAGTACTTTATTTAGGCGGTGGTGCAAGTTTACAATTTGCGATGGTACCTTATAATTTGTTGAGAACAGAAGGAACTGCAGGTTATGTGAATACTGGTGTTTGGGCAAGTAAGGCAATCAAAGAAGCGAAACTAATTGGAAATACAGAAATTGTTGCTTCATCTGAAGATAAAAAATTCAACTACATACCGAAAGGATACACGATTCCAAGTAATTTGGATTATTTACACATTACATCCAACAATACCATTTACGGAACTCAAATTAAAGAATTCCCAAAATCATCGGTACCATTGGTTTGTGACATGAGCAGTGATATATTCAGTCGTAAAGTAAATGGAAATGATTTTGCATTAATCTACGCAGGGGCACAAAAAAATATGGGTCCTGCAGGTGCAACCATGATTGCTGTTGATCAAACAAAATTAGGAAAAACAGGTCGCAAAATGTTATCTATGCTTGATTATCAAGTACACATCAAAGGCGATAGTATGTACAATACACCTCCTGTATTCCCGATTTACGTAACACTATTAACTTTGAAATGGTTAAAAAATAACGGTGGTGTTGCTTGGATCGAAAAATTAAATCAGCAAAAAGCAGATACCTTGTATGCGGAGATTGATCGCAACAGCTTGTTCAAAGGAACAACTGCAGTGGAAGATCGTTCCAACATGAATGTGACTTTTGTAATGACGAAACCAGAATTGGAACCTGAATTTGACAAATTAACGAAAGTAGCCAACTTAAGTGGTTTACGTGGTCATCGTGATGTTGGTGGATACCGTGCTTCTTTATACAATGCATTACCTTTGGAAAGTGTAAATGTATTGGTGGAAGTGATGCAAGAGTTTGAAAAGAAATTTGCATAAAAGAAATAAGAAAAATACTAAAGCCTATATGCCTATGTGGTTAAATAATATTAACACATAGGCATATAGGCTTTTATTAATTTTAGCTGACAGCTTAGGTCTACCACTTCAAAAATTCTCCAATCTGCTTTTCCAAAACCTTCACAGTCATTTCATCTGTTAACTTTCCTTGTTCATTTAATACAGATAACACACTGGAAATAGGTAATTTATTAGGGTGTACATAAATTCCCAAATAATGTAAAACACTTGTTAGATGATCCAAGCCTCTTAGGTTACCGGCCCTACCGGAAGAAACCCCCACCAAAGCTGCTTTTTTACCTCTGTTTACATCTGGGTGAATTGCGTCAATGAAAAGCTTTAAAATACCAGGGAAACTGCCATTGTATTCAGGAACGATAAAAACAAATTTTTCAGCCGGAATAATGTATTCCTGAAGTAATTGTTGAAATTTTTCTGAATGCTTACCATACAAATCAATAAAATGCATATCTGGACTGAGCTGCTCAAGAGAGAACACTTTAGCTGCAACACCTTGTTTTTCCATTAGTTGTGCATAAGCGGAAGCTATTTTAGATGTATTACTATTAGGGCGATTAGTGGCTGAAATAATCGTAGTCATAACAATATATTATTAACAAAAAACTGTTTAAAAAAGCATGATAAGTTTTACCTGCGTAGGTTCGTCAAAAAACGTATTTTTATTGGCTTAAAATAAAATCAAGGAATAAAGGTAATGCATATTTATGAATATAACTTATAATGGACATTCATGCTTTGGGGTTGAGATAAATGGCAAAAATTTGCTGTTTGATCCATTTATTACACCCAATAAATTAGCAGAAAATATTAATGTTGAAAATATAAAGGCGGATTATATATTAATTTCGCACGGTCATGTTGATCACGTAGCCGATCTGATTAAAATTGCGCAACGTACCAGTGCAAAAGTTATCTGTGCATATGAGATACACTCTTGGCTAAATAACAATGGTGTTTCCAATACACATCCAATGAATGTAGGAGGAAAATGGAAATTTGAATTTGGAAATGTTAAATGTGTAGCTGCATCCCACTCCTCAAGTTTACCTGATGGAACTTACGGAGGAAATGCCATGGGATTTATTGTGGAAGCAGCAGAAGGTAATTTTTATTACGCAGGAGATACGGCTTTAACATATGATATGAAGCTTATCGGAGATTACAGAAATGTTAATTTTGCATTTTTACCAATCGGAGATAATTACACGATGGGCCCTGAAAATGCAATCATAGCCTCTGAATTTATTAAATGTCGAAAAATAATCGGTATGCATTACGACACATTCGATCACATCAAAATTGATAAAGACTTAGCCGTTAAAAAATTTGAAAGATCAGGGAATGAATTGATATTGTTTGATATTGGTGAGACAAGAAATATACTTGCAAATTAACAAAGTAATTGTAGTACTAATTTTAAAGCCCTAAAACTAAATATAACACTAATACGATGGGAAAAATAATAGCAATAGCGAATCAAAAAGGTGGAGTTGGAAAAACGACAACGGCTATTAATCTTGCCGCTAGTTTAGCCGTGCTTGAGTTTAAAACATTATTGATTGATGCGGATCCTCAAGCAAACTCTACATCAGGTGTTGGATTTGATCCTCGCAATGTAAAAACCGGAATTTACGAGTGCATTATTGATGGGGTAGAGCCTAAAGATATTATTTTGCAAACGGAGACACCTAACTTGTTTTTATTGCCTGCACATATTGATTTAGTAGGAGCGGAAATTGAAATGATCAATTTACCAAACCGCGAAAAAATGATGAAAAAATCGTTGGAGAAAATTAAAAATGAATATGACTTTATCATCATCGATTGTTCTCCATCATTGGGGCTAATAACCGTAAACGCTTTATCAGCGGCAGATTCGGTGCTTATCCCGGTTCAATGCGAATACTTTGCATTGGAAGGATTAGGAAAACTTTTAAATACAATCAAAATTGTTCAATCACGTTTAAATACAGAATTAGCAATAGAAGGTATTTTACTAACGATGTACGATATGCGCTTGCGATTAAGCAATCAAGTAGTGGAGGAAGTAAAAACACATTTTCAACAAATGGTGTTCGATACCATTATTCAACGTAATACAAAATTAGGAGAGGCACCAAGTTTTGGTCAAAGCATTATTATGCATGATGCTAGCGGAAAAGGAGCCGTTAATTATTTAAATCTTGCACGTGAAATTTTACAAAAAAATGGATTAACACGAATCAACGATTCCGATAAATTCATTAGTGTGGAAGAGGAGGAAGAAGAAGGGGAACAAGGTAATTAATTGTAAAACCTAGCTTTATCAATAGATCAAGCAATAATCGAACACAGCAACAAATGAAAATCAATTTTAATTAATTAAAATTATAAGATGTCAACAAAAAGAAACGCATTAGGCAAAGGATTAGGAGCATTGTTAGAACACTCCAGTACTGACATTACCAGTAAAAAACTGGAAGGTGATGCAAAAGTGGTGGGTGCCGTTGCAAATATAGAAATAGCAAGCATTGAGACAAACCCGTTTCAGCCACGAACCAATTTTGAAATAGATGCTTTAAATGAATTAGCAGCTTCTATTAAAGAGCATGGCATTATTCAGCCTATTACTGTTCGTAAATTAGGGTATGATAAATATCAGCTTATTTCAGGCGAAAGAAGATTTCGTGCTTCTCAACTAGCCGGATTAACAAGTGTACCAGCCTATATTCGAATTGCAAATGATCAGGCCATGCTGGAAATGGCGCTTGTAGAAAATATTCAACGTGAGGAACTGGATGCAATTGAAGTTGCCATCAGTTACAAGCGATTAATTGATGAATGTAGCTTGACACAAGAGCAACTTTCACAAAAAGTAAGTAAACAACGCTCAACGATTACAAACTATCTGCGTTTATTAAAATTACCAGTCGAAATTCAATTGGCGATTCGTAACAGAGATATTACCATGGGACATGCACGTGCCCTGATTAATATCGATGACCTGGATAAACAACTGGATATCTATAACCAAATCGTTTTAAAAAATCTATCCGTTCGGGAAGTGGAAGATTTGGCGAGAGGAATAAAAACCGAAACACAACCGGCTTCATCTAAAAATGCAGGAGAATCAAAATCTCAAAAAGGTGTATTGAGTGTGGAGCAACAAGCAATGGTTGAAGATTTAAGAGCGGTGTTTAATACCAAGGTGCAGATAACCAAAGAGGAAAACGGAAAAGGGAAAATTGTTATCCCATTTAAATCGGATATGGATTTAAAACGTATTTTAGATTTATTAGATGCATAGAAAAGAAAAATACGGGTTTGGCAAAACACGATTTTACATTTTTGTTCAATTAATAGGTTTGCTGTTTTTTATAACGAAAACGCATGCACAATCGGACACCGCAAAGATAACAGTTGCTAAGGATACAGTTGTTCTTAAGAAAACAGCTGTCATCCATTCTCCCAAAAAAGCAGCTTTGTATTCAACAATGCTTCCTGGTTTTGGTCAGGCTTACAATAAAAAATACTGGAAAATTCCAGTTATTTATATTGCAGCCGGCGCATTGGCCTATTCCATTATGTATAACCAGAAAAACTATATAGAGTGCCGTACAGCCTATCGCATACGAATGGATGGCGATACCAGCACGGTCGATATATTTGCCGGCGAATACAACGATGCGAATTTACTAGCATTAACGCAAGGCTTCCATAAATATCGGGATCTTTCTATCTTTGGAACAGCACTTTTATATATATTGAATATCATTGATGCTAGTGTTGATGCACACTTATTTAGTTTTGATGTTAGCGACAACTTATCATTGAAATTTCAACCTGCTTTTATTACAACGGTTGGCTTAAATATACCGAGAACAAACACTACAGGCGTTTCTCTTCATCTTACTTTTTAAATTTAATGTTTATGAATATAGCTTTAATTGGATATGGTAAAATGGGAAAGGAAATTGAACAAATTGCACTTTCCCGCGGGCATAAAATTACTTTAATTGTAGATGCACACAATGCAACTACTTATACGGTCGAAGAATTGAAAAAAGCAGATGTAGCAATAGAATTTAGTACTCCGGATTCAGCATTGGGAAATATTTATAAATGCTTTGAAGCAGGAGTTCCTATTGTTGTAGGAACAACAGGTTGGTTAGATAAGTTAGATGAAGTAAAAAAGAAGTGTGCAGACAAAAAACAAACATTGTTTTATACTTCGAATTACAGTATTGGTGTAAACCTGTTTTTTAAATTGAATCAGCAATTGGCGAAATTAATGAATGGTTATAAAGAGTATGATGTTCACATGGAAGAAATTCATCACGTGCATAAATTGGATGCTCCAAGTGGAACAGCGATCTCTCTTGCTAATCAAGTTATTCAATATGTAGATGAAAAAAAGAAATGGGTGAATGCGACTACAACCGATAAAAATGAATTGGGGATTGTTTCTAAACGATTGGATGAAGTGCCAGGTACACATACCGTTACGTATGCTTCTTCGATAGATGAGATCAGTATTACACACATTGCGCATAGCCGAAAAGGTTTTGCATTAGGAGCAGTGGTAGCAGCAGAGTGGGTACGCGATAGAAAAGGAGTATTTGGAATGGAACAATTGATGGCCTTGCCCGCCGAAGCGTTAGCGTAGGAGGATAAAAAAATTAACAATTGTTAACCAAAAAATTATAATAAAAAAAACATAACAACGTACTGCCTATGCAGTAAATAAAATCATATTATGGATGGATCTTTCATTTTTTTAATTGTTTATACGGTGACAACAATGATCGGCTTATGGAAATTATTTCCATTGGCCGGACAGCAAGGGTGGAAGGCCTTTGTACCATTTTATCACTATATTATTTGGCTTAAAATAATTAAAAAACCATGGTGGTGGATTTTCTTAATCATTACACCTGGTGTAAATTTTTTAATGCTTGCCATTATGTATTTACTTACAGCAAAAGCATTCAATAAAAAATCAATCACTGATCAGGTGCTGGCATTTTTGATAGGCTTTGTTTATATACCATACATTGCTTTTCAGCCAAATATAACCTATGTAGGACCAGAAGATCCGAGCAAAAGAGAACCATCTATGGCACGTGAATGGACCGAGGCCATCGTCTTTGCTGTTGTTGCTGCAACCGTAATTCGTACCTTTTTCTTTGAAGCGTTCACTATTCCAACTTCATCACTTGAGAAATCGATGATGGTTGGAGATTATTTATTTGTGAGTAAAATTAGTTATGGGGCAAAAATACCAAACACACCATTGTCCTTTCCTTTTGTACATCATACACTTCCCGGAACAGAGAATACAAAATCATACATTGAGTCATTTAAATTACCTTATTTCCGTCTACCTGGTTTTGGGCATGTAAAGAATAATGATATTGTTGTGTTTAATTATCCTGATGGTGATACCGTAGCATTAAATGTTCCGGATCAGAGTTATTATTCTCTGGTTAGAAACTACGGTTACGGTAATGTTTGGAATGACGAAAACATTAATTCTCAAACAGGTAAATCGGCATTCGGAGAAATTCGTTACCGTCCGGTTGATAAACGCGAAAATTATGTAAAACGTTGTGTTGGAATTGCAGGTGATACACTTACTATAAAAAACAGAGACTTGTTTATTAATGGTAAACCTGCCTACAACTCGGAAACGATGCAGTACCATTATAAGGTACAAACAGACGCCAATATTGGTCAGTTTACAAATGCAGATATTGAAAAATTAGATATTACCGATCAGGGAAATGGTTTCGCATTTTTATATGGGGATAGCCTTGGTAATAATTATTATCAAATGAATTTACCCTTCAATCGTTTGGAGCAAGTAAAGGCCTTTCCTTTTGTCAAATCTGTAACTCCTATTATTGATTCAGCGGGCCATTATGAAAATGATGTATTCCCCCATAATCCGAATTATAAATGGAACAAAGATAACTTTGGTCCTCTATACATTCCAAAAGCCGGAGTAACAGTGAATATTGATACAAGTAATATCGATTTGTATTCCCGTATCATTATTAACTATGAGGGTAATAAAATGGATATCCGAAATGGTCATATTTTTATTAATGGTGTGACAGCAACAAGCTACACGTTTAAAATGGATTACTATTTTATGATGGGTGATAACCGTCATAACTCTGCGGACTCCAGATATTGGGGTTTTGTTCCTGAGGATCATATTGTTGGTAAACCGGTATTTGTTTGGATGAGTATTAAGGAAGACAATAAGATAATCAATGGGAATGCCCCTCCAAGCGGCTTTTTAAAAAAACTGAAAAACTCCCTGTCAGACCCGGCAAGACGAGCCCGTTTCTTTACGTTTGTGGGCAAGGATAAATTATCATCCTCCTACTTGATGCCATTCCTTGTAACAATGGTTTTAATTTTTGGCTTTAATTATTTTAGAGGAAAGCGCAAAAAAACAGATGAAAAAGAAAAATAATCATTGAATTTTATCATATTTGTTAGAAGCAAAAAACTTAGGGAAGAAGTTTTCAAAAAATTAACGAATTGAAAAAAAGAAAGATTATTTGGGAATGGGTAAAGGCAATTCTTTTTGCTGTAGTAACTATTATTCTCTTTAGGGCTTTCTTTTTTGAAGCGTATACGATTCCTTCTGCATCCATGGAGAAATCATTGCTTTCGGGGGATTACATCCTGGTGAACAAATTAAGCTATGGAACTCGCTTTCCAAATACACCGTTATCTTTACCTTTTGCACATCAACGTTTCCCATTCACAGAAGATACAAAATCATATTCTGAATGGATTACGCTTCCTTATTTTCGTTTGTTTGGTTCACCGGATATAGAACATGGTGATGTTGTGGTCTTTAATTGGCCCATGGATGAGGACTACCCTGTCGATCAACGGACTTTTTACATCAAGCGGTGTATGGGTATTGCCGGTGATACATTAGAAGTAAAAGAAGGACAGGTGTATATTAATGGAGAGTACATGGATAGACCAGAAAAATTGCAGTTTAACTATAAAGTAACGATGGATATTGATTCCATTAATACCAAGGATTCCACCAGCATATTGAATCTGAATGAAGGTGGGAAAATGCATGACGTGGGTGAATTTTGGTATACATTAAGCACGGATGATATCAATAAGCTATTAAAAGAACCGCACATTGTTAAGATAGAACCATTACTGGAAAAGAAAGGTGCCTATAGTGATTATATGTTTCCGGAAAATGAACATTTCTTATGGAACGTTGATTATTTTGGTCCTATCTACATCCCTAAAGCAGGTGATTCTGTAAGGTTGTCGATTGACTCATTGCCCTTGTATCAACGTATTATTTGTAATTATGAAAAAAATGAATTACGTGTTAGTCACGATTCCATTTTTATTAATAACAAGTATGCAACGCATTATAAATTCAAAATGAATTATTTTTTTATGATGGGTGATAATCGTCATAACTCTGCTGACTCGAGGTTTTGGGGTTTTGTTCCGGAAGATCACATCGTTGGAAAAACGATAATGGTCCTGATGTCAATTGATAAGAAAATAAATGAGAGTGGTGGAAAGATTCGGAAAAACAGGTGGTTTAAACATGTTGATTAGACCTACGCTAAAAGCTATGGATCACACAGTAAGCCTCCGCTGAAGCTTCGGCTTACGAAGTAGACCTAGCAGTAGTAGGATAATTATTTAGGCTTCTTCTCTTTTTTCTTTCGTTCTATAATCTTATTACTTTCTTTGTTAGTGGATTCTTTATGAGGATCATGATAAAATTTATCCAATTCATCTTTTTCATTCACAGCATTTACATCGGTTCCGTAATTCCATTTGCCACGTTTAAATCCAAAGCCATCATAACTCATATCGGTACAATAATATTGAAATTGCCCTTCCAATTGTGGCTCAGGAGGAGAGAGGTGATCAAAAACAATCGAATCCTTTTGAGAATTATACCGCAGTGACATAGAGCAATTATAAGCATATTCAAAAATAATACGCTTCGGATATTTTTTCCCCATCGTAAAAATATCTGCACCAAATCGGGGGCTCCCATTTGCATCGAATGTTAGTACATCAATTATTTTTTTCTTTGAAAAAGCATCATTCAAGTCGTATCCCAACAGTGTATAATACGTTTTTGCTTTTGTTTTTTTTAGGATAATTTTATAATAAAGCATTCCAAACCATTTTTTATTATCTGTAATTGCATTTTCAGGGTTTTTAATTTCTGCTGATTTGTCAATTAATGGATAGAGCTGTATTACCTGTGTTTTCTCATTTTTAAAGAAGCCAGCCTTTTTTTTCTGATCAAATTTCGATTGTATAAACCCAAAATATTCGTATGTTTTATCATCTTTTGCTAAATTCCAATTGATAATTTTAAATTGATTATCAGGAGATGTAAGAATACCCATATAATTTTTCAATGAATCAAAGGTCATTTCAAAGGAGTTGGGTTTGTTCAATATATCTTCAAAAACTTTTAATAATTGATCATTGTATTTTTTTCGTTCAACATCTGTTTTGGCAGTAAACAATTCAACACAAATTGCTTTTAAATAATGCTGATCCATAATTGCTTCAGCATTATCACTACGTGATTTTTGACCAAAAATGGAAATTGAAATAAAACTAAAGAAGATAAGGAAATACTTCATTTTATAACATTAAGTAGTATTAAACGAGAAGGTCTGAAGATTTATTTTAAAGAGGATTTGAATAAAAAAGACCATTCTATAAGAGAATGGTCTTTTTAGTAAGATGTTACTATTAAGCGTGTAATGTTGCTTTTTTTGCCAGGAGTTCTTCTTTACTTTCTCTCCATTCTTCATCATCCACACAACAATCTACAGGACATACCGCTGCACACTGAGGTTCATCATGAAAACCAACACATTCAGTGCATTTGTCAGATACGATATAATATAAATCCATTGATACGGGAGTGACAGGTGCATCGGCTTCAACCGTAATACCGCTTTTTCCGGTAAAGGTTCCTTTTATAGAAGTGCCATCCGCAAAACGCCATTCATTACCGCCTTCATATATTGCATTATTTGGGCACTCTGGTTCACAGGCTCCACAATTAATACACTCTCCAGTAATTTTAATTGCCATTTGAATTTTGTTTTTCTTAGTTTTGCTTGAATTTTACGGTACAAATATAATACAAAAGAAGTTAATAGTATATAGAATATATATAGTTTAGAATCTTTCTAAAATGACCTTAGATAATAGGATTGAAGCTTTTAGTACGTTGGGTAAATTCTTAAAACAAGTTGCACAGGATGAACCTATAACAAGTCAAAGTGCCTTAAACGAGCTGTATTACAATGATTTTAAAGCGCTAATCGCACAGGTAGCTATTTATAACCCTTGGTTTACAGAGCAAAACATACAAAAGGCCATAGCAGCAATTGCTGAAAATCTGGATAAAAACTCATTGCAAACCTTTATTGCACCTTATCGAGAGGGCATTCTTAAAAATAAAAAAGCACAGCAGGTAGCTGTAATTATGGCGGGAAATATTCCAATGGTGGGCTTTCACGATTTTTTATGTGTGTTATTATCCGGCCATCGCTTTATAGGAAAACTTTCTTCTGACGATAAATACTTGCTTCCTTTTCTAGCGAAAATAATGACCACTATAGCGCCTGCATTTGCTGATTACATTGAATTTACGGAGGGACAATTAAAAAATATGCAGGCTGTAATTGCTACAGGAAGCAATAATACAGCTCGGTACTTCGAGTATTATTTCAGTAAGTATGCTACTATTATTCGTAAAAACAGAAACGCTGTTGCCGTACTCACCGGGAAAGAAACAAAAGAAGAATTGAGTCAATTGGGAAATGATATTTTTCAATACTTTGGATTGGGCTGCCGAAATGTATCCAAACTTTTTGTTCCCAGGGCATATACGTTTGACAGATTTTATGAATCGATAATGATTTACAAAGACATTATTAACATAAATAAATATGCAAATAATTACGATTACAACAGAACGGTTTATTTAATGAGTAGTGAACCGAATCTGTTTGATAATAATTTTTTACTGTTAAAAGAAAGTACGAGCTATGCTTCACCGATTGGGGTACTTTTCTATGAATTTTATGATGATATAGCTCAATTGAACGCACGTTTGGAAAAAGATGCAGAACAGATTCAATGTATTGTTTCTGCCGATGTAGGCATTAAACGAGCTATACCGTTTGGGCAGGCACAACGCCCTGCATTGAATGATTATGCTGATGGAGTGGATACAATGCAGTTTTTATTGAGCGTATAATTAGCCACCATCCGGACGTGGGGGTGGACGTTTACCACCAAATATGCGTTTTCTGTTTTTACGCATTTGTTTACTGTAATTTTTGGTCCCTTTGTCAAGAGCTTTTCTATTAGATTTATACTGCTTGTCAAGAGGTCTGGTACGAAGATAAGGGTTGTAACCTGGTTTACCAGAACCACAGGAGCACAACGTATAAATAAAAAATGAAAAAATAAAAATCCTTAAAAGAAAGTATTTTTTATTTAAAATAACCATACTTAAAAAATTTTAACTGATATAATCGCCTACTAATTTATAAATTTAAAATTGAGTGGGCAATTTTTTAATTTTCCTTTAAAAATGCAACTTATTAAGCAAATAATTCTTGTTTTTTTTGTTTTAAATAACTTTTTTTTTATTTCCTGCACTACTACAGTTGCTAAAAAAAAAGAAGCACTAACTTTCTCCGATGATATTGCGCCTATCATTTTTAAAAACTGCAGCAGTTGTCACCGCCCTGGCGAGGCAGGACCTTTTTCTCTATTAACGTATAAAGATGTATTATCCCGCAGCAAACTTATAAAATTTGTAACACAAAGTCGATTTATGCCGCCATGGCCAGCGGATGCAAGTTATACACATTTTGTCAAAGAAAATGTATTAACGGAAGAGGAAATAAAACTGATTGGGACATGGGTTGATCAAGGCTGTATTCAAGGTGATTCAAACCATACACCTCCTGTACCATTTTTTCCGCTTGGTTCCCAGCTTGGCAAACCGGATTTAGTGGTTAAATTACGTGATGTTTATGCGATTAAGGGCAATGGAAAGGACTTGTTTCTATTGATGCGTGTGCCATTTGAAATACCCAAGGATACATTTGTTCGTGTTATTGAAATTATTCCTGACAATAGAAAACTAGTACATCATGTAAATGCTCAATTGTTAAGTTATGATTTTAATAAAAAGAACGAT